>Ga0172372_10001006_pt1 | contig 43621 bp, 37 predicted proteins | sample LakKiv5m_2_FD_114544 | JGI IMG/M metagenome (GOLD analysis project Ga0172372, IMG submission 114544) | Freshwater microbial communities from Kabuno Bay, South-Kivu, Congo - kab_092012_9.5m | ecosystem: Environmental > Aquatic > Freshwater > Lake | place: Democratic Republic of the Congo...
AACGGGGGGGGCGCTTCTCCAGGAAGGCGGCGATTCCCTCCTGGGGTTCCCCGCTGATCAGCGCCAGCACTCCGCCGCGGGTCTCCACCGAGAGGGCCTCCGCGAGGCCGAGGTCGGGAGCGAGGCGGATCGTGCGCAGGGCCAGGCGGACCGCGGTGGGACCGTTGGCCGCGGTCGCCTGGGCGGCGGCGGTCGCCACCGCCAGGGCCTGCCCCGGCTCCACCAGGCGCTCGACGATGCCCAGGGTGTAGGCCTCCGCGCCATCCACCGTGCGAGCGGTGACGGCGAGGTCGGTGGCGCGGCCCGGGCCCACCAGCCGGGTGAGCCGCACGCAGCCCCCGATGTCCGGGATCATGCCGGCGCGGACCTCGGTGAGCGCGATCCGCGCGTCCCGGGCGGCGATGCGCACGTCGCAGGCCAGCGCGATCTCCAGGCCGCCGCCGACGCAGGCGCCCTCGATCGCCGCGAAGGTGGGGATCTCGAGGTCGGCCAGCGCCTGGACGCAGCTCTTCAGCTCCTCGATGAGCTTCCGGGCGGGCTCCTCCTTCCCCTCCACGATGGCGGGGCCGATCCGCTGGATGAGCGGGTTGTGCAGCGAGAGGTCCATCCCCGCCGAGAAGTGGCCGCCCGAGCCGGTGACCACCAGCGCGCGGGCGTCCCCGACCCGGGTGGCCGCGTCGCCCAGGGCGAGCCAGTCGTCCATGGTCAGGGCGTTGCGACGCTCGGGACGGTGAAGGGTGAGGACCGCGATGCCGTCGGTGATCTGGAGCTGCACGGGCATTCGAGCGACGTATCGCGCCGACCCTCGACCGGGGGTGGGCCGAGGCGGCGCCCTTGAGCTGCGGGCGCCGCCTTCAGGCCGTCCGCGGACAAATTGCTCGCCTCTCGGCGTGCCCCCAGGTGCCCAGTCGGACGCCCGTTCTGGCACGTGCGTGGCCTTCCGCAGTTCCGGCAGGCCGGGCGGTGGGAAGTGCGGATCAGGCCGCGAGGACCTCGGCGCGCAGCCCGTCGAAGTCGTAGCCGGTCCAGGCGAGCTCGAAGGCGCAGGCCTTCTCCACCTCTTCCCGTAGCCGGTCCGAGTACCAGCGGCGGTGGTCGGGGGCGACCAGGCGGCTGGAGAGCCGGGCGCGCACGGGCTGGATCCCCAGGGGGGCGCAGAGCATCGCCAGCTCGTCGTCCAGGTGCTCGTGGTGGAGGATCGCGTCGAGCGGACAGCTCCCGTCCTCCTCGAACAGCTGGAAGTAGAGGTTCTCCTTCTGGGCCGGGACGGGCCAGGCGGCCTCGGGGTCGCAGAAGGTGCGGACGAAGGAGTCGAAGTCCGCGTGCCGCGGGATCAGCGGGTCCGCGCCGGTGTACATCGCCACCAGGAGATCGAAGGGGTTCCGCACCACGGTGAAGCGGAGCGAGTCCTCCCAGCCCGGCGCCCACTGCACGCAATGGGTGTAGCGGCGGACCGGCGACTCGGGATGCCGGCGCACCACGTTGTGGCCGCCGTAGTGCAGCCGCCCGCCGGCGCTCCCGACGCTGCCCGAGGGGAGGAAGGGCCCGCGGCGCAGCTCGTGGGCGAGCGCGGTGCTCACCAGGTACCGACCCGAGGTCTCGGGGACGTCGAGGAAGAAGAGCGTCGAGGGGTCCATGGGACCCCATCGGTCGGTCGCGGGCGACGTGAAGGGGAAAATGACGAACCCCCGCCGGATCGCTCCGGCGGGGGTCACGTCGTGGGCCGAAGGGCCGGCCCGGAGCAGGGACTAGCTAGAAGTCCATGTCTCCGCCCATGCCGCCCATGCCGCCCATGCCGCCGCCGCCACCACCGCCGCCGGCCTTCTTCTTCTCGGGCTTCTGCGCGATCACCACCTCGGTGGTGAGGAGCATGCCCGCGACCGAAGCGGCGTTCTGCAGCGCGCACCGGGTGACCTTGGTGGGGTCGAGGATGCCCAGCGCGAGCATGTCGCCGTAGGTCTCGGTCTGGGCGTCGAAGCCGAAGGCGGCCTTCCCGTCACGGACCTTGCTCACCACGATGGCGCCGTCCAGCCCCGCGTTCCCGGCGATGGCCCGGAGCGGCTCCTGGATGGCGTCCTTGATGATGTCCACGCCGAAGTGCTGATCGCCCGAGAGCTTCAGCGCATCGAGGGCGTCGAGCGTGCGCACGTAGGCGACGCCGCCGCCGGGGACGATCCCCTCCTCGACCGCCGCGCGGGTGGCGTGGAGCGCGTCCTCGACGCGGGCCTTCTTCTCCTTCATCGCCAGCTCGGTGGCCGCGCCGACGTAGATGACCGCCACGCCGCCGACCAGCTTCGCGAGCCGCTCCTGGAGCTTCTCCTTGTCGTAGCTCGAGGTGGTCTCCTCGATTTGGGCGCGGATCTGGCGCACGCGGCCCTTGACCGCGTCCACCGTGCCGCCGCCCTCGATGATGGTCGTGTAGTCCTTCGAGACCTCGACCCGCTTGGCGCGGCCGAGGTCGGCCAGGCTCACGCCCTCGAGCTTGATGCCCAGGTCGTCCATGAGCGCGCGCCCGCCGGTGAGGATCGCGATGTCCTCCAGCATGGCCTTGCGACGGTCGCCGAAGCCCGGCGCCTTCACCGCGCACACCTGCATGTTGCCGCGGAGCTTGTTCACCACGAGGGTGGCGAGCGCCTCGCCCTCGATGTCCTCGGCGATGATGAGGAGGGGCTTGCCCGCCTCGTGCACCGTCTCGAGCAGCGGGAGGAGCTCCTTCATGCTGGAGAGCTTCTTCTCGTGCACGAGGACGTAGGCGTCCTCGAGGACGCACTCCATCCGGTCGGGGTTGGTGACCATGTACGCGGAGAGGTAGCCGCGGTCGAACTGCATGCCCTTGACGATGTCGAGCTCGGTCTTGTGGCCCTTGGCCTCCTCGACCGTGATGACGCCGTCCTTGCCGATCTTGTCCATCGCCCGCGCGAGGATCTCGCCGACCTCGCGGTCGCCGTTGGCGGAGATGGTCGCGACCTGGCCGATCTCGGCGTTGTCCTTGACCTCGCGGGACTGGCCCTTGAGCTCGGCCACCACGGTCTCCACCGCGCGGTCGATGCCCTTCTTGATGTCCATCGGGTTGGCCCCGGCGGCCACGAGCTTGGAGCCGGCGCGGAAGATGGCCTGCGCGAGCACGGTGGCGGTGGTGGTGCCGTCGCCCGCGACGTCGTTCGTCTTCGAGGCGACCTCCTTCACCATCTGCGCGCCCATGTTCTCGAGCTTGTCCTTGAGCTCGATCTCCTTGGCGACGGTGACGCCGTCCTTGGTGACGACGGGGGCGCCGAAGCTCTTCTCGATCACCACGTTCCGGCCCTTGGGACCGAGGGTGACCTTGACGGTGTTGGCGAGGGTGTCGACCCCGCGCAGGATCTTGGCGCGGGAGTTCTCACGGAACTGGATTTCCTTGGCGGCCATGGTTGGCTCCGAATCGGTAAGGGGGAGTGAGGTGGGGAGGGCTAGTCGAGGACCGCGAGCACGTCTTCTTCGCGGAGGATGATGTGCTCCTCGCCGTCGAGCTTGATCTCGTCCCCGGTGTACTTGCCGAAGAGCACGCGATCGCCGACCTTCACGTTCATGGCCCGGACCGAGCCGTTGTCCAGGACCCGCCCGGCGCCGACCGCGATGACCTGAGCCTCCTGCGGCTTCTCCTTGGCGGTGTCCGGGATGATGAGCCCGCCGGCGCTCTTGGTCTCGCTGGTGACGCGCTTGACGAGCACGCGGTCGTAGAGAGGACGGAACTTCATGTGTACTCCGAAGCTTGAAGGTGGGTTTCGCCGCTCCGCTCGGCGGGCGACGCAACGGCTCCCGACGGGCGGCCGGGGGCGTGCGCGGTAGGGCTACGCACGCCGTTCAGAGGCGTCAACCCGCCGGAGGCACTTTCCGGGCCCGCGCGGGTCGCGGTCCGCGGGACGACGGGGGGCGGGCCGGGGCGCCGGCGCGACGGCCGGGCGGCGCGGGGTCCGGCTCGCGCGTGCGCGTCCGGAACGAAGCGGCGCCGATCCAGCCTATTCTGGATCGGCGCCGACCTCCGCCATCCGCCGGGTCAGGGCACGGAAGAACTCGACGGAACACGGTGGCGTCCTCTGGTGAAGCAAGGGTCGTGCCAGCAAGGTAGAACCTTTGTTTTGTTGCGGGTCCCGCCCCGCCCTTCGGACAATTTCGTCGCGCCCCCCTCTTGTCGTGCGCCCCGGAGCGCCTAGCTCTTGCCTCGTGAGCGGCGCGGCTTCGCCGGAAGGTCCCTCGGGTCCATCCCGTCGAAGTCGCGCTGTCGTTCTGCGTCTTGACGCGCCGGGGTCGGGGATTATCGTCTCCGCGCCACCGGCCGCCCAAGTCGCGCCGAACGATAACCAAGAAAGAAGCAGAAGAACGGGCCGCCTGCGGGCGGTGGAGGAGCAATGGGCAAGATCATCGGGATCGATCTCGGCACCACCAACTCGGTCGTGGCCATCATGGAGGGGGACTCCCCCACCGTGATCATCAACGAGGAAGGTGCACGGACCACGCCGTCGGTCGTGGGCTTCGCCAAGGACGGCGAGCGGCTGGTCGGGGCCACCGCGCGTCGCCAGGCCATCACCAACCCCACCCGCACCGTCTACTCGGTCAAGCGCTTCATGGGGCAGCGGTGGGAGGAGGCCTCCAAGGAGTCCTCGCGCGTGCCCTACAAGGTGGTGCGCTCGTCGGACGGCCTCGTGAACGTGGACATCGACGGCAAGGAGTACTCCCCCCCCGCGGTCTCGGCGATGGTGCTCCAGAAGCTCAAGCGGGAGGCCGAGCGTTACCTCGGCCAGCCGGTCACCGAGGCGGTCATCACCGTCCCGGCCTACTTCAACGACGCCCAGCGCCAGGCCACCAAGGACGCCGGCAAGATCGCCGGGCTCGACGTGAAGCGCATCATCAACGAGCCCACCGCGGCCGCGCTGGCCTACGGCTTCGGCAAGAAGAAGAAGGACCAGACCATCGCCGTGTACGACTTCGGCGGCGGCACCTTCGACATCTCCATCCTCGACGTCGGCGACAACGTGGTCGAGGTCCGCTCCACCAACGGCGACACGCACCTCGGCGGCGACGACATCGACAACCTGCTGATCGACTGGCTCGCGAAGGAGTTCAAGCAGGAGACGGGGATCGACGTCGCCAACGACAAGATGGTGCTGCAGCGGCTCAAGGACGCGGCGGAGAAGGCCAAGATCGAGCTCTCGGCCTCGCAGTCGGCCCAGATCTCGCTGCCCTTCCTCTCCGCCGACAAGGACGGGCCCAAGCACCTCGAGCGCACCCTGGCCCGCGCCCGCTTCGAGCAGATGATCGAGCCGGTCGTGGCTCGGACGCTCGAGCCCTGCCGCCTCGCGCTCAAGGACGCGAAGGTGAGCCCGGCGGACGTCCACGAGATCCTACTGGTGGGCGGCTCCACCCGCATCCCGCTCGTGCAGCGCAAGGTGAAGGAGCTCTTCGGCAAGGACCCCAACCAGTCGGTGAACCCCGACGAGGTCGTGGCGGTCGGCGCGGCGGTGCAGGGCGGCGTCCTCGCGGGCGACGTCACCGACATGCTCCTCCTCGACGTCACCCCGCTGTCGCTCGGCATCGAGACCCTGGGCGGGGTGCACACCGTGCTCATCCCCCGCAACACCACCATCCCCACTGCCAAGAGCGAGACCTTCTCGACCGCGGCGGACGGCCAGACGGCGGTGGACGTGCGCGTGTTCCAGGGCGAGCGGTCGATCGCGGCGGACAACCGCCTGATCGGCAACTTCCGCCTGGACGGCATCACCCCGGCCCCCCGCGGCGTGCCGCAGATCGAGGTCACCTTCGACATCGACGCCAACGGCATCCTCAACGTGAAGGCCAAGGACCGGGCCACCAACCGCGAGCAGAAGATCACCATCACCTCGTCGTCCGGCCTCTCGAAGGAGGACGTGGAGAAGCTGGTGAAGGAGGCGGCCAGCAACGAGGCGGGCGACAAGGCCCGGCGCGAGCAGGCCGAGGCCAGGAACAACCTGGACAACCTCATCTACCAGGTGGAGAAGTCGCTCTCGGAGAACAAGGACAAGATGCCCGCCGACCAGGTGGGCGGGGTCGAGTCCGGGTTGGCCGAAGCCAAGGCGGCGCTGGACAAGAACGACACCGCCGAGATGAAGGCGGCCTTCGACAAGCTCCAGCAGGCCAGCTTCAAGCTCGCCGAGCACATGTACAAGGCCCAGGGCGGCGACGCCGGTGCGGCCGCGGGAGCGGGCGGCGCGGCCGGCCCCTCGGCGGGCGCTGCGGGCGGCGGCGGCAAGAAGAACGGCGACGTCATCGACGCCGACTTCGAAGAGGCGTGAGCAGGGGCTGAGGAGGAGGCCGGCGGCCCATTCCGGGTCGCCGCGCCGGCGGAGGACGGATGGCGGCGAAACGCGACTACTACGAAGTGCTGGGAGTCGCCCGCGACGTTGCTCCGGCCGAGGTGAAGAAGGCCTTCCGGACGCTCGCCATGAAGTACCACCCGGACAAGAACCCGGGGGACGCCGAGGCGGAGGTGCGTTTCAAGGAGGTCGCCGAGGCCTACGAGATCCTCTCCGACGAGCAGAAGCGGGCCATGTACGACCGCTTCGGGCACGACGGCCTCAAGGGCGCGGGGATGGGGGGCGGCTTCGGCTCCGCGGAAGACGTCTTCTCCCACTTCGGCGACATCTTCGGGGAGCTCTTCGGGATGAACCGGGGCCGTGGCCAGCGCGGGCCCCGCCGCGGCTCCGACCTCGAGTATCCGCTCCACCTCGACTTCCTCGAGGCGGCGCTCGGGTGCGAGAAGGAGATCCAGGTCCCCCGCCACGTGCACTGCGACACCTGCAACGGCAGCGGCGCGGCGCCGGGCTCCACCCCGGTCACCTGCGGCACCTGCCGCGGGGTGGGCGAGGTCATCCAGGCCCAGATGTTCCTCCGCATCCGCGCCACCTGCCCCACCTGCTCCGGCACGGGGAAGATCATCAAGGATCGGTGCAGGGAGTGCGACGGGGCCGGACGCAACCGGGTCTCGAGCAAGATGAAGGTGCAGGTGCCCGCGGGGGTGGACACCGGCATCCAGATCCGTGACCGCGGCAAGGGCGACTTCGGCGACCCGGGGGCCCCCCCGGGGGACCTCTACGTCAGCATCCACGTCCGCGAGCACGAGTTCTTCGAGCGGGACGGCCTGGACGTGCGCTGCCAGGTCCCGATCTCCTACCCCAAGGCCTGCCTCGGCGGGGACATCACGGTCCCCACGATCGAGGGCGACGCCACCGTGACCGTGGAGCCGGGCACGCCGTCCGGCCGCGAGATCCGCCTGCGCGGCAAGGGGGTCGCCTCGCTCAACGGACGCGGGCGCGGCGATCAGGTGGTGCAGGTCGTGGTGGCGGTGCCCAAGACCCTGTCCACGCGGGAAGAGGAGCTCATCCGTGAGCTCGCCGAGCTCCAGGACGATCAGGTCAAGGACCGGAACACCTGGAAGGACTTCTTCCGGGGCCTCGTGTCGTAAGAAAAGGTAGCCGAGCCGCCTCGGGCAGGACCGACACCATAAGGGGCGGGGCGTGAGGTAGGGATGGCCGACCCGTTTTCGGTTCCTGGAGAGATGGCCGAGTCGATTCGCCGCGCGTCGGCGTCGCTGGCCGAGGTGCGGTCCCAGGTGGGCCGGGTGATCGTCGGTCAGAAGTACATGGTGGACCGGCTCCTGGTGGCGCTCCTGGCCGATGGCCACGTGCTCCTCGAAGGGGTGCCCGGCCTCGCCAAGACCACCGCGATCAAGGCGCTGGCGGCCACGCTGAAGGCCGACTTCGCGCGGATCCAGTTCACTCCCGATCTCCTCCCCGCCGACGTGGTGGGCACCCAGATCTACAACCCGCGCGACGGGAGCTTCTCGACCCGCAAGGGGCCGATCTTCACGAACCTGCTGCTCGCGGACGAGATCAACCGCGCCCCGGCCAAGGTCCAGTCGGCGCTCCTCGAGGCCATGCAGGAGCGCCAGGTCACGGTCGCGGAGCAGACCTGGCCCCTCGCCGCTCCGTTCCTGGTGCTCGCCACCCAGAACCCGATCGAGCAAGAAGGCACCTACCCCCTGCCCGAGGCGCAGGTGGACCGCTTCCTGATGAAGCTGGTGGTGAACTACCCGACGGTGGAGGAGGAGCGGGAGATCCTGCTGCGGTCGAGCCAGCCGGCCCAGACCCCGGAGGGCGTGCTGGACCCGGCGCACCTCGTGGAAATGCAGGGGTGGACCCGGCTGGTCACCCTGAAGCCGGCGCTCGCCAACTACATCGTCAGCCTGGTGCACGCGACGCGCCAGCCGGGCGGGGTCTCCGGCCGGCTCGCCCGCTACGTGCAGTTCGGCGCCTCCCCGCGCGCCACCATCTCGCTCGCGGCCTGCGCCCGCGCCCACGCGCTCCTCGACGGTCGCGACTACGCCACCCCGGACGACGTCAAGGACATCGCGCTCGACGTGCTCCGCCACCGTGTCGTCCTCACCTACGAGGCGGAGGCGGAGAACGTCTCCCCCGACGACGTGGTCCGCGAGATCCTCGGCGCGGTGAAGACCCCCTGATGCTCACGGCGGAGGAGCTTCGCCAGATCCAGCGGCTGCACGTGCAGGCCGGCCGGCGTGTGGACAGCCTCCTCGCCGGGGACTACCGCTCGGCCTTCAAGGGCACGGGCATGGAGTTCGACGAGGTGCGGCCCTACGTGCCCGGCGACGACGTCCGGCGCATCGACTGGAACGTGACCGCGCGCTCCGGGGAGCCCTTCCTCAAGACCTTCCGGGAGGAGCGCGAGCTCACCCTGCTCCTGGTGATGGACATCTCCGGCTCGGTCCGCTTCGGCCAGGGCGGCCGCGACGGGCGCACCGACAAGCGCCTGCAGATCGCCCGCGCCGCCGGGGGGCTGGCCTACGCCGCGCTCCGCTCGGGGGATCGGGTGGGCCTCGTCACCTTCACCGACCACGTCGAGCACTTCCTCCCGCCCCGCCGCTCGCGCGGGCACGGGTGGCAGGTGATCCGCGGCGCCTTCGAGCACGTCGCGGCCGGGACGGGGACCGATCTGGGCGCCGCGCTGGGCTTCTGCGCCAAGGTGCTGAAGCGCCGGGCGGTGGTGGTCGTGCTCTCGGACTTCCTCTCGCCCCGCCCCTACCGCGAGCCCATGGGCGCCCTGGCGAGGCGGCACCGGGTCCACGCGCTCGTGGTCCACGATCCGCTCGAGACCGTGCTCCCCGACCTCGGCCTCCTCACGCTGCGCGACGCGGAGTCGGGCGAGGTCAAGGTGGTGCCCGGCGGCACGCGGGCGAGCCAGCTCCCGCAGGAGCGGCTGGACGAGGTGCGCCGCGCCGGCGCCCGGGCGAGCCTCCTCTCCACCGACGAGGACGCCTTCCACCGGCTCCAGGTCCACTTCCGGATGGCGCGGTGATCCTCGCCCTGCTGCTCGCCTGCTCGGCCGAGGACGTTCCCCTGGCCCCGGCGCCCGGCGTCTGGGTGGAGGCCCGGCGGGTCGACGAGGGCGCCCCGGTGGTGCTGCACCTGCCCTCCGGCGCCACGCCGCCGGCGGTCGAGGGCCTGACCGCCACGCAGGTCGCCACCTCGGACGACGGAGCCACGCGATGGGAGCTCCGTGGCAAGAGCGGCTCCTATGTGGTCCCCGTGCCGGGAGCCGAGGGGGCGCCGGTCAATCTGTACGTGGACATCGGGGTGAAGGGGCCCACCGGTGGCCCCATGGAGGACCTCGCCGCCCTTCCCCCCTCCCAGCCCCCGATGTGGCCGTGGGTGGTGGGAGGGGTCGCCCTGACGGCGGCCCTGACCGCCCTGGGGATGTGGGCCTGGCGGCGCTTCCGCCCGGTACCGCCGCCCCCCCCGCCCGAGCCGGCCGACGTCGTGGCGCGGCGCGAGTGGGCGGCGCTGCGCGGCCGCACCGACCTGGGCGAAGCCGAGCTGGCCCTGGAGCTCTCCGCGGTCTACCGGCGGTACCTGGAGGCGGCCCACCGCTGGCCCGCCACCCGCCGGACCACGCGGGAGATCCTCGACAACCTGGCCGGGGAGCTCACCAGCGCCGACCTCGTGTGCAGCCGGCGCCTGCTGGGCGCGATGGACCTCGTGAAGTTCGCCGAGCGCGGCGAGGTGGGGGGCGTCTTCGACCAGCTCGACGCCGACTTCGCGCAGGTGGTCCGGCCCGTCGGGGGTCCCCGTGCTTGAGTGGGCGAGCCCGCTCTGGTTCGCCGCGCTGCCGCTGGCGCTGCTCCCCTGGCTGGCCTGGTGGCGCCCTCACGCGCTGCGCTACGGGTCCACCGCGCTGGTCTCGGCGTGGAGCGCCCGCCGCTTCCTGACCCTGCTTCCTCCGCTCTGTGCCTCGCTCGCCCTGGCCCTGTCGATCGTCGCGCTGGCCCGGCCCCAGAAGGTCGAGCGCGAGACCGAGCGGGACTCGCAGGGCTTCGACATCCTGCTCGCGGTGGACACCTCGGGGTCCATGTCGGCGCCCGACATGGGCACCAACGTCCGCGCCCTCTCCCGCCTGGAAGCCGCGCAGCTCGTCATGCGCCAGTTCGTCGAGGCGCGCCCCTACGATCGGCTCGGCCTCCTGGTCTTCGGCGAGGAGGCGTTCGTGCAGGTTCCCCTCACGACCGATCACGAGGGCCTCGTGGACTTCATCGGCGAGCTCGACATCGGCCTGGCCGGGCGGAACGCCACCGCGGTGGGGGACGCCGTCGCGGTGGCCTGCAAGCGGATGAAGGAGCTCGACGCACCCGCCAAGATCGTCATCCTCGTGACCGACGGCCGCTCGAACGCCGGCCTCCTGAGCCCCCAGACCGCCGCCGAGGCGGCCGCCGCGCTGGGGGTCCGCGTCTACACCATCGGCGTGGGGGGCGACGCGATGGACGACGCGCAGCTCCGCGCGATCGCCGGCATCACCGGGGCGAAGTTCTACCGGGCGGGCCGTGTGGACCAGCTCGCCGAGGTGTACGCGGACATCGACACGCTCGAGAAGAGCACGGCCAAGGTCAAGGAGTACGTGCACCGGGAGGAGCTCTACTTGCTGGTGCTCGGCCCCGCGATCGCGTTGTTCCTCCTCGACCTGCTCCTGGGCCACACCTTCGCGCGGAGGCTCCCGTGACCTGGGCCCACCCGAGCCTGCTCGCGGGCCTGCTCCTGGTGCCGGCGGTGGCCGCGCTCCTCGTCCTGGCCTGGCGGCGCTACGCGCGGTCGATGGACCGCCTGGGCGCTCGGGAGGCGCTCGCGCGGCTGGTCCCTTCCTCCGCCCGCGCGGCTCGGGCGTGGCAGCTCGTCCTGGCGCCGCTGGCGCTGCTCGCGTTGCTCGTGGCCGCCGCCGGGCCCCGGCTCGGCTTCGATTGGGAACAACGGACGATGGAGGGGGTCAGCCTGGTGGTGATCCTCGACGTGTCGCGCAGCATGGACGCACAGGACGTGGCGCCGTCGCGCATGGAGCGCGCGCGCCGCGAGCTGGAGGACCTCGCCGGGCTGTTGCGCGGCGATCAGGTCGGGCTCGTGCTCTTCGCGGCCGGGGCCTGGTCCCGCATCCCCCTCACCGTGGACTACGCCACCTTCGTCTGGGCCGTCCGCGACTCGGGCAGCGCGACGATCCGGGCCCAGGGGAGCGCGCTCGCGGGGGCCCTGGACGTGGCCACCCGGGCGCTCGCCCGGGCGCCGGCCGCCGGCCGGGCCGTTCTGGTGGCCTCAGACGGCGAGACGCACGAGGACGAGGCCGCGCTGCAGGCCGCGGTGGCCCGCGCGCGGGAGGCCCAGGTGCGGATCTACGCCCTGGGGGTCGGCACGCCCGACGGCGCGCCGGTCCCGCTCGCCGAAGGCGGCTTCAAGAAGGACGACGCCGGGCAGGTGGTGGTGAGCCGCCTCGAGGAAGGCACGCTCCGGGGGCTTGCCGAGAGCACCGGCGGGGCCTACGTCCGCGCCGTACCTTCCGACGACGACGTGCGCGCCCTCTACGAGACCGAGATCCGCGGCAAGCTGCAGGCGACCGAACGGGGCGTGCGGCGGGACAAGGTGTGGCGCGAGCGCTTCCAGTGGCCTCTCGGCGTCGGCGTGCTGCTGGTGTCCGCCATCGCGGCGCTGGGCGTGGGTCGGCGCGGGGCGCTGGCCGCCGTGGTGCTGGCGCTGCTGCTTCCGGGGGTGGCCCGGGCCGGGGCCGCCGAGGACGGGCTGGAGGCCCTGGCGGCGGGGCAGTGGGACGAGGCCGCCCGGCTCCTGGGGCAGGCCCGCCAGGAGGACGGGAGGGATCCGGAGGTCCAGAACGGCCTGGCCACCGCGCTCTACCGGGCCGGCCGCTACCGGGAGGCCGAGCAGATCTTCGACACCCTGGCCGAGGCGGCCGAGGACCCGGGGCAGCGGGCGGTCGGGCTCTACAACGCCGGCAACGCGGCCTACGCCGGAGGCCGGCTGGACGACGCGCTCGCCCGCTACCAGGAGGCGCTCGAGGCGGCGCCCGCGCTGGAAGCGGCGCGGAAGAACTACGACGCCGTGTCCAAGGAGATCGCCGCCCGCCGCGAGCCACCCCCGCCCAAGGAGGACAAGGGGCAGGAGGGGCAGGAAGGACAGGAGGGCCAGGAGGGGCAGGAGGGGCAGGAGGGGCAGGAGGGGCAGGAGGGGCAGCCGGGAGAGCCCTCGGAGGGCTCGTCCGGCAAGCCGGAGGGTGAACCGGGGACACCGCCGGAAGGGCAGACGCCGCAGCAGGGCGACGGCACCCGCACCGACGGGCCGGAGGGGGAACCTCGACCCGCCGAGGGCGACCCGACGGGAGAAGGCGCCGAAGGCGAGGCCGGCGGGATCGAGGAGGGGGAGGTTCCCGAGGGGAGCCGCGCCGGAGCCATGAGCGAGGCGGAGGCCGCGCGGACGGTGGACGCGGTCCAGGACGGCCGGCCGCGGGTGGTCGTCCCGGGCTCTTCGAGCGGGAAGGACTGGTGATCCTCTTCGTCGTCCTCGCGTGGGCCGCCTCGGTCGGGCTCGTCCCCGACACGACCGACGTCCGTGAGGGGCAGACCATCGGCCTCACCCTGACGGTCACCGACACGGTCGCCGAGGGCGTCCCGCCCCTGGAGGTGCCCGCCGGGCTCAGCGTCGAGTTCCAGGGGCAGTCCCAGAGCCGGATGGTGGTGAACTTCAACGTCACCTCGACGGTCAGCTTCCGGTACGCGCTCACCGCCACCCGCGCGGGGGAGTACACGCTCGGCCCCGTCGCCATCCCCACCCGCGCGGGCGTGCTCCGCACCACCGCGGTCCCGCTCCGGGTCTCCCCGAGGGGCGCCGCGGGCGCGCTCGACGAGCTCACCGCCGACCTGGGGAGCACCCGGGCCTGGGTCGGGCAGGTCCTGGTCTACCACCTCCGCTTCGAGACCGCGCGGCAGCTGGTCAGCGGCACCTGGGGGGCGCCCTCGGGGCCGGGCTTCAACGCGGAAGCCTCCGTGAAGCCGGGCACGGCCGAGTACCAGGTGGGCCAGGGCTCGGAGCTGCACACGGTCTCCGAGCTCTTCTTCCCCATCCGGCTGGCCCGGGAGGGTTCGGTCACCGTGCCCGGCGGGATCTACCGGGGGCAGTTCGCGGTTCAGGGCGAGCGGCGCAGCGGCCGTCGGGGGGGCGGCATCTTCGACGACCTCGCCGCGATGAGCCAGGTGAGCGTGGAGACCTTCTCCGCCCCGCCGCGCACGCTCCAGGTGTTGGAGTTGCCGACCGAGGGCCGCCCCGCCGACTTCTCCGGGCTCGTGGGGAGCTTCTCGGTCCGGGCCGAGGCCTCGGGGCGGGACGTGGCGGTGGGCGACACGGTCACCGTGTCGGTGGAGGTCACCGGAGACGCCCCCCTGGGCGGGATCAAGCTCCCCCCGCTGGAGGGGACCGGGTTCCGGGTCTACGAGGATCAGCCGTCCACCGAGATCCGCCTCGTCGACGGGCGCATCGAGGCGAGCGCGAGCTTCAAGCGGGCGATCGTGCCGTCCGCCCCGGGGGAGCTCGTGATCCCGCCCACCACGCTGGCCTGGTTCGACCCCGTCCGGGGCGTGTACCAGCAGCAGAGCACCGAGCCCATCACGCTCACGGTGAGCGGCAGCGCGGCCGACGCCGCGGTGGCCTCCTTCGCCGGCCCCGAGCGCGCCGAGGTGGGTGCGCTCGCCGACGACATCCTCCCGGTCCGCACCGAGGGCGAGGTGGACCCGCCGTGGTCGGGTCGATGGGCGGCGCTCCTGCTCCTCCCGGGCGCGGGGGGGCTGGCCGCCGCCGCGCTGACCCGCCTCCGGCGCCGTCCGCGCGTCGAGGTGGATCAGCGGTACGACTTCGGGCACCTCCCCGCGGACCCCGAGGGCCGGCTGGCCGGCCTGGACCGCATCTTCCGCGAGCGGGTCGCCGAGCGCCTGGGCGTCAGCCCGGCCGCGCTCCGACGCGAGGACGTGAGCCGGCTCGGGCCCGAGGCCGAAGCGGTCTTCCGCGAGCTCGAGCGCCTGCGGTACTCCGGCGCCGCCAGTGGGCCCCTCCCCGAGGACGCGGTCCGCCGCGTGGTGGAGGGCCGTTGAGCCTCCTGTGTTTCGGACTGGCGTTGGCCTCGGCCCAGGCGGACTTCGCCGGGGCCAACGAGGCGCTCGGTCGCGGGGACCTCGTCGCGGCCGAGTCCGGGTACCGCGCCACCCTCGCCGCGGGGGGTACCGGGGCGGACGTGTGGTTCGACCTGGGGAACGTGCTCTACCGGCAGGACCGCCTGGGAGAGGCCGTGCTCGCGTGGCGAAACGCCCAGGCGCGCGCCCCGCGGGACCCGGACGTGGAGGCCAACCTCGACTTCGCGCGTCGGAAGGCCCGGGACGCCCTCGATCCAGCGGCCCCCCGACCGGCTTTCGCCCCGTGGCAGGCGGCGCTCACTCCCGACGAGGGGATGTGGCTCGGCGGGGCGCTGGCCGGACTGGGGCTCCTCCTCCTCGCGGTGCGCGCCCTGGGGTTGAGCGAGCGTTGGCCGTTCGTCCCCTGGGTCGGCCTCGGGATCGGTGCCACGCTGGCGGGTGCGGTGGCCGGAGCCGGCGGGATCGCCGCGGCGGGCCTCCCGCCCGTCGCGGTGGTGCTGGTGGAGGAGGTGACCGCCACCTCGGACCTGGGCGGCGGGGTCGACCTCTTCACGCTCCACGAGGCGGCCGAGCTCGTCGCGGTGGAGCAGGTGGGGGAGAAGGTGCAGGTGTTGCTCGCCGACGGCCGGCGGGGCTGGCTCCCGGCGGGCTCCGTCGGCCTGGTGGACCCCGACGGATCCGCGGCGTCAAGGGCCGGTCAGACCGAATGAACGGGCGGTAGTCCGGGTTATCAGGGCGGGTCTGGAGGTCTCATGCGTCTGTGGTGGCTGGTGGCGCTCGTCGTGGTCGCGGGGTGCGGGGTCGAACGGCGGGTGAAGAAGCTGTCCGAGGTGGAGTTCCAGCACTACTACGCGCTGCGGCCGTTCATGGAGGAGGAGGTCCGGGTGGGCTTCCTCAAGCTGAAGACGGAGGAGGAGCGGAACCAGTACCTGAAGGACCGCGGCCTCTGGGACGCCTTCTACAAGTACGACGAGCACATCCGCAAGGCCATCGTGGACGGCGCGGTCCAGACCGGGTGGACGAAGGACATGGTGCTGATGTCCTGGGGGGCCCCGTTCGACAAGCGGAAGCTCACCGGTCGGCCGGCTCCGCGGTCCGAGCTCCTCGTCTACAAGTTCGAGAAGCACGAGGACGGATCCGTCCTGGTCTACGTTCCGGGCAGCAAGACCGAGTACAAGGCGGTGTCGCGCTTCATGCGCGAGGTCTACCTGGACAGCGATGTTGTAACGGAGATCATCGAAAAGGAAGGCTGGAGTAACTAGCGCCGGATCCGATACCGACGGAAGGTGGACGCCTCCTGGCCACCGTGGCACCCTAAGCTCCTCGGAGTGGATCCCGCATGAAGGTCACCCTCATCAGCCCGTACCCGGACATCACCAACTACGGTCTGCGCTCGATCTCGGCCCACCTGCGGGCGAACGGACACCAGACCCAGGTGATCTGCATGCCGGACTTCGCCGGGGACGGCGAGTCGGTGCACGTGCGCATGTCCGAAGAGCGGTACTCGGCCGAGGTCATCGACCAGATGATCGAGCTCTGCGCCGACAGCCAGCTCGTGGGCGTCACCCTGATGACCCACTACTTCGACTCCGCGCGCCAGATCACCAAGGCCATCCGCGAGCGCCTCGGGATCCCCGTGGTGTGGGGCGGCTTCCACCCCTCCGTTCGGCCGGACGAGTGCGCCAAGCAGACCGACTACGTGGCCATCGGCGACGCCGAGGACCTCATGCTCGAGCTCTGCGAGAAGCTCGAGAACGGGGACAGCCAGAAGCTGCACGGCATCAAGTCGCTCGTGTGGCGCAAGGGTCAGGACGTGGTGCGCAACCCGCCCGGCTCGCTGGAGCAGGAGCTGGACCGCTACCCGGCCCCCGACTTCTCGATGGACGACCACCACATCCTCTTCGAGGGCCAGCTCGCCCCCGTCACGAAGGATCTGCTGCGTCGCTACCTGCACAACGGCACGGTGAGCCGCATGTTCGGCCGCACCGGCTACCAGACGATGACCGGGCGCGGCTGCCCGCACGCCTGCACCTACTGCGGCAACAGCTTCTACCGCGACCTCTACAAGCGGCAGCGCTACGTCCGTTTCCGGTCCACGGCCCACGTCATCACGGAGCTCGAGGACATCAAGCGGGACTACCCGTTCATCAACTTCGTCTGGTTCTCGGACGACTCCTTCTTCGGTCGCCCGCTCCCGGACCTCCTCGACTTCTGCGACCAGTACAAGCGCAAGATCGGCGACCCGTTCTACCTCCTCGGCTCCCCCGGGACGATCACCGAGGAGAAGTACGGCGCGCTGGTGGACGCGGGCCTCATGTCCATCCAGATGGGCGTGGAGCACGGCTCCAAGCGCATCCAGAAGATGTTCAAGCGCTCCACGATGGGCAACGACAAGATCATCAAGAGCGCCGAGGTCATCACCAAGTACGCGGACCGCACGGCGCCCCCGCAGTACGACATCATCTACGACCTCGCCTACGAGACCATCGAGGACAAGCTCGACACCCTGCGGCTCATCTCGGACCTCCCGAAGCCGTACCGCCTGCAGGTCTTCTCGGTCATCTACTACCCGGGCACCTCGCTCCACACGCTGGCGGCGCGGGACGGGCTCGTCAACGACGAGAAGGCCGAGATCTACGACCGCATGTTCTTCGAGCGGCACGACAGCTACACGAACACGCTGCTCTTCCTCGCGCGCTCGGGCCGGTTCCCGCACCCCATCCTGAAGGTGCTGATCGACCGGCGGGTCGTGGACTTCATGACCTCCGACTACATGGCTCCGGTCGGCAACGTCGCCAAGGCCGCCATCCACCAGCTCCGGCAGGCCCTGCGCTCGCCGGCGGTCGAGCGGGCGAAGGCGATGGGCACCTACAAGGCCCGCCTGGTCGGCATGACCGGCGCGGACGCCGGCGCCTCGGCGCCCGTGGGCGGCGAGACCTTCTAGCCAGACGACCCCAGCGCCCGGGTCTTCGACCCGGGCGTTAGCTTGGCGGCGTGACCGACGCTCACGTCCGCGTGGATCGAGCCGTGCCCGGGGATGCCCCCGACGTACTGGCCATCCATCGCCGCGTGCTGGCGGAGGGCGAGTACTTCATCACCGAGCCCGACGAGTTCGTAGAGGGCCTCGACGCCAAGGTGCTGGCCATCCGCGAGGCCGTCCGGGGGAGCTCCAACCTCTTCCTGGTGGCCCGTTTCGGCGCGGTCGTGGCGGGCTGGGCCCAGGTCGTGGTCGCGCCGCGTCGTCGGGTGCGGCACGTGGGGCGCATCGAGCTGATGGTGGACGCCCGGTGGCGCGGGAAGGGCGTGGGCGACGCGCTCCTGGCCGAGGTCGTGCGTTGGGGGGAGGCCCACCCGGTGATCGAGAAGCTCTCGCTCAGCGTGTTCGCCCACAACACGCGCGCGGTCGCGCTCTACCAGCGGCACGGCTTCGTGGAGGAGGGCCGCCGGGAGGGCGAGTACCTCTTCCCCGACGGGTCCCGTCGCGCCGACCTCCTCATGGCCCGTCGGGTTCCCTGAACCCTCGGGGGGCCTCCCCGCGGAGCATCAGCCTTCGCCCCGCCACTCGGCTTCGCGCCGGTAGATGGTGCGGGCGGTGATCCCGAGCAGGCTCGCCGCGAGGTTGCGATCCCCGTTGCACTGCCGCAGGGTCGCTTCGATCACGTGTCGCTCGATCTCGTGGAGCGGCCGCCCCACCTGGACGGTCAGCCAGCCGCCGGCCTCCGCGTTCCCGGGCACCTGCCGCATCGCCGCGGGCAGGTCGGACAGACGGACGACCTCGTCGCGGGCCAGCACCACCGCGCGCTCCATGGCGTTCTCGAGCTCGCGGACGTTCCCGGGCCAGGGCCAGGCCTCGAGCGCGGCGAGCGCGTCGGGATCGATGCCCCGGAGCACACGCGCGTTGCGGCGGGCGTGGGCGGCCACGAAGTGGCGGGCGAGGAGGGGGATGTCCTCCCGCCGCTCGCGCAACGCGGGCACGTGCAGCCGGATGACGTTCAACCGGTAGTAGAGGTCGGCCCGCAGCGTCCCCTCGGCCACGGCGCGCTCGGGGTCCCGGTTGGTGGCGGTGACCACTCGCACGTCCGCGCGCAGGGTGCGCGTACCGCCGAGCCGCTCGTACTCGCCCTCCTGGAGGACGCGGAGGAGCTTGACCTGGAGCGGCAGCGGGATCTCGGTCACCTCGTCGAGGAAGAGCGTGCCCCCCGCCGCCAGGTCGAAGCGGCCTTCCTTCCGGCCGTGCGCCCCGGTGAACGCCCCCGCCTCGTAGCCGAAGAGCTCGCTCTCCAGCAGGCTCTCGGGGATGGCGCCGCAGTTCACCGTCACGAGGCGTTGCTCGCGTCGGGGAGAGAGCTGGTGGATGGCCCGCGCCAGGAGCCCCTTCCCGGTGCCGCTCTCGCCGGAGATGAGCACGGAGGCCATGGACGGGGCCACCTGCGCCGTCTCCTCGAGGAGCTGCCGCATGGCGGCCGAGCGTCCCACCATCTCCCCGGGTTGGGCCTGGGCGATCTGCTCGCGCAGGCGCCGATTCTCGCGTTGGAGCTCGTGCTTCTCCAACGCCTTTCGCACCGCCGCGATGACCTCCGTGCGACGTAGCGGCTTGCTCACGAAGTCGTAGGCGCCCTCCTTCATGGCCTCGACGGCGCTCTCCACCGTCCCGTAGGCGGTGACCAGGATGAGCGGGGTCTCCGGGGCCACCTGCCGGGCGGCCCGGAGGAGGTCGAGCCCTCCCATCCCGGGCATCTTCAGGTCGGAGACGACCACCGAGACGGCGCCGGCGCGCAGGTGCTCCAGGGCCTGGCGGCCGTCGGCGGCGTGCCGCACCTCCCAGCCCTCCCGCTCGAAGATCCGCTCCAGCGCGAGCCGGTTGGGCTCTTCGTCGTCGACGATGAGGATGACTGCCATGCCGTCAACTATCCTGACAGCATGTCAGGCGGGTGACGAAATGTCGCAAGGCACGGTGAGCGTGAACCGGGTGCCCTCGCCGGGGCCGGTGTGCACGGCCACCGTCCCGCCCAGGTCCTCGACGCTCTGCCGGGTGATGGCGAGCCCCAGGCCGGTCCCACGCGCCCGGGTCGAGAAGAAGGGCTCGAACACCCGCGCCGCGACCTCCGGGGTCATCCCCGGGCCGTCGTCGGCGACGTCGAACTCCACCGTGCCGGGGCGCCGGCGGATTCGGACCTCCACCACGCGCGCGCCGGCGTCCGCGGCGTTGCGCAGGAGGTTGAGGAGGGCGCGGCGCACGGTGTTCCCGTCCAGATCCAGCGCCGGCCCGACGTCGCCCTCGGCGGTCACGCGGACCCCCTGGCGGCGCAGCGACTCCTCCTCCAGCGCGATCACCCCGCGGGCGAGGGCGAGGGGATCCTCGGGGGCGGTCTCGGGCGGCCGACGCCGGGCGAGGTCGAGGTAGCGCTCGGTCACCGACTCCAGGCGGCGGATCTCGCCGCTCACCACCTCGAGCAGCTTCCGGCCCTCCGGGCTCTCCACCTCGTCGGCGAGCAGCTCGGCGTGGAGGCTCATCGCGTTCAACGGGTTGCGCACCTCGTGGGTGACCTGCGCCAGCATCTGGCCCACCAGCGCCAGGCGCTCGCTCCGCTGGAGCCGGTCGCGGTCGCGCTTCCGCTCGGTCACGTCCTCGCCGACGACGATCCATCCGGCCTCGCCGAAGGGGCGCCGCACGATCTCCTCGGAGCGGTCGCCGACGGGGCGCTCCGAGCGGCCCTCGGCCAGGTCCGCCAGCGCCGCCGGGAGGAGCACGCCGGGCTCCACACCCCACAGCGCCTGGGCGGCGGGGTTCACCATCCGGCACCGTCCGTCCTCGACCACCACCACGGCGGCCCCGATCGCGTCCAGGACCCGGCGCAGGTACAGGGTCAGCGACTGGAGGTTCTGGTCGCGCTCCGAGAGCGTGGCCACCATCCAGGCGAAGTCGCGCGAGAGGTGCGCCATCTCGTCGTCGCCGGGGAGGGGGACGACCCCCTGGGTCTCGCCGGCGCCGACCCGCCGCACGTCCTCGGCCAGGGTCTCGAGCGGGCGCAGGGAGCGCCCCACGAGGACCAGCACCCAGCCGGCCACGACCAGGGCCACGGCGATCAGCGCCAACCCGAGACGCTCGGCCCAGGCCTGCGCCACCACCGTCTTCGCGCTGACCGCGTCGATGCGCCCGCTGACCAGCGCGTTGAGCTGGAGCACCTCGGCTCGCAGCCCGGCCCGCTCGGCCTCGCTGGGGTTCCGCGTGAAGGCGCGCCACTGGGCCTCGAGCCGGTCCACCTGCACCCGCGCCGCCTCGAGCGCGAGGCGCTCCTCGGCGTCGGTGGCGAGCGCCCCGCCGCGGGCCACCGTCTCCTGCGCGTCGGCGAGGATGGCCACGATGGTCGCGGAGCCGGAGGGCTCGAGGTCGAGCTGGCCGAGGATCCGGCTGCCGGTGGCGGTCAGCGGCAGGTACACCGTGTTCACGACGGCGAGCGAGTCGCCGATGGCGCGGAGCTGGGCGAGGTTGATCGCCATCGCCCCGAGGAACGCCGTCATGGCGAGCCCCATGATCGACAGCAGCCGTCCACGGAGGCTGGTGGGCCAGGACCAGGGCATGCCTGACGGTTAGCCTCTCGGGGAAGGGGCGTCCGCTCGCCCCGCTGTCCCGGATCGTCACGCAGCAACGCCGACCGTTGCCGGGGCAGGGGGACGGGATATGCCAGCGCGCCTGTTTTTTCGAAGGAGACCCCGTCGATGTCGCGTTCAGTGCTGGTGCTTGTGGCCCTCCTCGGAGTGGCCGGTTGCGAGGGTGGGAAGGAAGGCGGTGGAGGCGCTTCGGCCCCGACGGCGGCCAGCGCCGACGTCGGTGAGACCCTCGCCACGGTGAACGGGGTGGTGATCGGCTCCAAGGAGTTCGAGCAGGCCGCGGCGCGGAAGTCGCCGGCCAGCGGGGACGCGCTCTCGCTCGAGGAGAAGAAGGAGGTCCTGGACGACCTCGTGGAGGAGAAGCTCCTCTACGCCGAGGCGCTCAAGCAGGGCCTGGACAAGGACCCCAAGGTCCAGAAGGTGATGGTCAACACCCTGGTCCGCGAGGAGGTCTTCAACAAGCTGAAGAACAGCGACTTCCCCGACGAGGTCCTCCAGAAGTACTACGAGGACCACAAGTCCGACTTCATCGTCCCCGAGAAGGTGCAGATCAAGCGCATCCTCATCAAGGTCACCCCCGAGCGCGACGACGCGTCGGCCAAGGCCGAGGCGGAGAAGGTGCGGGCCCAGGTGGCCAAGAACCCCGACGGCTTCAAGGACGTGGCCGCGCAGGTCTCCGAGGATCCCTACAAGCGCCGCGGCGGCGATGTGGGCTTCGTCGCCAAGGAGGGCAAGCCGGGCCTCGATCAGGCGATCGTGGAGAAGGCCTTCACGATGGAGACCGGCTCGGTGTCCGAGGTCTTCAAGACCGAGGACGGCTACAACGTCATCCAGGTCGCGGCGCGCCGTGAGCAGCTCGAGCGCACCTACCAGCAGATGAAGGGCACGGTGCTCCGCAAGGCCAAGTCGGCCAAGCAGCAGGAGGAGTACGAGGCCTACGTCGCGAAGCTCCGCACCGCGGCCAAGATCACGACCGACGAGGCCAAGCTCGGCGCGATCGAGATCAAGAGCTCGGGTCGGCCGTTCCGTGCCGGGATGACCATGGGCGACGACCATGGCGACGAGGACGGCGGCGAGGAAGGGGCCGAGGCCGATGGGGGCGAGGGCGCCGAGCCCGGCGCCATCCCGCGGCCGCCGATGCCCGCCCACCCGGGTGGCCTCGGCGGTGGCCGGCCCACCCCCGGTGGCGCCAAGGACCAGGCGGCGGGCGGCAAGTAGCCGTCCATGGGGTGGCTCCTCGCGCTGGGCCTCGCCGTCGCCGAGGAGCCTGTATCCGCAGGCACGCCGGAGGCGGCAGCCTCGCCGTGGGCCGCGCCCGCGGCGACCCCGACCGAGCCCACGCCCACCCCCGGGGTGGGCGGGGTCAAGCGCCGCCCCGACCCGATGGAGCGCATCGCGGCGGTGGTGAACGACGAGGTGATCCTCCTCTCCGAGGTGTACGCCTACGCCGACTTCATCGCCGAGCAGGTGGGGCAGGGGGTCACCCGCGGCGCCGCCGAGCGCTCGGTGATCGAGCGGCTGGTGGAGTCGGCGCTGGTCGAGCAGGAGATGCGGCGCCTCGGCCTCGAGGTGAACGACCAGGAGATCGATCGCGCGATCGATGACGTGGCCCGCCGCAACGGCCTGGAGCGGGAGCAGCTCCGCGCCGAGGTGGAGCGCGGTGGCTACACCTGGGACGACTACCGGGCGCGCCTGGCCGAGGATCTCGGGCAGATGAAGTTCGGGCAGACGGTGTTGCGTCCCCGGGTGAACGTCACCGAGAACGAGCTAAAGGACGCCTACCTCCGCGCCACCGCCTCCACGGCGCAGGAAGCGAGGGTCCGGGCCATCTTCCTGGCACTGCCTCCCGATGGCGCCGTTGACCCGGTCCTGGCGCGGGCCGAGGCCATCCGTGCCCGCGTGGCCGCGGGCGAGGACTTCGGCGCGCTGTCCTCCCAGCTCGACGAGGGGCCGTTCGGGGCCCAGTCCGGCGAGATGGGGCGCTTCAAGCCGGGTGAGCTGGTCGGCGCGCTCGACACGGCCGTGCAGGGCACGGCCACCGGCGCGGTGTCGGCGCCGGTGGTGACCGATCGGGGCGTGTTCCTCCTCGAGGTCGTCGAGCGGGTCGCCGCCGTGGGGGACTTCGAGGCGATGCGGGCGCAGCTCGAGAACGACGTCTTCGCCAGCCGGATGGTGGAGGAGCAGGAGCGTTGGTTCCAGCAGGCCCGCCGCCAGGCCGCGGTGACCATCCTCATCCCCGAGGCCGCGGCGGTCGAGCCGTGAGCCGCGCTCCGCCCCTGGTGCTCACACCGGGGGACCCTCGGGGCATCGGCCCGGAGGTGGCGGTGCGCGCGGCACGCCGACTGGGGCTGGACGTCGTGCTCGTCGGAGAGCTGGAGGCGATGCGGGCCCAGGCGCCCGACCTGCCGGTGGTTCACGCCCTGAACGAGGGCACCGGCCCGCGGCTCCTGGCGCCTCCGCCCGGTGCGGAGCCGGTCGAGGTGCGCGCCGTCCGCTGGGGGGCGCAGGCGTGCGCCGAGGGGCGGGGACGGGCGTTGGTGACCGGGCCGATCCACAAGGCTCGGCTGGCCGCGGCGGGGTTCGTCCACACCGGGCACACCGACCTGCTCGGCGCCATGTTCGGCGTGGATCCCGTGATGGCCTTCGTGGGGGGCGCGGTCCGGGTGGCCCTGGTCACGGTGCACATCCCGCTCCAGGCCGTGTCTGCCGCCGTCACCGTGCCCCGGGTCCTCCACACCCTGCGGGTGACGGATCGTGCCCTCCGCACCCAGCTCGGGCTCCAGGCGCCCCGTCTGGCGGTGTGTGGGCTCAACCCCCACGCCGGGGATGGCGGGGTCCTCGGTCGGGAGGAGCTGGAGGTCATCGGCCCGGCCGTGGCGGCCGCCCGCGAGGAGGGGATCGACGCCCGGGGCCCGATCAGCGCCGAGACGGCCTTCGCCGAGCCGGACGCGAGCGACCTGGTGGTGGCGATGTACCACGACCAGGGGTTGGTCCCGTTGAAGCGGGTGGACTTCGGCCGCACCGTGAACTGGACGCTCGGGCTGCCCATCGTCCGCACCAGCGTGGACCACGGCACGGCCGACGCGCTGGTCGGCACCGGCCGGGCCCGGAGCGACAGCATGGAGGCCGCCCTCCGTCTCGCGGTGCAGCTCACCCCGGACGGCTAGGGGCCCGCCTCGGACGCCTCAGTCCACGCGGTCGCAGGTCGCGGCGTACCAGGTGGGGTCGTGGCCGATCACGACGCAGTCGGTGCTGGCGCCGTCCTCCGAGGTGGTGACGACCTGCCAGGTCACGTAGGAGAGGTTCGGGCCCCAGCCGTAGGTGGAGGCGTTCGCGGTCGCGTCGCCCGCGCTGTTCGCGATCCCGAGGGTGATGCTGTAGTCGAAGGTCCCGTCGTTGTTCTCGGCGGCCAGCGTGAAGCCGTCGTGGGACTCCTCGTGTCCGGCCTCGTCCCCGCCGGTGATGGCGATGCCGAGCACGACCGATGACGACGCCCCGACGGTGGTGATGTCGTACACGCAGCCCCAGTAGGCGCAGCTCGCCTGGAACCCGTAGCCGAGCACCTGCCCTTCAGGGTTGGTGGCGAGCCCATAGCTGTCGGAGGGGGTGGTCTCGGTGCCGGTGTCGTCGCCGGTCTGGGCGGTGTCGTCGGTGCCGGGCGTGCCGGTGTCGTCCTCCTTGCCGGTGCAGGCAAGGGTCAGCAAGAGCCACATGGGAGTTCCTCCGGCGCGGACTGTAGCCGATCCCCGCGCGCCGCCGCTATCCGCCGGTGTCCTCGACCACGGCCTGCGTGCAGGCCGTGTCCGGCTCCCAGGCCGCCCAACGGTCCGGCTGCTCGCCGAAGATGCGGCAGTCGGCCACCTCGTCGCCGGTGCGCTCGTAGACGCGCAGGACGCCGAGCAGGTCCGGAGTCGCGCAGTTGAAGGCGGTGGTCGAGCCCTCGCTCACGTCGCGCCAGTCGGAGACGACGTCGAGGTCCAGGTCCAGTCGGTCGGTCGAGCCGTCCGCCGCCGCCGAGACCGAGTCCAGCGGGTGGCGCTCGACGTAGTCCCCGTCCGAGGACAACAGCACCTGCCCGTTGCCGGTCCACCCGGTGGTGTCCACCGTGAAGGACCAGGCGGCGCGCTCCGCGTCGCATTCGACCGTGACCGCGGTGATGGCCGGGAGCGGGTACTCCGGGTCGTCGGGGGTCGTGTCCTTGAAGCCGAGGTTGCATCCGGGCAGCGCGCCCAAAAGCACGAAGGCCGCGCCGAGGCGGAGCCCGGACGCGGCCTTCTCGATCATCGAGCGATCACTCGGAGTAGTTGCACCAGCTCGAGTAGTAGCCCACGTCCTCGCCGGTCACCACGCAGTCGGTGGTGAGGCCGTCGAGGCTGGTGGCCCCGAAGTACCAGGTGGTGCCCGCGAGGACCGAGTCCGCGTAGAACAGCGTGGTGGAGTTCGCGACCACGTCCTCGAACGAGGCCACGGCGGCGAGGACGAGCTTGTAGGTGTACGAGCCGTCCGCGTTCTCGCTGTCGAGCGCGAAGCCGGTGTGCTGCTCGGTCCACTGGGTGCCGCCCGAGTCGTCGCCGGTCTCGGTCATGTCCAGGGTGAGCAGCGAGGCCTCGGTGGTGGTGGTCATGGTGTAGACGCAGCTGTTGTTCGCGCAGTCGCCGGTGGCGCCCACGGGGAACACCATGCCGTCGTCGCCACGGAGGAGGCCGAACATCTCGGTGGTCCCCGTCATGCCCGTGTCGTCGGTGCCGGTGGTGCCGCTGGTGTCGCCCGTGTCCTTGCCGGTGCTGGTGCAAGCGGCCAGGCCGAGAAGCAGGGCGGTCGAGAGAACGAAGCGCATGAAATCCTCCATTTGCCGTAAAGGCATGGGCGTCTAATCGGCTGCGGCGGACGCGCAAGTCCTCGACCCGAGCGTGCCCGAGATCAGCGGAGGTTCTCGCAGTCGGCCGCGTAGTAGGAGGTGTCGTGCCCGCCGCCGAAGCAGTCGGCGTAGTTGCCGGCCGAATCGGTGATGAACGCAGCGTAGGTGAGCTGGTTCTCGATGGTGGAGTTGCCCATGTCGAACAGCGTGGTGGAGTTCTGGACCTGGTCCTCGTAGGAGCCGACGATCGTGAGGGTGATCGCCTTCTCCTCGGTGGCGCCGCCGGAGCCCACGAGGGAGAAGTTGTTGTGGTACTCGGTCCAGAAGCCCTCGTCCGAGCAGTTCGGATTGGTCTGGCAGGAGCCCGAGGTGTCGCCGGTCTCGGCGAGGTAGAGGTCGACCACGCCGATCTGGCCGCCGGAGGCCACGACCGACCAGGTGCAGTCGGTGCCGCTCGAACAGTCGTAGTTGATCTGCTCGATGAACGGGGTCCCCGTGTTGGTGTTGCCGGTGCCCTTGCAGGCGGAGTCGCCCGTGTCACAGCCGCCGCTGGTGCAGCCGGAAAGGGCGATGGACACGAGGCCGAGGGCGATTGCGTGCTTCATGATGTCTCCTCTTGAGTGAACAGTCCCCGACAAGCTACCTGCCCTCGGAGTCGTTCGCAAGCTCGGAGACAGGCGGAGAGTCGGCCTCGGGACGGCGCGCCCACTGGGCCGCCGCCCGCTCTCGGAAAAGGGCGCGCTCCACCCGGTCGAGCAGCGCCGGCAGGCCCTCCCCGGTGGCGCCGCTGACGGCCACCGCGTCCCACTCGGCGGTCCGCGCCGCCACCACCTCCGGATCGGCCCGGTCGATCTGGTTGAGCACCACCAGGGTGGGGATGTCGGTGGCTTCCAAATCGGCCACGACCCGGTCCACCGCTTCCTTCTGCACGCCCACGTCGGTCTCCGCGGCGTTGACCACGTGGAGGAGCAGGTCGGCGTCCAGGGCTTCGTCGAGCGTGCTGCGGAACGCGTGGACCAGGTCCTTGGGCAGGTTGCGGATGAAGCCGACGGTGTCCGTGAGGATGATCTCGCGCGCCTCGGGGAAGCGGAGGCGCCGCGAGGTCGGATCCAAGGTGGCGAAGAGCTTGTCCTCGGCGTCCACGGCGCTGCTCGTCATCCGGTTGAGCAGGGTGGACTTCCCGGCGTTGGTGTACCCGATGATGGCCACGAGCGGCAGGCCCACCCGCTTGCGCCGATCCCGACGCATCTTCCGCTGGGCGCTGATCTCCGCCAGCTGCCGCTCCACCTGGTGCTCCCGTTCGTCCGCGCGGCGCCGGTTGATTTCCAGCTTGGTCTCGCCCGGGCCCCGACCACCGATGCCGCCGGTGAGGCGTGACATGGCGGTGGGCATGGCGGCGAGGCGCGGCTTCCGGTAGCGGAGCTGGGCGAGCTCCACCTGGAGCTTCCCCTCGCGGGTCGACGCGCGCTGGCTGAAGATGTCGAGGATCAGCTGGGTGCGATCGAGCACCTTCAGGTCGGTCTCGGTGGCGATGTTGCGCAGTTGGGAAGGGGAGAGCTCCTGGTCGAAGACCAGAACCTCCGCGCCGAGCTGCATGCAGCGCACCATCAGCTCCTTCAGCTTGCCCTGCCCCACCAGCGTGCGGCCGTCGAGCTCTCGACGCACCTGCAGTTGCTGGTCCACCACCCGCAGCCCGGCGGTGTGGGCGAGGCGCTCGAGCTCTTCGAGGGAGCGTCGGGCCGCGCGGGCGTCACGCGTGGTGACCGAGAGCAGCACGGCGTTCTCGCGCCCCGCCACGCTCCGGCTCGCGCCCTGATCGCGGAACTGGGTCTCCAGGTCCCGGATGAAGGCGGAGAAGTCGTCCTCCCAACCGTACACGGAGGGACGGCCCTCCACCCGGTGGAGGACGGCCGCTCCGTCAGGTCCGCGGGTGCCCGGGGGGAGCAGGTGGGCGAACTCGACGGCGCCCGGAAGCCCGTCCGGCTGGGATTGGACCACCACCACCGCGTCCAGGCGGAGCAGGGTCAGGTCGGTCACGTCGTCGCGGGTGAGCGCCTCGTTGCGCAGGTGGGTGTGGATGAGGCGGAGGCCGCGGAAGCGGCCGGCCCCCGCCCGGATGCGCCCGAGGTCGGGGATGAAGAGGCGGTGCGCGTCCCCGACGATGACCTTGTCGATGACGCCGAGTCGATCGACGACCAGCCCGACCTGACGATTGCAGGCACGCGAGAGCTCGGTGAGTCGCCGCGCCAGCTCGGGGCTGATCCAACGGTTGGCGGGGACCCGACGCTGGTAGAGGGCCTGAAGGGCCTTGTTCTCGGAGGGCTTGAGCCCTTCGGTGTTCCCGTGGAGCGTTTCGATGCTGGCCTCGTGGGGCGCGGAGGAGCGCGGCTAACCCGAGTCGCGGCTGGTCACGTTCTCCAGCACCTTCGGGAGGTCCACCCCGAGCGCGCCCTTGAGCTCCTCGACCAGGGTCACCGCCTTCCGGGCGCTCACCTGTGCGTCCGGAGGGAGGAGGGTCAGCTTGTCGACCTTCACGTCCTGGATGGTGGAGACCATCTGGCCCAGGGTCATCTGCAGCTTCTGCGTGAGGAAGATGTCCCGCGCGCTCGGCCCGCCCCGCTGCCAGGTCTCGATCATCTGCTCCAGCACCTTGGCGGTGGCCTTGCCGTCTTCGACCACCTTCGACGCCCGCCCCTTCGCCTCGGCGATGGCGGCCTCCATCTCGGCGCTGGCGGGGGCGATCACGTCGGCCTCGAGCTGGCGGCGCGCCTGCTCCACCCGCTGCTCCTGCACCTTGAACTCGCCTTCGGCGCGGGCGATGGCCGCCTTCACCTTCCCCTCCTCCTCGGCCACCATCGCCTCCCGGCGGGTGAGCGTGTCGGCGATGCGGCGCTCGGTCTCGGCGCGCAGGATCTCGATCTTCGACTCGATCTCCGAGATCCGGGCGCGCTCGCGGTTGAGCGCGTCCTGGACGAGCGCCTGGGTCTTCGCGTTCGCCTCGGCGATCTTCGAGCGCTTGATGAGGTCGGCGGACTGCTTGCGTCCGATGCTGTTGAGGTAGCCGCGCTCGTCGCTGACGTTCTGGATCTTCAGGGTGTCCAGCACGAGGCCCAGCTTGGTGAGGTCGTGCTCCGCCTCCTCGAGGAGCTTCTCGGCGAACATGATCTTGTCCTCGTTCACCTGCTCGGGGGTGAGCTGCGAGAGGACGCCGCGGAGGTTGCCCTCGAGGGTGTCCTTCGCGACCTGCATCACCTCCTTCCGGTCGAAGTGGAGGAAGCGCTCGATGGCGTTGTCCAGGGCCGGCTCATGGGAGGCGATCTTGACGTTCGCCACGCCCTGCACCGAGAGCGGGATGCCGCCCTTGGAGTAGGCGTTGTGGACGCTCACCTCGATGATCATGTTGGTGAGGTCCACCCGGTCCACCGCCTCGAGCAGCGGGATGCGGATGGAACGGCCGCCCTTGACGGTGCGGTAGCCGCGGCGCCGACCCTCGGCGGCCCCGGCCGAACCGGAGAACACCAGGACCTCGTTGGGACCGCAGATGTAGAGGAGGTTGCTGATCACCATCCAAACCAGGACCGTGGCCGCGAAGAGCACGCCCACGATCACGATGAGTCCGAGGAGCGCGTCCATCAGCGACCTCCCGAGAGCGTGCCGGTCACGTCCACGCCGGTGGCGCGCTTCAGCTCGCCCAGCACTTCGTTCACCATCGCCGGGTACCCCGCGAGGTAGGCCGCGAGGGCCCGCCCGTCGCCGGCGTCCACCAGGTTGACCTCGTCCACCTCCACGCTCCGCACCTTCGCGGCGACCGTGGCCAGGATCTGTTCGAGCTGTTGGATCAGGAAGATCTCCCGCGCGTCACCGCCGGCCTTGAGCCAGGTCTCGGTGAGGAGGTCCAGCACCTGGGCCAGGGCGGCCCCCTGCTCGGCGATCTCCGCCGCGGCGCCCCGGGCACGCAGCGCCTCGGCGTTCTGCTGGGCCCGCGCCGGGAGCACGACCTCGGCCATGAGCCGGGTCTGTTCGAGCTTCTGGCGGATCTCCTGGAGCTCCTGTTCCGCTGCGGCGCGCGCCTCGGCCGCCTTCTGGACCGTGCGCTCCTCTTCCGCCTTGGCGCGGGCTTCGAGCTCGGCCGTGATGCGCCGCAGCTCGTTCTGCTTCTGGATCACGCGGGAGTCGGCCTGCTCCACCGCGACCTGGGCCGACCGGTGCGCCGCCGCTTCGGCCTGCTCGGCCTCGCTCTTGGCCGCCGATTCGGCCATGTCCGCCACCATCAGCACGTTGGCGATGCGCTCGCGACCGATGCTGTCCAGGTACTTCTGGTCGTCGGCCACGTTGAGGACCTTCAGCGTGTCGAGCTGGAGGCCGAGCTTGCGGAGGTCGTCGTCGGCCTCCTCGACCAGCGCCTGGGCGAACTTCAGCCGGTCCTCGTTCACCTCCTCGGGGGTGAGGCGCGCGAGGACGCCGCGGAGGTGGCCCTCCAGCGACTCCTTCGCCACCCGGCTGATCTCCGCCGGATCCCGTCCCAGGAAGCGCTCGATGGCGTTCATCACCACGCTGGAGCTGGAGCTGATCTTCACGTTGGCGATCGCGTGGACGATCAGCGGGATGCCGCCCTTGGAGTAGGCGTTGGCCACCCGCAGGTCGAGGGGGATGGTCTCGAGCGACATGCCGTCCACCCGCTCGATGAACGGCGTCCGCCACGTCCGGCCGCCGTAGACCACGCGGTACCCGACCTCGGAGCCGTCGGCCATGGTCCGCTTGGAACCAGAGAAGATCAGGATCTGGTTGGGCCGCCCCACGTACAGGAAGCGCTTGGCGAGCCCGAACAGGAACAGGATGCCGACGCCGGCCATGAAGGCCGCTGCGGCGGAGAGGAAGAGGATCAGGGTTTCCAGGAGGAACTCCGATTCACGAGGTGACGGTGGGAGGAGGAGGGTGCCGGACCGGGTCGACGGGGGTGACGTCGGCGGTGCCGTCGGACACGGCGACGACCAGCACCCGCTGGCCGCGCTCGATCAGGGCGTCGTCGCGGGTGGTGGCGAAGAGCTCGAGCCACTGCCCGTTGTGGGTGACCCGCACCTTGCCCCGCTTTCCGGGGCCCACCGAGAGCACGACTTCGCCTTCCCGACCGGCCAGCTTGCGGGTGCTGGTCTCGGTGGAGACGGTGTCGCGGGAGAGGCGACGGATCAGGGTGGACGCGCCCCAGCCGGCGACGAGGCCGGTGAACAGGGCCGAGCCGAGCGGGATGTAGGTGCCCAGGCCGAGGAGCGTGGAGACCGTGCCGGTGGCGCCGAAGGCCGCCACCGCGAAGGTCCAGAACCGGAAGGAGAGGAAGGTGGAGAGGAAGCTCGCCGCCTCGACGCTCCCGCCGTGTGTGCCCGGATCCACGTGGGTGGGGGGAGCGTGCGCGTGGCCGTGGTCGTGGTCGTGGTCCAGGCCGCCGTGTTCCAGGCCCCCGTGGTCCACGTCGGCGTGGCCGAGCTCGGTGTCGGCGCCGCCGGCGCCCGCGTCGCCTCCGTGATCCGCGTCGGCCCCCGAACCGTCCTGGCCTCCCCCCCCGAAGGCCGACGCCCCCACGAGGATACCTCCGAGCACGAAGCAGGCGACGTAGACAGCGAGCAGGGTCAAGCGCGCTCCTGGGCGGGGGTGCGGACCGTGGTCCAGCCCATGACCAGCCAACCGGAGATGAGGAGGAGGCCGCCGACGGGGGTGACCGCCCCCAGCACCGGGAGGTCCAGGAGGACGAGGAGGTACAGCGACCCCGCGAAGACGGCCACTCCGCCGAGCAGGAGGCGGAACGGCCAGGGGGAGGGGAGCCCCTGCGCGTAGAGCAACGCGAGGGCAGTCAGGAGGTGGTAGCGCGAGGCGGTTTCCCAGGTGGCGAGTCGCTCGTCCGGGACCGTGCCGCGGAGCGCGTGGGCGCCGAAGGCACCGGCGAGCACGCCGAGCGCGCCGACCACCCCCACGATCTTCGCCTTCATGGGGCTCCGAGCGCGGCGAGGGCGGCCACCAGCTCGTCGCTGCGGGAGAAGCGCGTGGTCGCTCCGTCGATCCGCGCGATCAGGAAGCGCTCACAGGTCTCGCACCGGTCGAAGCACTCGACCGTCGACATCTTCGCTCCGTTCGCGGCCAGCTTCGGCTCGAGCTCCGGGTCGTGACGGCGCAGGCCGGTCTGGCACACCACCACGTCGATCATCCCTCGGCCTCCGTCCGTAGGCTATCCACTTCGTACCTCAGTTCGTCCAGCAATCGGTGGGTCCACCCGGCCGCCAGCGCGCTCACCACGGCGCCGTAGTACCACAGGGTCTCTTCCCGCGGCACCGAGAAGCGGCTCCACACCGCGTCCCCCACCGTCCGCAGGTCCCGGCGGATGCTCCGGCAGTTGTGGAGCTTGTCGGCGGCGGAGACGAGCTTGACCTCCGGGAGCGCGGTCGAGAGGTGGGCGAGGTACGCGAGCTTCCGCGCCTTCCAGGGGGGCTTGGGGTGGGTGGCGCTGTCCGAGAGCGCCACGACCATGGACCGCACCCTGGGGCCCCAGCGCGCCTCGAGGAGCGCGGCGTCGGCACCATCGATGTCCTCCAGCCAGTCGTGCAGGACCGCCGCGATCAGTTGGTCTTCGTCCCCACCGTTCTCGCCCACCGTCACCATCACCTGGAGGAGGTGGGTCACGTAGGGGATGTCGGTCCCCTTGCGGCGTCGGGCGCGGAACGCGTCGAGCGCGAAGGCGACGGCTTCGTCGAGGCGGGGTTCGTAGAGGGCCGACATCGGTGGTTCGCCCGGAGGGTGCTACCTCGGGATATTGCGCCTGCGGAGATCCGACGATGGCGACCTGGAACGTGAGTATGGGCGGGCCCACCGTCACGGTGGAGGCCCCCAATTGGCTCGGCGCTCTCGGGGCCGCGCTTCCCCGGCTCGGGGTCCCCACGGGTGCGCTCGCCCGGCTCGTCTGCTCTCTCGGCGCCGACGGGGCCGCCCAGGCGGTGGATCCCCAGACCGGCGCGCGCATCTCGGTCACCCCCGTGGTGCAGGCGGCTCCGCCCCCGCTGGTGATGCCCATGTCGGCCCTGGCCAGCATGTACGCCACGGTCGAGCCCTCGCCGGCGCCCGAGGTCACCCTCGACTCGCTGGATCTCGACTTCGCGGAGGAGGCCACCCCGTCCGCGCCGGTCGCCCCGCGCGCCCGCCCGCTCGAGGATCGGATGTTCATGGTCTTCGATCGCTGCGCGGAGATCGCCGCGGCCTCGAGCGTCGCCGAGGCCTGCCAGACCGCGCTCACCCTGGCTTCCGATCTCGTCCCGGCCGACGCCGGCGCCGTCCTCGTCCGCACCCGCGGCGGGGACGCCCTGAAGTTCACCGCCGCCTTCGGCCCCCGCGCGAACCGCATCGTGGAGACCACGATCCCCATCGATCAGGGGATCGCGGGCTTCTCCCACAACTTCGGCATGGGCCTGGTCATCGAGGACGCGCACCGGGACGCCCGGCACTACGCGCGGGTGGATCGCTCCTCGGGGTACCGCACCCGGTCCATCCTCGCCGTCCCCCTCAAGGGCGACGGGATGTCGTGGGGGTGCATGGAGCTGCTCAATCCACCCGAGAACTTCGACGCCGAGGACCTCGAGGTGACCCAGCTCGTGGCCGGCTCGCTCGCCGCCTGGCTGCAGCAAGCACTGGGCTGATTTTCGAGGGGAGGCCCCCTGCACGGGCGGTGATGGGCGGGTAGGCGGCGAGGGCGCGCGAGGGGGGTGGTGGTACGGGAGATCCGTCCTCCGACGCCTGCGGCCTTCCTGACGGTCCGGGACCCCTCGGACAGATTCTGTCCGGCCTCTGGTCGCGGGTGGTGGGACGGGGTTGCGCATGCGTACAGGTGGCCGTATGTTCAGGTCGTGCCCCCTCCCGCGTCCGTCCTCGCCCAGCTCCGCGCCACCCTCGGCGCGCCGCGGCTCGTGTCCGGCCGTCTGCCCACCGGGGTGGACGCCCTGGATGGGTGGCTCGGCGGGTGGCCGCAGCCCGGGTTGGTGGAGGTGGTGGGGGGGGCCGGCAGCGGTCGCCTGGCGCTGCTGCTGCCCACCTTGGCCCGCCTGACCCGGCAGGGGCGCTCGGTCGTGGTGGTGGATCCGCTGGCGCAGCTCTACCCACCGGGTGTGCCCGACCTGCGGTTGGAGCACCTGCTGCTCGTCCGTCCGCCCCTGGAGCAGGCGGCCTGGGCGGCGGAGCAGGTGGCGCGTTCGGGGGCGGTGGAGGCGATGCTGCTCCTGGATGCGCCCCCGCTGCGTCGGGCCGGTGTCCGGCTGGCCCGCGCGGCGGAAGCGGGGGGCATGGCCGCCTTCGTGGTGGGGTCCGAGCCCGAGGCGGAGGTCCCTGCGGCGCTGCGCCTGCGGGTGTTGGGCTGGATGGAGGGCAAGGTCCGGGTCCGGTGCGAGCGCAGCCGGGACGGGCGGATGGAGGGGATGCGGGCGGTGGCCGTCCCCTACGGGGCGGCCGCGTGAGTGTCGGCTACGTCGGGATCCACCTGGCGGGCTTCCGGTTGGAGCGGTGCGGTTGGGACGGTACCCGCCCCACCGCGCTGGTGGCGGTGGAGCGCGGTGCGGAGCGGGTGCAGGCGCTCTCGCCCCCGGCGCTGGCAGCCGGGGTGAGCCCCGGGATGACCCTCACCGCCGCGCGCGCCACCTGCCCGGAGATCCAGGTGGAGCGGCTGGACCTGGAGGGGGAGCGGCGCGACCTGGAGGCGCTCGCCTTCGCCCTGCACCGCTTCAGCCCCCTCGTACGGGCGGTCCCCCCGGACGACGTGCTGCTGGAGGCCCCCGCCGATCAGCTCGGGGCCGTACGCGCCTGCCTGGAGGGCTTCGGGCACAGCCTGCGGCTCGTCTGGGCCCCTCGGCCACAGATCGCGCTCCTGCTGGCCCGTCACCTGGAGCGAGACGCGGTGGTCGGCACGGCGGCGCTCGCCACGGCGCTCGCCCCGCTCCCCGTGGCCGGCCTGGGTCTGCCCGTCACCGTGGTCCAGTCCCTGGAGGACGTGGGGATCCGCAGCGTGGGTCGCTTCGCCGCCCTCCCCGCCGCCGCCCTGGCCGGCCGCTACGGGGCCGAGGTGCTGGAGCTGCACGCCCTCGCCGGCGGTCGCGAGCCGCCGCCCGCGTGGCCGCTCCCTCCCCCCCGGGCCGCCTCCGCCTTCGGGATCCCCTTCGACGACCCGGTGGACACGCTGGAGGCCCTGCTCTTCGTGCTGCACGGCCTGCTGCGCGACCTCGCCGCCAGCCTGGAGCAGGTGGGCCAGGCCGCGGTCCGGGTGCAGGTGCGGCTGCGCCTCGAGGAGGGGGAGTTCCGGCTCCCCGTCCGGCTCGGGCAGCCTTCCCGCGGCACCGACCGCCTGTTCCGCGTGCTGCGGGCGCGGCTCGAACGGGTCCAGCTGGGGGCGCCGGTGGTGGAGCTCCACCTCGAGCTGCTCGAGGCGGTCCCGTTCCACCCCGCGCAGCCCGGCCTGCTCGACCGCGCCAACGCCGCCGAGCCGCTGGACGAGCTGGTGGCGCGTCTGCAGGACGCCCTGGGCGCCGAGGCGGTGGTCCGGCCGGAGGCCATGCCCCGGCACCGCCCCGAGGACGCCTGGCGCGCCTTGCCGCTGGGTGCGCCCCCTCCGCCCGAGCCACCCCCGTTCGCCCCGGACCCCGGGCGGCTGCACGAGATCCCCGCCGAGCCTCCGCCCCGCCCGCCGCTCCTCCTCGGGCGGGCCGAGCCGATCCGGATCGCGGCCGCCCCCTCGGGCCGGCCCCGCGCGCTTCACCTCGGGCGGGACTGGATCCCCCTGGAGGACACGGTGGGGCCGGAGCGGCTGGTGGGGAGCTGGTGGACCGAGCGCGCCTTCGCACGGGACTACTGGCGGGTGCGGACGCCGGACGGCCGCCGGGCCTGGATCTACCGGGAATGCTCACCGGATGGAGGTGAGCGGGCGGGGGGGCGGTGGTTGCTGCACGGGTGGTTCGACGGCCCCGCCCCCTCCGACACCCCACCCCCCCCTCCCACGGGGGTGCTGAGCTTTCCCGGTCGCCCTGCGCCGGCCGCGGCGCCCGCGCGCCCCCGGCGGGCCCGGGAGCGCCCGGGGTACGCCGAGCTGGTCTGCCGATCGAACTACTCCTTCTGCGAGGGCGCATCCCACCCGGCCGAGCTGGTGGAGAAGGCGCAGGCGCTCGGCCTGTCCGGCCTGGCCCTCACCGACCGGGACGGGCTGTACGGCAACGTCCAGGCGCACCGCGCCGCGCGGACCGCCGGCCTCCCTCTCGTGCACGGCGCGCTGCTCTCGATCCGGCTGGAGGGGGTCTCGGTGCGCACCGACGGCGGTCCGGGGGCCTCGCTCGTCGCCCTGGTGCAGGACCGCGCCGGCTGGGCCTCGCTGTGTCGCCTCCTCACCGCGGCCCGGATGGAAGGCGGCGAGCTCGCCGAGCTCCGACACCTCGATCCCCCCCGTCCCCCGGGCCAGCGGCTCCGGTTCGACGAGCCTCCCCCGCGGGGGCAGCTGCCCCTTGTGCCCCCCCCGGGTGGACGCCCGGAGAAGGGCTGGGCCGAGCTCCCGCTCGATCGTGTGCTCGACCGGAACGCGGGGCTGCTGCTCCTCGCGCGCGGCGCCTGGCCGGAGGCGTCCCTGCTCGCCCTGCGCGACGCGGTCGGCGATCGGCTCTACCGGGCGGTGCAGCGTCGTCTCGTCCCCGGGGAGGAGGCGGCGATCGAGTCGATGGTGCGCGGGCCCGTGCCCTGTGTGGCCACCAACGACGTCCTCCTCCACGACCCCTCGCGCCAGCGCCTGCAGGACGTGCTCACCTGCATCCGCCTGCGCACCACCATGGACACGGCCGGAGCGCGCCTGCAACCGAACGCGGAGCGGGTCCTCCTCTCGCCCGAGCGTATGTTGCGTCGCTTCGCGGACTGGCCCGAGCTGGTCGGGCGCACGTTGGAGGTGGCGGGCCGCTGCCGCTTCTCGCTGGACGAACTCACCTACCGCTACCCCAAGGAGGTGGTGCCCGAGGGCTACAGCGGGATCGCCTGGCTGCGGGAGCTGGTCCGCCGCGGCCTGCGCGAACGCTACCCCCGGGGGGCGTCGCAGAAGGTGGTGGCCCAGGTGGAGCACGAGCTCGGGATCATCGAGCGGCTCGACTTCGCCACCTACTTCCTCACCGTCTACGACGTGGTCCGCTTCGCCCGGGAGCGGGGGATCCTCTGCCAGGGGCGGGGCAGCGCGGCGAACTCGGCGGTGTGCTTCGTGCTCGGAATCACCTCGGTGGACCCGTCGCAGACCAGCCTGCTGTTCGAGCGGTTCATCTCCGAGGAGCGTGGCGAACCGCCGGACATCGACGTCGACTTCGAGCACGAGCGCCGGGAGGAGGTGTTCGTCTACATCTACGAGAAGTACGGCCGCGAGCGGGCCGCGATGGTGAACGAGGTGATCGCCTGGCGGGGGCGTTCGGCGGTGCGCGACGTGGGCAAGGCGCTCGGCTACGGGCCGGACCAGGTCGAGGAGCTGGCGAAGAGCTTCTCGCACTGGGGGCGCGGCGCGGTCACCCCCGAGAAGCTCCGGGATGCCGGGCTGGACCCGATGGACCGCAACCTCGTGTGGCTGGCGGAGATGGTGGAGGCCATCCAGGGTTTCCCACGGCACACCTCCATCCACGTCGGCGGCTTCGTGATCTCCGATGGCCCGCTCGTGGACTGCGCTCCGGTCGAGCCGGCGCGAATGGACGGCCGGACCGTCCTGCAGTGGGACAAGAACGACGTCGACGACCTCAAGTTCGTGAAGGTGGACCTCCTCTCGCTGGGCATGCTCACCGCCATCCGCAAGTGCTTCGGATTCATGCGGAGCTTCCACGGGGTGAACATGGATCTCTCCACCGTCCCCCGGGAGGACGGGGCGGTCTACGACATGCTCTGTCAGGCGGACTCCACCGGGGTGTTCCAGGTGGAGAGCCGGGCCCAGCAGTCCATGCTCCCCCGACTGAAGCCCCGCACCTTCTACGACCTGGTGGTGGAGACGGCGATCGTCCGGCCGGGCCCCATCCAGGGCGGCATGGTGCACCCCTACCTGCGCCGGCGCAACGGCGAAGAGCCGGTCACCTACGCGGACGAGCGCCTGCGGCCCATCCTCGGTCGCACCCTCGGGGTGCCCATCTTCCAGGAACAGGTGATGGCCATGGCGGTGGCGGTGGGCGGGTTCACCCCCGGCGAGGCGGACGGCCTGCGCCGTGCCATGGGCGCCTGGCGCAAGCGGGGAGGGCTGGGCGAGATCAGCGACCGGCTCATGGCCGGGATGCAGGCCAATGGCATCGCCCCCGAGTACGCCGAGCAGATCCAGAAGCAGATCCAGGGCTTCGCCGAGTACGGCTTCCCCGAGTCGCACGCCGCCTCCTTCGCCCACCTGGTCTACGTGTCGGCGTGGCAGCGCTGCCATTTTCCCGCCGCGTTCTGCGCCGCGCTCATCAACTCCCAGCCCATGGGCTTCTACGCGCCGCGCTCCCTGGTCGCCGATGCCCAGCGGCACGGGGTCGAGGTGCGTGAGGCCGACGTCCTCCACTCCGACTGGGATTGCACCCTCGAGGTGGGTCGGGATGGCGCCGCGCTCAGGCTCGGCCTCCGACTGGTGAAGGGGCTGCGCGAGGAGGATGGCCGCCGGCTGGTGGACGAGCGGGCACGGGCCGGGGGCTACCGCACCGTCGCCGAGCTCGCGCGGCGCACCCGTCTGGGTTCGGCGGTGCTCCAGAAGCTCGCGCGGGCCGACGCGCTGCGCAGCCTCGCCCCCGACGCCGATCGCCGCCAAGTGGCCTGGGAGGTGGAGGGCCTGTGGCCGGGTCTCTTCGCCGGCTTGGGGCGCGACGAGGCTCCTGCGCCGCTGCCCAGGTCCACCGCCGCGGACGAGGTGCGGGCCGACTACGCCGCGACCGGGCTCTCCGTCCGGCGCCACCCGGTGGGGTTGGTGCGGGAGCGGCTCGATCGGGAGCGGGTCACGCGCCTGTCCCGGCTCGTGGAGGTGTCGCCCGGGACGGTGGTGAAGGTGGCGGGCCTGGTGTCTCACCGCCAACGCCCGGACACGGCCTCCGGGGTGGTGTTCATGACCTTGGAGGACGAGACGGGGACCGCGAACATCGTGGTGTGGCCCAAGGTGTTCGATCGCCAGCACAAGCTGGTCCGCGGAGAGAACCTGCTCCGCATCGCCGGGAGGCTGGAGCGGGACGGGGACGTGCTCAACGTCATCGCCTGGCGGTTCTGGCCGCTCACCGTCGCCGAGCGGGTGAACGCGAGCAGTCGGGACTTCCGATGAGCCCCCGGGAGCCGCGCCCCTCCTCCGCTCGACCCTCCCCCCCTCGGCGCGGGTCCCTCGGGTCCCGGGCTATGTTGAACCGGAGTGGATGCGCGAATGACGACCCGTCTGCTGCTCCTTGCCCTCCTCGCGTGCGACGCCGGGAAGCCCGCGGACGACTCGACCCCGACCGGTTCGGGGGATGCCGACACCGACGCGGACACCGACGCGGACGCGGACGCGGACACCGACACGGACACCGGCCTCCCCGAAGGCGCGAGCTGCGTCCCCACCTCGGACGCCTGCGGCGAGGGGCTCGCCTGCTGCACCGCCTGCTGCGGCCCCGAGGCGACGCCGGTCTGCACGGTGGAAGACGTCTACGGGGCCTGCCCGCTGCCCGACCTCGTGGTGGACGGCAAGCGGATGGACGAGAGCGTCTACATCGAGACGGCCTACTTCGAGGAGGACAGCTGCGCGATCGTCGAGGGCTGCGTCGACGGGCCGGGCTGGCGCCGTCTCCTTCGCTTCGAGACCACCACGCCCAACATGGGGACGGCGGATCTCCACTTCGGCGCTCCGACGGACAGCAACCTGTTCGTCTACTCGGAGTGTCACGACCACTTCCACTTCGACAACTACCTGAGCTGGCGCCTCCTGGCCGAGGACGGCTCGGTCGCCGCCACCGGGCACAAGCAGGCCTTCTGCCTGATGGACTTCGAGCGCTGGAGCCCCACCGCCGAAGTGCGTGCCCGCTACACCTGCGACTACCAGGGCATCCAGGCCGGCTGGGCCGACACCTACGCGGCGTACCTCGACTGTCAGTGGATCGACATCACCGACGTGCCCGGCGGGACCTACACCATCGAGGCGGTGATCAACCCGGAGGAGCTGCTCCCCGAGCGGGACTACAGCAACAACCTCACCCTGGTCACCCACACCATCCCCGACCTCGAGTCCCCGGCCGAGGTGACCGACCCGTGCCCCGACCTCTACGAGGGGGAGGAGCGGGACTGCGGGTGGGCCCTGGCCGGCAACCAGACCTGCACCCCGGGCGAAACCGTGAGCTGGGGCTGCGAGGACGGCTGCAGCGGCGGGTGCGTGGGGGACCCGGTGATGCGCGTCTGCGACGGGCCGGACAACGCCTGCACCTACGCGGACTCGCTGGGGAACGACGACGACGAGCGGGACTGCAACCACTGCCCGGTGGTGACCATCACCTGCCCCACCGGCGGGGTGGTGACGGTGCTGACCGGGGAGTACGCCTCGACCGACGGCCCGGCGACCTGCGAGGTCGTTCCGTACTCGACCTTCTGAGGGGGGCGCGGCCCCTTCAGGTCGCCCGGCCGCCGGGATAGGACGCGTGCATGTGGTTCCTCCTCCTGGCGGCCTGTGACTGGGGCTCCCCCAGCACCCCGCCCACGCCTCCGCCGGCGCCCACGGTCCCCGTCGAACCTGTCGTCAGCCCCACGCTCCCGAGCCCGGAACGCCTGGGGGTGGGCGAGGTGGAGACCCCGCCCGACGTGGTCCGCCCGGCCTCGGTGACGGACGTGAGCGCCCCCGGCTTCGTGGACGTGTGGTTCGACGCGGATCGCGTAGGGTTCGACACGCTGGGAACCTGGCTCGACGGCTGGGAGCTCACCCGCACCGACGGGGACGGCGAGAGCTGGCGGGTCGCGGCCCCAGACGGCGGCGAGGCCCTCGTGGCCCAGCTGGTCCGGGTGCCGGGCGTCCGGGACGCACGCCTCGCCCTCACCCGCGGGACGCTCCCCTCGGGAATGGTCCGGGAGGGGTCGGAGCGCTACGGTGGGCTCGAGCACCGCTGGTCGATCGGCCCGGACGGACCGCGCGAGGAGGCCGTCGGAGGCGCGACGCCGCCGCGGCCGGTCCTGCCCACGAGCCTCACCGGCGGGGCCCGGGTGTGCCTGCTCCCGGCCGTCCAGGACATGGAGGTCGGCATCTCGCGTGGGGTCGGCTGGGAGCGCGCGCTCTCCACGGCGCCGAACCCGGCATGGGCCGTCGTCCTGGACGACTACGGGCCCTGCCGCGCCCGCGGTTGGTTGCGCCTCACCCCCGACGCCGACGCCACCTCGGTGCGGCTGGGCGAGACGATGGTGGCCAACGCGGACGACGGCTGGCTGCAGGAGAAGGCCATCGAGTGGCTCCAGACCCCTCGGCCCGCCGACGACCCGGGGGTGATGACCACCACGGAGTGGTTGGCGGCCTCGCCGACCCCGATGCTGGTGCGCGCCGTCCGCGACGTGGCCGCCGGGCCGGTCCAGTCGGAGCTGCTGCGGGCGCTCGCGGAGCGGGATCCCGAGGCGGCGCTGGCGATCGCGGGAGGATCGGACTCCCCGGTGCTCCGCGCCGACGCCATCGGGCAGGACGAGGACCGGCGTCGCGCGGTGGTGGCGGACCCTGCGTCGCCTCCGTCCGCGGTCTACGCCGCGCTCGCCGTGTGGCGGCCCGGGCCGGCCGACGCGGTGGAGACCCTGGACCGCTTCCTGCGCAGCCCCCACCCCGGGGTCCGCGCGCGCGCCTGGCAGGCCCGCTCGGACGCCAACGCCGGGCTCTGCCGGCACCGGGCGTCGGTGGCGACCACGGTGGAGCAGTTGGACGAGATCTACCGGGACTGCATCCAGGCGGACGTACGGACCGAGGTCTTCGACCGGCTGCGCAAGGCGGACGCCGCGCGCGCGGACGGGCTCCTCGCCCAGACCCTGCGCGCCCCCGAGACGCTCTCGGCGGGGATCGCAGCGGTGTCGGCCGCGCGCCGTCTGGCCCGCGCGGACCTGCTCGAAGCGCTGGTGGCCGACCGCTCGGTCGGGCGCGACGTGCGCGCGGTGGCCCTGGCCGAGCTCGAGAAGATGGGCTCGGCCCGGTACGCGGCGCTCCAGGAGGCGCATGGTGCCTACCTGGGCGACGCGCCTCCCCCCGCGCCCGTGGTGAGCGACGGGGACGAGCCGTGACCGACCCGGGAACGGTCCCCTACTGGCTCGACGGCGCCGGGCCGATGGCGGGGCAACTCGCCGGTGCGGTGGAAGCCGACGTGGTGGTGGTGGGGGCGGGGCTCTGCGGTGCGAGCGCCGTGCTGGCCGCGGCCGAGGCGGGGCTGCGGGTGGCCTGGGTGGAGGGTCGGCGTGTCTCCTGGGGGGCCTCGGGGCGAAACGCCGGCTTCCTCCTGCAGGGAACCGCGGAGCGCTACGCCCGCGCCGTCTCGATGATGGGCCGCGAGCGGGCTCGCCGGGTCCACGCCTTCAGCCTGGAGAACCACGAGGGCATGGCGTCCACGGTGGCGCGCCTGGGCCTGGACTGCGGCTACCAGCGTCGGGGCAGCCTCCAGCTCGCGGGGAGCGCCGCCGAGGAGGGCGAGCTGCTCGAGTCCGCCGAGCTGCTCACCGCCGACGGCTTCGCCGCGACGGTGCTCTCCGGGGACGCGCTACCGGCCTGCTACCGCGAAGCGGGGTTCCAGCTCGGGGTGCACCTCCCCGCCGACGGTGAGCTCCAACCCGCCCACTTCGTCCGGGGTGTGGCCGCGGCCGCGGTCGCCCGTGGGGTGCAGCTCTACGAGGACAGCCCGGTCACGGGGATCGACGCCCCGGCCCCCGGAGAGGCCCACGTGCACACGGCCGGGGGCGTGGTCCACGCCAGCCTGGCCATCGTCTGCACCAACGCGCGCGCCGGCGAGCTGCTCCCGTTCTTCGCCGACAAGGTGGACCCGGTGCGTGGCCAGATGCTCGCCACCGCGCCCGCCCCGCTGCTGTTCGACTGCCCGGTCTACGCCGACCACGGCTTCGACTACTGGCGGCAGGACGAGCACGGCCGCATCGCCCTGGGCGGGTGGCGGAACCTGGATCCGGACGCCGAGCGCGGCACCGACGAGCACCTGCACCCCGGGATCCAGGCCCGGATGACCACCTTCCTGCACCGCTTCCCCGCGCTGCGGAGCGTCCCGGTCACCCACCGCTGGTCCGGGACCATGGGCTTCTCCCGCGACGGCCTGCCCATCTGCGGGCCCGTCCCCGGCCTCCCGGGGGCGCTGGCCGCGGTCGGGTTCACGGGGCACGGCTTCGGCTTCGCCTGGTTGGCCGGGAAGTCGCTCGTGGACGTCGTGCTGGAGGGGCGGAGCGACTTCACCGACACGTTCAGCCCCCGCCGCTTTCTCTGAGCGGTCCGCAGGGGGACCCGCCGCGGCGCGACGGCGGGGCGGCGAGACGAGTGGCCTAGCAGGATGCTGCAAAACCCTCCCGTCGCATGCTCGCCCCCCCGGGCCGGGGTCGCCGCCGCTCGTCAGTCGCGTGTCTCGACACGCTCCTTCCTCGCGAATCGCGCGTCGAGCGCG
>Ga0172372_10001010_pt1 | contig 43590 bp, 39 predicted proteins | sample LakKiv5m_2_FD_114544 | JGI IMG/M metagenome (GOLD analysis project Ga0172372, IMG submission 114544) | Freshwater microbial communities from Kabuno Bay, South-Kivu, Congo - kab_092012_9.5m | ecosystem: Environmental > Aquatic > Freshwater > Lake | place: Democratic Republic of the Congo...
CGCACGACCGGGCGCACCGGTGTCGAGATGGAGGCCATGGTGGGGGCCAGCCTCGCCGCGCTGACGGTCTACGACATGACCAAGGCGCTCTCGAAGGGGATCGCGATCGAGAGCGTCGAGCTGCTGGAGAAGCGCGGCGGGAAGTCGGGCCACTGGAAGCGCGAATGAGCGCTTCGGCTCCAGTTCGGGGGAGCGGCGAGCCGAGCGGGAGGCGGGGCCCCGGGCCCTTCCCGCATGAGCCTTCCGGAGACCGCTGTCCCGCCGCCGGCCGCGCGGCGCCTGTGTGCCCTGCGTGGGCGCATCCAGGTCTACGGGGCCGGGGGCGCGCGCGGACGGGAGCTCGTGCGCGAGCTGTGCGAGGGCGGTTTTCCGCCCGCGCGCCTCGAGCTCTTCGCGCGTAGCGCGCGCACGCTCGACTGGCGCGGGCAGGTGCTCGCCGTGCAGGCCCTGCCGGCGCGCCCGCGCGGGGGCGAGCTCGCCTTCCTGTGCACACCGCCGGAGGTCACGCGCTTGCTCGCGCCGCGCCTGGCGGGTTCGGGCACGCGCGTGGTCGACGTCTCGGGCGCGACGGTCGGAGCCGAGAGCTCGCTCGCCCTGGCGGGCATGAGCTCGCAGGGCGTCAGCGCCTTCACCGACTTCGTGCGCCTGCCGCTGCCTGGCGTGGCCCTGCTCGCGCCCGCGCTCGGGGCGCTGGAGCGCGCGGTCGGTCTGCTCGAGGTCGGCGTGGTGGTCGTGGTGGGGGCGGCGCTCGACGGCGCGCTCGGCATCCACGGCCTGCGGGCCGAGCTCGTCGCGCGCGGAGCCGCGGGCGGCGTGCCCGAGCCCGAGCGGAGCGCACGCGTCGGGAACCTGCGCGCCCTGGGGGCGGCCTACGAGGCGCGCTTCCAGGACGAGCTCTGGACCCTGCTCGGGCGTCCCGAGCTCAAGCTCGACGTGGCCGCGCTGGAGGGGGATCTGAAGCGCTGCGAGCACTTCGAGGTGCGGGCGCTCCTGTGCGCGCCGCTCGAGCCGGAGGCGGCGGCCGAGGTCTTCGCCGCGGAAAGCAGCCTGGCCCTGGAACCCGGGGAGGGCGGCCCGGTTCCAGCGCTCGCCACCGGCGGCTCCCGGCTGCTCGTGGGGCGGATTCGCGCGGGATCCCGGGGACCCCGGTCGCTATGCTTCTCGGCCGCTGGCGACCAGCTCCGGGCGGGCTCGGCGCTCGCGGCCCTCGAGGTCGCGGCGCGGCTCACGACCGCGGGCTAGCACCGGCCGTCCCTGCCGACCCTTGCCGGCCCCCCCGGGCCGGGCCACCACCGACCTCCCATGGATCTCGCCGAACTGCGCAAGCTCGTGCAGCTCATGCTGCGCGCGGACCTTTCCGAGCTCGAGCTCGACGACAAGAACACCGGCCAGCGCGTGCACCTGAAGCGCGACAGCGCGCGCCGGGCCGAGGCCGGGATGCCGGGCCTGGTGCACCCCGGCATGCTGCAGATGATGCCCGCCCAGATGGGCTCGGCGCCCATGGGCGCGGGCCAGGCCCCCGGGGCGGGGACCGCGGCCGCGGCCGGCGGCCCGCCGCCCGGGACCGAGGTCTTCAAGAGCCCGATCGTGGGCACCTTCTACCGCTCGCCGTCGCCCGACTCCGAGCCCTTCATGCGCCCCGGCTCGAAGTTCGACGAGGGCAGCGTGCTGTGCATCATCGAGGCCATGAAGGTGATGAACGAGATCCGCGCCGAGTTCCGCGGCGAGGTGGTCGAGGTCCTGGCCGAGAACGGCGAGCCGGTCGAGTTCGGCCAGCCGCTGTTCCTGATCAAGAAGGGTTGACGGGCGCGTGTTCCGCCGCGTCCTCATCGCCAACCGAGGCGAGATCGCGCAGCGCATCATCCGCGCTTGCCGCGAGCTCGGCATCGAGACCGTCGCGATCTACTCCGAGGCCGACGCCGACTGCCTGCACCTGAAGCAGGCCGACGAGACGATCTGCATCGGCCCGGCGCAGAGCGCGAAGTCGTACCTCAACATCCCGGCCATCATCTCGGCGGCCGAGATCGCCGACGTCGAGGCGATCGTGCCCGGCTACGGCTTCCTGGCCGAGAACGCGCACTTCGCCGAGGTGTGCCGCTCGTGCAACATCCAGTTCGTCGGCCCCGACCCCGAGGCCATCCGGGCCCTGGGCGACAAGGCCAACGCGAAGGACGTCGCGAAGAAGGCCGGCGTGCCCTGCGTGCCCGGCTCGGACGGCCCGATCGCCGACGAGGACGAGGCCCTGCGCGTGGCGCGCAAGATCGGCTATCCGGTCCTGATCAAGGCGGCGGCCGGTGGCGGCGGGCGCGGCATGCGTGCGGCCTCGAACGACCCCTCGCTGGTCAACGCCTTCCACTCGGCGCGGGCCGAGGCCGAGGCGGCCTTCAAGAACGGCACGGTCTACATCGAGAAGCTGATCGAGGGACCGCGCCACGTCGAGATCCAGATCCTCGGCGACCGCTTCGGCAACGTGGTCGCGCTCGGCGAGCGGGATTGCTCGGTCCAGCGTCGGCACCAGAAGCTGATCGAGGAGTCGCCCTCGCCGACCCTCGCGCCCGAGACGCGCAAGGCGATGATGAAGGCCGCCGTGGACCTCGCCCGGGCGGCGAACTACCACAACGCCGGCACGGTCGAGTTCCTGCTCGACAAGAAGGGCAACTTCTACTTCATCGAGGTCAACACGCGCATCCAGGTCGAGCACACGGTGACCGAGATGGTCACCGGCATCGACCTGATCCAGCAGCAGCTCCTGATCGCGAGCGGCGAGCGCCTCTCCTTCACGCAGGAGGACCTGCGCTTCAACGGGCACGCGATCCAGTGCCGGATCAACGCCGAGGATCCGGACAAGGACTTCCAGCCCTCGCCCGGGCGCATCGAGCAGTTCGTCGCGCCGGGCGGACCGGGCGTGCGTCTGGATTCGCACTGCTTCGCGGGCTACGTGATCCCGCCCTACTACGACTCGATGATCGGCAAGCTCCTCGCGCACCGGGCGGATCGACGCCAGGCCATCGCGACCATGCTGCGCGCGCTCGACGAGTTCGTGATCCAGGGCCCGAAGACCGTGATCCCGCTGCACCGCAAGGTGCTGACGCACTCCGATTTCCGCGCCGGCGAGCACGATACCGGCTTCGTCGAACGCTACTTCTCCACCAATCCGCGCATCTCGTGAAGGGCTCGTCCGCCGCCATCGCACTCGGGCTCGTGCTGGTGAGCGGGGCCTGCCTGCCCTATCCGCAGCGCGCGCCCGGTCCGCTGTTCGTTCCGGAGGGCGCCGCCACGCCGCGGGCCGTCGAGGTGCCGCGCGACGCGACGATCACCGTGCAGCGGCACTCGGACCCGGTCTTCGTGCGCCTGCCCGGCGCGCGCGACGACTTCCCGATGACCTACTACGAGAAGCGCGAGCGGGTCGCGCCGGGCGCGATGGTGCGCACGGGCGCCGGCGGCCGGGCCGAGATCCTCTACAGCCCCGATGCCAGCGCGGTGGTGCTGTTCGAGGAGGGCCGCGTGAGCCTCGGCGACCCCGAGCGGGACGAGCCGCTGCTCGCCTTCCACTCGGTGACGCGGGCCCTGCTGACGCTCACCGGAGAGGACCGCATCGAGCTCGTCGGCGGCGCCATCCTGCGCGGGACGCCGCGCGGCGTCACCGGACCGATCCTGCTGGAGGCCGCGCGCCCCGGCATCCTGCGCGTGACCAACCAGTCGAAGGTGGACGTCACGCTCGAGCTGCGTGACCTCGTGCTGCCGCTCGCCAGCGGCTCGTCGCTCGACCTGCCGCTCCTGGCCAGCGGCACGGCCCCGTCGCCCGAGCAGGTCGAGCCGGCGCGCCTCGAGCTCGCTCCGGGCCTGGGCGCGCGTCTGCACGGTGAACTCGAGCGCGCGGGCGACAGCGGCTGGTTCCAGGCCGTGCGTCCGGCCGCGCTCGAGGCCCTGGGGCTGACCGTGACCCTCGCGGCCGGCGAGCGCGCGCGTTTTTCCGGACTTTCCGCCCAGTCCATGCCCGCGCCTGCCGATCCGAACGCAGAACCCTGACCCCGCCAATCCCATCCCATGTCCAAGCCCCGCGTACTGATCACGGGCGGCGCCGGTTTCCTCGGCAGCCACCTCTGCGATCGCTTCCTGGCCGACGGCTACGAGGTGATCTGCATGGACAACCTGATCACCGGCGACCTGCGCAACGTCGAGCACCTGTTCTCCGACTCGGACTTCCACTTCCACCACCAGGACGTGACCGAGTTCATCCACGTGCCGGGGCGCCTGGACGTGGTCATGCACTTCGCCTCGCCGGCCAGCCCGATCGACTACCTCGAGCTCCCGATCCAGACCCTCAAGGTCGGCTCGCTCGGCACGCACAAGGCGCTCGGCCTCGCGCACGCGAAGGGCGCGCGCTTCCTGCTCGCCTCGACCTCCGAGTGCTACGGCGATCCGCTGGTGCACCCGCAGAAGGAGGACTACTGGGGCAACGTGAACCCGGTCGGTCCGCGCGGCGTGTACGACGAGGCCAAGCGCTTCGCCGAGGCTATGACGATGGCATACCACCGTTACCACGGCGTGCAGACGCGCATCGTGCGCATCTTCAACACCTACGGCCCGCGCATGCGCCTGAACGACGGGCGCGCGCTGCCGGCCTTCATGTCGCAGGCCCTGCGCGGCGAGGACCTGACGGTCTTCGGCGACGGCTCGCAGACGCGCTCGTTCTGCTACTGCGACGACCTCGTCGAGGGCATCTGGCGCCTCTTGCACTCGGACGAGGTGATGCCGACCAACATAGGCAACCCGAACGAGATGACGATCCAGCAGTTCGCCGACAAGATCCTGGCGCTGACCGGCTCGAAGTCGAAGATCGACCACCGTCCGCTGCCGCAGGACGACCCGAAGGTGCGTCAGCCCGACATCTCGAAGGCGAGGAAGCTGCTCGGCTGGGAGCCGAAGGTCTCGCTCGACGACGGCCTGCAGCGCACCTACGAGTACTTCCGCGAGCGCATGGGGCTCGTGCCGGCCGGACGCTGACGCGCCATGTGCGGCATCGTCGGAGCCTTCCTGCGCCAGGGCTCGTGCCTCGAGTCCCTCGTGCAGGGGCTGCGCGTGCTCGAGTACCGCGGCTACGACTCGGTCGGGGTCGGCGTGCTGGTGGGGGCCGAGATCGAGGTTCGCCGCAAGGCGGGGCGCATCGACGAGCTCGTCAAGGCGCTGGCCGACGGGGCCCTGAGCGGGCACCCGGTCGGCATCGGCCACTCGCGCTGGGCGACCCACGGGCCGCCGACCGATCAGAACGCACACCCGCAGCGCGACTGGCGCGGACGCATCGCGCTCGTCCACAACGGGATCATCGAGAACTGGCAGGAGCTGCGCGCCGGGCTCGAGCAGCGCGGCATCCCGCTCGCGTCGCAGACCGACACCGAGGTGCTGGCGCACTGGATCGGGATCGAGCTCGACGGCACCGAGGGTGACCTGGCCGAGGCCGTGCGCCGCGCGCTGGCGCGCGTGCGCGGTTACTACGCGATCGCGGTGCTCGCCGGCGGCGAGCGTCCGCAGCTCGTGGCCTCGCGCGAGGGACCGCCGCTGTGCGTGGCCGCCACGGCCGAGGGCGGCTGGCTCGCCTCCGATCCGCTGGCGCTGATCCCGCACGTGCGCGACATCGTCTTCCTCGAGGACGGCGACGTGGCCGAGCTCGCGCCGGGCAAGCTCGTGGTGCGTCGTCCGGACGGCACGGTCGTGGCGCGCACGAGCCAGCACGTGTCGTGGAACGCGGAGTCGGCCGATCGCGGCGGCTACGACCACTTCATGCTGAAGGAGATCCACGAGCAACCCGACGTGGTCTCGCGCGGACTCTTCGGGCGCGTGGAAGAAGGACGTGGCGACGTCACCTTCAAGGGCGACTTCTTCGGCGACGCGAGCCTGCGTCAGGTGACGCGTGTGGCCATCTCGGCCTGCGGCACGGCGCTGCACGCCGGGCTGGTCGGGCGCTACCTGATCGAGGGCCTGGCCGGCGTTCCGGTCGACGTCGATTTCGCCTCGGAATTCCGCTACCGCAAGCCCGTGCTCGTGCCGGGCACGCTGGCCCTCGGCATCTCGCAGTCGGGCGAGACGGCCGACACGCTGGCCGCGCTGCGGCTCGCGCGCGCGAGCGGCTGCCGCCAGGTGGCGCTGTGCAATGCGATCGGCAGCACGATGGTGCGCGAGTCCGAGGCCGCGATCCTGCTCGAGGCCGGGCCCGAGATCGGCGTGGCCAGCACCAAGGCCTTCACGGCCATGCTGGTCGGCCTGGTGCTGTTCGCCGTGCGCCTCGGGCGCGCGCGCGGGCATCTTTCCGAGGTCGAGGCGCGCGGCATCCTGGGCGAGCTCGGGCGCATGCGCCTGAACCTCGAGCGGCTGCTGGCGCGCGAGGTGGTCGAGCACGTGCGCCAGCTGGCCGAGCGCCACAAGGACCAGCGCGGCTTCCTGTTCCTCGGGCGGGGGATCAACTACCCGATCGCGCTCGAGGGCGCGCTCAAGCTCAAGGAGATCTCCTACAAGCACGCCGAGGGCTACGCGGCCGGCGAGATGAAGCACGGGCCGATCGCCATGATCGACCGCGAGATGACCACCGTGGTGATCGCCTCGCGCGATTCCGTCGCGGCCAAGGTGCGCTCGAACATCGAGCAGATCCGCGCGCGCGGCGGGGCCGTGATCTGCGTGGGGGACGACGAGGAATCGCTGGCGGTCGCCGACGAGCGCATCGTCGTGCCCGGGCTTTCGCCCTGGCTCTCGCCGATCGCCAACGTCGTGCCGCTGCAGCTCTTCTCCTACTGGGTTGCGCGCGCGCGCGGTTGCGACATCGACAAGCCGCGCAACCTGGCCAAGAGCGTTACCGTGGAGTGACGATGCGCGTCCTGGTCACGGGTGGAGCCGGCTTCATCGGATCGCACGTGTGCGAGCGCCTGCTCGCGCGCGGCGACGAGGTGACCGTGCTCGACAACTTCAACGCCTTCTACGATCCCGCGCTCAAGCGCGAGAACGCGGCCGCGCTGCGCGGAGCGCGCGTGGTCGAGGGCGACATCCGCGACGCCGAGCTCGTCGCGCGGCTGTTCGCCGAGGGGCGCTTCGAGGGCGTCGTGCACCTGGCGGCGATGGCCGGCGTGCGGCCCTCGTTGCTCGATCCGCTGCTCTACACCGACGTCAACATCCGCGGCACGCAGGTGATCCTGCGCGAGCTCGAGCGACGCCCCGCGGTGAAGCTCGCCTTCGCCTCGTCGTCGAGCGTCTACGGCGCCAACGACCGCGTGCCCTTCCGCGAGGACGACGACATCCACCGCCCGATCTCGCCCTACGCGGCCACGAAACGCGCGGGCGAGCTCCTGTGCTACACGCACCACCACCTGTACGGCACGCCGATCAGCGCGCTGCGCTTCTTCACGGTCTACGGCCCGCGTCAGCGGCCCGAGATGGCGATCCACGCCTTCGTGCGCCTGTGCCTCGCGCGCCAGCCGATCCCGTTCTTCGGCGACGGCACGACCCGACGCGACTACACCTTCGTGGCCGACATCGTCGACGGCACCGTGCGCGCCCTGGACCGCGCCGCAGGTTTCGAGGTCTACAACCTGGGCGAGTCGCGCACGATCGCGCTTTCCGAGCTGATCGCGGCCGTGGGCCAGGCCTGCGGCGTCGAGCCGATCCTCGACCGGAAGCCGATGCAGCCCGGCGACGTGCTCGTGACCTACGCGGACGTCTCGAAGGCGCGCGCGCGTCTCGGCTACGACCCGCGCACCACGCTCGAGGAGGGACTGGCGCGCTTCCTGGAGTGGTACCGCGCCCGACCCGTGCGCGCGAATTGATGGCCGGGGGGGCGCACCGCTAAGGTACGGCCCCGTGCGGACCGATGTTCTTCCCCCCGGGCTCCGCGTGACGCGCACCTCTGCCCTCTCCTGACGTCGAAACGAAGCCAACCATGAAGGGTGTCATCCTCGCCGGCGGCCTGGGCACGCGCCTCTACCCGCTGACCAAGATCACGAACAAGCACCTCCTGCCGATCTACGATCGGCCGATGATCTACTACCCGATCGAGGCCCTGATCAACGCGGGCATCCGGGACATCATGATCGTCACGGGGGGCAAGAAGTCGGGCGACTTCCTCTCCCTGCTCGGCAACGGCTCCGACTTCGGGCTGAAGCACCTCAACTACACCTACCAGAAGGGCGAGGGCGGCATCGCCGAGGCCCTCGGGCTGTGCGCCCACTGGGCGGCGGGCGAGTCGGTGTGCGTGATCCTCGGTGACAACATCATCGAGAAGAACATCACGCGCGCGGTGCGGAACTTCCAGGAGCAGAAGCAGGGCGCGAAGATCATGCTCAAGGAGGTCCACGACCCCGAGCGCTTCGGCGTGGCCGAGCTCAAGGGCGAGCGCGTGCTCTCGATCGAGGAGAAGCCCAAGCGTCCGAAGTCGAACCTCGCGGTGATCGGCATCTACATGTACGACGCGCGCGTGTTCGAGATCATCAAGACGCTCGAGCCCTCGGACCGCGGCGAGCTCGAGATCACCGACGTGAACAACTGGTACATCCGCGACAGCTCGATGACCTGCGAGGTGCTCGACGGCTGGTGGACCGACGCCGGCACGTTCGAGTCGCTCCTGCGGGCGGCGAACCTCGTGGCCGAGGGCGGCGCGAACCACAAGGAATGACGCACGCGCGCCAGAGCGGGCGGGTGCTCGTCACCGGCGCCACGGGCATGCTCGGGAGCCAGGTGCTGTGCGCGGCGCCGGCCGGAGTGGAGGCGGTCGGAAGCGGACGCTCCGCGGCGCGGCCGGGGGCCCCGGCGGTCGAGCTGGCCGGCTTCGACCTGTGCGCTCCGGGTGCCGTGGAGGAACTCTTCCTGCGCGCGGGGCCGCTCTCCGGCGTCGTGAACTGTGCGGCCCACACCGCCGTCGACAAGGCCGAGGAGGAGGAGCCGCTGGCCCTGCGCCAGAACGCCGAGGTGCCCGCGGCCCTGGCGCGCGCCTGCGCGGAGCGTGGGCTCGCCTTCGTGCACGTCAGCACCGACTTCGTCTTCGACGGAAGCGGCACGCGGCCGTACCGGCCCGACGACCCGACCTCGCCCCTGGGGGCCTACGGGCGCACCAAGCTCGAGGGCGAGCGGCGCGTGCGCGCGGCCCATCCCGGTGCGGCGATCGTGCGCACGCAGTGGCTCTACGGGCCGCGCGGCAAGCACTTTCCCGGCACGATCCTCGCGCTCGCGGCGACGAAGCCCGAGCTCAAGGTGGTGCACGACCAGGTCGGTGCGCCGACCTCGACGCTGGAACTCGCCCCGGCCCTGTGGGACGTGCTCCTCGGGCGCGCGAGCGGCGTCTTCCATGCGGCCTGCGAGGGCCGCGCGAGCTGGTTCGACTTCGCGCGCGCGACGCTCGAACTGGCCGGCTCCTCGACTCCGATCCATCCCTGCACGACGGCCGAGTTCCCGCGCCCGGCGCGGCGCCCGGCCTACAGCGTGCTCGACTGCGCGACGCTCACGGCGCTGCGCGGCCGTCCCCTGAAACCCTGGCGCGAGGCCCTGGCGGACTTCCTCGCCCACGAGAGGCTGCTCACGACGCGATGAAACGTTCCATCCTGGTGACCGGCGGTGCGGGCTTCATCGGCTCGAACTTCGTGCAGCTCCTGCTGCGCGAGCGCTCCAGCTGGCAGGTCGTCAACCTCGACGCCCTGACCTACGCGGGCAACCTCGAGAACCTGAAGGACATCGAGCGCGATCCGCGCCACGTGTTCGTGCAGGGCGACATCTGCGAGCCGGCCGACGTGGCCCGCGCCTTCGCGGCCTGCAGCGCGCCGGTCTCGGTCGTCCACTTCGCGGCCGAGAGTCACGTCGACCGCTCGATCCAGTCGGGTCTGCCGTTCGTCAAGACCAACGTGCTCGGCACGCAGGTCCTGCTGGACGAGAGCCGCGCGCGCAAGGTCGAGCGCTTCCTGCACGTCTCGACGGACGAGGTCTACGGCTCGCTCGGCCAGTCGGGTCTCTTCAGCGAGGAGACGCCGCTCGCCCCGAACTCGCCCTACTCCGCCAGCAAGGCCGCCAGCGACCTGCTCGTGCGCGCCGCCTTCCACACGCACGGCTTCCCGGGCCTGATCACGCGCTGCTCGAACAACTACGGGCCGTACCAGTTTCCCGAGAAGCTGATCCCGCTGATGATCGCCAACGCCAGCGAGGACAAGGAGCTGCCCGTCTACGGTGACGGGATGAACGTGCGCGACTGGCTCTTCGTCGAGGACCACTGCGAGGCGTTGCTCGCGGTGCTGGAGCGCGGTGCCGCGGGCGAGGTCTACAACATCGGCGGCAACAACGAGTACCCGAACCTCGCCATCGTGAAGCTGATCCTCGCGACCCTCGGCAAGCCCGAGAGCCTGATCCGCTTCGTGAAGGACCGGCCCGGGCACGACCGGCGCTATGCCATCGATGCCAGCAAGATCGGGCGCGAGCTGGGCTGGCAACCGCGCTTCCGCTTCGAGCAGGCCCTGCCCCGGACGATCCAGTGGTATCAGTCGCATCTCGATTGGCTGCAACGGGTTAGGAGCGGGGCCTACCGTGACTACTACGCCCGCCAGTACGGTCGTTGAGGCGCACCGAGACCTGCACCGTGGCGGACGGTTCAACCGTTCGCGCGTGACCGTCGATAGTCCCAGAGCCCCGTCGGCCCTGCCCGGCACGGGGTCGGAACCCTCTTCCCCGATGCCCCCGACCGTCGCTCGCTGGTCCCAGGCGTGGCTCCTCGCGCTGTGCCTCGCGCTCGTCGCCACGACGAGCGCGTGCTCCGCCACCGTGGAGAACAAGCGCATCCTGCAGTACCTCAACCAGGAGGGCTTCGGCAAGCGCTACCACGGCAAGTCCCAGGAGCAGAACTACGTCTCGCTCGGGGACACGATCCAGTACCTCGATACGTTCAACCCCGAGATCAAGGGCACGATGGTCGTCGACATCGACGGCACGATCCTGATGCCCGAGATCGGCTCGGTGTGGGTCGCGGGGTACACGCGTACCGAGCTCGAGGCGCTGCTGACGCAGAAGCTCGCACCCTACTTCGTCGAGACCGACATCAAGGTCAACTTCCGCTCGGGCGGCAAGAAGGTCTACTACGTCATGGGGCAGGTGCGTCGCCCCGGGCCGTTCCCCTACACCGGCGACCTGACCCTGTTCGAGGCCGTGCTGGCGGCCGTGCCCGACGAGTTCGGGGCGAACCTCGGGCGCGTGAAGATCATCCGCGCGGATCCGCGCGACCCGCTCGTCCTGTACGCCGACGTGACGGAGATCTGGACCTCGGGCGATTCCACCTACAACCCGCAGATCCAGGAGTACGACATCATCTACGTCCCGCCCACGCTGCTGCAGTCGGTGGCGGACCTCGTCTCGGGCGTGTTCGTGCCGGTGACCTCCGTGCTGCGCGACGTGCTCTTCGCGATCTTCGCGATCGACGACCCGCGTCTGTTCCTCTTCCGTGGTCGCGGCCGGAACAACTTCTGAGCTGAGATGGCCGCGGCACCCAACCAGATCGTCGAGTTCCTGCACGCGCTGCGCCGCCGGCGTTACCAGGTGCTCGTGCCCGCGCTGATCGTCGCCACGATCGGGATCTCGCTCGCGGTCATCATCCCGAAGACCTACAAGATCTCGACCCGCATCCAGATCAACGAGGCGCGCATCGAGCCCGAGTTCCGGCGCGTCAATCCGCAGGAGAGCGGCGTGCGCCGCGAGGCCGCCTCGGTCTACGACCACGTCGTCCACTACGGACGCGTCAAGGAGATCATCGACCAGAACCTGCCGCAGTGGCCCGAGTACGTGCAGGCCCGCACCGAGCAGGAGCGTCAGCTCTTCCTGAAGCAGGTGCTGAAGCGCCTGTGGGCCTCGCCGGCCAACACGAACCAGAAGAACGGCACGATCTTCGTCGACATCAGCTACTCCGACGAGGATCCCACGCGCGCCGCGCGCTTTCTGCAAGAGCTCTCCGAGTCCTGGCTGATCGCGGTGTTCGAGTCGGACCGCACCGCCCTGCGCGACGAGATCCGCCAGCTGCAGGAGATCGTGGACCAGCAGAGTCAGGCCCTCGACAGCGCCCAGGACCAGCTCACGAACCAGCAGAAGATGCTGGGGGCCGATCCGACCGCCAAGGGCGGGGACTCGCGGCGCGGCGAGGAGCGCGGCGACTGGTACTTCCGCGCCCTGGATGCGGCCCGGACCGAGCTCGAGGACGTCGAGGAGGACCTGCGGACTGCGCTCTTCGAGGAGGAGCAACTCCAGCGGCGCTTCGAGCGGGAGAACGAGACGATCGCCGAGCCGCTGCCGCCCGAGAAGCGCGGCCCGCCGGCGCAGCTCGCCAGGCTCCAGGGCGAGCTGGAAGCGCTCGAGACCCTGCTGGCCGACCTGCTGCCGGCCCACTCGCGCTACAAGAAGCTCTCGCGCGAGGCCGAGCGCGTGCGCGAGGAGATCGCCGCACTGTCGCTGGTGGAGGAGGACCCGACCCAGCAGTTCCTCTTCAAGCCGAATCCGCTCAAGGGGCAGTACGAGCTCGAGCTGCGCCAGAAGGGCGACGAGGCCGAGCGACTCGCCGACCGGGCCGTGGCCCTGCGCCTGCGCATCGGCGAGCTCGAGCAGCAGACGCTCGGACGCACGCAGCAGTACCAGGAGCTCGACGACCTGGTCAGCAAGGTGGTCGAGGCGCGCAGCCTGCTCGGAGAGACGGTCAAGCAGCACGAGGACCGCAAGAAGTCGCTCCTGATGCTGGAGACCTCGCCCCGCCCGTGGACGATCGCGCAGCCGCCCGTGCCTTCCTCGGCCTCGGTCACGCCCAACCCGTTCCTGCTCGGTGCGGTGGGGGTCTTCCTGGGCCTGGCGCTCGGCATGGGCCTGGCGATCCTGTCGGAGTACGCGCGCAGCTCGTACCGCACGGTCTCCGACCTGGCGCTGGTGATGAGCGTGCCCGTGCTCGGCGCGATCGAGACCATCGTCACCCGTCGCGAGCGGCGCTCGCTGCAGCTTTCACGCGCGATGGGTGGTCTCTCGACCGCCCTGATCGTCGGCTCCCTCGGCTGGATCACCTACCTCTGGCACACCTCGCCGGAGCGTCTGCCGCTCGAGGTCCAGGACGCGATCGAGCGCTTGCGCTCGGCGCTGAAGTAGGGAGCGGAACGCGCCGCCATGCGCGACCTGATCCTGAGTCTGGTGCTCTTCGGGCTGATGCCCGTGTGCTACCGCAAGCCCTTCGTCGGGCTGGCGGTCTTCTCCTGGCTGGCCTACATGCGCGTGCAGGACCTGACCTGGGGTTTCGCGCGCGGCATGCGCTGGTCCTACTACGTGGCGATCGTGACCTTCGCCGGCTTCCTGGTGTCGCGCGAGCGCAAGCGCTGGTTCGAGCCCGACGTGCGCTGCTACGTGATGATGGTGCTGTGCGTCCTGATCGGGCTCGGGATCGTGTTCTCGCGCAACCCCGACGCCGGCCAGGTCGACCGCTACCTCGAGTACATCAAGATCGTGGCCATCGCGCTGTTCACGACGGCGGTGGTGACCACCAAGGAGCGCCTGCGCGTCCTGGTCTGGATCGTCGCGCTCTCGTTCGCCTTCTACGGCGTGAAGTCGGGCCTGATGGGCATCGCCAGCGGCGGCGCCGCGATCCTGCGCGGACCGGGCGGGATGCTGGCGGACAACAACGACTTCGCGCTGGCCATGTCGATGGCCGTGCCGATGCTGTTCCACCTGGGCTGGACCGAGCGCCGGCCGGAGATCAAGAAGGTCTTCTGGTTCGCGCTGCCGCTGACGGCCATGACCGTCGGCCTGACCCGCTCGCGCGGCGGCTTCCTGGCGATCTCGGGCGCGATCGGGATCCTGGTGTGGCGCTCGAAGAACCGAGCGCTCGGCCTGATCGTGGCCTTCTTCGTGATGGTGGCGGGGCTCCTCGCGGCACCACCGGAGTACAAGGAGCGCCTGATGACGATGTTCGAGCCGTCCAAGGAGGGCTCGGCCTCGAGTCGTCTGAAGGCCTGGGGCATCGCCACGCGCATGGCCATGGACAACCCGATCCTGGGCGTGGGGATGTACCGCTTCCGCTCGCACTACAAGGAGTACAACCCGACCTACACGCCCGGCGAGGAGATCATCGTGGCGCACTCCTCGTACTTCCAGATCTGGGCTGAATGCGGGACCCCGGCGCTGCTCCTGTATTTCTCCCTGATCTTCGGCTCCTTCGTGACCTGCTGGCGCGTGCGCGCGGAGGCGCGCCGCAGGTACCACTCGAGCTGGATCATCAACTACGCGAGCATGTTCGAGGCCTCGCTGGTGGCCTTCGTGATCGGCTCGGCCTTCCTCAACCGCGCGCACTTCGACCTCTTCTACCACTGGGTCGCGATCATCCTGACCTTCGGCCTGCTGGCGCGGCGCGAGATGCAGCTCGACCTCGAGAACCCGCACCGTCACCAGAGTGGGCGTGGCGAGCTGGTGGCGGTCGGAACGCGCGGCTTCGGACGCCGGCCGCGCGTGGGCGGCTTCGCGCCCGCGGCCCAGGGACGGAGGGCCTGAAGCATGTGCGGACTGGCGGGCATGTTCCTGAAGCCGGGTCTGCGCGTGGATGAGCGCGAACTCGCGCTCATGACCGACGCGATCGCGCACCGCGGCCCGGACGACCGCACGCTGTTCGTGGCGGGCGAGGCCGGGCTGGGCTTCCGACGCCTCGCGATCATCGATCCAAGCGGTGGCCGACAGCCGCTCTTCAACGAGACGCGCGACGTGGTCGTGCTGATGAACGGCGAGCTCTACAACTTCCGCGAGCTGCGCCGCGAGCTCGAGGAGCAGGGGCACGTCTTCCGCACCGGCTCGGATGCCGAGGTCGTCGTGCACCTCTACGAGGAGGTCGGCGAGCGCCTGGTGCAGCGCCTGGTGGGGATGTTCGCGATCGCGCTGTTCGATCTGCGCGGCGCGCGCCCGAAGCTGCTGCTCGCGCGTGATCCGCTCGGGATCAAGCCGCTCTACTACGCCGAGACCGAGCGCGGGCTCCTGTTCGGCAGCGAGGCCAAGGTGCTGCTCGCGGCCGGAGCGCTGCCGCGCCGCCTGCGCGCGCCGGCCCTGCTCGACTACCTCGTGCAGGGGTACGTGGGCGGCAGTGCGGCCGCCTGGGAGGGCATGCAGCGCCTGCGGCCTGCGCACCTCGTGCGGGCCGAGGAGGGGGTCGTGCGCGAGGTCCGGCGCTACTGGGACCTCGAGCTCGGCCTGCGCGGCCCGGCCGAGCCCGAGGAGATCCTTGCCTGGCTCGACCGCGTCGTGCAGGACGAGCTCGTCAGCGACGTGCCGCTCGGCGCCTTCCTCTCGGGCGGCATCGACAGCACGGCCGTGGCCACCAGCATGCGCCGGGCTGGCGCGGGGCCGCTGGTCCTGTGCTCGGTCGGCTTCCACGAGCGCTCGCACGACGAGCTCGAGCTCGCGCGCGCCACGGCCGCGCGGCTCGGGGCCGTGCACCACACGCGCGTGCTCGAGCCCGATCCGACGCTCGCCTCCGAGGTGCTGCCGTGGTTCTTCGACGAGCCGCTGGCCGATCCCTCGACCGTGCCGACCTACCTGGTCTCGAAGGTCGCGCGCGAGCACGTCACCGTGGCGCTCTCGGGCGACGGCGGCGACGAGACCTTCGCCGGCTACCGGCGCTACGTGCACGACGTGGCCGAGAACCGCCTGCGGCGCGCGCTCGGCAGTCCGGGCCGCGCGGCGGCGCGCCTGCTCGGACGGCACTACCCGCACCTCGCCTGGGCCCCGCGCGTGCTGCGTGGGCGCACGTTCCTGACCAACGTCGGCGACGATCCGGCGCGGGCCTACTGGCGCAGCGTCACGCGCCTCGAGCGCCACGAGGCCCTCGCGCTGCTCGCGCCGGAACTCGCCGCCGCGCTGCGCGAGCACGACCCGTTCCACGAGTTCGAGCGCCACTACCGCACGCCCGAGGTCGACGATCCGCTCTACCGCGCGCAGTACGCCGACTTCCACACCTACCTGCCCGACCAGATCCTGGCCAAGGCCGACCGCGCCTCGATGGCGGTCTCGCTCGAGGTGCGCGTGCCGCTGCTCGACCACCGTTTCGTCGAGCGCTTCGCCAACTTGCCGGCCGACGAGAAGGTGCGCGGCGGACGTGGCAAGCACGCCCTGCGCGAGGCCCTGCGCGCGCGTCTGCCGGGCGAGATCCTCGACGGTGCGAAGCGCGGATTCGACACGCCCCTGACGGCCTGGCTGCAGGGTCCGCTGCGCGAGCCGGTGCAGGCGGCGCTCGAGAGCCTGCCGGAGACCTGGTTCCGGCGTGACGTGCTGCGCGCGCGCCTGGCCGAGCATCTCGCCGGGCGGCGCAACCACGATCGTCTGCTGTGGAGCCTGTTCGTGCTCGAGCACTGGCGCAGGCGCCACGGCGTGACGGGGCTCTCGGCATGAGGATCGAGGTCCTGACCTCGCTCTTCCCCGCGCGCACGCGGCCCTACGAGGGGCTGTTCGCGGAGCGGCGCTGGGCCGGCATGCGAGCGCGCGGGCACGAGGTGCACGTCGTGCAACCGCTGCCCTTCGCGACGCGCTTCCTGCCGCTCGCGCGCTGGCGCGCGCTGGCCGAGGTGCCCGCGCGCGAGCTCCGCTCGGGAGTGGAGGTCGAGCGTCCGCGCTACCTGCACCTGCCCGGGCGCGTGCGCGGCAACGCGAGCGCCTTCGCGCGCGCCGGCCTGCGCGCGCTGGCGCGCCGCGCGCGGCCCGACGTGGTCGTGTGCGACTACGCCTGGCCGGCGGCGGCGGCCGTGCCGCGGCTCGTCGAGCTGCGCCTGCCGTGCCTGGTCAGCGGGCGCGGCTCGGACGTGCTCGAGGTCGCGGGCGAGGCGGGGCTGGCGGACGAGCTCGCCTACGCGCTGCGCCTGGCGGGCCACTGGTGCGCGGTCTCGCAGGACCTGCTGCGCGTGATGGACCGCCTGGGCAACCATCCGGGGCACGGCGTGCTCGTGCCGAACGGCGTCGACACGGCCCTGTTCCGGCCACGTGCGCGGGCCGAGGAGCGCCGCGCGCTCGCGTTGCCCGCCGCGGGACGGGTGGTGCTCGTGGTGGGGCACCTGATCGAGCGCAAGGATCCGCTGCTTGCGCTGGAGGTCTTCGCGCGCGCCACGCAGGCCCCCGATCGGCTGGTCTTCCTCGGACGCGGTCCGCTGCTGGAGGCCGTGCGCGCGCGCGCCGCCGCGCTGGGCGTCGCCGAGCGCGTCGAGCTGCGCGGCGAGGTCGCGCCCGAGGAACTCGCGCGCCACTACGGCGCCGCGGACGTGCTGCTCCTGACGAGCCGGCGCGAGGGTCGGCCGAACGTGGTGCTCGAGGCGCTGGCGAGTGCGCGTCCGGTGCTCGCGACGGAGGCGGGCGGCACGGCCGAGGTGCTCGGTCCGCTCGCCGCGCGCAGCCTGCTGCGCACGCGCGAGCCGGGCGAGCTGGCGCGTGCGCTCGCGGCCCTGCTCGCGGCGCCGCCGCGCCAGGACGAGCTGCTCGCGGCCGTGGCGCACCTGACCTGGGAGGCGAGCTTCGCCGCGCTCGAGGGCGCGCTGAGCGCGGCCGTGGCCGGGGAGCGCGCGGCGTGAGGATCCTCTACCACCACCGCACCCAGGCCGAGGACGGCCAGGCCGTGCACATCCGCGCCCTGATCGGGGCCTTCCGCGCGCTGGGGCACACGCTCGAGGAGTTCTCGCTGGTGCGCCGCGCCGTGCCGGGCCCGGCCACGCCACAGGGCCCCGGGCGCTTCGCCTGGATCGGCAGGGTGCCGCGCTTCGCACGCGAGCTGATGGAGTACGGCTACTCGGCCTACGCGCGGCGTCCGCTCGTCGGCGCGGGGCGCGATTTCAAGCCCGACTTCCTGTACGAACGCTACGCCTTCGGCAACACGGCCGGGCTGGCGGCCGCGCGCGACCTCGGCGTCCCGCTCGTGCTCGAGGTCAACTCGCCTATGGCGCTCGAGCTCGGGCTGACGCGCGGGCTCTCGTTCCCGCGCCTCGCGCGGCGCGTCGAGAGCGACCTCTTCCGGCGCGCCGAGCGCGTTTGCGTGGTCACGGGCGTGCTGGCCGACATGCTGGCCGAGCTGGGGGTCGCACGCGAGCGCCTGCTGGTCACCCAGAACGGCGTCGACCTCGCGCGCTACGCCTACCCCGAGCGGGCCGAGGTGCGCCGCGTCGCGCGCGCGGAGCTCGGGCTCGCGGGCCTGCCGGCCGACGCGCTCGTGCTCGGTTTCGTGGGCTTCTACCGCGACTGGCACCGCCTCGACGTCGTGCTGGGGGCGATGGCGGTGCGCGCGCTCGCGCACACGCGCCTCGTGCTCGTGGGCGAGGGCCCGGCCCGCGCGGCGCTCGAGGCCGAGGCCGCGCGCCTCGGGCTCTCGGCGCGCGTGCACTTCGCCGGCCCGCGGCCCCACGCCGCGATCCCCGCGCTCTTGCCGGCCTTCGACGTGGCTCTCGTGCCGGCCATCAATCCGTATGCTTCTCCGCTGAAGCTCTTCGAGTACATGGCCGCCGCCCTGCCCGTGATCGCTCCCGACCAGCCCAACCTGCGCGAGGTCCTGCGCGACGGCGCCGATGCGCTGCTCGTGCCGAGCGGCGCGATCGAGCCGCTGCGCGCGGCCCTCGAGCGGCTCTCGGAGGGCGCCCTCGCCGCGCGCCTCGGCGCGGCCGCGCGCGCGACGATCGAGCGCGGCGACTACACCTGGGAAGGCAACGCGCGCCGCGTCGTGGCCGCGGTGGAGGAGCTGCGCCGATGAAGCACGCGCTCTCCTTCGACGTCGAGGAGTTCTTCCAGGTGGCGAACCTGCGCGCCAACTTCCCGATGGAGCAGTGGGACGGCGTGCCGACGCGCCTCGACATCGGCATGGACGCCGTGCTCGGCGCGCTGGCGCGCCACCGCGCCCAGGCGACGTTCTTCTTCCTCGGCTGGGTGGCCGAGCGGCGCCCCGACCTCGTGCGGCGCTGCCTGGCCGAGGGCCACGAGATCGCGAGCCACGGCTACGAGCACCGCTTCCTGGACGAGCTCGGCCCGGCGGGGCTCGACGAGGATCTGGCGCGCACCGAGCGCGCACTGGTGGCGGCCGGTGCGCCGCGCCCGACCGGCTTCCGCGCCTCGACCTTCACGCTCACGCGCAAGACCTGGTGGGCCTTCGACGTGCTCGTGCAGCGCGGCTACGTGTACGACTCGTCCGTGCATCCCGTGCGCCATCCGACCTACGGCGTGCCGGACTTCGAGCCCGGCATCAGCACCGTGCGCACGGCCGGGGGCTCGCTCGTCGAGTTCCCGGTGGCGACGCTGCCGTGCCTCGGACGCAACCTGCCCGTCGGCGGTGGCGGCTACTTCCGCCTGCTGCCGCTGGCGCTGACGCGCCGCGCGCTGCGTGCCCTCGAGCGTCGCGACCGCCCCGCGGCCCTGTACCTGCACCCCTGGGAGTTCGACCCCGAGCAGCCGCGCCAGAAGACGAGCGCTTTCAAGCGCTTCCGCCACTACCTGAACCTCGCGCGCACGCTGCCGCGCCTCGAGGCGCTGATGGGCGAGTTCCGCTTCACGACGATGCGCGCGGTGCTCGAGGAGCGCGGCGCACTGCCGCCCGCGCCGCGCGCTACCCTGGAGCGGTGAGCGCTCCGACGGACTGGATCCCGACCGCGACGGCCGACGGCTCGTGGACGCTCGTGCACGCCGGCCTCGGCGAGGGCTGCCACAGCCTGGCGGGCGCCTGGCAGCAGGCCTGCGAGCGCTACGCGGGCCCCTGTCGGCTGGCGGAGGCCGCGCGCGCGACGCCGCAGGGCTGCGTGGGGCTGCTCGACCTCGGCACCGGGCTCGGGCTCAATCTGGCGGCGGCGCTGGCGGCGGTCGAGGCGGCGGGCGGACGGCTGGCGGCGCTCTCGCTCGAACGGGACCCGGCGGTGCTCGCGGCCGGCCTGGCCCTGTACGAGCGCCCGGAGCTCGCCCACGGACCCTGGGCCGCGCCCCATGCCGAGGTGCGGCGCGCGCTGCGCGCGGCCCTGGCGGGCGACGGCCGCGCGGCCCTCGGGCGCGGGACGCTCGAGCTCCGCCTGGGGGATGCGCGCGACACGCTGCCCGGGCCGCCGCGCACCTTCGAGGCGGTCTTCCTGGACCCGTTCTCGCCGGGCCGGGCGGGGGAGCTGTGGGAGGCGGGCTTCCTGGCGCGCGTGGCCACGCAGGTCGCCCCGGGCGGCTGGCTCTCGACCTACTCGGCCGCCTTCCGCGTGCGCCTGGCGCTGGCCGCGGCCGGGCTCGAGGTCGGCCAGGGGCCGCGCGTCGGCACCAAGGGCGAGGGCACGCTGGCGCGCCGCGAGGCGCCCGTTCCGCCCCTTCCGGCGCGCGTTTCGGCCCGGTTGCGACGGCGTCTGGCGGGGCCCTGAGGGGCCTCCGGGACCCCGTTTTGGGGATTCCCTTGTCGGAGCGATGGGCGGGGTTCGACTAGAATCGGCGGTGCCTCCGGATTCACCCCTGGAGGTCCCGTGAATCCGGTCGCGGGCGCTTCCCTCCGAAACCCCGCATTCCGCACCCACCATGAACCACCTGGCCATTGGCATGCCCGGTCCCGGCGAGTGGATGATCATCCTCGTGATCGTCCTGCTCGTTTTCGGCGGCCGGAAGCTCCCCGAACTCGCCGGCGCGATGGGCAAGAGCATCACCGAGTTCAAGAAGGGCCTGAAGTCCGAAGCCGAGCTTCCGCCTGCCTCCTCGACCCCCGACAAGGACAAGGATCGCCCGTGAGCTCGCCGGCGAGCGACCTCACGATCCGCCCCACGTCGCCTCGCCTGGTCCGGGAGGAAGCCCAGCGCCTGTCCACCCTCGGGGTGGTCTTCTGCGGCGGCCAGAGCCGCCGGATGGGGCGCGACAAGGGCGGCATCGAGCTCGAGGGCGAGTCGCTGGTGGCGCGCGCCGCGGCGCGCCTCGCGGCCTGTTCCGGGGAGGTCGTACTGGCCTCGGGCGCACGCGCGCGGCACGTCGAGCTCGGGCGCACCTGCGTGCTCGACGCCGAGGCCGGCCTCGGGCCGCTCGGGGGTCTGGCGGCAGCCCTCGAGCACGCCGAGCGCCACCTGAAGGAACGCCTGCTGGTCCTGGCCTGCGACATGCCCGACGTGCCGCCCACGCTGCTCGCGCGCCTGCTCGAGCGCGCGCGCCGCACCGATGCGGACGTGTGCCTGCCGAGTGGCCCGGCCGGCGACGAGCCGCTGTGCGCGGTCGTGCACGTGCGCGTCCGGCCGGCCGTGCGCGCGGCCCTGGCGCGCGGCGCGCGGCGCATGGACGCCTTCCACGCGGGCCTGCGCGTCGAGCGCCTGGAGCTCGCTCCGGCGGAGCTCGACGGGCTCGCCAACCTGAACACGCCGGCCGACCTCGCGGCGCGCCAGGAGGTGTGCGCATGAATCCCTCGAAGGAAGCCCTGACGTTCCTGCTCGCGCCGGTCGCGGGCGGGATGGAGCGCATGCGCACGATCCTCGCCGCGCAGATCGCCGACGCCTCGCCGGCCGTGCGCGACATGACCGATCACGTGGCGCGCTTCCAGGGCAAGCAGCTGCGCGGCGCGCTCGTGCTCCTGACGGGCGAGGCGACCGGCAACTCGACCGACGAGCACGCCGCCGTGGCCGCGATCGTCGAGCTGATCCACCTGGCGACGCTGGTGCACGACGACATCCTCGACGGGGCCGAGGTGCGCCGCCGCGTGGCCTGCGTCAACCAGCGCTGGGACAACCAGGTCGCGGTGCTGCTGGGCGACTTCCTGTACGCGCGCGCCTTCGCGCTCTCGACCCAGCTCAGCTCGCGGCTGTGCTCACGGCTCCTGGCCGAGACCACGCGCACGCTGTGCGTGGGCGAGATCGAGCAGTCGACGCGCCGCTACGACTTCGAGATGGGGCAGGAGACCTACGAGGCGATCGCGGCCGCCAAGACCGCGAGCCTCTACGCGGCGGCCTGCGAGCTCGGCGCGCGCTATCCGGGCGGCAACGACGAGCTCGGTGCGCGCATGGCGCGCGCGGGACGCAACCTCGGACTCGCCTTCCAGATCATCGACGACTGCCTCGACCTCACGGGCGAGCAAGAGACCGTCGGCAAGTCGGTCGGCACCGACGTCGAGGACGGCAAGATCACGCTGCCCGTGCTGTTTGCCTACCGCGAGGCCGACGAGCGCGTGCGCGCGGCCGTGCGCGACGCCTACACGCGGCCCGGCCTGGCCGACCGCCGCTCCGCGCTGCGCGCGGCCTGCGACCTCTCGCACGGGCTCGAGCGCGCCCAGGCGCGCGCCAGCGAGCTGGTCGAGGAGGCACGCTCGGAGATCGCGCGCCTGCCCGAATCCGATGCGCGGCGCTCGCTCGACGCCGCCGTGACCTTCGTACTGGCCAGAAACCAGTGAATCGCATGAGACTCGCTGCCACCACCCTCGGTTTCCTCGCGCTCGGCTGCGGCTCCGATCCCGGAGCGCGGGTCGAGATCGCCGAGACGCGCACCACGACGCGCGCCTACGCGCCCGTCGTGCCCGGTGCGACCTCCGCGCAGCGCTTCGGCGCCGACGAGCGGCCCGCCGCGGACAGCTCGGACGGACTGGCCGATCTGTTGCAGTACGCGCTGCCCTCGGGCTGGCAGGAGCTGCGTCCGACCAGCGATCGCCTGATCAACCTGCAGCCCGCCGGCGATCCCTCGGCCTCCTGCTACCTCACCTTCCTGGCGGGGGGCGGCGGGGGGCTCGAGTCCAACGTCAACCGCTGGCTCGGGCAGTTTGGCGGCGAGCCGCTCGACGCCGAGGCGATCGCGGCGCTGCCGAAGCATCTCCTGCTCGGGCGCGAGGCGACCCTGGTCGAGGTCGAGGGCACCTTCTTGGCCATGGGCGGGCCGCCCCAGTCGGGCTTCGCGTTGCTGGGCCTGGTCCTGTCCGATCCGAGCGGCGGCATCTTCCTGAAGTTCACCGGGCCGACGGCCCTGGTGGCGGCCGAGCGCGCGAACTTCCTGGCCCTGGCGGACTCGCTGGGCATGAAGGAGGAGCACGCGGGCGCGGCCGGCGACGGGCACGAACACGCGGGTGTCGCGACGCCGGGCTCGTCCGGCGGGCTCGCCTTCGTCACGCCGGCCGAGTGGCGTCAGACCGAGCCGCGTCCGATGCGCGAGGTGAACTTCTCGCTCGGGAACGGCGCGGCCGAGTGCTACGTCACGCGCCTCGGCGGCGACGGAGGCGGCCTCGTCCCGAACCTGAACCGCTGGCGCAACCAGTTCGGCGAGGCGCCGCTGACGGCCGAGCAGCTCGAGGCGCTCGAGCGCGTGACGATGCTCGGGCAGCCGATCCCCGTGCTCGAGGTCGGCGGCGACTTCACCGGCATGGACGGCGGCACGAAATCGGATCAGGGCATGCTCGGCGTGGCCTGGATCGGAGAGGGCGAGAGCCTGTTCGTGAAGCTGGTCGGACCGCGCGACGTGGTCCATGCGGAGCGCGCGAACTTCATCGCCTTCGTGGCCTCGCTCGAGGAGGCCCGCTGATGGCGCCGCTGCGCAAGCTGCTCGACACGCTCTCCTCGATGGGGCTGGCGAGCGCGCTGCTCCTGAACCTGTTCCTGCTGACCTGGTTCGGCACGCTGCACCAGGTCGAGGCGGGGCTCTACCAGGCGCAGAAGCTGTACTTCGAGTCCTGGTACGTCGTGCAGAGTTCGCCCGTGCCGCTGGTCCTGCCGGGCGGGCTGACGACGATGGGACTCCTGGCGCTCAACCTGCTCCTGGGCGGCCTGTGGCGCATCCAGAAGAGCGCGCGCACGGCGGGCGTGATCGTGATCCACGTCGGGATCGCGCTCCTGCTCGCCTCGGGCTTCGTCAAGCTGTACCACTCCGACGACGGGCACCTGACGCTGATGGAGCCGGCGCGCGACGCGCGCGGCAACATCGTCGAGGCGGGCGAGACCGCGGACGAGTTCGTGAGCTACCACCTGCTCGAGGTGGCGGTCTGGGATGCGAGCCAGAAGGCGAACGTCGTCGAGCACGTGATCCCGCACGAGCACGTGATCGACCTCGAGGGCGCGAAGGCGCGCACCTTCACCACGCCGGCGCTGCCCTTCGAGCTCGAGCTCACCGGCTTCCTCCCGAACGCGCGCCCGATGCCGAAGGGCCCGAACTGGCAGGCTTCCAGTCCGGTCGTCGACGGCTACGCGCTGCTTGCGATGGACGAGGATCCCGAGAACGAGCGCAACACGCCGGCCCTGACGGTGCGCTTCCGCGAGACGGCGACGGGGCGCACCGGCGAGGCCCTGCTGGCCGTGCTCGAGCGCTTCCCGGCCACCTTCGAGGCCGGTGGCAAGACCTGGGCCGCGAGCCTGCGCCGCAAGCGCTACCCGATGCCCTTCGCGATCCGCCTGGAGGACTTCCGCAAGGACGACCACCCGGGCATGAGCATGGCGCGCGCCTACGAGAGCGACGTCACGCAGATCGTCGACGGGCGCGAGGAGCCGGTGCGCATCCAGATGAACGAGCCTCTGCGCGCCGGCGGCCTCGTCCTGTTCCAGTCGTCCTGGTGGCCGCAGGAAGGGCCGCAGACGCGCGTGCACTCGGTGTTCTCGGTGGTGCGCAACCCGAGCGACCACTGGCCGCTCTACGCCTGCATCGTGATCGGGATCGGACTGCTGATGGCCTTCACGCCGCGGCTCGCGAAGTTCGCGCGCCAGCAGCGTGAGGCCCGTGCCAAGCAAGAGGTGACCGCATGATCCGCTCGCTCGTTTGCCTCGCCCTCGCCCTCGTCGGTCTCTTCACGCCCGCCGCCGCGCAGGACGCGCGCGAGCCCTGGAGCGAGGAGGTCGTCGAGACCTTCGCGCGCCTGCCCGTGCAGGACGGCGGTCGCGTGAAGCCGCTCGACACCTACGGCGCCTTCCGCCTGCTGAACTTCAACGGCAAGCGCAGCTTCACGACACCCGCGGGCGAGAAGCTCGGGCCGACCTCGTGGCTGCTCGACTGCTTCTTCTACCCGGAGCTCGCGCGCACCTACCGCATGTTCCTGGTGCGCGATGCCGACGTGCTGGCGCGCACCGGCGTGCGCGTCGAGGGGCGCAAGAAGACCGACCGCTACTCCTACGACGAGCTGAAGGCGGGCAAGGACAAGCTCTTCTCCGAGGCCAGCCGGGTCGAGGCCATCGATCCGAAGAAGCGCGGGCGCGAGGACGCGCAGCTCTACGCGCTGGCGCTCGCGCTGCGCGACTTCGAGTACCTGACCCACGCGCTCGAGTTCACGCGCGTCAAGCTCGCGACCTCGGCCTCGCCGGTGCTGGCGGGCTTCTTCGAGGGACAGGACGTGCAGGGCGTGTCGAGCTTCCTGGTGCGCGTGCCGGCCCTGCAGTCCGAGCTCGAGCAGAAGCTCGCCGCGCTGCCGGACGAGGCCGCGCGCGGCAGCGAGCACGACGCCCTGGCGGCGGTCAGCGAGGCGCTCTCGGACGCGGTGCAGATCTCGAGCGCCTTCGGCAACGCGGCCAAGGCCCTGGACATCTTCCCGCCGCCGCGCGAGGAGGAGACCTGGTTCGACGTCTCGCGCGCGACCGAGCACTACTTCGCCGAGCACGACGAGACCACGCGCGGACTGATCGCGGGCTGGGAGGCGCTCGAGGCGAAGAAGGGCGAGCGCGCGGCCTTCGCGGCCGAGCTCGAGGGGCTGCGCACTAAGCTCGTCGGCGCCACGGTCGCGCGCGGCCTGGACGAGTACCGCCACGTCGAGCGCGAGGTGGCCTTCTACCGCACGGACTACTTCACGAAGGCGCTGGTGTTCTTCCTGCTCGGCTTCGTCGTGCTGTGCCTGACCTGGCTCGCACCGAAGCTCGCCTTCCTGGACAAGGGCATCTGGGGTCTGTGCCTGCTCGCCACCGCGCTGGTCGTGTGGGGCGTCGTGCAGCGCTGCATCATCCGCGAGCGCCCGCCGGTCTCGACCCTGTACGAGACGATCCTGTTCATCACAGGCTGCGGCTCGATCGTGCTGCTGGCGGCCGAGTGGATCCAGCGCGGGCGCATCGCGCTCTCCCTGACGCCGGTCTTCGGCGCGGCGGGGATGTTCCTGGCGATGAAGTACGAGCTCAAGGAGGCCGCCACGGCCAACGACACGATGCCCTCGCTGGTGGCCGTGCTCGACACGAACTTCTGGCTGGCGACGCACGTCACGACGATCACGCTCGGCTACGCGGCGGGGCTCGTCGCCGCGGCGCTCGGCAACGTGTGGATGATCGGGAAGATGATCGGGCTGAAGCGCGGCAGCAAGGACTTCTACCGCGCGATCACGCGCATGACCTACGGGGTCGTGTGCTTCGGACTGATCTTCTCGGTCGTTGGCACGATCCTGGGGGGCATCTGGGCCAACTACTCCTGGGGTCGCTTCTGGGGCTGGGATCCCAAGGAGAACGGCGCGCTGCTGATCTGCATCGGGCAGCTCCTGATCCTGCACCTGCGCCTCGGCGGCTACATCAAGGAGCACGGCATCGCGGTGCTCTCGGCCCTGAACGGCATGGTGGTGGCCTTCTCCTGGTGGCACGTGAACCACCTCGGCGTCGGGCTGCACTCGTACGGCTTCACGGAGGGCGTGATCCGCGCGCTGTACGTCTACTACGCGATCGCGCTGGCGGTCGTGCTGGCCTCGTTCGTCTGGCGCGCGGCCACGAAGCAGACCGGGGCCGGAGCCCCGGGTGCCTCCGCTTCGGCCGGCGCCTGAACCTCCCGCAGTCCGAGTTCCGATGGAAATGACCGCGAACCGCATCCTGGACGGCAAAGCCACGGCCCTGGCGGTACGGGCCGAGGTGACGCACCGCGTGGCGGCTCTGCGCGCGCGTGGCGTGGTGCCGGGCCTGACCGTGGTGCTGGTGGGCGAGGACCCGGCCAGCCAGGTCTACGTGCGCAACAAGGACAAGGCCGCACAGGAGGCGGGCTTCGCGGTGCAGACGCTCAAGCTGCCCGCCACGACCTCGCAGGCGGAGCTCGAGCGCCGCATCGATCAGCTCAACGCCGATCCGGCTGTGCACGGCGTGCTCGTGCAGCTGCCGCTGCCGCGCGGCCTGGTGGCCGAGCCCCTGCTCGAGCGCCTCGATCCGCGCAAGGACGTCGACGGACTCCATCCGCGCAACGTGGCGGCCCTGTGGCGTGGTGAGGACGGACTCGTGCCCTGCACGCCGGCCGGTTGCATCGAGCTCTGCGACCGCCACGGGATCACGCTCGACGGCAAGCGCGCGGTCGTGATCGGGCGCTCGCAGCTCGTCGGGAAGCCGCTCGCCGCGCTGCTGCTCGCGCGCAACGCGACCGTGACGGTGGCCCATTCGCGCTCGAAGGATCTGCCGGCGATCGCGCGCGAGGCCGACCTGCTCGTCGCGGCGGTGGGGCGGGCGCGCCTGGTGCGGGGGAACTGGATCAAGCCCGGCGCGACCGTGCTGGATGTCGGCATCAATCGCCTTGACGACGGGCGCCTGGTCGGCGACGTCGATTTCGCGGAGGCGGTCACGGTAGCCGGGGCGATCACTCCGGTTCCGGGGGGCGTCGGGCCGATGACGATTGCCATGCTGCTCTCGAACACGGCCCGGGCCGCCGCGCGCGCCGCCGGGATCGATCCCGCGGAACTTCTTTCCCGGTAGAGCGGGCATGAAGGGCACCTTCGAGGATCCGCCCGAGACGAGCGGAGTCGCCTTCGCGACCCCGCCGGTCACACGCGTGGTCAAGGCGCTCTTGATCGCGAACGTCGCGATCTTCCTGGTCCAGTGGCTGCTGCTCGAGGGACTGTTTCCGCGCGCCTTCGAGTTCACGAGCGACGCCTTCGCCCTCAATCCGCGCCAGTGGGTCGAGCACTTCCCGCTGGTGCCGGTGTGGCAGCTCCTCTCCTACGGCTTCCTGCACGGTGGGCCCACGCACCTCCTGCAGAACATGCTGTTCCTGTTCTTCCTCGGCACGATGCTGGAGGGGGAACTCGGCGCGCGGCGTTTCCTCGTGTTCTACGCGCTGGCGGTGGCCTTCGCGGGCTTCTGCCAGCTCGGTCTCGGGCTCGGCCTGGGGCAGGTCGCGCCGATCGTGGGGGCCTCGGGCGGATTGCTGGCCGTTGTCTGTGCGATGGCCACGATGCGGCCGACGATGCGGCTGATCTTCATCCTCGTGCCCGTGACGCTGAAGACGGTCGCCCTGATCTACGTGGGCCTCGATCTGTTCGGCGCGCTGATGCAGATGAAGGGCTCGGACGGTGGCGTGGCGCACTTCGCGCACCTCTCCGGGGCCCTGTTCGGTTTCGTGGCCGTCAAGCGTGGCTGGGTCTGGCGCGATCCGGTGCAGGAGGTCGAGGGCTGGCGCGAGCGGCGCGTGGAGGCCCAGGAAGCCTCCGACGAGGAGCGCCTGGACGAGCTCCTGGTGAAGATCCAGCGCGAGGGCATCCACACCCTTTCCGCCCGCGAGCGCGACTTCCTGAAGCGGGTCTCCGGAAGGCGCTGAGCCCGGACCGGGCCCGCGCGGTGCTCGAGGGCGTGCAGCGCCGGGGCCGGGCGCGCTAAACTGCGTGGCCCGTCCGGCCCGGTCGTGTGCCCGCCGGCGGCTCTGCCCCATGCGCATGCCGTTCCTCCGCACGTTCGTGCTCCTCGCGACGCTGCTCGCCGCCTCGACCGCACCCGCGGCCCAGCGCGAGAGCGAGTTCATGACCGAGTTCAGGAAGCTGATGGCGATCCACGCCTCGCCCGAGGAGATGGGCAAGCTGATCCGGAAGCACGAGGACCAGGCCATCCTGGCGGCGGTCGAGATCTGCCAGGCGATCGGCGGAGGCTCGAACGACCAGCTCGAGGAGGAGGTCGCCGCCTTGAACGGCGCCTGGAAGAAGACCTACGGCTCGAAGTTCGTCGACATCCTCTACAACTACTTCTCGGTCGAGCTCAGCGGCCCGTTCAAGAAGCAGCGCACCGAGCTGATCACGCGCTACGGGATCCAGTGGACCGAGTACGACAAGGCCGCGACCGCCAAGGACACCGGGCGCCTGACCGCGATCGGACTCGAGTTCAAGGCGATGGGCGACCAGTTCACCGAGCTCGGTGACCACTACATGTCCTCGCAGTGCTACCGCCTGTACGCCGTCAGCTTCGAGGACACGCTCAACGGCGCGAAGGCGGACCTGAAGCGTGCCTGCGAGGGCTGGGGGCTGCACCTCGCCGCGCGCGAGAAGGTCGATCTGAAGGACAAGGCCTACAACGAGGCGAAGGTGCGCTTCGACAAGCTCGAGTTCGACGGCTTCGGCGACCCGAACAAGGGACCCGACGCGCGCGCGGCCGAGCGGGCGGCGAGCGACGTCGCCTTCGCGCCGACGCCGATGCAGGCGAGCTTCAAGCTGGCGCCCGACATCGAGGCCGTGCTGCGCCCGAACTTCATGGCCGACTCGAACTTCCAGATGTGGCCGAGTGTGCCGCTCGGCGCGGTCGACTCGAGCAGCCGCTTCCCGACCATGGAGGGCGGGCCGACGGTGCTGCGGGCCGGCGCGAACAAGGCGCTCGTCGACGTCGACGGCGACGGCAAGGGCGACGTGGACATCCCGCTCACGGGCAAGATCCAGGCGGTCGAGATCACGCTCGGCTCGGGCGAGGGCCAGCGCAAGTGGGGCTTCCTGGCCTGCATCGGCCAGCAGCGCGACCAGTACCAGGGGTTCGCCTTCAACCTCGGGCCGGATGAGAACCAGATGGCGCTCTACTTTCAGAGCGCCGGTTCGCTGGCGGGAACCGTCAACGGTCTTCCCGTGCAGGTCTTCGACGACAATCTCGACGGCCTGTACGGCAGCGCCCCGCGCGAGTGGGGCTACGTCGGCCTGGTCGAGGGCTCGATGCAGCGCGACGTCGACTCGGTGCTGATCGGCGAGGGCAAGGTGGCGCGTCCCTGGAGCCGGCTGCAGAAGGTCGGCGAGGCATGGTTCAAGTTCGAGCCCAGCGAGAACGGCACCGACATCGTCACGACGCGCGCCGAGGTCGAGACCGGGACGCTGCAGCTCGATCTCAAGGGCGCCCCGGCGACCTGGGTCATCGTGCGCGGCACGGGCAACAACAATGACCTCTTCTTCGATGTGGCCGCGGGCGGGAGCAACAAGGTCGAGGTGCCGATCGGTAGCTACGAGCTCTACGTCGGCCAGCTCGCCGCGGGCAAGAAGCAGCAGGCGATGAAGGCGCTGATCCTGCCTGGTGCGACCTCGCGCAGCTGGCGCGTCGACAAGGGCGCCACGACCAAGGTCGAGCTCGGCGCGCCGTTCGGCTGCGACTTCAAGGTCGCGCAGGACGAGAAGACCCTGACCGTCGACGGCAAGTCGATCTGCGTGGTCGGGCGCGGCGGAGAGACCTACCAGCGCCTGTGGAACTGCGTGCTGACGCCCGAGGTCAACGTGCGCAAGGCGGGCTCGAAGAAGGGCAAGAAGGAAGCCAAGCTCGTGCCTGTGGGCAGCCAGGAGGAGCTGCAGGACAACGGCAACGATTACGGCTTCGCCTGGTTCCCGATCGGCAAGCCGATCGAGAAGGCGGGCGAGGGCGAGTTCGAGGCCCAGCTGTTCGAGAAGGGCCACAAGCTGTTCGGCAAGATCGAGTCCGACTGGAAGGCGAACTGATGCTCGACCTCAAGTTCATCCGCGCCAACGCGGAGGCCATCAAGGCCGGTGCGGCGAAGAAGCGCATCCCCTGCGACCTCGAGACCCTGCTCGCGCTCGACGACGAGCGGCGCGCGCTCGCGCCGCGCGTCGACGAGCTGCGCAACCGGCAGAAGACGGCCGGCAAGGAGATGGCCAAGGCTTCGCCCGAGGAGCGCGCGCGCATCCTCGCGGAGCAGAAGCTCCTCAAGGAGGAGCTGGGTGGGCTCGAGGGCACGCTCTCCGGGCTCGAGAAGAAGGTCGAGGCGCTGCAGATCCTCGTGCCCAACCTGCCGGCCGCGGCCGTGCCCGAGGGCGCGACCGATGCCGACAACGTCGAGCTCGAGAAGGTCGGCACTCCGCCGAGTTTCGACTTCGCGCCGCGCGACCACATCGCTCTCGGCGAAGGGCAGGGCTGGCTCGACGTCGATGCCGGCGCGCGCCTGGCGGGCTCGCGCAACTACATCCTGAAGGGCGACCTCGCGTTGCTCGAGGATGCGGTGCTGCGTCTGGCGATGGACCACATGCTCGCAAAGGGCTTCGTGCCGCTCTCGGTGCCGACCCTGGTGCGTTACGAGGCGATGCTCGGCACCGGCTACTTCCCGGGGGGCGAGGAGCAGACCTACCGCACCGACGCGCGCGACGAGCTCTATCTCGTGGGTACGGCCGAGGTGCCGGTCACGGCCCTGCATGCGGGCGAGATCCTCGACGAGAAGGACCTGCCGAAGCTCTACGTCGCGCGCAGCGCCTGCTACCGGCGCGAGGCCGGCACCTACGGCAAGGACACGCGCGGCATCTACCGCGTGCACCAGTTCCAGAAGGTCGAGCAGGTCGTGATCGACGTGGCGGACGAGGCGCAGAGCCTGACGCACCACCAGGCGATCCTGAAGAACTCGAAGGAGGTGCTCGACCTGTGCGAGCTCGCCTATCGCGTGGTCAACGTGTGTGGCGGTGACCTCGGCGGTCCGCACGTGCAGAAGTTCGACATCGAGACCTGGATGCCCTCGCGCAAGGGCTACGGCGAGACGCACTCGGCCTCGCGCTTCCACGACTACCAGGCCCGGCGCCTCGGGCTGCGCTACCGCGACAAGGAAGGCAAGGTGCGCGTGTGCCACACGCTCAACAACACCGTGGCCGCCTCGACGCGCATGCTGATCGCGCTGCTGGAGAACCACCAGACGGCCCAGGGCACGGTGCGCCTGCCGAAGGCCCTGCGGCCCTACATGGGAGGGCGCTCGGAGATCGGCAAGCCGCTCGCGCCCTCGAAGGGCTGAGCAACCAAATGAGCGCGCTCAGCGCGGGGCGGAGCCGGCCCCGCCCGTGATCGTCTCAGTCACGGGGCCGCCGCCGGGGCCGAGCGGTCCGCCGCCCGTGCCGCCACCTCCGAAGCCGCCGCCCGCGCCGCCGCCGGCACCGGGGGCATTCGCGATCGGCGGCGTCAGCACGGGCACCTCCGGAACTAGGCCGACTTCCTGGGCCTTCTGCAGGGCCAGCGGCAGGCGGATGACGCGCCGGTAAGTGACCTCGCTGCGCGTCACCACGAGCTGCTCGCGCACGAGGCGGGGAGCGAGCTCGAGGGTCAGCTCGAGCTCGAGCCGCGCGGGCACGCCCACGAACTCGTCGTTCTCGCCGCCCCAGCTCTCGAGCTCGTCGGCGTCGGGACCGTCCTCGGAATAGGCCCGGATCGTCAGACCCTTGACGCGGTCGTGCAGCAGGGCGAACTGCCCACCCTGGAAGGGCTTGTCGTCGATGCCGGGGTCCTCGCGCCTGTAGAGCTCGAGGAACTCGTCCGAGGTGGGCGAGGGACGCATGACGTAGCCGACCTCGTTGAAGTCCGCGCGGCGGAAGGGCTGGCCCGAGTTCTCGCGGTAGGGCATCAGCCCGTCGGTGTGCGTCACGAAGTCGAGCGTGTCGGCCTCGAGTCCGGACAGCATGCGGTTCTGCAGGCGCAGCGCATGGCGCGGATCGCGGTCGTAGACGAAGAGGCCGCGCAGGTCCTCCTCCAGGCGCTGCAGGATCGCCGGGCCGGCGAGCTGCTGCTCCTGGATGTTGTGGATCGTGTCGCGGCTCGTGCGCGTCACGTTCAGGATCGTCGTGACGGTGATCATGATCCCGGTCATGATCAGCAGGGTCACGAGCACTTCGACCAGCGTGAAACCGGCGCGCCGCGGGTTCATTCCGTGCCCTCGCCCTCGTCGGCGCCCGCGGCCGAGCTGGAGCTCTCGCCCTCGCTCCCGTAGACGAGCTCCCAGGGGATCCAGCGCTCGAGCACGAGGTGGTTCTCGGCGTCCGTGAGCTTCGGGAACGTGACCCGGATGCGCGCCTTCTCGAAGGGCTCGGCGACCTCGTCCTCGTTCTCGTCGTCGGCGTCGTCCTCCTCCTCGCGCTCGCGCGCGTGGGCCCACGTGTCGTGGTACGCGCCGCGCGGGTCGCGCTCGTCGAACTCCTCGCTGAACTGCTGCTCACCGAGCACGAGCTCGTAGGAGAACTCCTCGTGGCCCTCCTCGGCATACGTGCCGGCCAGGACGTCGCCGCGCGAGCCGCTGGCCTCGAGGTCCTCCTGGTAGAGGCCGGCCTCGAGGCGCCCCAGGGTCAGCAGGCCTAGTTCCAGCGCGACCTTGCGGTAGTGGGTCTCGGCCGCGCTGTGCTTGACCGTGGTCAGGCCCTGCAGGATGGTCACGATCGCCAGGCTCACGATCATGAGCGTCACGGCCACTTCGGCCAGCGTGAAGCCGGCGCGGGTCCGGGCGCAGCGCTTCATCGGAAGTCGCCCTCGTCGACCGTCGGACGCTGGAACAGGCCGTCGTGCAGGCGGATCTCGCCCGTCAGCGGCAGGGCCTCGAGCGTGAACTCGCGCTCGAGCAGCGGCTGTCGCAGCTGGATCGTGTGGTAACTCGAGACGCCGAGGGGCTGGAAGTACACCTCGACCCGGCCCGAGGAGTAGGTCTGGTCGTCGATGCGCACCTCGACCAGGTCGATGCCGGCCTCGGCCAGGTGGACGGGCGTGAGGAACAGGCGCCCCTCGTCCTCGTCGGTCAGCATGAAGCCGCCGCCGAGCTTGAAGGGCGTGCGCACCACGTAGGTGTCCTCGTCCAGGTCGTAGCGGATGCGGAACTCGCGGTTGCGGGCGATGGCGGCCGAGCGCGTCTCGGCCAGCACTTCGGACAGGTTGCGGATCGCGCTGTTGAACTGCTGGTTCGGCAGCATCGAGATCCACGAGCTGACGGCGATACCGCCCATCAGCCCGACGATCACCACCACGACCATGAGCTCGACCAGCGTGAAGCCACGCGCGGTCTCACGAGCCCTGGCCGCACGCTCCACTCACTGCTCCTGGTTCTGGATCTTGATGTTGTCGATGTCGGCGTCGTCGCCCTCGCCACCCGGCGCGTTGTCCTTGCCGTAGGAGAGCACGCGGAACTTCTGGCTGCCCGACGAGGGCGGTTCGTAGACGTACTGGTTGCCCCAGGGGTCCTTCGGCACCGTCTCCTGGCGCAGGAAGGTGAAGCCGTTCGCGTCGGGCGTCACGAGCGCCTCCAGGCTGTCGGGATAGCGCCCGGCGTTCTCGATCGCGTACTGGTCGACCGCGCCGCTGATGGCCACGATGTCGGCCTTGGCCTTGGTGATGTTGGCCGTGAAGAGCTTCTTCATCACGTTGGGCACGACGAGTGTCGCCAGCAGGCCGATGATCACGATCACGACCATGAGCTCGGCCAGGGTGAAGCCCGCGCGCCGGTTCTTGCGCTGGATCTGCATGGATTCTTGCCTCAGTTGACGTTGCCCACGTTGAGGATGGGCAGGACGATGGACCACACGATGAAGCCGACCACGACGGCCAGGAAGATGATCATGATGGGCTCGAGCACCGTGGTGATGCGCTCGGTGACGACCTCGATCTCCTCGTCGTAGGCGTCGGCGATGCGGTCGAGCATCTCCTCGAGCTGGCCGGACTGCTCGCCGACCGAGACCATGTAGCCGACGACCGAGGGGAACGCGCCGCTCGCCTTGAGCGGGGTCGCGATGTCGGTGCCCTCCATGATGCGGATGCGGATGTGCTCGGTCGCGTCGGCGACGATGCGGTTGCCCACGACCGTCTCGGTGATCTCGAGCGAGCGCACGGCCGGCACGCCCGAGGACAGGAGCGTCGAGAGCGTGCGCGTGAAGCGCGCGATGGCCGACTTGCGCAGCAGCTCGCCCACGACCGGCACCTTGAGCTTGAAGCGGTCGATCGCGAGCTGGCCGCCGCGCGTGCGGTAGATGCGGTTGTAGAGCACGGAAGCGGCCGCGATCGTGAGCGGCAGCACGATCCAGTAGTCCTTGAAGGCGTCGCTGATGCCGATCAGGATGCGCGTCGGCAGCGGCATCGTCTGGCCCGTGTCGGCCAGCATGTCGGTGATCTTCGGCACGACGAAGGTCATCAGGATGCCGACCACCAGGACCCCGATGGCGATCATCAGGAACGGGTAGGTCAGGGCTGAGACCACCTTGCGCTGCAGAGCGCGCTGGCGCTGCAGGAAGTCCGCCAGGCGCTTCAGGACGATGTCGACCTGACCGGTGGCCTCGCCGGCCTTGACCATGTTGACGTACAGCTCGCTGAAGTAGTGCGGGTACTCGGCCAGCGCGTCGCCGAAGGAGACGCCCTGCGTGATGCGCTCGCGCACCGTGCGGAACATCGTCTCCTGGGCGCGCGTCTCGGCCTGGTCGATCACGGCCGAGAGCATCTCGGCCATCGGGATGCCGGCCCCTAGCATGGTGCCCATCTGGCGCGTGACCGCCGCCACGAGCTCGAGGTCGCGCCCCGAGGGACCGCCGCCCGCCTCGCGCAGCTTCTTCAGCTTGCCCAGGAACTGGGCGGTCTTGCCGGGCGCGGTCGTGCCCTTCATCGGCCCTTGGGCCGTCTTGCGCGTCGAGGTGCGCACCTCGCGCAGCTCGCTGACCAGGATGTTGTCGCGCCGCAGGCGGTTGCGCGCCTCGCGCGGCGTGTCGGCATCGATCACGCCGGTCCGGGTCGCGCCGCCGCTGCCGTAGGCCTTGTACTCGTAGATGGGCATCGTCTGCGCGCTATCCCATGTCGAGCTGCGTCACGCGCAGGACCTCGTCGGCCGTCGTCAGGCGGCGCAGGATCTTGTCCTGGCCGTCCATGCGCAGCGTGATCATGCCGCGCTCGATGGCCGAGCGCTTCATCTGCGTGGCGGTCGCGCCTTCCATGATCTGTGTGCGCAGGACCTCGTCGACCTGCATGAACTCGTAGATCGCGGTACGGCCCGAGTAGCCGGAGTGGAAGCACTCCTCGCAGCCCACGCCGAAGGTGATCTGGCCGTCCATCTGCTCGGTCTTGATGTCGACCTTCTTGAGCTTGGCGGCCCACTCGTCGGTCATCGGGATCGTGGTCTTGCAGTGCGGGCAGATCGTGCGCACGAGGCGCTGGGCGATCACCAGGATGAGCGAGCTCGCCACCAGGTAGGGCTCGACGCCCTGGTCGACCATGCGCGTGATCGTGCTCGGGGCGTCGTTCGTGTGGACGGTCGAGAACACCAGGTGTCCGGTGAGTGCGGCGCGGATCGCGACCTCGGCCGTCTCGAGGTCGCGGATCTCGCCGACCATCATCACGTCCGGGTCCTGACGCAGGAACGAGCGCAGGCCGGCCGCGAAGGTCAGGCCCTTCTTCGTGTTGACCTGCACCTGGCTGATGCCGGGCAAGGAATATTCGACCGGGTCCTCGATCGTCAGCACGTTGAGCTGCGTCGTGTCGATCTCGGCCATCGAGCCGTAGAGCGTGGTCGTCTTGCCCGAGCCTGTCGGCCCCGTCACCAGGATGATGCCGTGGTTCCAGGTGACGTAGTCGCGCATCATCGCCAGGTTCTTCGGCGCGAGGCCGATCTCCTCCAGCGTGTAGACCTTGGCGGTCTTGTCGAGCAGACGCATGACGATGCGCTCGCCGTTGGTGGTCGGCACCGAGCTGATGCGCACGTCGACCTCGCCGTCGCCGATGCGGATCGAGGCGCGGCCGTCCTGCGGCAGGCGGCGCTCGGCGATGTCCATCTTGCCCATGACCTTGACACGGCTGACGATGGCCTCGTGCGCCTTGCGCGGCACGGAATCCATGTCGTAGAGGATGCCGTCGATGCGGAAGCGCACCTGCGTGCGCTCGGGGTAGGGATGGAAGTGCACGTCGGAGGCGCGCATCTTCAGACCCTGGAACAGGATCGTGTTGACGAGCTTGATGATCGGCGCCTTGTTCGAGACGTCGAGCACGTCCTCGGCCTCGTCGATCTCGCTCGCCAGGCCCTGGATGTCGCCGTCCTCGGCCACGTCCGCCAGGGCCTCGTCGACGCCGTCCGCCTTGTGGCGGTAGGCGCGCGCGATCAGGGTCGTGATTTCGTTCTTGGGCGCCAGCACCGGCTCGATCTCCTGGCCGAGCAGCGCCGCGAGGTCGTCCATCGGCTGCGGGTCGAGCGGCGAGCAGGTCGCGACGCGCATGCAGCCCGAATCGGTCACGGCCAGCGCCACCAGGTTGTAGTTGCGCGTGAACTGGACCGGGATCTTGTTGACGAAGGCCGGGGGCACCTGGAGGCCGTCGAGGCGCGCGAGGAACTCGTAGCCGAGGTAGCGCGCGTAGGCCTCGAGCAGCTTGGCCTCGTCCAGGTACTCCTTGGAAAGAATGACCCGGTCCAGGGGCTCGCCGTTCGCGGCGGCGACCCGCCGACACTCCTCCAGGCGCTCGCGCGAGAGGCCCGCGTCGATCAGGAGATCCGAGATTCCGACCATGCTGGTTCCAGTCTACCGAGGGGAGAGGGGCGAGCCGGAGGCGGGCGGCCAGGCCCCCGGGCTTCCGCAGGGAGCCTGCGGGGGGACCACGCTCGTCCGTCTATCTCGTTGCTTCATCGACAGTTAGGAGCTTCGCCCTGGGCCGCCCGCGGAGGCTACGGAGCGCCTCACCCGAGGTCAAAGGGTGAGCCCGCTCCCGGCGGCCTCCTCTCGACGACCGCCGAACGCCGATCTTCCTCCCGGTCGGCGGGTAGCTGCTTCCGCTCGCCGTGCCGGCAGGTATTCTCTCGCCCCACCCATGCGCCTCCAGGAGCTCCTCCCGCCCGAACACATCGTCGTCGGCCTGGAGGCGGCGGACAAGTGGGAGGTGATCGACCGGCTGCTGGAGCACCTCGTCCAGCGCGGGGCCGTGCCGGGCGCGAACAGCCGCGTGCTCCAGGAGGCCGTGCTGCAGCGTGAGCGCTCGATGTCGACCGGGATGGAGCGCGGCATCGCCATCCCGCACGCGGCGGTGGACGGTCTCGAGAAGGTCGTGGCCGCGATGGGGCTGCTCGGCAAGGAGGGCAGCCCAGGCGTGCCCTTCGACAGCATCGACGCGAGCCCGGCCTGGATCGTGGTGCTGCTCTTGATTCCGCGCCAGCAGAAGCTCGTCCACATCCGCACGCTGGCGGATCTGGCGCGTCACCTCGGGAGCGAAGAGACGCGCCGCGCGCTGCGCCTGGCGCGGGACTCGAACGCCGCCTGGAAGGCCCTGGCCCGGGGCTGACGCGCGCCGGGCGTCCCGCGGGCTACTTCTTCTCGGTCGCCGAGCGCAGTTCCTTCTTCAGGAACGCCATGTCGGCCGCGTACTGCTTGACCGCGGTCAGGGTTTCGGGCTCGATCTGACTGAAGGTCGCGGCGAGCTTGACGCCGTCCGGACGCTCCTCGACCTCGCTGACCGTCACGACCGCCTCGCAGTGCCCCTTCTGCAGCAGCGGCAGGCGGAACTTGACCGAGAGGTCCGTGCCGAGCGACAGCATCTGGCCCATCTCGAACGGGGTCAGGCCGGTGTTGCCGCCGTTCCAGGTGAAGCGCAGGCCGTCCGCGTCGAGACCCGACATGCGGCCCACGCCGCGCCAGTTGCCCCCGAAGGAGTGTCCGTGCACGGGGTTCGAGCGTCCGCCGCGCGCCGACTCCGGCACGAAGTGCTCGACGCGCTTCGCGTCGGTGGGGGTGAAGAGGATCGTCGTGTCGTCCTCGAGCTCGTCGCCGACGTCCTTCTTGGCGGCGCCTGCGCGCTCGGCCGTCAGGGCCGTGCCGGCGGCCTCGTCGGAGTCGAACATCGGCACCACGCGGTCGAGGCCGACCTTCTCCATGATGTCCTTGCAGAACTCGGAGGGACGCGCGACGACCAGCTTGCCGTGGTGCGCGGCCAGGACCTTGGAGGCCTTGATGATCGCGCCCAGGGCGGTCGAGTTGATGAACTTGACCAGCCGCAGGTTGAGCGCGACGCGGTGCACGCCCGACTTGATCAGGCCGTCGATCTCCTTCTGGAGCAGCGGGCAGTAGAAGGTGTCGAACTCACCACGGAGGTGAAGGATCGTGAAGCCGTCGCGCGGCTCGGCCGTGATCTGCATGGGCGATGCGGGAGGGTGCTGGAAGCGGTGGGGGCGGGAGATCATCCGTCCGCCCGGGCGGTGCTGGCAAGGGATTTCCCGTCGGGGGGGCGCGCCGCTCCGCTACACTGCTCGACCGATGTTCTTCCGGCGCAAGAAGAACCCCCCCGAGCCGCCCCCCGCTCCGCCCCAGGTGCCGACGCCGCCCGCCGCGGGGGCTGCCTCCGGGGAACCGGCCGCGGCGCCCGGTGCGGGCCTGGCGGGCCCGGCCACGACGCTCTTCCTGACCGGTGAGGCCGGCAAGGACCGACGCACCGTGCAGGTGCTGCTCGAGGCCATCGCGCGCGTCTCCGAGGCGCGCGACCTCGAGTCGCTGCTGATCGACATGGTGGACAGCTCGATCGAGCTGACCGGCGCCGAGCGCGGCCTGCTCGTGCTGCGCGGGGCGGGCGAGGGCGAGCTCGTCGTGCGCACCTCGCGCACGCGCGGCAAGAAGCCGCTCACGGGCGAGCTGCGCTACTCGACCACGGTGGCGGGCAAGGTCCTGAGCGAGGGCCGGCCGCTGCGCGCGCAGGTGCACTCCGAGAGCGAGGCCCTGGAGCTCGGACGCTCGGTCTACGACCTCAAGCTGCGCGCGGTGATGTGCGTGCCGCTCTCGCCCTCGTCGAACGAGCAGGCCGTGCAGCCGCCCAAGGGCGTGCTCTACGTCGACTCGCGCGCCGCCACGCGCCAGTTCTCGCAGGCCGATCTCGCGCTGTTCGCCGCGCTCGCCCAGCACATCTCGATCGCGATGGTCAACGCGCAGCTGCAGCTCGACTCGCTCGAGAAGGTGCGCCTCGAGCAGTCGCTCGAGCTCGCCAGCGCGATCCAGCGCGACCTGATGCCGCGCGTGCCCAGCGTGCCCGGCTGGGATCTCGCGGGCTGGTACGGTCCGGCCGAGGAAACCGGGGCCGACTTCTACGACTTCATCAAGGTGGGCGAGCGGCTCGCGATCGTGGTTGGCGACGTGACCGGGCACGGCATCGGGCCGGCTCTGATCACGGCCTCGGCCCAGGGCTCGCTGCGCACCTCGCTGCGCCTCAATCCGGATCCGGGCGCGGTCGTGACGCTGCTCAACCAGGACCTGTGCGAGCGCAATGCCGACGGCCGCTTCTTGACGCTGTTCCTGGCCACGCTCGCGCCCGATGGCAGCATGCGCGCGCTGAACGCGGGCCACTCGCCGCCCTTCCTGTGGCGCAAGGACGGCAGCGCGATCGAGACGGTCAAGAAGTGCGGGCCCGCGCTGGGCATGATCCCCGACGAGGAATACGCCGCGCACCCGCCGCTCGCGATGCGGGCGGGCGACGTGCTGGTGGCCTACACCGATGGCCTGATCGAGGCGCGCCGGCCCGGCAGCGAGGACGATTTCTTCGGCGAGGAGGGCCTGAAGCGCGTGCTGGCCGAGGGCGCCGCGGCCGGGCTCTCCGCGCGCGACCTGTGCGCGCGCGTGGCCGAGGCCGCGCTCGAGCTCTCGGGCGGCAAGCGCGAGGACGACGTGACCGTGGTGGTCGCGCGGCGGCTGTAGCGATGGCGGGCGCGATTCCGAGCGCACATCCGGGCGGAGGCGACGTGCTCGTGCGCGGCGCGCGCGGCTACGTCGATGGCGAGCCGCTCGACGTGCTCGTGCGCCAGGGCCGTATCGAGGCCGTCGGGCGCGGGCTCGCGGCCGGCGGCGCGCCGGTCCTCGAGGCGCGCGGGCTCACGCTGATCCCCGGGCTGGTCGACGTGCACGTGCACTTCCGCGATCCGGGCCTCGAGCGCAAGGAAGGCTGGGAGCGTGGATCGGCCGGCGCGCTGCACGGCGGCGTCACTGCCGTGGTCGAGGTGCAGAACAATCCGCCGCTCTCGACCTCGCGCGCCGCGCTCGAGAGCCGCATCGCCCACGTGCGCACGCGCTCGCGCGTCGACTTCGGTTGCCTCGGAAACCTGTTGCCGGCCTCGCTCGACGAGCTCGCCGCGATGGCGCCGCTCACGCCGGCCTTCAAGCTCTTCCTCGGCGGCTCGACCGGCATGGGCGGGCAAGAGGACGAGGCGACGCTGCGCACGCTGTTCGCCGGCGCCGCGGCGGCCGGGCGCATGATCGTGGCGCACTGCGAGGACGAGACGCTGCTCAAGCGCGCCAAGGAGCGCTACAAGGGCTGCGGCGTCGCGCAGCACCACCTGATGCGCTCGCACGAGGCCGAGGAGCGCTCGATCGACACCGCGCTCGCGCTGGCCGAGGAGACCGGGGCCGAGCTACACGTGTTCCACATCTCGAGCGCGGGCGGCGTCGAGCGCGTGCGCGCGGCGCGCGCGCGCGGCCTGGACGTGGGCGCGAGCACCGCGCCGCACTACCTGCTCCTCTCCTGCGAAGACGCCGGGCGGCTAGGCAACCTGCTCAAGGTCAACCCGTCGATCAAGACGCCGGCCGATGCGCACGGCATCCTGGCCGGCCTGCGCGACGGCACGGTGCAGGCCCTCGGCACCGACCACGCGCCGCACCCGCTCGACGAGAAGAACCGCGAGTTCGAGCACGCGCCGAGCGGCATGCCCTCGGTCGATCTGCTCTGGCCGCTGACGCACGAGTGCGTGCGGCGCGGCTGGCTGACGAAGGAGACGGCCCTCGCCAGCGTCACCTGGCGCGCGGCCGAGAGCCTGCACCTCGGCGGCAAGGGCAAGCTCGAGCCGGGCTTCGACGGCGACCTCGTGCTGTTCGATGCGGAGGAACGTCGCCTCGTGCGCGGCAGCGAGCTGCCTTCGCGCTCGAAGTGGTCGGCCTTCGAGGGCCTCGAGCTCGCGGCCTTTCCGCGCCACGTCTTCGTGCGCGGCACGCTGGCCTTCGCGCGGGGCGCGACGCAGGTCGAGGCCGGTGGCGCGCCGCTCGCGCTGACTCCGCCGCGGCCGCGCGCGCGCTGACCGCGATGGCGCGCGAGGTCGGGGCCGGGGTCGAGCTGCCCTCGCCCGGCGTGCGCTTCGGGCCGGACTTCCGCGCGCGCCTCGGGCGCCTGCTCGGCCGCCTCGCGGCCGCGCGCGAGCGTCGCGAGGGCGCCGGGCGCGCGCAGTTCCAGGGCGTCGGCAGCGAGTTCGTCGGCTACCGGCCCTACCGCAGTGGCGAGGACCTGCGCGCGCTCGACTGGAACCTCTTCGCGCGCCTCGGGCGGCCCTACGTGCGCGTGGCCGCGCGCGAGGCCAGCGAGGACTGGGCCGTCGTGCTCGACACGAGCGCCTCGATGGGCGTCGGCCGTCCGGGCAAGCTGCAGCTCGCGGCCGAGCTCGCGGCGGCGCTCGGAGCGCTCGGCGTCGCGCGGCGTGCGAGCGTCGAGCTGTGGCTGCCGGGCGCGCCTGCGGTGCGCGTCGTGCGCCGGCGCGCGGCGCTCGGGGCGTGGCTCGCGCACCTCGAGACGCTGCGCGCGCAGGGTCCGGCCGGGCTGGGTGCGGCCGTGGAGGAGCTGGCGCGTCGGCGCGGCGCGGGGCGCGTGTTCCTGATCGGCGACGGGCTCGACCTCGAGCCGCGCGCGCTGGCCGGGCTCGTGCGGCCGTCGCGCGAGCTGTTCGTGGCGCGCATCCTGGCGCGCGAGGAGCTCGCGCCGCCCGCGCAGGGCAGCGTGCGCTGGATCGACGCCGAGAGCGGGCGCACGCGCGCCTTGACGCTCGACCCGACGCGCGTGGCGAGCTACGAGCGGCGCCTCGCGCAGCGTCTCCAGCGTCTCGCGACCCTGGCCGCGCGCCACCGCGTGCGCCTCGCGACGGTCACCGCCGACACGCCCTTCGAGGACCTCGCGGCGGCGCTCGGACTCGGCGCGTGAGCGCGCGGCGCGGCGCGGGTAGAGTTGCGGCGATGCGCCTCCTCGCGCGCCTCGCCTTGGCGCTCCTCGTGGCCCTCCTGACCCTGGTCTGCAGTGAGGGGCTGCACGTACAGCTCACCGGCGAGTCGCTGGTCGCGCGCCTCCGGCCGCGCGGCTTCGCGACGCTGCCCGTGCGCGAGGTCGGCGACGCCGAGAAGACGCTGCGCGCTGCGCGCAGCGCCGGAGCCTTCCGCGCCGACGAGGATTCGGCCGTCGGCTACACCTTCAAGCGTGAGCTCGAGGTGAGCTGGGCCGGGCGACGCGTGCGCACGGATGCCCTGGGGCTGTGCGCCGAGCCGCCGGCGGCCGAGGGTGCGCTGCGACTCGTGCTGGCGGGCGGCGAGCAGGCCTTCGGCAGCGCCGAGCCGCGCGCTTCTTCGCCCGGTGCCGTCCTGGCCGACACGTTCGAGCGTCTGCGCGCGCCGGACGAGGCGCCGATCGCGGTGCGCACCGTGGCCGTGCCGGGCTGGACGCTCGCGAACACGCTGCGCTACCTCCTCGATCGCTTGCACGAGCTCGATCCGGCGCTGGTCGTGCTGCTGGTCGAGCCCGATGGTCTGGCCGACGGCTGGGGCGTCGACCAGGACGGCTTCCTCGTGCCGCGCCACGAGCCGGGCTCGCCCGCGCCGCTCGCGACCTTCCGTCCACCGGGCGCGTTCGAGGCGCGCGTCGACCGGCCTTCGGACGGACGCTGGGCGGGACCCGATCCGCACTGGAGCTTCGGGCTCGGGCTGGGGCACAGCGGACGCGCGCGGCTCGCGCGCGAGGTCGCATCCCTGGCCACGCTCGCGCG
>Ga0172372_10001011_pt1 | contig 43550 bp, 34 predicted proteins | sample LakKiv5m_2_FD_114544 | JGI IMG/M metagenome (GOLD analysis project Ga0172372, IMG submission 114544) | Freshwater microbial communities from Kabuno Bay, South-Kivu, Congo - kab_092012_9.5m | ecosystem: Environmental > Aquatic > Freshwater > Lake | place: Democratic Republic of the Congo...
ACGAGGCAGATGAGCTTGTTGCCGTCGAGCAGCGGGTTGGCGGAGAAGCCCCAAATCGGCGTCTTCGCGTTGAAGTCCTTCTTGAACTCGCGCGACCAGAGAACTTTTCCGTCCTTCGCGTCGAGGCAGAACAGATGGCCCTCGGTGCCGAGCGTCCAGACCTTGCCGCCGCTGACGACCGGCGTGGCGCGCGGGCCGGCGGGGTAGCTCACGTCGTAGGGACACTCGTAGTCGTGCTGCCAGAGGATTTTGCCGGTCGCCTCGTCGAGGCAGAGCACGCGCTCGTTGCCGGGGATGACGCCGCGATTGAAGGGGTTCGCCGGATTCTTCGCGCCTTGCGTCAGCACGCGGTCGGTCACGAAGACGCGCCCGCCCGCCACCGCCGGCCCCGTGTAGCCGGAGCCGATGGGCGTGCGCCAGCGCACGGGCGGGCCGCCGGCGGGGAAGGACTTCACGATGCCCGTCTCGCGCCAATGCCCGTCGCGCTGCGGGCCGAGCCATTGCGGCCAGTCATCGGCACGGAGCGGGCCGGCGAGCAGGAGGAGGCAGAAGACGAACGCAAGGTGGTGACGCATGACGGGAGGTTAGCAGCCCGCGCGTTCCCGGCGATGATGAAGTTGAAGTGCCACAACTCGGCTGGAGGCACGGAAGTTGTCCCACAGATTCAAGGCGACCGCAGATGGGGAAAGCAATCTGTGGTCGCCTTGAATCTGCGGAACCTTGACGACTCAGTCGCCCGCCACAAATCGCTTGACTGGCCTTGACCGCCGCAAAGACTCCCGCGCATGGAATCCTCGACCGCTCCCGCGCTTCGCGTGCAGTTCTGGGGCACGCGCGGCTCGCTCGCCAAGCCCGGCCGCGCCCGCGCCCGCTACGGCGGCAACACCTCCTGCGTCCAGGTCACGTCCGCCGCCGGCACGCTGCTCGTGCTCGACTGCGGCACCGGCATCCACGACCTCGGCTGCGCGCTGATGGCCAGCGGCAGGAAGCCGATCAAGGGCAGCATCCTCATCGGCCACACGCATTGGGACCACATCCAGGGCCTGCCGTTCTTCGCGCCGCTCTTCGTGCCCGGCAACGAGTGGGACATCTACGCGCCGCGCGGGCTGGGGCAGTCGCTGCGCGAGACGCTCGCGGGGCAGATGCAATACACCTACTTCCCCTTCTCGCTGGAGGCGATGGGCGCGAAAATCCGCTACCACGAACTCGTCGAGGGGCACTTCCAGATCGGCGACATCCAACTCACCGCGCGCTACCTGAACCACCCGGCGCTCACGCTGGGCTACCGCATGGAATCCGGCGGCGCGAAGGTCGTGTATGCCTGCGACCACGAGCCGTTCTCGAAGCCGGCGGAACTGGCGAGCCGCGACTACAACATCCGCGACCAGCGGCACATCGAGTTTCTTTCCGGCGCCGACCTCGTCGCCCACGACTCGCAATACACGACGGCGGAATACGCCCAAAAGGTCGGCTGGGGCCACAGCACGATGGAATACGCGATGGACGTGTGCCGCGCCGCCGGCGCGAAGCGCCTCGCCTTCACGCACCACGACCCGCTGCGCGACGACGAGGCGATTGACGCGGTCGTGGCGGCGGTGCGCGCCGCGAAGCACGACCCCGCCTCGACGCTCGAAGTCTTCGCCGCCGCCGACGGCATGACGGTGGACGTGGCCGCGCCCGCCGCGCCGGCAGCCGAATCCGCCGCCACCGGAAACTCCGCCCTGGCCAGCGACCTCGGCGGGCTGGTCGAGCATTCCGTCCTGCTGGCCGTGTCCAATGCCGCGCTCGCCGGCACGCTCGCCGAGGCCGCGCGCTCGCATCGCCTGCGCGTGCTGGAGGCGAAGGACGGCCCCAGCGCGTGGCGCGTGGCGCGGGCGGAACACCCGTCGCTCGTCATCGTCGAGCAAGACCTGCCGGGCAATGACGACTTCGCACTCTGTCGCGCCATGCGGAGCGCCACCCCGGCGGAGGGGAACGACGTGCCCGTCGTCGTCCTCGCCGACACGGAGGACCGCGACGCCGGCCACGCCGTGGGCGTCACCGACTGGCTCACGCCGCCCTTTTCCCCGACCTTCGCCCGCACGCACATGCAGGCGTGGATCATGCGGACCTCGTGCCGCTGGCAGCGCGCCGCCAAACCGGTGGACGAGGCCAACCGCCTTGCGGCCCTGCGCGCGTTGAACCTGCTGGACACCGCGCCGCAGGAGCGCTTCGAGCGCATCACGCGCGTGGCCAAGGCGCTCGCCGACGTGCCCATCGCCTACATCTCGTTCGTGGACGAAAACCGCCAGTGGTTCATGTCCTGCCAGGGTTTGTCCGCGAAGGAGACGCCGCGCGAAGTCGCCTTCTGCGCGCACGTCGTGGTGCTGCGCAAGCCGCTCATCATTCCCGACGCGCTGCTGGACCCGCGCTTCGCCGAGAACCCGCTCGTGACCGTGGACCCGCGCGTGCGCTTCTACGCCGGCTTTCCGCTCATCCTGCCCAACGGAAGCTGCATCGGGACGCTCTGCTTCGTGGACACGCGCCCGCGCCAGTTCCCGCCGGAGAGCCTGATCGCGTTCGAGGATCTCGCGGAGATGGCGAAGCAGGAAATCATCGCCAAAACCGGCATGGCCGCGTGACGGCGTGGGTGAGGTTGAAGTCAAGCCGGCATTGCCTTGCATCGCTGCGGGCGGCAGGTTCTGCCCGTGCCTGAATTCCTCCCGGCAATCGAAGTGGCCGCCCTGCCGCCCGGCAAGGGCGAGACCGTCCTGCTCAATGGCAGGCGCGTCGCCGTCTTCAACATCGCGGGCGAGTTCTTCGCGCTGGACGACGACTGCCCGCATCGCGGCGGGCCGCTCGGGCCGGGCTGGGTGGACGCCGAGCAATGCAAGGTCGCCTGCCCGCTGCACGGCTGGGAATTTGACCTGCGCACCGGCGCTTGCCTCACCGTGCCCGCGCGGCCGGTGCGCTCGCATCCCGTGCGCGTGGTGGAAGGGAAGATTTACGTGAGTGTTCAATAACCAGTTTTCAGTTTTCAGTCGCCGAGGATTGCGCCGCGCGGCCGACCGGCTAGTCTGGCTTCACTGAACTCTGAAAACTGATTGCTGAATACTTCCCCATGAAATCCGCCTACGAACTCGCGATGGAACGGCTGAACCAGCAGGCCCCGTCCGTCAAAGTCACCGCCGCGCAGAAAGCCGAACTCGCCGACCTCGACTCGCTCTACAAATCCAAGATCGCCGACCGCGAAATCCTCGTGAAAGGCCAGCTCCAGAAGGCCGCCGAGAAGGGCGACGCCGAAGCCTACGAGCAACTGGAAAAGCAGCTCGTCAGCGACCGCAAGACGCTGGCCGCCGAGCTGGAGGAAAAGAAGGAGCGCGTCCGGCAAGGGAAGGATTGAAGCACCACTAACCGGCACTGACCGGCACTAATCCGATTTCCAATCAGTGCGGGTTAGTGCCGGTCGGTGGTTCAAACCGCTCCGCAATCAAATGTCCTCCCCGCCCGCCAGCCTGCCGCCCGCGCTCGGCGCCATCCGCGCGAACAAGCCGCTGCTGTTCCTGCTGGCTGGCGCGCTCGGCGGCGCGGCGGGTTCGGTGCTCGCGGAGTTTGCGCCGGGTGGCGGACGCGATGCCTCGCGGTTGGCTCTCATCGTCGCGACCGGAATCTGGTCCGCCATCGCGGCGAGCGTGCTCACCGCCGCGTTGTTCGTGGCCGGCGAGTGGCACCAGCGGCGGGATGTGCGGCCCCGCAGCGTCCAGAAACTCCTGTTGTTTGGCGCGCTGGCGGGCTTCCTGTCTGGCGCGGCAGCGCAAGGGGCTTACTCGGTGCAGATCGGTTCGCCCGCCTTTCATGCGGTCGTGGTTCGCACCGGGTGCTGGGCCTTGATGGGCGCGCTGCTCGGCGCACTGCTTTCGCGCCCCGTGCCGAACTTGGGCTTGGTGCGCGGGTTGATTGCCGGCGCGGTCGGTGGTGGCTTGGGCGGCATCGGCTTCCTGCTGGTCGGTCGCGTGCTGCCGGATGCGATTGGCCGGCTGGTGGGCATCGGCACGCTCGGCCTCGCGCTGGGACTGGCGATGATTGTCGTCGAAAAGCTCTTTCGCGAAGCCAGCCTTGAAGTGATCTGGGCACCGAACGAGTCAACCAACTTCAACCTCGGCGCACAGGCCGTGACCATCGGCGGCGGCGAGGACCACGTCTTCGTGCGCGGGCTGCCGCATCGTTTCGCCAGCATCGTGTTTGCAAACGGCGTGATCGAGTATGTCGAGACCGCCAGCGGCACGCGCACGCCACTCAAGAACGGCAGCCGGCTGGAGATCGGCAAGCTGAACCTCGTCATCCACGCGGCGAGGTAGCCGCGTTCCAACGCGCTTAACCGAGCGCCGCCAGCACTTCCGTCGCATGCTCCTCGGGCTTCACTTTCGGCCAGATTTTCTGGATGCGCCCGTCGCGGGCGATCAGGAAGGTGACGCGATGGATGCCCTGATAGCGCCGGCCCATGAAACTCTTCTCACCCCACACGCCGTAGGCATCCACGATGCGCTTGTCCTCGTCCGCGAGCAGCGGGAACGGCAGCTTGAACTTCTTGATGAACTTGTCGTGCGACTTCACCGGATCCGCGCTGACGCCGAGCACGACCGCGCCCTTCACCGTGAAATCGGCGAAGACGTCGCGGAAGGCGCAGGCCTCCTTCGTGCAGCCCGGCGTGTCGTCCTTGGGATAGAAATAGAGGATGACCGGGCGGCCCTTGAAGTCCGTGAGCGAGACGGTCTGGCCACCGTTGGTCGGCGCGGTGAAGGCGGGGGCGGGATCGCCTTCCTTGAGTTTCAATCTGAATGACATAAGACCCGGTGCGGCGGTTTGCGGCCGCACGCCGAGACTATGCGGAACCCGCCGCCGTGCCAACCCGCCGGTGGCGGATCAAACATTTGGGATCAGCACTTCCTCGACCGTGCGGCGCGGCGTGGGGTTCACGTTCGGGCCGAAGCCGAGGCGCAGGATGATCTGCGCGTGGCCGCCGCGGCCGATGGCTTCCGTCACCTTGGGACGCAGCGCGGGCACTTCGAGCGGCTGGTCAAGGTAGGAGGCCCAAACGTCGGACGCCCGCGCGCGCAACAGAATGCGCGCCAGGGCCTGCCCGGCGGAAATCCACGCCCACGGCTCGTCCGCAGTCGTGCCGAGCACGACCAGGCCCGGCGAGTAGGCGGCGATGTCGCGGTCCTTCGCGGCCTGGCCTTCGCCGAGGTCGAAGCTGCGAATCACAATCGGCCCGGCCACGGAAAGCAGGTCGCCGGCGTTCTGCGCGGAATTCGGGATGCCGTCGCGCGCGGCGCCGTCGTTGGGATGCAGCCACGCGGCGAGTTCGAGGCGGAAGCGTTTGTTCGCCCACTGCTGGCGGTCGCCCTCGGCGATGAGGTCGGCGATGGCGTTGCGCTGGTCGCGGCTGTCCGCGAAGTGCAGCCAGGCGTCCTCGCGTTCCGCGGCCTTGACCAGGTCGTGCTTGAGGTCGTCAGGCAGCGGGTCGTCGCGGAAAAGCTGGCGGTTGGTGCGGCGCTTGGGAATGGCGTGGAAGAGCGCCTCCTGCTGCGGCGTGGGCGAGTCCTCGTCGCCCAGGCTGACGCGCGCGAGCAGGTCGGGATCGCCCGGCACGGGCAGCAAATGCGTGCGGTCGAGATAACCGAAGTGCCAGATGGCGACCCGCAGATGAAACAGCGCGCAGCCGCAACTGATCAGAAGCTGGCGGTCGTCCGGGTCGGTGACGTGCAGCGAGCGGGCGCGGTCGGCGTAAAGCTCGACGCAGTTGCCGCGCACCTGGAACATCCACGGCTGGGTGTTGTGGTTCGAGGGCGCGAGCACGGCGTAGCGGAGCATGAAGCGGAGCTTGTCCGCCGGTGTCCCCGAGCGGGGAAACTCGGCTTCGGATACTTCCCAGGCGGTGCGGTTCGGAGTGGTTGGCATGTTCGTGTGCCGGAGGTTCACCGGCGGGGCCAGCCTCGCTGCAAGCCCGCCCGGCGACTCGCCGCAGTTTGGCGGGGAGTCCCCCTGCCTTGCCGTGCCCGGAGCAAGCAATGTTCTGTCCCGCCGCCCTTGAACCGCGTCCGTCCGCCCGCTACAACCGGCGCGCATGAACTTGAATCGCGGCCTCCCGCTGCCCGCCCCGCGCGTCACGCCGGTGCTCGATCCCGCCTTCCGTCCCGCCGCGCTGGCCACGCGCGCCTTCCGCGACGCCGCTCGCGCGACCGGCTCGGCCGTGCCCGTGACGCTCGCGTTGGAGCAGGCGGACGGCTCGGTCTTCCACTTTCGGACGGAGCTGACACCGGAAGGCCACGCGCTCGCAGCGGCGAACTTCAGCCACGTCGAGCGGCTCGCGAAGTTTCTCCTCTGGCAGCGCGGCGGCTGGCGCTTCCACTTCGCCGGGCCGAAGGAACTTGCCGCGCAACTTCAAGCGCACTTCCGCGAGACGACCACCGGCCAGTTCGACTCCAACCTCATCGGCGAGCGCGTTTATGACCGGCCCATCGAAGTGGTCGCGTGCGACGCCGCGAGCCTGCCGCCGGAGCGCGCGAACGTGCAGCCGCTCGGCCGCAACCTCGACGGCTGCCGCATCGGCTTCGACCTCGGCGGCAGCGACCGCAAGGTCGCGGCGGTGCAGGATGGCAAGGTCGTCTTCAGCGAGGAGACGGTGTGGGATCCGTATTTTCACCCCGACCCGCAGTATCACTTCGACGGCATCATGGACTCGATCCGCAAGGCCGCCGCGCACCTGCCGCGCGTGGATGCCATCGGCGCGAGCGCGGCGGGTGTTTATGTGAACAACCGGGTGAAGGTCGCCTCGCTGTTCCGGGGCGTCGCGCCGGACGTGTTCAACGCGCGGGTGAAAGACCTCTTCCTTGAAGTGCAAAAGGCGTGGAACGGCGTGCCGCTCGAAGTCGCGAACGACGGCGAAGTCACCGCGCTGGCTGGCTCGATGTCGCTCGGCGTGAACGGCGTGCTCGGCATCGCGATGGGCACCAGCCAGGCCGTCGGCTACGTGACGCCGGGCGGGAACATCACGACCTGGTTGAGCGAGCTGGCGTTCGCGCCGGTGGACTACAACCCCGCCGCCGCGTGCGACGAGTGGAGCGGCGACTACGGCGTGGGCGCACAATACTTCTCGCAGCAGGCCGTCGGGCGGCTGTTGCCGGTTTCGGGCATCGAGGTGGACGCGAAGCTGCCGCTGCCGGAGAAGCTCAAGCTGGTGCAAGGGCTGATGAAGTCGGGTGATTACCGGGCGCGGAAGATTTACGAGACCATCGGCGCTTACCTCGGCTACGCGCTGGCGCACTACGCGGACTTCTACGATTTCAGCCACCTGCTGATCCTCGGCCGCGTGACGAGCGGCGCAGGCGGCGACGTCATCATCGCCGGGGCGAAGGACGTGCTGAAGGCGGAGTTCCCCGCGCTGGCCGCGCGCATCCAATTCCATGTGCCCGACGAGCAGGACAAGCGGCACGGACAGGCCGTCGCGGCGGCGAGCCTGCCGAGGCTGCGGTGAGTTTCATCCGAAGCAGAGCAGCCGGAGGACGTTGAGGTTCGCTGGGAAGCCTTCTCCCTTCGCGCAGCGAGGGGAGAAGGTGGCCGAAGGCCGGATGAGGGGAGGGGCTACCCACGCCGTCGCGGCCAACCCCTCACCCCGGCCCTATCCCCTTGCTCCGCAAAGGGAGAGGGAGAAAACAGCAACCCCGGACGAGCTACACAAATTTCACACGCACCCAGCCTCAGGCCTTCGCGTCCTTGCCGGTGTGGCGGATGTCGCGGCCCTCGTAGAGATAGACCACTTCCTCGGCGATGTTGGTCGCGTGGTCGGCGATGCGTTCGAGACGCTTGGAGATCTGCATCAAGTTCAGGCAGCGCGTGATGGTCGCCGGGTTTTCCACCATGTAGCTGACCAGCTCGCGCTGAAGCTGCTTGTTGAGCGCGTCCACCTCCTTGTCGCGCGGCAGCACGCCGCGGGCGCGGGCGGTGTCGCGGCTCACGAAGGCGTCCAGCCCGTCGTTGAGCATCTCCAGCGCCATCGTGGCCATGCGCGGGATGTCCACGTAGGGCTTGAGCTGCGGTTCCTTGTTGAGGTCCACCGCGCGCCGGGCGATGGCCGTGGCCTCGTCGCCGGTGCGTTCGAGGTCGTGCGTGATCTTCATGGCGACGGTGATGGTGCGCAGGTCGCTGGCGACCGGCCCGCGCGCCAGCAGCGTGATGGCCAGCTCGTCCAGCTCGATTTCGAGCGCGTCCAACTGGTCGTCCGCCTGCTCGACCTGCCGGGCAAGGTCGTCATTGCGCTCGACCAGCGCCTTGATGGCGTTCTGGATGGCGGTGGTGGCGAGGCTGGACATGGTCAGCAGCTTCTCCTTGAGCGCGGCGAATTCCTGGTCGTGGGGGAGCATGGGAGGTTAGGGAATCGGAGATGGAAGATCGGAGATGGGGAGGAGCAGGCGACTGAACACTGAACACTGGTTGCTGAATGCTTCCTCGCGCATCATCCAAACCTCCCGGTCACATAGTCCTCCGTCTGCTTCTTCGACGGGTTGGTGAACATCTTCGCGGTGCGGTCGAACTCGATCAGCTCGCCGAGGTAGAAGAAGGCCGTGTAGTCCGAGATGCGCGCGGCCTGCTGCATGTTGTGCGTGACGATGACGATGGTGAACTCGCGCTTCAGCTCGACGATCAGCTCCTCGATCTTCGCCGTGGCGATGGGGTCGAGCGCGCTGGCCGGCTCGTCCATGAGGATGATCTCCGGCCGGATGGCGATGGCGCGGGCGATGCACAGGCGCTGCTGCTGGCCTCCGGAAAGGCCCAGCGCGCTGGCGTGCAGGCGGTCCTTCACCTCGTCCCAGAGCGCCGCCCCGCGCAGGCTGCGCTCGATGGCGGCGTCGAGTTCGGCGCGGCCCTTCATGCCGTGCAGGCGCAGGCCGTAGGCGACGTTTTCGTGGATGGACTTGGGGAACGGGTTCGACTTCTGGAAAACCATTCCGACGCGCTTGCGCAGCTCGATCACGTCCACGTCCCGGCCGTAGATGTCCTGCCCGCCGATCTTCACCGCGCCGGTGATGCGCACCGAGTCAATGAGGTCGTTCATCCGGTTGAAGCAGCGGAGGAAGGTGGACTTGCCGCAGCCCGACGGCCCGATGAACGCGGTGACGTGGCGCTCGCCGATGGTGAGCGTGATGTCCTTGAGCGCCTGCGCCGGGCCGTAGTGGAGGTTGATGCGCTCGCACTCGATGAGCGGCGCGCCCGCGCCTTCCGCCGGCGTGGAGCGGTTGAGCGTGACGGGGGAGGCGGGGGAAACGGCCATGGTCATTGGTTGGCGCGCATCCGGCGGCGCACGCGCGCGCGCACCAGGACGGCAACAAGATTAAGCGACAGCGTCAAGAGCAGGAGCGCCAGCACGGTGGCAAACAGGATGGGCCGGGTCTTCTCGATGTCCGGCGACTGCGTGCTGAGGATGAAGACGTGGTAGCCCAGGTCCATGAACTGGTCCGTGAGCGAGTGCGGCAGATCCCTCATGTAGTAGGCCGCGCCGGTGAACAGGATGGGCGCGACCTCGCCCCCGGCCCGGCCCACCGCGAGGATCCCGCCGGTGAGGATGCCCGGCAACGCCTCGGGCAGGACGATCTTCCAGATGGTTTCCAGCTTCGTCGCCCCCAGCGCGAGGCTGGCCTCGCGCAGGCCGGGCGCGATGGCGCGCAGGGATTCCTCCGTCGCCACGATGACCAGCGGCAGCGTCATGACCGCGAGCGTCAGCGAGGCCCACAGGATCGCGGGCTTGCCCCAGTGCGGTTCCGGCGCGCCGCCGTCCAGCCCGCGCCCGATGAAGCTGATGAAGAAGCCCAGCCCAAAGAGGCCGAAGACGATGCTCGGCACGCCCGCGAGGTTGTTGACCGCGCCCCGGATGATGCGCGTGGTCCACGCGGTGGACTGCGCGTATTCGGTGAGATACACCGCCGTGATGACGCCCACGGGCACGACGACGATGGTCATCACGAGCACGCGCAGCGCGGTGCCGATGATCATGGGCAGCACGCCGGCCTCGCCGGCGTTGAACATGTCGTTGGCCCCGCCCGCCGCCGTGGTCATGCCGGTGGTCAGGAACCGCCACGAGAACGTGCCCCAGCCATGCCAGACCACGGTGGCGAGGATGACGGCCAGCACGGCCAGGATGAACACCGTGGCCAGCCCGGTCACGCCGGTGAAGGCGAACGACGCGAAGTCAAAGCCGCGCGGGCGGAAGTCGAGGCGGGCGGTTGGCGAAGGTGCGGGAGTCATGCGCCAGCGCGGGTTCCCTCGCCCCCATCGGGGAAGAGGGTTAGGGTGAGGGGGCGGGCAGGTGGGGTAATGGGTCGTCCAAAATCGCCACTGACCGAAGCAGATGAAGTGAAGTTGGCGGCGCCCGGTCGTGCTGGACGCGCTTGCCCCTCACCCCGGCCTTCTCCCCCAGTGGGGGTGAGGGAGAAGCGAGCGCGGAGGACTTCGCAGCGTCGTGTCACAAAGTTGTTTTCCTTTGCGCTCACTTCGCCCTCCCTTCCAGCCGGTCTTTCAAGCGGTGCATGATGAGGTCGCCCGCCAGGTTCGTGACGAAGGTCACGATAAACAGCATCGCGCCGATGAGGAACAGCATCCGGTAGTGGTGCCCGCCGAAGACCGCCTCCGCCAGCTCCGCCGCGATGGTGGCCGTGATCGAGCGCGTGGAATCGAACAGGCTCCACGACACGATGGTCGCGTTGCCGCTGGCCATCAGCACGATCATCGTCTCGCCGATGGCGCGGCCGAAGCCGAGCACCACCGCGGCGAACACGCCCGGCGCGGCGGCCGGCAGCACGACCTGCCACGCGGCCTGCCACTTCGACGCGCCCAAGGCCAGCGCCGCCTGGCTGTAGGTGCGCGGCACGCTGGTCAGCGCGTCCTCGGCGATGGAGAAGACGACCGGGATCACCGCCAGCCCGAGCGCGATGCCGGCCACGAAGGCGTTCAGGCGCGACTCGTAACCAAACAGGCCCTGCAACAGCGTCGCCATCACGATCAGCGCGAAGAAACCCAGCACCACCGAGGGCACGCCGGAGAGCAGCTCGATCGCGGGCTTGAGCCACTCCTTCCACCGCGGCGAGGCGAGCTGCGACACGTAGATCGCCGCCGCCAGCGCGAGCGGCACGCTGAACAGCAGGGCGACCAGCGTGGTCTTGAGGCTGCCGATGATGAGCGGGACGAGGTTGTATTTGTGGATGCGCCCGACCGGCTGCCAGACGTAGCGGTCCTCGGGCCGGCTGTCCGCCCATTGATGCGGGCCGAGCAGGTAGCGCCAGTCCGTCGTGTTGACCTGGGCGTCGGGATTCTTCGGCGCTTCCCGGGCCTCCTCCTCGCGCACTTCCATGAGCGCCTGCAAGGCTTCCTGGTCGAGCTGCCGGAACTCGGCGGCGGTCAGGCCGAGGTAGTCGCGCAATTCCTCCGGCTGGAGCCGGCCCATGTCCTTCGCGGGAATCACCGGCCGGGCGGCGGCACTGTTCATCCGGCCGAACACGATGGGCAGCGCCTCGCGCGCGACGAAGATAAAGATCAGGAAGACCATCAGGATGGCCGTGAGCGAGACGAGGAAGATGAACTGCTCCGCCAGCCACTCGGCCGGCCGCGCGCGATGGCCGCGATGGAGGCCCATCCAGCCGACGGTGCGCTTCGAGTTGTGCGGGGCGGGGGTCACGCGCCGGAGAAGCTAGAAACACCGGGCGCGAATGACCAGCCGTGTTCTCGGTGAAAACCTTCCATGCAGGACGTGGTCGCCGGGCCGGTCATCGCTGGTTGTTGGGCAACGGAAAATAGCCGACGTCCTTCACGACCTTCTGCCCTTCGTCGCTGCGAATCCACGCGAGGTATTTCGCCACGTCGCCCTTGTCGAGCGCGGGGTTCACATAGACGAAGAGATGGCGCGAGATGGGGTAGGCACCCCGCAGGACGTTCGCCTCCGTCGGCTCGATGCCGGGCGAGGCCGCGTCCCGCTTCACCCGGAGGCTTTTCGCGCCCGCGCCGTAGGCCGCGCCGCCGTAGCCGATGCCGTTCTTGTCCTTGGCCACCGCCTGCAAGACCGCCGCGGTGCCGGGCATGGTCTGCGCTCCGGCCGCGAAGTCCTTGCCCAGTAGCACATGCTCCTTGAAGAACTCATACGTGCCGGAGCTGTTCTCGCGGCTATAGACGACGATGGGCGCGTCCGGCCCGCCGACTTCCTTCCAGTTGCGGGCCTTGCCGGTGAAGATGTCCGCCAATTGCGCGAGGGTCAGTTCCTTGACCGGGTTGTCCGCGCTGACGTAGAGCGAAAGCCCGTCGAGGCAGACCTTGTATTCCGTCGGGCGGCGGCCGAAGGCCTTGATGCAGTTGGCCTGCTCGCCGGGCTTGATCTTGCGCGAGGCGTTGCAGAGGTCGGTCGTCTTGTTCTGCAGCGCGGCAAAGCCGGTGCCCGTGCCGCCGCCGGTGACCTGGATCTTCGTGTCGGGGTGCCGGCTCATGTAGGCCTCGGCCCACTTCTGGGCGAGCACGACGAGGGTGTCGGAACCCTTGACCGTGATGTTGCCCGCCGGGGCGGAGCCGGCGAGCGCGAGGGCCGCGAGCACCAGGAGGCGGTTGATGGCACGTTTCACGGCCTGAACTTCGGCGATGCGTGTGTCAGTCATGTGTCTGTCAGGTGAAGTTTCCGGGGAGAAGAGGCGGGCGGCGTCCGCGTTCGCGGCTAGTAGTTCCACTGGAGCTGCATGGCCAGCCGGTTGGCGTCCGTGGTGGCGGCATAGGGGAAGGTGCGCGTGTTGGTGCGCTCGAAGGAACGCGAATAGACCAGGGTCAGCTCCACCTCCGGCCAGGGCGACCATTCGAGGCCGAGGTCCACCTCGTTGACCTTCGACGCCGGGGCATTGCCGCCGAACTTGCGCCCGCCGTCGTAGTAGTTCCACCGGGCGAAGGGAAACCAGACGCCGCGATCACTCGTGACCCGGTAGTTCATCTGCACATAGCCGCCGTGCAAAAACTCCGAGGTGATGCTGCGGAAGTCGGAACTCAGCGTCGGGCCTTCGCCCATCATCCACTCGGCCTCCACGCCGAACGGCTGCGGATACCACACGGCCGTCACGCCGGCCCGCCGGTCCACGACGCCGCCCGCCGCCGCCACGGGCACCGCCGCCGGCACGCCGATGGCGGAGGCCGGCGACACAAACCGCCCGTGGTAGGCATTCACGCCCAGCTCGAAGAACTGCCCGCTGTCCAGCTTGAAGGGATAGCTCGCCCGCGCCACCCAGTGCGGCTCGCCGTTCGCATCGGCGCGGTTCGGACCCTGGCCGGAATACGCGCCCACCGTCACCACGCCGTAGTCGCCCGAGCCTTTGAGGCCCAGCCTGACGAGGTCTTTGAACCGCTGCCGCGCCTCGACCGGCGCCCACATGAAATACACGCCCACGTCGCGCTCGCCCTCCGCCGCGCTGTTGAGCGCGTCCGGCCGTTCGAGCGGGCCGCGGTTCTGGCTGGATTGCAGGTTCGACCATCCAAACGGCACCTTGCTCTGGCCCACGCGGAACCGGAACTCCTTGTCGTGATCCAGCGAAATGTCGCCATACAGGTCGCGCATCTGGAGGCCGGTGTCCCCCGCCCCGCCCACCGACGCGTTGAAGTCCGACTGCGCGTAAAGAAACAGGTGGTCCGTCACGTCGCCGCTGAAAATCATGCGTCCCCGCCGGATCAGGAACGAATCCGTCTCGCGCACCGAGCGGTCCGCCGGCACATCGAGTTCCGCGCCGTTCTTCTTGAACACATGGTTGAACCGGAACTGCACGTAGCCGCGCACGCTGATGTGCTCATACCACTTGTCCTTGAGCGCGTTCCGCACCAGCGCCGGCGAGGTGCCGTCCACCAGGCCCCGGATCTCAGCCAACGCCTTGCGCTGCTTCTCCAGGTCCACCTCCATCCGCTGGATCACGCGCTCGTCGCTCGACAGTCGTTCCTCCAGCGAGCCGGACAGCGCGTCCGGCAGCGGCTTGGAACTGGTCCGGAGCAAATCCTGATACTCCTTCTCCGTGAGCGAACCCCGGTCGCGCAGGATGGTCAGCAGCTTGAACAGCGCCTCGTCGGCGGCCCGCGCCGGCGTCATCACCCCGGCGACGGCCAGTGCCGCCACCGCCAACCACCGCCGCCACCCGCCTGATGTGTGAGTTGTCATCTGATTGTGTGCCGGGCGTTGCCTGAACGCCACAGTCAGAGCATCAAACCGCCATGTGCCGGCCGTATGTCGCCTTTGTTACTTTTGCGTTACGGCCTGGACCGCAGTGTCCAAGACGCCGCAAGGGGAATCCCGACGACTTGGGGAGCCGACCACGAGGCGGACGGCGGACGGCCGCAGACCGGCGACGGCCCAAGCTGGTAAATCCGCGGCCTTGGAGGTGTTTTCAAAACCCACCGAATGGATGGCAAGCGAATGGGGGCAGGCGAATGACTCCTTTGGCAACTCATTCGTTTGCCCCCATTCGTCTGCCAACTTCGGGAATTCTGCCAATGGCTCCTTGTGCTCATCGGAGCCTTGAGACTGCCCTGCCGCTCAAAGCACGGGCTGGGCTGGCTGGAAAATTCCTCCTGCAAACCGGGGCGCGAGCCGCCCGCCCGCGCTATTTGTCTTCCTTCTTCGCCGCGCCGCCAAGGGTTACGTCCACGCCGTATTTGAGGGACAGATCCTGGTGCGCCTGGCCGGCCCACGAGGTGTTGAGGTGGACCTTGCAGACGGTCTTGAGGGTGCGGATGGCGGCTTCCTTGTCGCCCTTCGCGGCGTAGTGGCCGGCAATCCGGTATTGGGCCTCGGGCGCGGCGCTCTTGAAGAAGTTCAGCACGCCCACCAAGGTTTGAATCGCGCCGTCGTGCTGCTTCAACTGCCCCTGGCACTCGGCGATGCGGAAGAGGGACTGCGGCTCGCGGTTGGACTGGTTGAAGCACGCGATGGCCTCCGTGTATTTGCCCGTGTGGCGGAAGACCTCGGCCAGCCGCCACTGGATGGCGTCCACCTGCTGCGGGTGCTTGGTGAGCATGGCCTGATACGCCTCGATGGTGCTCTTCCAGTTGCCCTCCTCGCCGTAGGTCTCGGCGATTTCCGTGTCGGCGACGTATTGGTTTTTCAGGTCGCGATAAACCAACCGGGCCTCGGCCCGCTTGCCGCTGGCGCGGAGGTAGGCGGCGTATTCGCCCCGGAAGGTGTCGTTCTCCGGGAACTTCTTAGAGAGCGCGGCGAAGCGGGCGGTGGCCACGGGCGTGTCGCCGGCGTAGGCGTGGATGCGCGCGCACCAGTGTTCGAGCGTGGTCTTGAGCGCGGCATCGTCGGCCGGCTGCTTCTCGATGAAGGCGACGGCGTTGGTGGCGATGGTCTTGCGGGCCTTTGTGCCCTTCTCGCCGTAGTAGGACGGGATGTGGTGGCCGTGCAGCGCGTCGGCGGTCCACGAGGCGAAGGTGACGAGGCCGTCCTGCTTCTTGCGCGCGCCTTCGACGAGCGCGAGGCCGTCGGCCAGGCGGTTGGCCATGAGGAGGTGCATGAGGTAGCGGTGCTGCGCGTTGTTGCGGAGGTTCGACGGGTCCGTGTATTTCCCGGTGGCGAGGAACTCCATGTGCGGCGCCCATTTCTCGGGCTTGCCGAGCCGCCAGTAGATTTTGCAGGCCTCGTTGCGCGCGAGCGCGCCGAAGTCGTTGGTCGGCCACTTGGTGATGACCTTCTCGAAGGACTTCACGGCCTCCTCGGCGTCGCCGGTCTGCGTCTGGCAGACGCCGATGGAATACTGCGCGTTGCCGGCGTCAATCGCGTCGGGGAAGTAGTCAATGACGTTGCGGAACTCGCCGATGGCGGTGTTGACCTGGCCGAGCTGACGCGTGCATTCCGCGAACATGAGCTGTGCGTAGCTGGCGATCTCGGACTTCGTGTGGAGCTGGAGGAACAGCTCGTATTCGGAGCGCGCGGATTTCCAGTTCCGCTGCTCGGCGTAACGCTCGGCGCGGGTGAGCTGGTGGCGCTCCTCCTCGGTGAGGCGGGTCCAGCGGTCGGCGGCGAGCCTGGCGGGGGCGGAGGAAAGGCTCAGGAGCCAGACGGCCAAGGCGCAGCACGCCACGCGCACTGGCGAAAACGTAAAACGTAAAACGTAAAACGGGGAGCCGGGGGTTTTCATTTGTCCACTTCGGTGGCGAGCACGATGGCCGCGTCGCACTGGTTGATGATGTCCATGAGCTTGACCGCGCTGCCGTATTCGACGCCGCGGTCAATGTTGATGATGACCGCGCGGTCCTTGGTCCCGGCGAGCTTGGCGGTGATGCCGGCTTTCAGCGCGTCCCAGGTGGTCTTCTCGCCGTTAAGAAACACGTCCTTCTGCATGTTGAGCTGCACGGAGACGCTCTTGCTCTCGGCGTTCTTGGCGGTCGCGGCCTTGGGCAGCTTGAGGTCAATGCCCGTCACGTTCACGAACGTGGTCGCGACCATGAAGATGATGAGCAGCACGAGGCTGATATCAATCATCGGAATGAAGTTGATGGCCGCTATCGGCTCATCCGAGTCGTCCTGGACATCCATTGCCATAAGCGCGCGGGGTCGGGGTGAAGTTACTTCGGCGTGGCGGCGGTCTGCTGGCGCAGGTCGCGGTAGGCTTGGAACGCCTGCGATTCGAGTTCCAACGCCATGTTGGAAATCGCCTTGCTGAAGTAGTTGTAAAACATCAATGCCGGAATCGCCACCAGCAGGCCCGTGGCCGTGGCGACCAGCGCCTCGGAAATGCCCGCCGCGATGACGCTCGGCCCGCCCATGCCCTGCGTGGCGATGTCCGAGAAGGCGGTGATGATGCCCTTGCAGGTGCCGAACAGCCCGACGAACGGCGCGATGGACGCGATGGTGGCGAGGATGGGCAGGTATTGTTTCAGCCGCGCCATCTCGCCGCGCATCGTGAGCGTCATCACGCGCTCGGCGTCGGCGCTCTCCGCGTCGCGGCCCGAGGCGGCCTCGGCGAGAATCATCGCGGCCAGCGGCGACTCGCTCTGGCGGCAGCGTTCGAGCACCTGGTCGTGCTGTTTCTTCTCCAGCGCGGCGGTGATGTCCGCGCGGAGCGCCGCCGTGGCGAAGCGCACCTGCTTGAAGAACGCGAGGCGTTCCAGCACAACGCCGATGCTGACGACGGAGAGAAAGATGAGCGTGGCCATCGTCATGCCACCCGCGACTATCCATTCCCAGAGCATAGTTTTTGTTTGTTAACGGTTATCTGACGTGTTCCGAACTGAAAATGTGGCAAGCAAATCTGGGCACGGCCCACGGCGCGCGCCTTCTCCCTTCCTCGGAGGAGGGGAGAAGGTGGCCGCAGGCCGGATGAGGGGTGGGGCTGCTTGCGGCGACGCACGCAACCCCTCACCCCAACCCTCTCCCCTCATCCGATGAAGGGAGAGGGAGGAGAGGCGCGTCGTGGTTCCGAAGCGATTCCTCCGGGTGGCGTTCGCAATTGATGTAGGAGGGTGATGCGCGCTCATTTCTTCGGCCCTTTCCCTTCCAGCAGCATCTTCCACTCGCTGTAGCCGGCCATCGCCTGCGCGAGGATGTTGACGCCGAGCTGATACGACTGCTCCGCCGACTCCGCGCTGGTGCCGCCGTGGGTGTCTTTCCACGCGTCGGAAATGGAGCCTTGATGGTAGAAGGCCACCCAGCGGCCGTCCTTCTTCCAGCCCAGCGCCCGCGTGCCGCTGTGCGCCCAGAGCGGCGGCGCGCCATTGAGCGGATACGGGGCCTGATAAATCGGGTCGTCATCGGGAATCTCGACCGGCGCGACCTCGGGCAGCGCCGACTGCATGAGGCGGAGGAACACGCTGTGGAACTGGTTACCGCCATTGTCCGCGAAAATCATGCCGCGATTCTCCAGCAGATAATTGCGCACGGCCTTGATCTCGCGCGTGTCGAAGCGGAACGGGTAGCTGCCCACCATGAACACCACCGGCGGCGCGCGGCCCTTCACGTAGCGGCCCAGCTCCAGCAGCGTCACATCCTGCGGGATGGTCGAGACCGGCATCTTCGCGCGGCGGCCGAACTCCTTGGTCATGTTCTCGTCCGCGCCGTTCCTCATGTTGAAGTCCCAGTTGCCGCCATCGTAGCGCACGCGCACGAAGATGAAGCGCGCGCCCTCGCGGCCCGCCGCATAGCCCGCCGGCCCCGCGCCCTCGCCCTGGCCGATCTTGTATTCGTTCGCCGTGACCTCCTTGAGATTCAGCGGCGTCAGCTCCAGCGGCGGCACCTCGAAGACGATGGGGCTGTTCGGGTTCACCAGCACGCGTTTGCGCTGCACCTTCTTCACCTCGACCTTCATCTGCCTGATCATCGCCTTGGGCTTGCCGGAGCCTTTGACGAGGTCGTAGGTCTTCTTGCAGCCGGGCAGGAACATCGGCAGCACCAGCGCGAGCAGCAGCCCGACGTGCCCGAGGAACGAGCCAGCAATGTGGCGCCGCAGCCGGCCGTGCTTGCCCTGCCAATACACCGCATCGCGCCGGAAGGGATTCCAGACGCGCGCGGCGGGCGAGGACGGTGGCGGGCAGGGCGGCATCGAAAGGGGAAAAACGTCCAACGCTCAATTTCCAACTTCCAACTTCCAACGAGCGGGGCGCATCTCAGTGGCTTGCCCGCGATTGGAGTGCTGGCGGCCGTTCTCCCCCACCCCGGCCCTCTCCCGCCGGGAGAGGGGGAAAGTCAGACCGAGCTCGAAGGACCGGGGCGTCCCTGTTGGCAGGCGGCGGAAGAAGTGGCTCCCTCTCCCAGCGGGAGAGGGTCGGGGTGAGGGAGAGCTGCCACGGACGCTTGAGCGTCGCTCCAACAACCTGCAAGTCGGACGAACTCCGGACACGAAGCACTGGCCATTCATTTCAAATCCTTCAGCAGGTCGTCGTTCTTCGAGGAGAAGGGGCTTTTCGGCAGCTCGCCGGGCTTGGCGACCTGGTCAATGCCCAGCAGCTTCTCGGCCTCGGCCTGGCGATTGGTGCCCGCGGCGGGCGCGGCGGTGAACGTGTCCGGCTTGGGCGCAGGCGGCGGGGCGTTGGTCGGGCTGGCCGGCGGCGCGTTGGTGGCCTTGGCGGCATCCTCGGCCTCCTTCTTCTTCAGCGCGGCCTCCTCGGCGGCGGCCTTGGCCTTGTTCGCCTCCTCCTTCTTCAGGTGTGCCCAATAGCTGAAGCCGCACAGCGCGCCGATGAACAGCACATGCACCACGGCGCTCACGCCGGTCCACTTCCACAGCACCTTGAGCGGCACCTCGGCACGGACATTGTCAGGTTTCGTTTGCATGGTTTATGAACGGTTCCCGGGGCGCGGAAAAATGCGCCCGGAAATGCTGGAGCCTGCTCGCGTTGGCTCCGACCTCATTGCTGCGTCGCCGCCGTGTCGCGGTCGGCCACGTTGACCATCTCGGGCAGCACGAGCTTGCCGCGCGCGAACTTCGCCGCGTCGCTCTCCGGGTAGTCCCACGTCACGCGCTTGTAGCGGCGGTAGGCCGAGTCGAGCTGCCCGCCGGTGCGATACGACTCGCCCGACCAGAAGATCGCGTCCGGGCGGAACTTGCTGCGCGGATAGTTGTCCACCAGCAGGTCAAACTCCTTGCCGGCCTTGACGAACTGCTCGGCCTTATACCAGCACTGCCCGGCGCGGAAGAGCATCCGCTCCGCCCACTCGTGCTGCGGGAAGCGCTCGACAAACTTCTTCGAGACCTCCGCCGCCGTCGGAAACTCCTTCTTGTTGTAGAAATACTCCGCGATGCGCACGACCACGTTCGCGACCAGCGGGCTTTCCGGCCAGGTGTAGGCGAGCGTCACGTATTCCGCGCTGGCGGCGTCCATGTCGTTCTTCTCCTCGTGGCACTGGCCGAGCTTGTATTGCGCCTCGGGCGCGAGCGGGTGGTCGGAGTGGTTCGCGACGATGCGCTTGTAGTAGCTGATGGCCTCGTCGAACTTCTTCAGCTCCTGCGCGAACTGCCCGAGCAGGTAGTCCGTGCGCGCCTCGTATTGCTTGCTCGGGTAGTCGTTGCTCAGTTCCTTGAGCAACTGCATCCCCTCGCTCAACGCATTGGTCGCCTGCGGAAGCTGCTTGAGCGCGCGGTAGTTTTTGAACAGCTCGAAATACGCCTCCGCCATGCGGAACTGCGACTCGATGGCCACCTTCTCCGTCGCGTATTTCTTCTCGAACACGAGCAGGTTGCCATCCGTGCCCTTCACCACGTTGATGGTCTTCTCCAGCTTCGAGGCCGCGTCCGTCTTGCTGGCGTAGGCGAGCGTGATGGCGTCGCCGAACCACGCCTCCAGCTTGTCGTCGCCGGGCACGGGCTTCTCGCCCGCGACCAGCGGGAAGCTGCCGCTGAACTCGCCGCTGTGGCTCAGGGTCTCCTGCAGCTTCGCGCTGAACTTCTCGCCGCTCGGGCTGGTGAGCGTGACCTCGACGCTGTCGCGCTCGGAAGTCGCGTCGGCGGTCAAATCCTTCACGACCACGAAGATTTTGTCGCCGATGTAGAGGTTGGTGACGGCCTTTTCGTAGCCGCTGTCCGTGAACTCCAGGCTCGCCGGCACCGCGAGCCGCGCCTGGTCCTTGAACTCCTTCCCCTGCGCCTGATACGTGACCGTGATGACATCCTGGCCGTTGAGGTTCAGCACGGGCACCACGTTCGCGAGCTGCTGGTCCTGGTTCACGGCGGGGTTGCGGCGCGGCACGAGCACGCGCGTGTCGCCCGGCTCCAGCACGATGCTCGGCGGCGAATCCTTGTCCCCGAGGCTCATCAAAATCTGGCCGACGAAACGCCCCGTCTCCAGCGCGTCGTCCACCACGCGGCGGCGGGCGGGCTTGCCGTCCGCCACGTTCGACAGCGGGCAAATCACCTCGACCTTGCTGCCGCCGGAAGTGGTGAGCACGGCCTTGACCTCGCTGAACGAATCCTTCGCCGCCTGCGGGTCAATGATCTCAAACGTCAGCGGCGGCCGAAACGCGACGGCCTTCACCGGCGGCGCGTTCGTCCCCAGCACGGAGGCATACGTGTAAATCTCCGTGCCATCGGCGCGCAGCCTCACCGTCGAGGGCACGAACGCCACCTTCACCTCGCCCGGCTCGGCGGATTCGAGGTGCGTCGTGCGCGTGATGGGCGCGCCGGGGTCGGTGTTCTGCTCGTCGAGGTAGATGGCCTCCAGCGTCACGCCGGCGGCGAGCTTGAAGCCGTTCGTGCGCTTCTCCGACCAGATGTCCAGCTCCTTGGTGAACACGCCCGTGAACGGCTCGGTCTCCGTCGCCTCCAGCTTCTGCTCCTGGCCGTCGCTGGTCTTCACGACGAACTTCACCTTGTCGCGCTTGTCGGTGTTGTCGGCGTCGTAGTCGGTCACGCGCAGGATGACGCGCTGGCCCGGCTCCACGCGGCGCACCTGCTTCACGTAGGTCTCCGGGATGTTCTGCCCCGCGATGGGCTTGAAGTCGTAGGCGATGAAGCCCACCTGCGCGTTGTAGTAGGTCGCGGTGAGCGCCTGCGACAGGCTGCGCGGCTTGCCCTGCGAGATCATGCTCGCCTCGTCGTCATACACGGCCGTGATGCGGTCGCTGGGCGTGAGCCGCAGGCCCTCGCCCGCCAGCGCGTCGCCGTCGGTCTTGGCCGGCAGCAGCACAGTGCCGGCGGCGTCCTTCACCTCGATCTCCGCGAGGCGCGGCGCGGTGCCGGAGAACTTCGCGATGAACAGCCGCACGTAACGGCCCGACGCGTTCGTGAGCTGGATGGTCGCGCTGGCGAAATTGCCCGAGTTCGTCGCCACGATCCGCGCGCGCTGCGCGGCGGTCGAGCCGGTGAAGTTCGTCGTCGCCGCCACCGTGGTCCAGTCCGTGAGATTGGTCGAAACCTGCACGGCATACTCAACCGGCTTCTTGTCCTTGAAAAGGCCGTCCGTGCTCCACTTGAGTTCGCCGAGCTTCGTGTCCTGCTTGAGGTCCACCGCAATGAACTTCGGCGCGCGCCCGTCGTTCAGCCCCTCCCACGAAGTCTTGGGATTGTTGTCAATCGCCCGCACCGCCTCGTTGTTCAGCGAACGGTCGCTGGCGAAGGTGTTCGCCGCAATCTCCACCGTCTTGAGTGTGCCCCGGAAAATCCCCGTGTGCGGCCCCGTCTCGGTGAGCGTGGCCGTCACGCGGCTGCCGCTGGCGGCGGTGACGAGCACCTTGATGGTGTCGGCCTCCTTGCTCACGTCGCGGTCGCCGTCCTTGACCTGGAGATACACATTGTTGCCCGGCTTGAGCGAATTGCCGTTGCGGAACTCCTGCCGGAACTCCAGCCCCGCCTGCCGGCCCGCCTGCTGCCGCTGCAACCGCAGGCGCTCCTCGAAGCTCACTTCCTCCTCGTCCTTGATTTCGGTCGCCGAAATCTTGAACTCCGCGTCCGCCGCGAGCCGGATGTTCGAGCGCGGCGGCGCGATGGCGGTGAACTGCCGCTTGAATTCCTCCGGGTAATCGTAGGTGATGGTGTCCGACCCGTTGACCTGAAGGATGTTGTCCCCCGCCTTCGGGTCGCCCAACTCGGTGGGCAACTCGGCGCGGAAGAAGCCCTTGCCCGCCGAACCGCTTTCCAGCCGGACCACCTCGCGGTCGCCGCCGCTGGTCGAGACCACCACCGGCACGTAGCTCTGGCCCCGGCTCACGCCGAGATCCGCGTCCTGGATCACGATGTTCAACGGCAGGCCCGGCGGGTGCCACTGCTTCGCGCTGCTGCCGATGAGGCCGATGCTGCGCAACAGCATCAGCTCGTCGCGGAAGCGGTTCTCCTGCCCGTAGAGTTCCGAGAGGCGGTAGAGAATGCCGTCCGCCACGTCGCTCGACGGCGCGAGGTCCATCACGTTGCGGAAGCGCGCCTTCGCGTCGTCCACGTCGCCGCGCTGCTGCGCGAGCACGCCGAGCAGGAACTCGCCCCGGCTGGCGGCGAGCTTGTCCTTCGACTTCGCCATCTTCTCGAAGACCTTCGCGGCATCCACAAACATCTTCTGCTGCAAGTAGCACTCGCCGATGCGGAACTGCGCGTCCACGGCCTCGGCGGTGGTCGGGAAGCGGTTGATGAGCGAGGTGCATTCGGAGCGCGCGAGGTCGTAGCGCAGCGTCTTGAAGTAGTAGTCCGCCAGCGCGAGCTGCGTCTTGGCCTTCTCGTCCTCGGGCACGGCCTTCGAGTTTTCGTTGGCGATGATCCACCGGCGCAGGATGCGCTCCGCCGTGTCGCGCGAGGCCTCGTCGTCGCGCTGGAGCAGGCGGTCCGAAGCCCAACGCAGATAATCGGCGGGCAGCTTGTCCTCGTGCTTCGCGAACAGCGCCTCGTTCGCCTGGAAGGCCTTCCACGCGGCGATGGGGTCGCCCATGCGGAAGCTCATCGCGGACTTGAGCAGCGGCGCCCATTCGAGCTTCTCGTCAATCTCGGCGGCGGGGAAACCATGCTTGTTGCTCAGGCTGAACAGCGCCTGGCTCGCCTGCGCGCGCAGCTTCGGGTCCACGCCGGTGAAGCGGTTCACCGCCGAGCGCAGCACGAGACCGGACAGCTCCGGCTTGCCCAACGACGCGAGCTGCTGCGACCACGGGATGTAGTAGTTCGCGAGCCAGTTGGCGTCGTTCGGGTTCATGCCGACGGTCAGGCGGTTGAGCGTGTGCGTGGCGTCGAGGGCCTGCCCGGTCTGCGACTGGCGCAGCAGCAGCGACGGCAGCCAATGCGCCTGCACCGCGCCAAGGCTGGTGATGATGTCGGAGAGAAGCGCGACATCCGCTGGCTTCGCGTCCTCCACCTTCGTCGTATAGACAAGCTGGTTGATGGCCTCGCCCCATTGCCACGGGACGCTTCCGGCAGTCCACGCGAAGTCGCCGGGCCGCGCGGCGGCGAGTTGGACGGCCTTGATGGCGGCGTTGGTGTCCTTCTTCTCCGTGAGCAGCAGATGGCCGCGCAGCAACTGGATGCCGCCCTGCGCCGGGCCGCGATTGGGCCGCGCCAGATACGCGTCGAGCGCGGGCAGCGCCCAGTCGGCGGCGTTCGTGAACGACGTCGCGATGGCGTGCAACGTGGCCGGCTCGCCCGCGAACGGCTGCGCGGCCTTGACCGCCGCGAGGAGCGTCTGTTTGGCCGCGTCGTTCTGGCCGAGCGCCGCCTGCATCACGCCGATCCGCCGCTGGAAATCCGGCGCGCTGCTGCTGCCGGGATACAGCGCCCCGAGATGCTTGAACTCCGCGAGCATCGCGTCCGCCTGCCGGTTTTGCTCCGCGACGCTGAACGTGTAGGTGCGCACATGGCTCCAGCCGTCGTAAGGCCAGTAGCTGCCGCCAGCCCGCGCGACGGTGGCGTCCACCAGCGCGGGGATGTCGCGGTTCTTCGGCGCGCCGAGCTGGAAGGCGGAGAGCGAGAGGTAATACAGCGGGGCGGCGGCGGCGGGATGCTTCGCCAGAATCTGCTTCGCCGCGTTGACAGCCTTCTCGTAATGGCCCGCGTTATACATCGCCACGACGATTTCGCCGCCGCCTTCGAGCGCGAGCGCCGGGCCGGCCTCGAGGAACTTGGGCAGCAGGCCCTCGCCCGCCGTGCTGGCCCGCGCCCACTGCCCGGCGGCGCGCGAGGTCTGGAAGTTCGCCAGCGCGGGCTTCACCAAGTCGTGCTGGCGCACGCGCTGGAGGAGGTCGTTGAGCTTCTTCTGCTCGCCCTGGAATGAGCGCGGCGGGAAGTGCGGCTTGAAGGCCGTGTCCACCGAGGCGAGCGCGCCGCCCCACGGAACCGTGCGCGTGAGATACTTTTCCAAGGCCGGCAGCACCGCGTCGAACTTCGCCAGCGACTTCGCGCGCGTCTCGTCGAACGTCTTCTGCGCGGCGTCGGCCTTGGCCTGCGCCTTGTCGAGCGCGTCCTTCGCGGCGGTGAGCGCCTTCTCGGCGGCCGCCTTCGCGGCGGGCGGAGCCTGCGTCCGCTTGGCGTCGCCCGTGGCTTTTTGATGGTTTGCCTTGGCCGTCTTCAACGCCTCGGCGGCGGCATCGTCCGCCTTGGTGGCCTCGGGCAGCCCGGCGAAGGCCGCGTCCGCCGCGAGCTTGATGACCTGCGGGCCGTAGCCGGACAGGCCGTCGCGTTCGAGGAACTGCGCGGCGAACTTCCCGACGGCGGCGTAATCCGCCCGGTTCCACGCGGCCTGCGTGAGGCGGTAGGCAATCTGCCCCTGCGCGGCGAGCCGGAGGCTGAGGTTCTTCTGCGCGGCCAGCTTGGGCGCGGTTTCTTCAAGCAGCTTCACATGCGCCTCGGGGCGCTTGGCGAGGCCGGTGACTTCGGCGTGGCGATCCCAGGCCGTGCCGTTCGCGGGGTCAATGGCCAGCAGCGCGACAAGCTGCTTCTCCGCCTCGTCGAACTGGCCCGCGCGGCGCAGCGCGTAGGCGTGCGCGAGGCGGACGCGCGGCCCCCACGCGGTGTTCGCAAGCTTCGGCAAAAGCTGGCCGCCGAGCGCGACGGCCTGGTTCGTGAGCGCGAGGTCGGGCAGGTATTCGAGCGCGAGCACCTGGAACTGCGGATCGCCGGTGAGCTTGGCGAAGTCCTCCGCGAGGGGCGCGATGAGCGCGTAGCCGTTCGTGTGGCGGCGCATGGCTTCAATCAGGTAGTTCGCCCGATACTGCGTGAGCGCGTAGGTGGGCAGCTTGCGCTCGGCTTGGAACGCCGCCACCGCCCCCGCGTAGTCGCCCGCGTTGTAGAGCGGGAACGATTCTTGAAAGGCCGATCCGGCCGGGTCGTTCGGAAAGGCCGCCTTGAACCGACGCACCGTTTCGGCTTCGCCGCGGTAGTCATTCTGTGCAGCGCGCAGCCGATACAGCCGCAGCAGGAACTCGCGCGTGCGCGGGTCCGTCGGGAAGGATTCGGTGAACTCCGCGAGGCAGCGCTCGACCATGCTGGCGTTGCTCAGGAGCGACGCGGCGCGAACGCAATCGGCCAGCGCGTCGGCCCGCTCGGGAACGGCGGGTGTCTGCTCGGCGATGGTGCGGTAGAGGGAGACAGCGTCGGCAATGTTCCCACCGGCCTCACGCAGGCGCGCGTTGAGATAGGTCATCGCGTTCTTCTGCGGCGCGTTGGGCGACTCGCGCAGGAAACGGTCCACCGTCTGCTGCGCGGAGATGAGCCGGCCGGCGGCCACCTGCGCGCGCGCCAGCTCGACGGCGATGGCGGGCTTGTCCGCGCCACCGGCGCGGAGGGCGGCTTCGAGCTTGGTGATGGCTTCGTCGAGCTTGCCGGCTTGCGCGAGCGCCTTGGCGTCATCGAGCGCGGCGGCGTGGGTGGTCAGCGAGGCCGCGAGGAGTGCGGCGAACGGAAGGAGAGAACGGAGTTTCATGGGGAGGAAATCATTTGGCCGCGAAAGGGCGCAAAGAGCACAGAGGGGGAAAGGGCAAACGCTCAACGCTCAACGTCCAACGCTCAACGTTCAACGGGCAGCATCCGGCGGGGAGCGCAGCCGCCCCGGCTGCAGTTCGGCGCGCCCTCGCGCCGAACTTGGGCGCGCTCGAACAGATGGAACGCGGCGATACTCCGCCCGCCTCCCGCGAACCGCGGGGGCGCGGTTCGCTGCGCCCGGGGCGGGCGCGCTCCCCGGCCCAACCGCACCGCTCACTCTCTGAGCGTTGAATGTTGAGCGTTGGGCGTTGGAAGTTTTCCCTCATTTCAGACTCCCTCATCTCAGTTCGCCGCGCTGCCGCCGGTGGCTTTGCGCTTCTCGATGGCCTCCACGATTTTCTGCGCGTTCGCGACCATCTTGCTGTTCGGGTAGGAGGTGATGAGCTGGTTGAACTTGCCCACCGCGTCGTCGAGCTTCTTCATCTTCACGAGGCAGCGGCCGTAGTTGTAGAGGACCACGTCAATGAACTTGCTGTCCTGATACTGCTGGAGCGCCTCCTCGTAGAGGTCCAGCGCGCGGGTGAAATCCTCCTTGCTGTAGTAATACTCCGCCATCTTCGAGAGCGCGTCGCCGGCCTGGTTCGCGTTGGGGAACTTCTCGAAGCACGCCTTGAACGCGAGGAACGCCTCGTCGTAGTAAATCTTGTTCTTCTGCACCGTGCCCAGCTCCTCGTAGCACTCGCCGATGGCGTATTGCGCGGCGGGCGCGAGCGGCGAGTTCTTCAGCGCGGCGAGCCGGCGGAAGACGCCGATGGCCTCCTGGAACTTGCCCTGCTTCTGGCTGACCTGGCCCATGAGCAGCAGCGCGTCGTCCACGAAGGGGCTTTCGGGGAAGCGGCGCTGGAGTTCGAGGCACATCTGCGCGGCGCGGCCGAGGTCGTCCATCGCATAATAAATCTTCCACATCTGCACGTAGGTCTGTTCGAGGAGCCGCTGGTTCAACGCGCCGTAGCTGCGGGCCACCTGCTCCGTCTCGGCGAGCGCCTGCTTGTAGCGGTCAACCGACTGCTTCGTCAGGCCGAGATCCTTGTAGATGTTGCCGATGTTCTTGAGCGCCTCGCTGGTCTTGAGCGCGGTTTTGAACTTCAGCTCCTCGTCGTTGATTTTGGCGTTGGCGACCTGGAGCGGGTTCAGGTTGCCCTCGATGACCTTGGCGATGGTCTTGCGCGTCGCGGGCTTGGCTTCGAGGCTGACTTCGTCGAGGTATTCGATTTCGAGCACGTCGTTGACCTGCGCGACGATGGCGGACGGGTTCGGCGTGTCGCCCTGCCGCGCGATGGCGATGGTGCCGATGAAAACGCCGGTGTGAACGGCCGCGCCCGGGGCCGCGCCGTCGGCGGGCTTCTCGACCAGCTTCACCTTTTTCTCGTCAATGACCTTGAACACCGGCTCGGCCTTCTCGGCGGCTTCGAGCGCGGCCTGGATGCTGGTGATGGGCTTCTCGGCCTTCTCACTGTCCGGGTTTTCCTCCACCACTCGTTTGGTGCGGACGATGACTTCAATCTCATCCGACTTCGCGGAAGTGTCGCGGTCGGAATCCTGCACGAGCAGGAAGGCCGGCTTGTCGAGCACGACCGCGCCGACGGCCTCGGCGAACGCGCCGTCCACGACCTTCACGCGGGCGTTGCCGACGACCCGGATTTCCTTCGTGCGGGTGACGTTGAGCTTCGCCTCGGCGGTCTGCTTGTCCGTGTAGGTCACGGAGATTTTGTCCGTGCCGATGAGCTGCACGATGGAGTCGCCGGGCTTGGCGTCGCCGAGCTGGGTGCGGAGGCTGCCCATGAGCACGGACGCGCCGGGCGTGACCGGGAAGCAGGTGATGGTTTCCTTGTCGCCCGAGCTGGTGACGACCGTGACCATTACCCCCGCCTCGCCGGCCTGGGCGGAGAGGTCCTTGTCATCAATCTTCACGAAGAGGCGCTTGCCGGCGTCGAGCTTCTCGGCCTCCTGGGCGGCCGGGTCAATCGAAGTGCCGACGTTCTTGAAGGCCTCGATGGCGTTGGCGAAGCGGCCCATCTTGAAGTGCGCCTGGCCGATGTAGTAGTAGGCGTCGTTCGAGAAGGGCGTGCCGGGATACGACTTGATGACCTTGCGCAGCTCGCCGAACGCCTCCTCGAACCGCCCCATCTCGAAGAAGCAGATGCCCACCTGCAGGCTCGCGTCCCCGCTCTGCTCGGCGTCCTTGTTGTCCTCCACGGCCACGCGCCGGAACTGGTCGAGCGCGAGGTCGAACTTCTTCTCCTTGAGGAACTGCTTGCCCATCTTGAGCCGCGCGAGGAAGCGCCAGCGCGAAATCGGGTAGCGGTCCAGCACCGCCTTGTAGAGGTCCAGCGCGGCGGCCAGCTCGCCCGCCTCGTAACGCGCGTCGCCCGCGTCCAGCAGCGCCTTGGCCTTCTTGTCATCCACCAGCGACGCCGCGCCGCCGCCGACCTGCGCCCGCGCGCCTGGCTGGCCCAGTGCCACCGCCAAAACCAAACCCGCCGCCAGCAACAAAGTCTTCATGCCTGTGAGATAAATCAGCCCGAGCGAACCGCGTGAACCCACAAGCGACTGGCCGCCCTCGGGTGCTATTCACGCGCGTCTTGCCCCGCCCCCAAACGGGTTTCCCCGACTCATCTTTCCGCGCCGGAAATTCTTCGCTGGCGGGCGGGAAATGGATTCCGCCATCCTCCCGCCATGCCGAAGAAGTCCGTGGCCATGCCGCAATCGCGCCCGCCGCTGGAGCGGATGCAGCGCATCCACCAGGCGTTGCACGCGGGCGGGTGCCCCAACGCGGACACGCTGGCGGCGGAGCTGGAGGTCGTGACCAAGACCATCTACCGCGACGTGGAGTTCATGCGGGACCGGCTGGGGCTGCCCATCGAGTTCGACCGGCTGCGCCTGGGCTACTACTACAGCGAGGAGGTCGGCGCGTTCCCCACGTTCCAGATCACGGAGGGCGAGCTGTTCGCGCTGATCGTGGCGGAGAAGGCGCTCCAGCAGTATCGCGGCACGAGCTTCGAGAAGCCATTGCTCTCGGCGATCAGGAAGATGGAGCAGGGGCTGCCGGACACGATCTCGCTCAACCTCGCGGACGTGGAGCAGACGATCTCGTTCCGCACGACGGCCGAGCCGGTGCTGAACCTCGCGGTGTTCGACACGCTGGCGAAGGCGACGGCGGCGCGGCGGCAGCTCGAACTGACCTACCGCAAGCCCGGCCAGGCCGCGCCCGAGCGGCGCGTGGTGGACCCGTATCACCTCGCAAACATCAACGGGGAGTGGTTCCTCTTCGCCCACGACCACGGGCGCAAGGACGTGCGGACGTTTGCGCCGGCGCGGATCGTCGCGGTGCGGGAGACGGGCCGGAGTTTCCCCCGCCCCCAGAAGTTCTCGCTGGAGAAGCGGCTGCGCGACAGCTTCGGCGTCCACTCGGCGGAGGGGGAATTCGACGTGTGCATCCGGTTCGATGCGTCCATCGCGGACTACATCCGCGAGAAGCGCTGGCACGCGTCGCAGAAGGCGACGGACCTGCCGGACGGCGGGCTGGAATTGCGGCTGAAGCTGTCGAGCCTGGTGGAGGTCGAGCGCTGGGTGCTGGCGTGGGCGGGCCGCGCGGTGGCGGTGGCCCCGCCCGAGTTGGTGGCGGCCGTGCGCGCCGGGGCGGCGAAGCTGGCGGAGCGGCACGCGGCGAAGTAGCGCGGAGAGTATTCAGTTTTCAGTGTTCAGTTTTCGGTGTTAAGTGGGGCGTTGCCCGTGATGGCTGGGACTGAATACTGGCCACTGAACACTGAACACTGAACCCGAACGGCACCGAACATGAGCAAAGCGCCCGAGCCGAATCCGCACCACGTCAGTCCGTGGAAATTTGTCGTGGCGTTGGTCGTCGTGCTCGCGCTGGTCGGACTCGGCTCGATGCTCGCGATGCGCAAGGCGGAGAAGGATTACGCGCGGCGGCACGACGCGCCCAAGGGCCTCGGCCACACGCCGCCCACGCCGAAGGACACGGTCAGCCCGGCGGCCACGGATCCGAACGACCACTCGTGGACGAACGGCATGGTGTGGATTCCGGGCGGCACGTTCATGATGGGTTCCGAGGAAGGCCAGCCGGACGAGAAGCCCATCCACGAGGTCAGCGTGGACGGCTTCTGGATGGACACCTACGAGGTCACGAACGAGGAGTTCGAGAAGTTCGTGAAGGCCACGGGCTACATCACCATCGCCGAGCGCAAGCCCCGGCAGGAGGATTTCCCCGACGCGCCGCCCGAGGCGCTGGTGCCGGGATCCATCGTCTTCACGCCGCCGCCCGGCGAGGTGCCGCTGCACAACCACATGGCGTGGTGGCGTTACGTGCCCGGCGCAAGCTGGCGGCATCCCGAAGGCCCGGACACAAATATCAAGGGCCGCGAGCGGCATCCCGTGGTGCAGGTGGCGTGGTTCGACGCGATGGCTTATGCGAAGTGGGCGGGCAAGCGCCTGCCGACCGAGGCGGAGTGGGAGTTCGCCTCGCGCGGCGGCAAGGAGAAACTGACTTACACCTGGGGCAACGAGAAGACGCCCGACGGCAAGTGGCTGGCGAACATCTGGCAGGGCAGTTTCCCGAATGGCAACACGTTGCAGGACGGCCACAAGTTGCAGGCCCCCGTCGGCAAGTATGCGGCCAACGGCTACGGCCTCTACGACATGGCCGGCAACGTGTGGGAGTGGACAAGCGACTGGTATATGCCGGATTACTACGCGAAGAGTCCGAAGCAGAACCCGCAAGGCCCGCAGGAGAGCTACGACCCGAACGAACCCGGCGTGTGGAAGCGCATCACGCGCGGCGGCTCGTATCTTTGCACCGAGGCTTACTGCTGGGGCTACCGGCCCGCGATGCGGATGAAGACCTCGCCCGACACCGGCCTCAACCACACCGGCTTCCGCTGCGTGCGCAGCGGGCCGCCCACACGATGAAGTGACCGCGCGCCGCACAGCCGGGTGGGGGCGAATGGCACGGCCCAGCGGAGTGGTCTGGTGGCTGTTCCTGTTTGGCCTGGGAACGCAGTCTGGGGTGCCCGCCGAACTTTCCGTTCCGCCTCCGGTCAGCCGGGAAGCCGCCGTCCAGCTCGAAGTTTGGGACACCGAGGACGGATTGCCGCACAACTCGGTGACGTGCGTGCTGCAATCCAGCCAAGGCTATCTTTGGCTGGGCACGCACAACGGGCTGGTCCGCACCGACGGCGTCCAGTTCAAGATCCATTCGCTCGAAGTGGACACGAACATGCCGGGGAACCGCGTGCTGTGCCTGTTCGAGGACGGCCGCCGGAGGCTCTGGTTCGGCGTGGAGGGCGGCGGGGCCGGCGTGCTGGTGGGCGGGCGCGTGCGCCACGCCCCGGTGCCTGGCCTGGCAGAAACCTCGGTGACCAGCATCGCGGAGAACATCGCCGGCGACCTGTTCTTCGCCACGGTGCGCGGGGAAGTCATCCAGTGGAGCGAGCAGCGGCTGCGGGTCTTCAGCGCGGCGGAGGGACTGCCCGGCCAGCCGATTGCCGGGCTGGTGGTGGACAGCGACGGCCGGGTCTGGGCGGCGACGGCGAACTGGCTGGGCCGGCTGGTGGATGGGCGTTTCGTGGAGGAGGCGCGCGACGCCACGGACGGACTGGTCATTGGCCGGCGACGCGCGGGCGGGCTGTGGGTGATCCTCGGGAGCCAACTGCGCGCGTGGCCGGCGTCCCCAACGCCGCAAGGTTGGGCGCTGCCAGCCGGGGCGGGCAAGCCACACCAGGCGTTGAGTGTGGTGGAAACCCGGAAAGGTGTGGTGTGGGTTGGCTTGAACGGGGCCGGCCTGCTTCGCCTGCGAAACAGCCAGTTGGAGCCAGTCGGTGACGAACGGCCGCCGAGCACGAAGGCCGTCCTGGCGCTGACGGAAGATGACGAGGGCAATGTTTGGGCCGGCACGCGCGGCAGCGGCCTCTTGCGCGTCCGCCAACGGCTGTTCGACGTGATCAACACGGAGCGGGGCCTGGCGGAAAACCATGTGCTCACCCTGTGCGAAAGCGCTTCGGGCGCGGTCTGGCTGGGCACGGACGGCGGCGGGTTGCACCGGCTGGAGAGCGACGGCCGGGTGACGCGCTTCCATTCGCTCCACGGCCTGCCGCCGGAATCCGTGAACGCCGTCCTCGAGGACCGGCACGGAAACGTCTGGGCGGGCACCTGGGGAGCCGGCTTGTTCCGCATGCAAAGCCCGGAGCCGAAGCCAGCAACGGGCGACGGAACTGCCACGCCGAGGCTCCACTTCGAACCGTTCCGCCCACCGGACGGGTTTCAGCCAAGGTTCATCCGCGCGCTTTACGACGCTGACGACGGAACCCTGTGGATCGGAACCTTGCTGGACGGGGTGTTCGCCTATGATGGCCGGGAATTCAGGTCGTATTCGCCCACCAACGGACTGTCGCACGCGGATGTGCGGGCCATCCTCAAGGATCGGGCTGGCGCGATGTGGTTCGGCACCGGGGGCGGCGGGCTGACCCAACTTCACGACGGCCGGCTGCGGGTCTTCACCACCGCGCAGGGGCTGCCGAGCGACTTCGTCCGGGTGCTGTTCGAGGATCGGGAGGGGATGCTCTGGGTCGGCACCGACAGCGGCCTGGCGGGTCGGAAGTCAGGGAAGTTCCGCGCGCTGACGGCGGCGCATGGCCTGCCCGACACGGTGATCTCCCACATTTTCAAGGACGAACGGGGGACGCTCTGGCTGGGCGGCAACCGGGGGATTTTCCAAGGCCCTGCCAGGGAACTGGCGGAAATGGCCGGCGACCGTTCGGAGCAGGTCAATTTCGTCACCTACACCAAATCCGACGGACTCAGCGGCGGCGAATGCACCAGCGGAGCGCAACCGGGTGCCTGCCGGACCCGGGACGGGCGGCTGTTGTTTCCCACGTTGAGAGGGGTGACGGTGGCGGATCCGAAAAACTTGCGCCCCAATCCCCGCCCCCCGCGCGTGCTCGTTGAGGCCGCGCTCGCGGACGGCGTCGCACTGCCGGCAGCGGATCCGGTGTCAGTCCCCGCTGGCTGCGAGCGCTTGGAAATCCAATACGCGGGACTCAGTCTCTCCGCCCCCCGCCGCGTGAAGTTCCGCCACCGGCTCGTTGGGATGGAGGAAGATTGGCAGAACGCAGAAGACCGGCGCGTGGCCGCCTACGCGCGCGTGCCCCCGGGGAATTATGTCTTTGAAGTCACCGCTGCCAACAGCGACGGGATATGGAACCCCGTCGGCGCGTCACTCGCGTTCACGGTGGCCGCCCCCTTCTGGCGGACCTGGTGGTTCCTCTCCGGCGGCACGGCAGCCTGCGCGTTTCTTTTCGCCGCCGGTGTGCGCCAGGTGTCGGTGCGCAAGCTGCGGCGCCAGCTCGACCAGTTGGAACGGCAGAACGCGCTGTCCCGGGAGCGCGCCCGCATCGCCGCCGACATGCACGATGAAGTCGGCTCGCGCCTGACCCGCATCAGCCTGCTCGGCGAACTGGCGCGGCGCGAGGCCGCCAGCCCCGAACGCTGCGTCCCGCATCTGGAGAAGATCACCGAGCAATCACGCGAGGTGGCCCGGTCGCTGGATGAGATCGTTTGGACGGTCAATCCCCGCAACGACACCCTGGAGGGGTTCGCCGCCTACATCGTGCATTACACCGAGGAGTTCTTTGAGAACGCACCGGTGCGCTGCCGGCTCGACGTGGCCCCGGACCTGCCCGCCCAGCCGCTGTCAGGCGAACGCCGGCACGATTTCTTCCTCGCCTTCAAGGAGGCGCTGAACAATGTGGCCAAACATTCCGGGGCCAGCGAGGTGCGGGTGCGGCTGGCGGTTCGCGAACCGTGGATTGAACTGGCCGTCAGCGACAACGGGCGCGGCTTCACCCCGACCGGCACCCCGGGCGACGGTTTGCGCAACATGGAAGCGCGGCTCACCGCCATCGGCGGAGAATTTTCATTGAGCAGCGCCCCGGCGACGGGCACAACCATCGCGCTGCGCATCAGGCTGGCACCCGGCGAAACAGCCACTCCAGACGCACCAACATGACCCTGACCAAAGTATCCATCGTGGAGGACGACGACGAGGTCCGCCGAAGCCTGGCGGTGCTGATCAACGGCTCCGAGGGCTTCCGCTGCGTCAGCGCCCACCGTTCTGCCGAAGAGGCCCTGGCCGGCATCCCGCCCGCCCAGCCCGATGTCGCGCTGGTGGACATCAACCTGCCCCGTCAGTCGGGGATTGATTGCGTCCGCCAGTTGAAAGCCCAGTTGCCCAACCTTCACTGTCTGATGCTGACCATGTATGAGGACACGGATCTCATCTTCAAGTCCCTCACCGCTGGAGCCAGCGGCTACCTCTTGAAACGCACTCCGCCAGCCCGCCTGCTGGACGCCATTTTGGAAGTCCAGCACGGCGGCGCGCCCATGAGCGGCAAGATCGCCCGCGTGGTGGTGCAGTATTTTCACCAGCTTCAAGGACCGGACCCCACGATGGAAACCCTGACCCGTCGGGAACGCGAACTTCTGGATCTGCTTGCCAAAGGGCATCGTTACAAGGAAATCGCCGAGACGCTCGGGATCAGTTTCGACACCGTGCGCGCGCACTTGCGCAACATTTACGACAAGCTGCAAGTGCGCTCGCGCACCGAGGCCGTCGTGAAGTATCTGCGTCCGTGAGCCTGGCGCAGCTTCGCGCAACGCCGGTTCGACTGAATCCCCTACCCCACCGGCTTGCGTGATACTCACGCACGGCGCGTGCATTTTGGCACCACGCTTGAAATCGCCGAGCCGTCACCTGTCGGATGCGGCATCGGAATTTTTGCCCATACTGATTTTGGCATCACCTGCCACCTAGTCTCTTAGGACTATCCCTAACTGGTTTAGGAACGGCTCATTCCGCCTTCATGAAACCAATGCAACTTAGGCTTTATCAGCCTATTATGACTATCTCCACTTGCCTGTCCCCACTCCATTGACAAGCGACATGCCAAGCTCGGCCGAGAATCTGACCGGCCACCTGATTGCTAAAAGGATTCAAAGCCGGACGTTGGCACATTTGAAGAGCGGTTCTTCTGGCCACCCGACGGAACAAACAAACAACAGACAAACACCATGAAAATCCTACGCAGTAAAAAAGCCGGGGGCTTCACGCTCATTGAGCTGCTCGTCGTGATCGCCATCATCGCCATCTTGGCCGGCATGCTCCTGCCCGCCCTCTCCAAGGCCAAGGCCAAAGCCGCCCGCATCAAGTGCGCCAACAACCTCAAGCAGATCGGCCTCGCCTTCAAGGTGTTCGCCAACGACAACGACGACCGCTTCCCCTACCGGGTTCGCGTCGAAAGTTGGACTACCGCCCCGATGAACGGTTATTTTACCGCCGCCGTGAATCCCACCACCGCCCCCGCCAACCTGGGCGACAACAACGCCCAGGGCAATGGTCGCTCGTGGATGGCGTTTCTGGCCATGTCCAACGAGCTCGGCTCTGCCAAGATTCTGCTTTGCCCAGGTGATCGAAATAAGCTGAACAACATCAAGAGCGACTTCTCGACTCGGGGGGCGGTTGGCTTCAATTCGCCATTGGCAGCCGGTGGCCACCCCGGCGGCAACGGATATGCCACATACAACGGCACGGCCAATCAGGGCGGCGTCGCTCCGCTCGGCAAGGACAACGCCCTCTCCTACACCGTGGGCTTGGATGCGGACGAATCCCAGCCCAACCTGATCCTGAGCGCCGACCGCAACTTCCGCACGGCCAACGGCGCGGTCAGTCCGCTGCAGGTGCCGCTGTCTGGGGCGATCAACGTCCAGATGAATCAGGGCACAGGCCAGGCTGCTTGGATCACGGGTAACGCCGCTGGTCAGGCCGCACAGCATGACAACGCCGGCAACTTCGCGCTGTCCGATGGTAGCGCGCAGCAGACGACCAGCTCTGGCCTTCAGCAGCAGATGCGGCAGGCGGCGGCGGCGCTGGGCCGGAACAACATCACGGTGTCGTTCCCGCGTTAAGCCAACCGAACGCGAAGCATTCAAGGGGGCACCCGCTGACCGGGTGCCCCTTATGCTTTCTCCGCCGCCTGATCTCTGCTTGTCCCCGGCCAGCTTGGTGGCGCAATCCAACCCAACTCAACCAACGCGGGCCACTTGGCTGTCTTCATAGCGCATCCACCGCGCCCGTGCCGAAGGGGTTCTCCTCCTCCGCCAGCAGGTAACCCAGGCACGTCGGCATCCGCGCGCCTGGCGCGGCGTAGCGCTGGAAACGCCCGCCCTTCGCGTGGAACTGCTCCGCCACCGCGCGCGTGAAGATGGCGGGGGCCATGAAGCCGCCCCGCCCGTCGTTGCGCATCACTTGAAAGTGGATGTGCGTGTTGCTCTGGCCGCGCGGCGTCCACATCCGCGCGATGATGTCGCCCTTCCTCACCGGCTGGCCGGGCCTCACCAGGATGAACTGCTCATAAAACCCCGGCGACGGCTCGGGCACGAACGGCTCGATGGACATATGCAGCTTGAGGTCCGCGCCATCCGTCGTGCGTGCGAAGGCGAGATCCACTCCGTAGCGGTCGGCCCCGGTCGTGAGCCGAAACCGCCGGGTCACATTCACGACGAAGCCGTCGGCGGGTGCGTAGATGGCGGGATAATTCTCCGGCCGGTCCTCGCCCTTGGGCCAGCGGGCCTGCGAATTGTCGAAGTAGGCGTGCGCGCCGCCGTGCGGGCGCGGCGAGCGCTTGCCGAGAAACGGATGCCCGTCGCTCACGTCCGCGAGGTCGGCGATGAAGCGGTCGGTCTTGTTGGTGGCAAAGTGCGTGATGAGCGGCAGCGAACGAATTTGCTCCGGCGTAGGCCGCGCGTTCCGCGAGCCGGGCTGCGTTTGAGCGTTGAGCGCCAGCGGGACAACCAGCGCGGCGGCCAGGAACCCGCAACCGACTGAGTTGAGCCGGAGCGATTTCATCTCGCCACCCCGGCCAGAAACCGCCGCAACATCTCCCGCACGGAGTCGAAGGCAAGTTCGTCGAGGTGGATTTGGTCGCGGAGCAACCAGCGAACCTCGGTGACTTCGCCGGGGTCGGTCTGCACGACCTTCGAGTCAACGCGCCCGACGAAGAAGAAGTCGAGCACCTGATAGGTCACGCCGCGATAGTGGTAGCTGTTCGGCAGCGAGCAAAAATAGTCGAGCCGCTTCACTTCAATGCCTACCTCCTCCCGGATTTCCCGGCGCAGCGCGTCCTCCGCGACTTCGCCTGCGTCAATGAAACCGCCGGGAACGGTCAGCTTGCCCCGGTGCGGGTCTTTCGCACGGCGGATGAGCAGCACGGTGTCGTCTGGCGCAAGCAGCACGGCCCCGGCCGCGATGGCGGGGTTGAAGTAAAAGAGGAAGCCGCACGTGGCACAGTGAAACGGCGCGCTCCCCGGCTGCGCAGCCGGCTGGCCGCACTTGGGACAGTGGTGAAAGCAGTCGGCGGGCTTCATCGGCGGCTCAGTATCCGCCCTTGCCGAGGTCGCCACCGGTAGCTTGCGTCCCCTGCCCTGCCCGCTCGGCGGCCTCGCGGCGACGATACTCGTCCAGCATCGCCGCCGTGGCCGTCGCGCCGCAGCGGGAGCCGCCGAGGTCGCGGACCTTGATGAGGCCGTCGAGGTCGCGCACACCGCCGGCGGCCTTCACCTGCACCTTCGCGGACACACTGGCACGCATGAGCGCGAGGTCGTGCTCCGTCGCGCCCTTGTAGTTGTAGCTGCCGTCGGGCTGCTTCACGAAACCATAGCCGGAGCTGGTCTTTACCCAGTCGGCACCGGCGCGCTCAGATACGACGCAGAGCATCTTCTTGAAGGCGTCGCTGTCCATGCCAGCGCCACCCTTGGTGAGGTAGTCGTTTTCAAAGATGACTTTCACCTTGGCGCCGGCCCGGTGCGCCTCCTCGCAGACCGCGCGGATGTCGTTGGCCACGTAATCCCAGTCGCCCGAGAGCGCCTTGCCCAGGTTGATGACCATGTCTATCTCCGCCGCGCCGTCCTGGCAGGCGAGCCACGTCTCGTAGCGCTTCGACTCCGTGGCGGAGTTGCCGTGCGGAAACCCGATGACCGCGCCGACCAGCACGCCGGTGCCCTTGAGCAGTTCGGCGGCGCGTTTCACGGCGTAAGGTTTGATGCAGACGGACGCGACCTGATACTTCGCCGCCAGCCGGCAGCCGTCCTCCAGTTCCTGATCCGTCATCGTCGGATGCAGGAGCGAGTGGTCAATCATCTTGGCTAGTTGTTCGTAGGTGTATTTCATGAAGCTGTGCGTCGCTTTGCCGCCCGCGTTGAGGCCCGCCCATCAATCGAATCTGCCGGATTTGAGGATCTTTTGAACTTCGTCGTGGCTGCCCAGGAACCCGATGTAAAGCCCGTCGGACTCGTTGCGGAACAGCAGCCGCAACTCCAACCCAGCCCGGAACTCGAACAACTGCGGCCTGAGCTTGCGGATGCTCAGTCCCGAATGGACGTGAGGCCGGCCGAAACTTCCGGGCAAATCAGCGATGGCCTGCCAGCAGGCGAGGCGCTGGGTGTGCGAAAGTGTGGCGAGCTTCGTCAGCACTTCCGGCTCGATGACCAGCGACTTCATTCCTCAGAGGCCGAGCTTCACCTTCAATTCCGCCGGGGTCATGGGCTTGAGCTTGCCGGCCTTCTTTTGCCGCTGGTAGCGCGCTTCCATCACCTTGTCGAACCGTTCCAACTCCGCCGGGGTCACGCCATACTCCCGCCAGGTATAGTCCGTCGCCTCGACCTCCACCTTGCGCAGGGCGATGACATCGGCCCCGGTCATGATGCCAATTTCCTCGCCGCGCGCGGCGGCCTTGAGCCAGCGGGTCAGGTTCTTCTTCGCGTCGGTGATGGTCAGCGTCGTCATACGGGCTTTTTATCGGCTGCAAATGGTCCTTTTGCAAGCTGGGTTTCGGCGGGACTCACCACCCCGGCCACGCACGCCTCGTTCTTGTTCGCGCACAGGCGGGTCAGGAAGAACTCATCGCACAGGGCGGGCAAAGCGTGTTTCAGCGGTTCCAGCTTCCCGTAATCGCCCTGCCCCTTGAACTTGATGGTCACGATGAAGCGGCGGCAGCGCCGCTCCCGCACCCAGTCGAGCACGAGTTCCACGCTCCGCTCCGGCGCGGCAATGACATCGCACAGCAGCCAGTCCACCGGCTCCGGCGGCGTGAACTTGAACGCATCGCCTTGGTGAAAAGTCAGGCGTGGATTCGCCATCAAGTCTTCGCGCAAAGGCGAGCGGTCCACGGCGATGACGCGCGCGCCCCGGTTCACGGCCACGTAAGTCCAACTGCCGGGACACGCGCCGAGGTCCACGCAGCTCTCATCCGCCGCGATGCGCAGGCCGAGCCGCTGCTCCGCTTCGACGAGTTTGGCGAACGCCCGGCTCGGCGCGGCCTTGTCGCTCGCCACGGGCAGTTCACCCTTCACGAACGGCCAGACGCAGCGACGCAACTGCCACAGCAAGGGTGTGGGCGCGACCGAGAGAAAGCCCGCGTCCGGCGCGGTCAGCAGCAGTTGCACGAGCGACGTGGTTTCGCGGAAAGGAGCCTCGCCAGCCTCCAAGGTCCGCAGCAGGTGCCGCCGCTTCTTACGCAGCAGCTCGCGAAACGCCTCGCGGATGAAGCGCACGCGGTTCGCCCCCGCGCCGCCAGTTCCGTAGTGCGGTGCGAGGTGCAGCCGCCACGGCTGACCTTCCGGCAGCCGCGCCACGGCCTCGAACAGCCGCTCGCTCCACTCGCGGATGGACGCGGCGCTCACAGCCTCCGCATCCGGGAGCAACTGCGGCGCGAAGGCCAGCACCGGCGGCGTGGTGGATTGCAGCCCCACGTCCGTCCGCAGCAGGCCGGGCGCAAGCAACTCCGCCTCCGCGCCGACGAACGTCCGCTTCAGCTCGTCGCTGAGAAACGGCTCGTCGCCAGGTTCGGTGAGGAAAACGTGCATGGAACGTGACTCGCAGCCGGAGCGCCGGTCTCCGACCCGGCGTGCCTCCGAGCACTGAGTTGAACGCGCCGGGTCGGAGGCCGGCGCTCCGTGGTCAGGCCAGTTCCAATCCCCGCATCGTGCCCGTGCTGCTGGCGAACTTGCCGGCCTCGATGCCGAGGCGTTGCAGCATGGAGACGTAGAGGTTGGGCAGCGGATAGTTCTGCTTCTCGTCGAAGGCGAGGTGCTGGCCGTGCTTGAAGCCCCCGCCCGCGAGCAGCATCGGCATGTTGCGCGTGTCGTGGCTCGACGCGTTGCCGAGGTTCGAGCCGTAGAGCACCATCGTGTTCGCCAGCAGGTTCGCGCCCGCTTCCTTCGACGACTTGAGTTTCGTGAGAAAACCCGCCAGCAGCTTCATCTGCTCCAGCTCGATGACGCGGAGCTGCGCGAGCTTCTCGGGGTCCTTGCCGTGGTGTGAGAGGTTGTGCCAGTCAATCGTGATGCCCTTCACCGGCGGCACGCTGTTGTGGCCGGCGATGGCGAGGGTGATGACGCGCGTCGAGTCGGTCTGGAGCGCGAGGTGCGCGAGGTCGAACATCAACTGCGTGCGCGCCACGAAGTCGGCGGCGTTCTGCACGTCGGTCGGCGGCGGGACGTTGACGGACGGCTTGGGTTTCTTCGCCCATTCCTCGGCGAGCTTCAGCCGCTGCTCCACCTCGCGGACGGTCGTGAAATACTCGTCGAGCTTCTCGCGGTCGCGCGCAGTCACGCGGGCGGAGAGTCGCTTCGCGTCGCCGGCCACCGTGTCCATGATGCTCTGGCCGTCGCGGAGGCGTTCGCTCTGCTGCGCGACTTCCCGCGCCGTGCCGTTGACGAAGAGCTTCTTGAACACTTCGCTGGGCCGGTAGTCGGCGGGCACCTTCACGCCGCTGCGCGAGACGGAGAGTCCCACACCGCCGTTGCCCGTGTTCAACACGAGACTGCCGAAGCGCGTCGCGGGCGGAAGTTTCTCCAGCACCAACTGGTCGAGCGAAATCGTGTTGCGGAAACTGCTCGCGCCCGGATGTGGCGCGGCGCTGAGAAAACTCGCCTCGCTCGAATGCCCGCCGTCCACCTCGGGATGCGACACGCCGGAGAACACCGACAAGTCGCCGCGAAACTCCTTCAGCGGCTCCAGATACGGCGTCAGCTCGAAGTCGCGGCCAGCCTGCTTGGGAAACAGATTCTCCCCGTGGATGCCCAGCGTGGTGCAGCACGCGACGAGCCGGCGAATCGGCCCGGCGGACGCCGCCGCGCGCGTGAGTGGCGTGTAGGATTCCAGCGCCGGCAGCGCAAGCGAGACGCCGGCGGCGCGGAGAAAGGAGCGGCGGGAGAACGGGTTGGTCATGGCGCGGCGTTGTTGGGCGGAACTTAGTTCGCCTTCACACAGACGGCGAGGGGGAATTGCCGGATTCAGCCGGACGCGAAAGCTTCGCCGCGAGGCGCACGGCGGCGAACAGATTCTCCGCGCTGGCCTCGCCCTGCCACGCGATGTCGAACGCCGTGCCGTGGTCCACGCTGGTGCGGACGACGGGCAGACCGAGCGTGGTGTTCACCGCCGAGTCGAATGCCAGCGCCTTGAGCGGGATGAGCGCCTGGTCATGATACATGCAGATGTAGGCGTCCGTCTCGCGGCGACGCGCGGGCAAGAACGCGGTGTCGGGCGAGAGCGGGCCAACGATGTTCAAACCCGCCGCGCGGGCAGCCTCAATCGCCGGTGCGATGATGCGCTCCTCCTCGCCTCGTCCGAACAAGCCGTGCTCCCCCGCGTGCGGGTTCAGGCCCAGCACGGCGAGGCGCGGTTCGTGTCCTCGCTGGCGACGCACGGCATCAGCGGTGAGTTCAATCACATCGAGAATGCGCCGGGTGGTGAGTGCGGCGGGAACTTCGTGGTAGCCGATGTGGACGGTCACGAGGCTGCACGTCAGCTCATCGGAGAAAAACGTCATGCAGCTCTGTTCCGCCCGCATCCGCTCGGCGAAGATTTCAGTGTGTCCGGGGAACTTGTGCCCGGCGGCGTGAAGCGCCTCCTTGTTCAGCGGCGCGGTGGTGATGGCGTCCACTTCGCCGACCAGCCCGGCCGCGATGGCGGCGATAACGTAGCAGAAGGCCGCGTCACCGCAGCGCGCGTCCACTCGTCCGGGCGTCACGGCGGCGGCATCCACACACTGCAAATCTAGAACTGAAGCCTGACTTGAATCTCGAACCGCCTTCGACCAATCGGCTTTCGCAATCACTGGCATATTGAACGGCAGAGCAACTTTCTCCGCGACACGCCGCAACACACTCGCATCCCCGAAAACGACCGGCACGCACTCGCGCGCGAGGTTGGCGTCGTTCAGCAGGCGCAGGCATATCTCCGGGCCGACCCCGGCGGGGTCGCCCATCGTGACGGCGATGCGTGGAAGTGGGCTTGTCATCGGATGCGGCAAACAGCGACACGACTCGTATCAATTCGCGACCCGGAATAAAAGCCCGTGGCGTCCGTAGCGTGCGCTGACTCCCTCTCCCTTCCTCGGAGGAGGGGAGAGGGTTGGGGTGAGGGGTTGCGTGCGTCGGCGTTGGCGGCCCCACCCCTCATCCGGCCTGCGGCCACCTTCTCCCCTCCTCCGAGGAAGGGAGAAGGCGCACGCCGTGGCGTCCGATTGGAATTCCGCCGACTTGGACTGGGAATGGGTTTCACTGCCGGACTTCCACGATGCAATCGAACAGCTCCCCCAACCGCTTCCCGCCGCGCGTGATGTCGAAGGCCACATGGCGGATGCCCGGCGTGGCATCCGGGGCAGCGGCGAGGCGGAGCGTGAACTGCACACGACCTTGCGCGGGCACCGTGCTAGTCCATCGGCCCGATGTCGCGGACAAGCCCGGCGGCGCGTGCGGCAGGATGTCGAAGGCGAGCGGCTTCGCCTCGAAGTTGCGCACGTTCACCGTCACCTCAACGGACTCGCCGCGCTTCACGGACACACGATGCGGCTCGGCCCGAACCCAAAACGGATCGAACCACCAGCGGTATTCCGGCTCGCTGCTCAGACCACGGAACGCGTCGCGCATCTCGTAGCTCCACTTGCGGTAGCGCTCGATGAACGCCGCCGGCTTATCCATCACGAACGAGTGGCCGCCCAGCAGGATGTCGGGCTTGAGCTTGCTCAAATACTCCGCGCCGACGATGTAGCCCTCGTCGAG
>Ga0172372_10001012_pt1 | contig 43459 bp, 50 predicted proteins | sample LakKiv5m_2_FD_114544 | JGI IMG/M metagenome (GOLD analysis project Ga0172372, IMG submission 114544) | Freshwater microbial communities from Kabuno Bay, South-Kivu, Congo - kab_092012_9.5m | ecosystem: Environmental > Aquatic > Freshwater > Lake | place: Democratic Republic of the Congo...
ACAATAGTCCCGCGGAACAATAGTCCCGCGGAACAATAGTCCCGCGGAACAATAGTCCCGCGGAACAATAGTCCCGCGGAACAATAGTCCGATATCAAATAACCGGCTACTTGAACCTAGATGGTAATAAATCCAAAAGCCTTTTACTAACTAAAATTTAAATTCTATTTTTAATCAAAACTTTTTTTAGTTTAGTAAATGATAGTAAATAACTGATTAAAAATCAAATTACTGGTTCCTTGAACCTAGATGGTAATGAATCCAAAAGTTCTTTACCAACTAGATTTAAAGAGGGCATAGTTTAATTGGTTAAAGCGTTAGCTTGTCACGCTAAATATTGTGGGTTCAATTCCCACTGCTCTCGTATTCTTTTTTTAAAAAACTAAAATGACGTTGTACTTTTCTCAATATGCTGGTTTATTTATCTATTTTGTTATTTGTTGTGTCTTAGCGTTTGTGTTCTTTGGAATTTCTTATATTGTTGCAACTCAAAATGGTGATACGGAAAAACTATCTGCGTATGAGTGTGGGTTTGATCCATTTGATGACGCTCGAAGTACGTTTGATGTTCGGTTTTATCTTGTAGCTATTTTATTTATCATTTTTGATCTAGAAGTAAGTTTTCTTTTTCCTTGGTGTGTTGTTATAAGCAATTTACCATTATTTGCTTTTTGGTCTATGTTTGTGTTCTTATTTATTTTAACCATTGGTTTTGTATATGAGTGGAAAAAAGGTGCACTTGAATGGGAGTAAATAAAAATAAAGATTTTTTATATCATGCAACGTTAGGTCATAACATAAGGTTAGTAAGTCCAAAATATTACTCAAATTTACTAGGTTTTAGAAAAAATGTGTCTCTAATCAATATAGAAAAGACTAAGGAAAGTTTAAAGTTGGTTAACGAGTTTTTAGAGGGTATTTTTAGTAAAAAAAATTGTTCAATGTTATTTGTAAACCTAAATAACGAGTCCAGTATTTCTACTAAAATATGTGCGTCCAGAACAATGCAACCTTTTTTGATAAAAAATTGGTGGGGTGGGACTTTTACAAATGTTATATCTCAAAATAAAATAGATGTTATGTTTGTAATTAGTGCAAAAAATCACAATTTTGTTTTACAAGAAGCAAAAAAATTGAATATTCCTGTTATAGCAGTTGTGGATACAGATTTTGACTCAAATTTAGTAACCTTTCCAATTTGGTTAAATGATGATTCCATCAAAATACACCACGAGTTAACATTTTTAATAAGTTCTATCATTTTAAAAGCTAATTTGATTAATTATGGTTTAACTTGTAAAAATAAGATAAAATGAACTACAGTACTGAAGTGAAATCTGATTTAGCCAATTATGTTGATAATATTGGAAAAATATCGATTCGCATTATGAAAGCAAAAAAAAATGTTTTAAAGTACGATATTTCTGTAACCTTACAATTTATTAGTACTTCTAGTGATTCTTTAATAATTATCAAAGAAAAGCTAGGTGAGTTTGAAAAATTTTACAAAATAAGGTCAAGAACAAACACAAGAGCTGAACTCAATATTAGTTCAATTTATATTATAAAAGAACTCTTGAACGCTTTATTACCGTATATTGTAAAAAAACAAGAACATGTTTTGAAAGCATTGGAAATAATTACTTTATATGAAAAATGCAGAAAATCTAAAGAAAAGTTGAATTTGTTTTTGCAAGTTTGTGCATTAGTAGATCAATATCAAGATTTGTACCATCATACAGAAAAAACAGTAAATCGACGTTTACACCGTCATACAGAAAAAACAGTAAGTGAATACTTTAAAACTAAAGTAGTGTAAATTAAACTTAATTAGTCGCTGAAAGTTAAAGAAAAGGTTTAAAATTTTTGATAGTTCACACTAATGTCACAATTTATTACAAGATGGTTTTTTTCAACAAACCATAAAGATATTGGTACCTTATACCTTATATTCGCTGCTTTTTCAGGAGTTATTGGTACGACTCTTTCTGTTTTGATTAGAATGGAGCTAGCAGGGCCAGGTGTTCAAGTTTTAGGAGGTAATAATCAATTATATAATGTAATTGTCACTGGTCATGCATTTGTTATGATTTTCTTCATGGTAATGCCTGCTTTAATTGGTGGTTATGGAAATTTTATAGTTCCGATTATGATTGGTGCGCCAGATATGGCTTTTCCTAGAATGAATAATATTTCTTTCTGGTTATTACCACCTGCACTTATACTACTCTTAAGTTCTACTTTAGTAGAAGTTGGAGCCGGTACAGCGTGGACAGTATACCCACCATTAAGTAGTACTATGGCTCACCCTGGAGGTGCTGTTGACTTAGCAATTTTTAGTTTACACGTATCAGGAGCTTCATCAATTTTAGGTGCTGTTAATTTTATTACTACAATATTTAATATGCGATGCCCAGGAATGACTATGCATCGTGTACCATTGTTTGTTTGGTCTGTATTAATTACTGCTTTTTTATTATTATTATCTTTACCTGTTTTAGCGGGAGCGATCACGATGTTATTATGTGATCGTAACTTTAATACTACTTTCTTTGATCCTTCAGGGGGTGGTGATCCAGTTCTATATCAACATTTATTCTGGTTCTTTGGTCATCCAGAAGTTTACATATTAATATTACCAGCTTTTGGTATTGTTAGTCAAATTGTATCAACTTTTTCTCGAAAACCAGTATTTGGTTATGTTGGAATGATCTACGCTATGCTTAGTATTGGATTATTAGGATTTATCGTATGGGCTCACCATATGTATACTGTAGGAATGGATGTGGATACTAGAGCTTATTTTACTGCAGCGACTCTTATTATTGCTGTCCCAACAGGTATTAAAATCTTTAGTTGGATAGCAACTATGTGGGGTGGATCTATTCATTTAAAAACTCCTATGGTTTTTGCTATTGGATTCATTTTTTTATTCACAATAGGAGGTTTAACAGGTATTATTTTATCTAATGCTGGATTAGGTGTTGCCTTCCATGATACGTATTATGTCGTAGCACATTTTCACTATGGTGCGCCGTCTAATGACGCTTTTGGTTGTCTGACTAACAGACCTATTTAATTGATTCATCTATTATCTATGACAATACTAATTACCCATGACAATGACAATTACGTCTAATACTTCTATCTCGTCTTTAAATTACGGCATAGATAATAAATTAATAGTAAATCATCACACTTACCTGAGGAGGCTAACTCCGAAAGGGACCATAGCATGTGTGAAAAGGCTCTCTGAAATAGCGAGAGTCGAGATAAAGTTACCTATGGATAGGATAACGAACCTCAATCCGATGGTAGGGTCTGAAGTCCCTCTTTCTTATATTAAGAACGTGCAGAGGGCAAAGAATTACGTAGTTTTCTCTGCCCTGAATCAATTGAAGCAACCAACTAGTAGTTCTAGAGTAATCGGAGAGGGTCCTAAGGGTAAACAATTCCAAAAGCGATCAGAATTCGGGATCTCCCGAAATACGAAAGTATGGGGGAGACGGAGGATTCATAGTACTGCGTTCATCTGCAGGAAGGAATCTAGCAAATTTATGATTGGAGATACTTGGTTCGAGGGTCAAGAAATCGAAAATCAGTTTCAAAAATTATTAAAAGATTTAGACGATAATAAGCGAATTAGTAATTTAACTACCATTATGAGTAATCGCGACTATCTAGTCGGATGCTACTTAAACATTAAATCTAAACCAGGTAACATGACCCGGAGTCTCAGTCTCGAGACATTAGACAGCATAGATATGACTTGGTTTAATGAAGTAATACATACTTTCAGGAATGGAAAGTTTAATTTTCGGCCCAATAGACGATCATACATACCAAAACTAAACGAGAAACTCAGACCACTAACTATCCCTTCTCCCAGAGATAAGATAGTACAAGAAGGAATGAGAATTCTGTTGGAATGTATTTTCAATGTACAATTTCGTGAATCGTCCCACGCTTTCAGGCCAGGACGAGGATGTCACACCGCTTTAAACCTAGTTAGACTTCACTTCGGAAAATCTAATTGGTTTATTGAAGGAGACATAAATCAACAATATCCTAGTATAGATCATAATATTTTAGTAAGTATATTACGAGAAAAGATTCAAGATGAACCTTTCATAGACCTCGTGTATAAATATATGCGCGTAGGCTATGGAGAAAAGCCTGACGAGGTAACTCCTATGAAATTAGGACTGATCCAAGGAGGACTGATCTCCCCAATACTATCTAACATCTATATGCATCCTTTTGATGAATGGATGGAGGACGTATTGATCCCTAAATATACTATAGGGAGTAGAAAGAAAGCGAACCCTGAATACACTAAGATGATTCGACGACACGGAAGTGCCGTAGATAAACTTATTAATACCGGAATTGCAAACGATGAAAATTTTGGCCGTGTATCATACGTGCGTTATGTTGATGATTTTCTGATCGGGGTAATAGGATCGAAAGAAACTTGTATGAGAATTAGAGAAGAAATCAAAGTTTTTCTAGAAAAACACTTGGCTATGGCCCTAAACATAGACAAGACACACATAACACATGCAACAACCGAAAAAGCGTTATTTTTAGGATATGACATTTCTTGTACTCCTAAATCTAAAATGCCTGTTGGGTACAACTCTCGTAAACGATTAGTCAGAAAAACTACTCGAACTATTCTGAATGCCCCTATAAAAAGAGTGGTCGAAAAACTTCGATTAAAGGGCTTTCTAAACAAAGAGAATCAGCCAACCAGATGCGGGAGGTATATTAATACGGACTTATGGAATATTGTAGATTCGTATAAATCGATCGAACGAGGAATTATAAATTACTACTCTATGGCCAATAATTATGGTAGATTAGCAGCTAGAGTTCATTATAGTCTAAAATATTCCTGTGCTTTAACTATAAGTTCCAAGATGAAACTCAGAACAATGAGAGGAACCTTTAAACGCTATGGAAAGAATCTTGAAATAAAGGTCAGAGATAAGTCTATATCTTATCCTAATATTTCCTATAAACGCCCTCGGAAAGTTATACCTAGATTCGATGATAATTTTTCTTTCGAAAATTATTTCGAAGGTTTAGTGTATAGACATAAGAGACACGTTGGAAATCTTACAGGGCCATGTATTGTATGTGATAGTTACGATAATATCGAGGTACATCACGTTAGAGCCCTTAAGGATATTAGCAAGAAAAAAGATTGGTTGTCCATGACAATGGCAAAATTCACTCGAAAGCAAGTGCCAGTTTGTAAGTCCTGCCATATAAAGATCCATAAAGGTATTTATGACGGAAAGAGATTATAAGATTCTTGGTCACTACTTGCTAGATATATTGGTAAGATATGTGACTAATCAAAACCCTTTATCAAAAAAAATTCCATTAATAATTTTTGAAAAAAACATCTAAATTTGGTGAGAGCCGTATGCAGTGAAAGTTGCACGTACGGTTCGGGGTCGATTTATTGATACGGGAAACTAGATTGGTAAATTAGGCCACTATTGTCCATGGGGGCAGTTTTTGGTATGTTTGCAGCATTTTATTACTGGATTGGAAAAATGACTGGTTTCCAATACCCTGAAAATTTAGGAATAGTTCATTTTTGGACTACTTTTATCGGAGTAAATATTACTTTCTTCCCTCAGCATTTCTTAGGATTAGCTGGAATGCCAAGACGAATACCTGATTATCCAGATGCATATGCGGGTTATAATTATATTTCATCATTTGGTAGTTATGTGTCAGTTTTTGCAATTCTCATTTTCTTTGTTGTTGTTTACGAAACATTAACTAATTTAGAAACTTGTCCTGTTAATCCTTGGGCTTTTGACCAGACTACTGATTCGAAATACGAATTAACTTTGGAATGGGTTGTTGGTTCACCACCAGGCTTCCATACATTTGACGAGTTACCTTTAATTAAAGACACAAGCGTTTCAAAAATTAAGTCTTAACTTTTACATTAAGGGTGTATATCTATAATATGCACCCTTAAAATCAAAATATTATATATAAATTATGTCATCTAGCAGTTTAAGAATTTTAAATAGACCTATTGTTAATATTTTAAACGATCATCTTATTGATTATCCAACTCCAATTAATATTAATTACATGTGGAATTTTGGATCATTAGCCGGAATTTTTTTGGGTGTTCAAATTTTAACAGGTATTTTTCTAGCAATGCATTATACTCCACATGTAGATTTAGCATTTCTAAGTGTTGAACACATAATGCGTGATGTTAATAATGGCTGGTTAATCAGATATTTACATGCAAATGGTGCAAGTATGTTCTTTTTAGTTGTATATGTTCATGTTGGTAGAGGTATCTATTATGGATCGTATCAAAAGCCAAGAGAATTTGTTTGGATAGTTGGTGTAGTTGTATTAATTCTAATGATGGCTACAGCTTTTATGGGGTATGTTTTACCTTGGGGTCAAATGAGTTTTTGGGCAGCTACCGTTATTACCAATCTCTTTTCTGCATTCCCAATTGTAGGAGAACCTATTGTTGCTTGGTTATGGGGTGGTTTCTCCGTAGATAATGCAACCTTAAATAGATTTTTTAGCTTTCATTACTTACTGCCATTCTTAATTGCGGGTGCAGTCGTTGTTCATATAGCAGTTTTACACCAACAAGGTTCAAACAATCCTTTAGGAATTAATGGTAATGTTGATAAGATACCATTTTACCCATATCTTATTTTTAAAGATTTGTTTAGTTGGGTAGCATTTTTTGTTATGTATATAGCTTTTGTATGCTTCGCTCCAAATTATCTTGGACACTCTGATAATTATATTGAAGCGAATGCTATGGTTACCCCAGCCCATATCGTACCAGAATGGTATTTTTTACCTTTCTATGCTATTTTAAGATCAATACCACATAAGCTCGGAGGCGTTATCGCAATGTTTGCAGCTTTATTAATATTATTATTATTACCTTACACTGGAACATCAGAAGTTAGAAGTTCTTCATTTAGACCTTTACACAGAATAATTTTTTGGATTTTAGTTTTAGACTATTTTGTATTAGGCTGGATTGGAGGATGTGCTCCTGAGTCACCTTACTTAGAAGTAGGTCAGATTGCAACGTTTGTTTATTTTTTCTACTTTATTGGGTTATTACCTATGCTTGGAGTTTTTGAATCTTATTTATTGTCTTATTCTTTAGAAGAAAAATAGATTCTTAAAATATCTTACTTTTTTATTTTATCACATATTTTTAAAATAGAACTTATTATTTATGATGTTAAACGTATTTGTCAATGGAGTTGAAATTTCTGTTGATTCTCGAATATCAGTGTTGCAAGCTTGTGAAATTGCTGGTTTTGACATACCAAGATTTTGTTACCATGAACGATTATCGGTAGCTGGAAATTGCAGAATGTGTCTTGTTGAGGTGGAAAAAGCTCCAAAATTAGCAGCTTCTTGTGCTATGCCTTTAATGCCTGGAATGAAAATAAAAACAAATAGCCCCGCTGTTCGAAAAGCTCGCGAAGGAGTATTAGAATTTTTATTAATTAATCATCCTTTAGATTGTCCTATATGTGATCAAGGGGGGGAGTGTGACTTGCAAGATCAAGCCATGGTTTATGGAAGTGATAGAGGTCGATTCAGAGAATATAAAAGAGCAATTGAAGATAAGAACTGTGGTCCTTTAGTTAAAACTATAATGACACGTTGTATTCATTGCACAAGATGTGTGCGGTTTGCAAACGAGATAGCTGGTATAGCCGATTTAGGTACATCTGGTAGAGGAAGTCAAATTGAGATTGGTATGTACATAGAGAAATTATTTAAATCAGAATTTTCTGGTAATGTTATAGATTTGTGTCCCGTAGGTGCATTAACATCAAAGCCTTATGCTTTTTCTGCGAGGCCTTGGGAACTAAAAAGCGTAGAATCTATCGATACTTTAGATGGGATTTGTAGCAATATACGAGTAGACTTGCGTGGATACGAAATTATGCGTGTTTTACCAAGTCTTAATGAAGAACTCAACGAAGAATGGCTAAATGATAAATCTCGATTTAGTTTTGATGGGTTGAAAAGACAACGTTTATGTGATCCACTACTTAAACAGAATGATAAATTCATTCAAATTTCATGGCTAGAAGCATTTGATATAGTTATAAGTGAGCTAAAAAAGTCGAATGATCATATTTCTGCCTCCATTGGTTCGCAGTGTGATTTTGAATCGGCTTTTATGTTAAAAAATTTATTAAATTTATTTGGAAAAGTTAACATTCAAAATAGTGAAGCAAATATATTAAGAGAGATAGACTTTGAATCACTATACAAATTTAATGCAACTATTAATAAAATTGAAGAAGCTGACGTGTGTCTTTTAATTGGTGTTGACCCAAGAAAGGAAGCCGCTATTTTAAATCTTCAACTTAGAAAACATTTCGTAAACAGTAACTTAAAAGTTGCAAACATTGGTTCAGTTTTAAATTTAACTTTTCCATGTGTTCAACTAGGCTCATCTGTAGAAGATGTTTTAAAACTTGCACAAGGACAGAATTCATTTTGTAAACTGCTAAAAAAGTCAAAAAAACCAATGATAATTTTCGGGAGTAGTTTTTTTGATAGTATAGACGAAAGTACAGCTCGCTTAATTTTATGTTTTATAACAAAAAATATTAATATAGTTTCAAAAAATTGGAATGGTATTAATTTTCTAGGTTCTCAAGCAAGTCAAGTTGGTTGTTCAGAGATTGGAATTGGTGCAAATACTCTTTCAACTAAACCCAAGTTTCTTTATGCAATAGGGGATGCAACTATTGAAGATAATTTAAAAGATTGTTTTATCGTTTATCAAGGTCATCAAGGTAATTCTTCTGCATTAAAAGCTAATTTGATATTACCTGGAGCAGCTTATACTGAAAAAGATGCAACGTATATCAATATTGAAGGTCGTGCACAAAAAACCCAAAAAATTTTATCAGCACCCGGTAAAGCTAAAGAAGATGTGTCAATTTTGTCAGCAATACGTAGTTTAATTTGTGAAAAAAAGTGTAATCGTAAATTTGCTAAAATAGAAAATTATAATTTTGTTAGTAACAAATACTTTAATAAAATCGATACTTCTGGATTAGGTTATTCTCGAATAAAAAACAAATTCATTGTTTCAGGAAGAGTAAATAACTTTTATTTAGCAGATCCTATTAGTAAGGCATCTCCAACAATGACAAAATGTTCGAAACAACTTTTAGTGAAAAGTTCATTTTTAATGTAATGTTGCAGTTATTTGTTTCCTTAAAAAAACGAGTATATATATATATTATGTTGATATTAATATTTTGATAAAAGAGTTTGATCCTGGCTCAGAATGAACGCTATCTATTTGCCTAACACATGCTAGTTGAACGCGTTAAAAAACGAGTAGCGAACGGGTGAGTAATACATGGGAATCTACCTTATAGTTTGGTTAAATACCTTATAAAAAAAGAACTTTCGCTATAAGATGAGCCTTTGTAGGATTAGGTAGTTGGTAAGGTAATGGCTTACCAAGCCGATGATCCTTAACTGGCCTGAGAGGGTGTACAGTCACATTAGAACTGAGAAAGGTCTAAACATTTACGAATGGCAGCAGTGGGGAATCTTGAACACTAGGCGAAAGCTTGATTCAGCGATATAGAGTGAATGATGACAGTCATTTGATTGTAAAGTTCTTTTACCAAGAAAGATTTTGACTTTACTTGGAGAAAAAGCCCTGGCAAATTTCGTGCCAGCAGCCGCGGTGATACGAAAAGGGCTAGTGTTATTCGGAATAATTGGGTGTAAAGGGTGAGTAGGCGGTAATCAAAGTTAATCATTAAATCTTAGCAGCAATTACTAAATCAATTTTTAATAACAAACTACTAGAGTAAAAGAGAGGATTGTAGAATTTCAAGTGTAGAAATAAAATTCGTAGATTTTTGAAGGAATATCGAAAGCGAAGGCAACAATCTGGCTTTATACTGACGCTAATTCACGAAAGCCTAGGTAGCAACCGGGATTAGAGACCCCGTTAGTCTAGGCTGTAAACGATGAGTACTCATTTTTGGATAGAATATATTCAGAAATTTAGCTAACGCGTTAAGTACTCCACCTGAGGAGTACAGTGGCAACACTGAAACTCAAAGGAATTGACGGGGATTTATACCATTCGTGGAATATGTGGTTTAATTCGTAAATACACGCAAAACCTTACCAACTTTTGAATAATTTTATATTCTAATGAAGAAATTTGTTATGTTAAAAATTACAGGTACTGCATGGCTGTCGTCAGCTCGTGTCTTGAGATGTTAGGTTTAGTCCAGTAACGAGCGAAACCCTCCTTCTTTGTTGCAAAAGGCAATTTGTTCATTTATATTAATTGAATTATGTCTGTGTACTTAAAGAGTATTGCCTATGATATATAGGATGAAAGAAAGGATGACGTCAAGTCTTCATGGTCCTTATAAGTTGGGCTACACATGTATTACAAGGGTAACTACAATAAGATGCAATAATAAAAATTGAAGCAAATCTAAAAAAGCTACCTCAGTTCGGATTGTTCTCTGTAACTCGAGAACATGAAGTTGGAATGAATAGTAATCGTTTATCAGCAAGGAACGGTGAATCTGTACCTAAATCTTGTACATACCGCCCGTCACATCAAGAGAGTTTGCTTAATTTAAAGATATCATTTATTTTTAAGTTTTAACTATTTTTAAACATTTTATTGATGTTTATATTATAAAAGTAAAAAATAAATAGTATTTAGGATTAGGAAGATGATTTTGATGAAGTCGTAACAAGGTAACGGTTGGGGAACCAGTCGTTGGAAAATTTCCTTTAAATTTTTTATATATAATATTCGTTTCTTTAATGAAGCTTTGATTCGACTAAAACTATTGATAACTTGATAACTCAGCAATTATTGTAATTTTGAAAACAAGATCCCATTTCGAACTCTTTTTATAGTTAAACTAAATTACGCTAAGAATACTTATATAAACAGGGAAGATTAGTTTTGTTGAGTTATCAAGTTAGTAATGCATAAAAATTATTAAATTTAATAATTGCTCAAACATAAAGTGTTGTTTTTGGGGTATCAAAAGAATACCTAGGTATGAAATGAAAAGACGTAGCGTTATACGAAAAGTCATGATGAGAACGCGTGTCTATGATTCATGAGTTTCTTTTAGTGAAAACTATCTTGTTTTGAATAAAGTTACTGAGCGAATTGAAACATCTTATTAACTCAAGGAAAAAAAATCAACCGAGATTTCGTTAGTAGTGGTGAGCGAACGCGAATTGGAGTAAAAACAAAAAAATTGAATAAAAAAGTTTGAAAAAACATACCGAAGAAGGTTAAAGTCCTGTTATATTCATAATTTGTTAAAAATAGTAAAAAAAAACATGTAATTTTTTTTGAACATTGGGGAACCATACCTCGAACTCTAAATATAATTTCATAACCGATAGAAAAAAGTACTGTGAAGGAAAGGTGAAAAGAATCCTTGGATGGAAGTGAAAAGATCTTGAATTTTGTTACCTTCAACTAATCGAAGTTTTGTTAATACAAAGTTACGATGTGCCTTTTGTATCATGTTTTAGTGACTTTATTGTTATAGCAAGCTTAAGTTGTTAAACGAAAGCAAAGTAAAAGCAAGATTGAATAGAACATACTTTTAGTTATAATAATAAGACCCGAATCTGAGTGATCTAATCATGAGCAGGTTGAAAGTATATGAGAATATATGGGAAGACCGAACTCGTAGCTGTTGCAAAAGCTTGAGAAGACTTGTGATTAGGAGTGAAAGGCCAATCAAACTCAGTGATAGCTGGTTCTTTGCGAAATATATGTAGGTATAGCATAAAATATTAATGATAAGAGGTAGAGCACTTTTTAGACTAAGGAGGTTAATACCCTTACTGAATCTTGGAAAACTTCGAATACTTATTATATAATTTTGTAGTCAGACTTTGGGTGCTAAGGTCCATAGTCAAGAGGGAAACAGCCCAGATTATTAGTTAAGGTCCCTAAAAGATATCTAAGTGAGAAAGAAAGTAAAAAAGTTTTGATAATTAGAAGGTAGGCTTGGAAGCAGCCATTCTTTAAAAAATTCGTAATAGAATACTAATTGAAAACATCATGTTTAAACTCTTTTGCATCGAAAATCCAGAAGGACTAAAGATATCTACCGAAACTATAAACTTTAATAGTGGTAGCAAAGCGTTTTTAAAATCATAGAAAATAATTTGTAAAAATTGTTGGAGATAAAAAAGTGAAGATACTAAAATGAGTAGCGAAAAACAATGTAAAAAACATTGTAGCCGAAAAATTTGAGGTTTTCTACATAAAGTTAAACTGTGTAGAGTCAGTCGGTCTCTAAGATATTAATGCGAAAGCACAATTCGATGAGGTTTTTTAATAAAAACAATATATAAAATGACAGGTTTTATTGAATCATAAAACAAAAAATGGATTATTTTATGATGCGTAAGACTTCAAGAAAAATTTTATATTTAAAAATTACCGTACTTAGCCGACAAAGGAAAATAGATTTAAAGGATCAAGGCTTTTGGGTTAATCATTCTTAAGGAACTCGGCAAAATAATTCTGTAACTTCGGGAGAAAGAATGCCTTTTTAACTAAAGGTGGCACAAAAAAAAGGATAGCGACTGTTTACTAAAAACACAAGACTTTGCAAAATTGCAAAATGAAGTATAAGGTTTGATGCTTGCCCAATGCTGTAATGTTAAATGGAAGCGTAAATGCGCTAAAATGAAGCTTCAGTGAATGGCAGTCGTAACTCTAACGATTCAAAGGTAGCGAAATTCCTAGCCACTTAATTGGTGGCCCGCACGAATAGCATAACGACTTTCCTACTGTCTCAAGAATGAGCCCAGCGAAATTAGAGTCTGCGTGAAGATACGCAGTAGTAAAAGTAAGACGGAAAGACCCTATAAACCTTTACTATAGTCTTGTATTGTTATGATTTATTTTTTGTGTAGCCTAGGTGGGAGCTGTTATTAAGTCTTAACGCTAGTTAATTACTGAAGCATTCATGAAATACCACTCTAAAGATAAAATCTAACTAATTATTTTTATAAGAAAATGCAAGATGTTTAGTTTAACTGGGGCGGTAGTCTTCTAAAAAGTAACGAAGATCTGCAAAGGTAAGTTTAAATTCAGTAGAAACGAATTAAAAGGTATAAGCGCGTAAACTTGCTTGATTGGAAGAGATACAACTCGACCAAGGACGAAAGTCGGCGCTAGTGATCCGGAAATTTTCAATGGAAAAGTTTCCGCTCAAGGAATAAAAGGTACTTTAGGGATAACAGGCTAATCACTCTCAAGAGCTCCTATCGACAGAGTGTTTTGGCACCTCGATGTCGACTCTTCACATCCTGAAGCTGAAGAAGGTTTCAAGGGTACGGCTGTTCGCCGTTTAAAGTGGAACGTGAGTTGGGTTTAGAACGTTGTAAAACAGTTTGGTCCCTATCTGCTTTTACTGTATGAAAACTGAAAAGATTTGCTTTTAGTACGAGAGGACCAAAGCAATATAACCTATGGTTTGTCAGTTGTTTTCCAAAAGCAAGCTGATTTGCTACGTTATTTTAATATAACTACTGAAAGCATCAATGTAGGAAGATAACTTTAAAACAAGTTTTCAAAAATTAGTGTTAGACTAACACTTAACATAGGCAATTTGTTATAAGTGGTAACACTTTCGCTAAATTGTACTAATTCATTATAAACAAAATTATAAAAACATATATACAACTTTACATATTTGTATTATTGTAAAACTTAGTTAAATATACTAAAAAACTAAACTATGCCTCAACTCGACCTAATGCATTTCTTTACGCAGTTTTTTTGGTTTTCAATAGGATTCACTTTTTTGTATGCTTATCTTTTGCACAATGTTGTACCAACAATAGCTAAAAATCTAAAATTTAGACAGAAAAAATTAGAATTATTAGCAAGTGATATAAATAAAGGAAAAGATGGAGTTTCGGATTTACTGGGGATTTATGATAACCTAATATTTCGTTCATTTCAATTATGGAAATCTAATATTTCAAGTCTAACTGAACATGGAAACAATTGGTTCAATACAAATATTAAAAATTTAAACAACTCAAATTTTAATGCGGCCAACAAAGAATATCTAAAAACTGTAGGAGAACAAAATTACAGAAATTTAGTTGTAAAATCATTTGTATCAAAAAAATAATAATAAAAAATAAATTATGAGTTCAAAATACTTATATGGGGTTTTATTAATGTTGATAGCTCTTTCTAAAGAGTTTTTAGTTTTCAATGAAGAAGTCCTAGTTTTACTTGCATTTTCTATATTTATATATTTATTAGTTAATTATGCTGGTGAAATGATTTCTAGTGAATTAGATGCCAGAAAAATAAAGATTAAAGAAGAGTTTGATCTTTATAAGAACTTACAAGAAAAAACTTTTACTCACTTGATTAGTTACCATCAAAAACAAAAGTTATTAAGTTCTGAAATTAAAGAGGTTTTTGAAATTTCAAAAGCAGAGATTACTAACATCGAAAAATTTTATGAAAATTCATTACAAAATCATCTAGTTTCAAATTTTGAAGACAGATTAAAACGAGTTTCAGCTAACGAAAATAAAACTAATGTGGCTCTTCAAAAAGAAATTTTCACAGACCTTAGAGCTTATCTTATGGATTCTTATTCAGTTGAAAGTAACAAAATGAGTAAGAAAAATAGAAAACAACTGTTAAAAAATTGTGTTGAACAATTAAAAACATGTTATTAATTATTTTGATTTTTTTTGTAAAAAATATTGTAATTCATATTTAAAAATATGAATTGAGTGTATAGCTCAGCTGGTAGAGCATTTGGCTTTTAACTAAATGGCCGTAGGTTCGAATCCTGCTACACTTAAGAAAGTAACATGTATCAAACTTTTTGTGATTACAAGCTATTCTCTAGTAGCTTAGCGGTAAAGCGTTTGGCTGTTAACCAAAAAATCATAGGTTCAAATCCTATCTAGAGAGAAATTAAAATAGTAATTGTATCAATCCTAATAAAAATTTAATCTCATTACAATTTAGCGCTGATAGTTTAGTGGATAAAACTTTTGCCTTCTAAGCAAAAAATCGTAGGTTCAAATCCTGCTTAGCGTTTTAAATTAGCGAGTATAAATTAATGGTAAATTGGTTGCCTTCCAAGCAATTTATATGAGTTCAAGTCTCATTACTCGCTTTATATTTTATGAATCAAGATTTTGCTTACTTGGTGGAATTGGTAGACACGAGAGACTTAAAATCTCTTTCTTTTTTTAGAGTATTGGTTCAAGTCCAATAGTAAGTAATAAGTATTTAGAATAGTAATAAAATGACTAAACGTTTAGAGTCAAAATTTCGTATTTGTAAAAAACTGAACAGAAATTATAATAATATATGGGGTCTACCTAAAGGTGAATCCTTAAGATCTGTAAAGAATGAAAGAAGAAAAAAAAAAAAACCCTCACTATACGGAAAGTTGTTAGGGGTAAAACAATCCTTTAAATTTTTCTATTGCAATTTGCAAGAAAAGTCTTTTAAACGAATATTAAAACAATCTGTAGAGTCTCCACTAACTACATTAGATCGATTTGTAAGTTTTCTAGAAAGCAGGTTAGATGTAGTATTATTTAGGAGTTGTTTTGTTTCGTCTATGTACAAATCAAGACAATTAATTAATCATGGTAATGTTAGCGTAAATGGTAAAACAGTTCGAAATCCGGGAACTAATTTAGCTCCGTTAGATCTAATAGAAATCGATGTAAACTTGCTTAAAAATGAGTCAAAAATACAAAGTACGTCAAACGATTTAAAGAAAAATTTCAGTTCTAGGTTTTTACCTTCTTATTTAGAAGTTGATTATAAAACTTTAACAATAGTCTTTCTATGGGATCCTAATTACAAGAGCACATATTACCCCATAAAAGCGAATTATAGTATAATTCAAAGATTTTATAGATAAATGTGATAATATTTTTCTTAAAAAATCGTATACTAACCCTACTCCTATTTACATAATAATATATATAAAATTCTATGAACAATCAAATCATGTTACAAAGCGCTAAGCAGATCGGTGCTGGTTTAGCTACAATTGGTCTCGCAGGTGTTGGTGCAGGTATTGGTATTGTTTTTGCTGCTTTAGTAAATTCTTTTGCTCGAAACCCATCTTTAAGACAACAATTATTCGGATTTACAATTTTAGGTTTCGCACTTACTGAAGCAATCGGTTTATTTGCTCTTATGATGGCATTCCTTATTTTATTTGGATAAATAAATTGGAAATTTGACATTTCTTATATTGGTACAATTTAGAACGGTTATAAGAAAAAAATTTCTGAGAAGAATTTGAAAACTTTGTTTCTAGTATCAGTAGTTATTATGTATTTTTATGATAAATTTATCATAAAGATGCAAATATTTTTAAAGAGGATAGCTAAGTGGTCAAAAGCGATAGGCTGTAAACCTATTGATTATTATCTTCGCAGGTTCAAATCCTGCTCCTCTTAGGTTTTAAGCGGATATGATGAAATTGGTAGACATGTCAAGTTTAGGGCTTGATTAATTATTAGTAGTGGTTCAAATCCACTTATCCGCATATTTGCGAGGTAGAGCAGTCCGGTTCAGCTCATCAGGCTCATAATTTGAAAATCGTAGGTTCAAATCCTACTCTCGCAAAATTATAAAATGGGTAAATGACCGAGTGGTTTAAGGTGTCAGTCTTGAAAACTGAACTATTTGTTAAGAATAGCATGAGTTCGAATCTCATTTTGCCCTGAATTAGTATTGATATACCCTTAAAAGCAAATAATGTTAATAATTTTGAATCATTGGTATGAAATAAAATTGCGATTAATTTATGTTGTTTTGGCTTTTATTGTAACTTTTATGACAGGCTATTTTTATTCTGACATACTTATGTACATTTATGTGTACCCATTTATATTCATATGTAATGATAAAAAGCTTATATTTACTAATTTAGTAGAAGCTTTTTCTAGTTGTTTGTCAATTAGTTTAAATGTTAGTTTGTTAGTAACACTGTTTCTTTTTAGTTATAGTATGTTCTCGTTTTTAAAACCTGGTTTGTATGAAAAAGAGTTAAATTTATTGAAACTAAGTACAAAACTTTTTATAATGAACTTACTTTTTTCGATCTGTTTTGTTTATTTAGTAGTTTTGCCTGGAGTAATAAACTTTTTCACTCATTTTGAGTCTTATCGTTTATTCGAATTAAGTTTAGAAGCTAAAATTTCAGATTACTTAGAACTAGTTTTGCAATGTATTTTCTGGATTAGTATAATATTTCAAATTCCAGTATTGGTTTTTGTTTGTTTATATTTGAACATTATTGATGTAACTAGTTTAATAGGTAAAAGAAAAGAATTTATAATCGTATGCTTTATTGTGGGTGCTTTGTTGTCTCCACCTGATATATTTACTCAGCTATTAATAGCTTTGCCGTTGTGGATGCTATCAGAAATAGCAATCTTAATTTTCATTGTTATCGATGAATATTCGCACAGCATTTAAGGCTGGAGAGTTGCTCGAATGGTAAGAGGTGAGTTTGCTAAACTCAAGCCTGCAATTTGCAGAATAGGTTCAATTCCTATACTTTCCACGTTATAAAAAGATATTTATGAGTTTTGAAAATCAAATTGTTGAAACTAAACATTTTAAAAATTTTACCGTTAATTTTGGTCCACAACACCCTGCTGCACATGGAGTATTACGTTTAGTTTTAGAGTTAAATGGAGAAGTCATCGAAAGAGCTGACCCACATATTGGTTTACTGCATAGAGGAACTGAAAAACTTATCGAAAACAAGACATATTTGCAAGCTTTACCATACTTTGATAGGTTAGATTATGTTTCTATGATGGTTAATGAGCACGCTTATTCGCTAGCCGTCGAAAAAATTTTACAATGTGAAGTTCCTTTAAGAGCACAATATATAAGAGTGTTATTTTCAGAAATTACACGTATTCTAAATCATTTATTAGCTGTTTGCTGTCATGCCATGGATGTCGGTGCCCTTACTCCTCTTTTGTGGGGTTTTGAAGAAAGAGAAAAACTTATGGAATTTTATGAGCGTGTTTCTGGTGCACGAATGCACGCAGCTTATATTCGACCAGGCGGTGTTGCTCAGGATATCCCACTTGGGTTGTGTGAAGATATTTACAAATTTGCGGAACAATTTAGTTCCCGAATAGATGAATTAGAAGAATTATTGAGTGGAAATAGGATTTGGAAACAAAGACTAGTAGGAGTAGGAGTTATTACTCATGAACAAGCTCTTGATTGGGGTCTAACAGGACCACTTTTAAGAAGTACTGGATCGGCATGGGATTTAAGAAAAGTTCAACCTTATGATGTTTATGACAAAATGAGTTTTGACGTTCCCGTAGGAACTAAAGGAGACTGTTATGATAGATATTGTATCCGAATTCAAGAAATGCGTGAAAGCTTAAAAATTATTTTACAATGCATAAATGATATACCAGAAGGAAGTGTTAAATCAGATGATCGAAAAATATCTCCTCCATCAAGAGCTGACATGAAAAACTCTATGGAAGCATTAATACATCATTTTAAGCTTTATAGTGAAGGTTATTATGTACCGAAAGGCGAAGCATATAGCGCTGTTGAACATCCAAAAGGTGAGTTTGGTGTTTCTATAATTTCAGATGGTTCAAATAAGCCTTATCGTTGCAAAATTAAAGCCCCTGGATTCGTTCACTTACAAGCTTTAGATTTTATGGCAAGAGGTCATTTATTAGCTGATGTTGTTACAATTATTGGAACGTTAGATGTTGTTTTTGGCGAAATAGATAGGTAGAATTATGATAGCATAAAAAATTAAATATTATTGTTTTAATGATATTTAATTTCAAAAGTGTAATAATTTAATGAAAATAACTCATATCTAGAACTTATTGAGAAAATACAAGTTAAAGCCTTGTTTACACTATAGAAAAAATAAAAATTTAATTATGCGATATATCCTTTGTTTTTTAGTATCTTTATTCTTATCTGTAAATAATATTGCTTATTCAGATTACGCACATCCTTACCAAGTATCATTTCAAGATCCAGCAACTCCTGTAATGGAAGGTGTAATTTCATTACACCACGATCTGTTATTTGTTTTAACAGTTATTGGTGTGTTTGTTGGTTGGGTTTTGTTCAGAGCTACTTATATGTTTGATCATAAGCGTAACCCTATTGCTTCAGATATTACTCATGGTGCCACTATAGAAGTTGTATGGACTGTTACTCCTAGTTTGATACTAATGGTTATTGCTGTGCCTTCGTTTGCTTTAATCTATTCTATGGATGAAGTTATTGATCCTGCAGTTACGTTAAAAGTTCAAGGATTTCAATGGTATTGGGTTTACGAATATTCAGATTATGCAGATAAAGAAGGAAACGCTATAAGCTTTGAAAGTTATATGGTAGCAGAGGATGACTTAGAAGAAGGGCAATTACGACTCTTAGAAGTGGATAATAGAGTTGTTTTACCTACAAATACTCATTTACGTGTTTTAGTAACAGCTTCTGATGTGTTACATTGTTGGGCAGTACCTTCTCTTGGTGTAAAAATTGATGCTTGTCCAGGTAGATTGAATCAATTTTCAATGTTTATTAAGCGAGAAGGGGTATTTTATGGTCAGTGTAGTGAAATTTGTGGTATTAATCATGGTTTTATGCCAATAGTTGTTGAAGCAGTACCTGTTGAGAAGTATGTTAGTTGGGTAGCGGCTCAAACTGAGTGTGAAAACTGGCTTGTTGATAAAATTACTGCAATTCAAAGCTTAAATTCTAGTTCAAAAAAGTAATAAAATATGACGATTGGCTTTAGTCAAATTGTACTAATTATTATTATCGGAGTTTTATTGTTCGGAAATTTTTCGAACATATTAAAAGAAATTGCTCAAGGAATAAAATCATTCCAAGACATTCTTAAAAAATAATTTACATTATATAAAAATATTCATATGGCAAATTCAAATTTAATCCAGCGGCATCCATTTCATTTAGTTGATACAAGTCCTTGGCCTTTTGTAGCTGGGATGTCTGCGTTAAGTTTAACTACTGGATTCGTGATGTATATGCAGTGTTATCAAGGAGGATTCTATGTTTTTAGTTTTGGGTTTATATCGTTACTTTTCACGTTTTTTGTTTGGTGGAGAGATATAGTACGAGAAGGTACATTTCAAGGTCATCATACAAAAGCTGTACAAGATGGTCTCACTTGGGGAATGATTCTATTTATTGCTTCAGAAGTGATGTTTTTCTTTGGTTTTTTTTGGGCTTTTTATGCCGCATGTCTTTCCCCTACAATTGAAATAGGTGGTATTTGGCCTCCACCTGGCGTTGATGTTTTAAACCCTTGGGAAGTTCCTTTTTTGAATACTTTAATTCTTTTAGTCTCAGGAGCATCATGTACATGGGCTCATGATGCAATGATTTGTGGAGATAGACAAGGAGTATTATATGGATTATTAGCTACAGTAAGTTTGGGAGCTGTCTTTACAGCGTTACAAGCTGTGGAGTATCTTGACGCAAACTTTACTATATCTGATGGAATTTATGGGTCAACTTTCTTTCTAGCGACTGGTTTTCATGGCTTTCATGTATTAGTTGGATCAACATTTTTAGTAGTTTGCCTAATCCGAGCAAACAATCATCACTTTACACGTCAACATCATTTTGGTTTTGAAGCTGCAGCTTGGTATTGGCATTTTGTAGATGTTGTTTGGTTGTTTTTGTTTGTATCTATTTACTGGTGGGGTGGTCTTTAGTTCTCAATCTTAATGTAAGTCCCATCAACTGTTTATAAACAGTTGATGGGACTTACCCTGTAAAAATAAAATTATATGCCGACAATTGAGCAATTAAAACGAAATTCACGAGTTAAAAAACGTTCTTATAGTAAAGCTCCAGCATTAAACAAAAACCCTCAAAAAAAAGGTGTTTGCACAAAAGTGTATACAAAAACTCCAAAAAAGCCTAATTCAGCAATACGAAAAGTCGCTCGAGTAAAGTTAACAAACAAACAAGAATTTATTGCATATATACCGGGCGAAGGGCACAACCTCCAAGAACATTCTGTTGTACTCGTTAGGGGAGGTCGAGTAAAAGATCTACCAGGTGTTAGATATCATTTAATTAGAGGTAAATATGATTTGCAACCAGTTGCAAATCGTTTACAGCGACGATCAAAATATGGTGCAAAAAAAAATAAATAGATTATGTTAGTGAAAAACAAATTAGAAGGTTTTATTGTTTTAAATTTCTTAAAATTTTATTTGGCTAATGGTAATAAAGAGGTATCTGAGAACATAATGAAACATAGCCTTGCTATATTGAAAAAGATAAAAAAAACAAATCCTATTAGTGTTATTTCTTCTAGTGTTGAAATTGTTAAACCCTTTTGCGAAATAAAAAGCTTAAAAATCGGCGGTTCAAATTATAAAGTACCTACCGAAATTCATCCCGTACGGCAAAGAGTTTTAGCAATTAAATTTATTGTTTCAAACTCAAACAAACGAAATGAGAAATTTGCTTCGTACCGTATAGCTATGGAAATCTTCGATACTTTCTCTTTGTCTAGTCAAAGTATAAAAAAATGTGATGATGTTCACAAGATTGCGGAAGCAAATAAAGTATATATTCAATATAGAAATTAAAAAACAGTAATTATGAGATCCATCTGGAAAGGTCCTTTTATCGATAGTAATGTTTTAGATGCTATGAACCAATTGCGAAAATTGGGTAAAACGAAAGTGCCTATTAAAATAACCTCAAAAGGGTCAGTAATTTTTCCTTCTTTTGTCGGTTTAACGTTTTTTGTTTTTAATGGAAAAAAATTCTCCAATTTGGTAATAAATGAAAACATGGTAGGTCATAAGTTTGGTGAATTTATTGTAACCAAGAAACATCCAATTCATAAAAAAACAAAATAATGGGACAAAAAGCAAATATAAATAGTTTACACTTGACTCGTAATATTGATTGGAATTCTGTTTGGTATTCAAATGAAAGAGAATACAGGAGTATGTTGGTAGAAGATATAACAATTCTTAATTATTTAAAGTCATGTGGTGTTTTGAATAAAACATCCGAAGTTTTAAAAGTTAGAATTTGTAGAATCTCAAAAAATATGGTTATAGACATCCAGTTAACAAATAGTTTAGAAGCGGAATATATGTTTTTACTTAAAAAAGTGGCTTCAAATCTGAAAAAGTACTTTTTGGGTTTTGAACGAGTTTTTCTTGTATCAAAAGTTTTAAATTCTAATGAATTAAAGGTAAACTCAGTGCATATGTCAAAAAAAATAGCTGGATTGATCGAAAATCGAATTCGATTTAAGAGTTATTTAATTAAGAATTTGATAAACCAAACAGCTGAAGTATGTAAAGGAATAAAAGTTTCATGTAAAGGGCGTATAAACGGGGCTGATATGGCTAGTAGTGACTTTTTAACAGTAGGCTCTATTCCATTTCAAACTCTGCAAGCCAAGATAAACTACGGATTTTCGGTTGCAAATACAGCTAAAGGATTAATGAGTATTAAAGTTTGGGTTTATAATAAATAAAATTACCAACAATGTTGTTTCCAAAAAGAACTAAGTATAGAAAGATGCATAGACGAGACTCGTATAGAAAAGAGCATAGAGTTAATACTTTAACTCATGGAGATTTTGGAATTAAATCTTTACGATCCTGTCGATTAACTGCTAAACAGCTAGAAGCTACTCGCAAAACAATGGTAAAAAAAATGAAAAGAATGGGTCGAATTTTGCTTCGAGTTTTTCCAGATGTTGCCATAACCAGTAAACCAGCTGAGGTTCGTATGGGAAAAGGTAAAGGATCTTTAGATTACTGGTGTTCGAATATAAATTCTGGGCGCATTTTGTTTGAATTTCAAGGTATTTCTAGAGCCATTGCTTATGAAGCCGCAAAAAATGGTGTTAGAAAATTGCCTATGCAGACTAAATTTGTCAGTTTAGAAAAAAGTAAAAAATGATACAAGATAGAACTTTCTTAAACCTTGCAGATAATTCTGGTGCTAGAGTAGTACAGTGTCTAAGAGTTTATAAAACTAAAAAAGTTGAAGTAGGTTCGTTAATTCTAGTCGCTGTAAAACAAATCAGACCACAATCAAAGTTAAAAAAAGGTGAATTGTTAAAAGCCATTGTTGTGAGGCTAACTATGCCAACTTCACGTAAAAATGGTAATTATATAAAATGTTTTGATAATTCCGTAATTTTGTTAAACTCAAAGAATGAGTTTTATGGTACTAGATTAATAGGACCTGTAACTAATGAGTTACGTAAAAAAAAACTCGTAAAGATTTTATCTTTAACAAAATTCATAGTTTAAAAATAATATATGAATCGACTACAAATTTGGAATAAAAATATAGTTTCTTCGGATTTAATATACAAGTTAAATCCGAAAAACTTAAATAATATTATCTGTCTTAACGATGTTGTTTTAAAGAGCACTATAAATACAAGTATTAATGACCCTAAAGATGTAATCTTTGGTTTGGTCGCTTTGGAGCTTTTAACTAATCAAAAAGCTAAAGTCTCTAGAACTCGAAAATCAATTGCAGCTTTTAAAACACGAAAACTCGTACCTATTAGTTCAAAAGTCACTCTGCGTAAAAAAAAGATGTATTCATGTATAGACTTTTTAATTTGTGTAGTCTTTCCTAAGTGGACTCAGCTAAAAGAACTAGAAAAACGCTCGCTAGTTATTACTAAGACTTCTATCAGCTTAGGATTCTCGAATCTTACTATGTTTCCTCAATTAACTAAAGAGTACGAACAGCTTCCTAAAGAAATGGGTCTTACTGTTACTTTGAATTCTATCAATATTGTTAACAAATCCGATTTATTAATGTTATTAAGTGAGTATCAAACGCCCGTGATATTATAAACTAAGAAAAAAGATTAAATGTAGTTTATGTTAGGATATTTTGGGTTGAAATCTTTTTTGGCTTTTATTAAAGACTCAAATAAACAATAATAATTAATTTGTGTTATTTGTCTTGATGTAGACAAATAATATAAACTAAATAATCATTACAAAAGGGACTTTAGTTTAGTTGGTAAAACATTAGCTTTGCAAGCTAAATATCAGGAGTTCGAGTCTCCTAAGTTCCAATTTTCTTTATAAAATATAAAAGCCCTAAAGAAAAAACTTTAATTAAGTTTGATGCTTGAAAACCCCTTATCAGATACAAAATAAAATTTTAAAAAATATAACACATACATGTTATTTTTATAAGATTATACAAATTTTGTTTCTTTTACAATTTTACAATTACTTATTTTTGTATAATATTTACAAACTTTCTTCATGTAAGTATTGTAAGATACGTTGCAGAAAAAACTACTCCAAAACAAAATTCTTATAACGTAGAATCAATCACAAACAAGAGAAAACTAATATATAAAAGAAAACAAACAATTTCGTATGGACTACAACTATTTTGGTCATATGGTTCATCCGTAAAAGAAAAAATTGGTATTGAGGTAATGATAATAAAATTGTGTGATTTGTTTGCATTAACATAGATTACGCAATTTCAGGAACTATTTCCAAAAGAGATTTTAGTTAGATTGATAAAGCATTAGCTTTATAAGCTGAATATCAGTAATTTTGGTCTCCCAAGTTTTATAATAAATTTTGCAATAATATGAAAAATAGTAATTTAAAGGATTTTAAGAAAAGGAAAGTGCTTAAAAAATTCGAATTGATTTTTCTTCAGAAAAAAATATCGAAGATTATTAATAGAAACTTTTTAGAAAGGTTTCACTTACACACAGGGGATATTCAAGTTAAAAATAGGTGCACTTTAACAGGTCGTTCAAAAGGAATTTGTTCCGATTTTAGGTTATCTAGAATAAAAACAAGAGATTTGGGGTCTAATGGACTAATCAATGGTTTTAAAAAAGTCTCTTGGTAAATTATCAAGAAATTTTTATGCCTCTTTAGTTTAATGGTTAGAACAATTGCTTTGTAAGCAATGAATTTCAGTTCGAGTCTGAGAAGAGGCTTTCGTTTTTCATATTTTAAGTAACAAAGTTTAAAATGACATTTATAGCTCACAGAATAAAATCATTCCAAGACATTCTTAAAAAATAATTTACATTATATAAAAATATTCATATGGCAAATTCAAATTTAATCCAGCGACATCCATCTACGAGTCTTTGGCTTTTTATAGCTGGCATGTTTGCGGCTAGTGTTTTTATTATTGGGTTGATTTTTTATTTGGCAAAAGCTCATCCAGGGGTACTTTATGATACCTTAAAGCTTCTATGTCTTCAAGATCATGACTTGAACGAACTAGTAATGAAGATCGATGGTCTGGAACATAAAACCCAAAGCCAGGAACATAGAATCCAAAGCCTGGAACATAAAGTCAAGGTGTTGAAGGCTGAAGTGGATGAGGCTAACATGCAGACGACTGAGATAATGAGATCTGGTTTAACTGCGCTTTCGCTTCAAATACTAATATCAACTCTTAAAAATAACTAGTTGATCTTTACAAGGTTTTACAATAGCATTTATAGCTCAATGGATAGAGTTTCAGGTTTCGACCCTGACGGTGTAGGTTCAAATCCTACTAAATGTTTAGTATAACAATTAATATTAATTTTGTGAAAGCCCTTTTCGTCTAATGGTTAGGACACTACTCTTTCACGGTAATGATGTGAGTTCGACTCTCATAAAGGGCAAATATATGTACGCGAAAAATGACACACAATAAATCATACAGGCTATTAAGAGATTTTTATAGAAAAGTTTCAATTTCACATTTAGTACCGTAAAAAGGTAATTGATCTTGTGAATGACTTAAACCATTTAACTCTGAAAAAGAAACAAAACTGGAATGTCGCCAAGCGGTAAGGCATTGGTTTTTGATACCAACATTCAAAGGTTCAAATCCTTTCATTCCAGACCCATCGAAAAGTAAAAATTAGCACCTTTATTTATTATGGGTCGCGGTATAGTACTTGTTTTAGTGTTCGTAAATTTTTCGAACCTATTAAAAGAGATTGCTCAAGGGATAAAATCATTCCAAGACATTCTTAAAAAATAATTTACATTATATAAAAATATTCATATGGCAAATTCAAATTTGATCCAACGATTTTCATTCTCTAGCCCCTGAGTTTTTGTGGTTGGTATGTCTGCGTTGAGTGTGTATCTTATAGGATTAATTTTTTTTTTATTAAAAAATTATCCGGGAGCACTTTATGAGACTTTAAATCTCTACCTTCAGGATCCCAATGTGGACCGGCTTGTAATGAAGGTACAGGCCTTGGAAAATGAGATCCAGGACCTAGAAGATGAGGTCGCTCGATTGACGGCTGAAGTGCATAAGGCTAACGATTATTTAAAAGATGCCCGTTTCCTGAAGGAACAGGCTGCCTTAGGACTTTTATTAGGTGTGACAATAACATTTATTGTCAGAAACGTGTCGTTACATCTCGCTGGTGGTTAACTTACTAACATGAACTATTGTAAATAAATAGTTCATGTTACTAGTTAAAACAGTTTCCATACTACAGTATGGAAACTATATTGGATCTAGATAGATTTGAACTATCGACCTTACACTTATCAGGCGTATGTTCTAACCAACTGAACTATAGATCCATCATTTTTAAGGAACGTTTAATTAAACGTTCCTCTAAAAAACCAATTAGCGTTTTACTCTTTTGATTCCCAAGGGCTATTAAAATTAAAAACTCGAAACTCTTGAGTCAATTCAATTGGCTCAGAAATAACTCGTTTCTGGCTATCATCATACCGAACTTCTGTATATCCTGATAATGGAAAATCTTTTCGCAACGGATAACCTTCAAATCCATAATCTGTTAAAATTCTTCGCAAATCTGGATGTTGTTCAATGTATATTCCATTCATATCCCACACTTCTCTTTCTAACCAATTGGCAGATTGATAAATATCAACAATTGACTCCACAGGTGTAAATTCATCAACAAAAGTCTTGATTTTTATTCTGGAGTTATATTTTGTACTTAATAAACAATAAATCAATTCAAAACGATTCTCTTTTGTTGGGTAATCAACTGCAAAAAGATCCACTAAGAGTTTGAAAAGACAATTCTCATGATTTTTCAAAAATAATATCGTTTTTTTTAGATCAGATACGTTAACTTCAATAATAATCTCATCTCTAAACTGAGTAATTTTTTGAACGTGATTCATCAAAGTTTCTTCTAGAAATGTAACAAATTTTCTATCCATAAGGCTATTTATATATATATATTATTTTTATTACTTTGTTAACCACTTTAGCACGTTTTGACTACGTTTAATTTTCTTTTGTAACTGAAGAATACCATATAATAAAGCTTCAGCAGTTGGTGGACACCCCGGTATATAAATGTCGACCGGAACTATTCGATCACAACCTCTAACTACTGAATAAGAATAATGATAATACCCCCCACCATTAGCACAACTTCCCATAGACATGACCCACCGTGGTTCTGGCATTTGATCATACACTTTTCTTAATGCAGGAGCCATTTTGTTAGTTAATGTACCCGCAACTATCATAATGTCTGACTGACGTGGACTAGCTCGAAAAATAATTCCGAACCGATCAAGATCATATCTACTGGCCCCTGCATGCATCATTTCAACTGCGCAACAAGCTAAACCAAAAGTCATCGGCCAAAGAGATCCTTTTCGCGCCCAGTTTATCAAGTCGTCAACTTTTGAAACGACAAATTCTAATTTATTTGACATCTTATATTTTTATCCTAAACAAGGGAACGAGGACTTGAACCTCGAACGATAGTTTTGGAGACTATTGTTTTACCAATTAAACTATTCCCTTTTATAAAATAAAAATACTTTATTTTATATTGTAAATTTTAATGTAAATTAATAGCATCACTTAAGTATAAGCACGTTAATGTCGTCCAAACATAGGCTTGTAAGAAAGCTATTGCTAATTCAAGCCCTGTAATTGCAATAATAACAATCATTGGAAACAATTGAATTATATAAAATATTCCACCAGCTGCAATCATTTTCCAAGCGAAAGTTGCTAAAATCTTTAATAATGTATGACCGGCCATCATGTTAGCGAATAGTCGTACTGCTAATGCAACAACTCTAAAAACATACGATATTAATTCTATAGGCACTAATAATGGTGCTAAAGCCAATGGGGCTCCCGGTGGTAGAAATAAACTAAAAAAATGTAAACCATGTCTTTTTAATCCAATTATGTTTAACCCAACAAAAGTTGTCATACCAAGACCAAACGTAAATACGAGATGACTAGTAACAGTAAATGTATAAGGAATCATACCTAAGATATTGGCAAAAAAGATGAATACAAAAGTTGTAAAAATAAATGGGAAAAATCTAGACCCTTTGTCCCCTAAAGCTTCGTGTAACATACCTTGAACGAATTCATAAATCATTTCGGAAAGAGTTTGCCATCGATTAGGAGCTAGTGTACTCTCAAAAGTTGTCATATGAAAAAAGCATGCTATTATAAAAATAGTTAAAAACAAAAATAAACTTGAATTTGTAAATGCAAACTTGCTTCCTAACATAAACGAAAATATAGGAACAATTTCAAATTGCTCTAAAGGTGAATATAACATTAATTATTTTTTTGTCAAGCTAGAAGTGGAATTGAACCACTATTAAAAGATTTGCAGTCTTTTACATTACCGTTATGTTATCTAGCCTAAAAATATACGGAAAAAGGGACTTGAACCCTTATAGATTACTCTACTACCACCTCAAGGTAGCGTGTCTACCAATTTCACCATCTCCGCATTATTATACAAAATAAGAAACAAATAGTTAATATAAATGTTCTTATTTACACTCTTCTTTTCTTAGGTAGTTTACAACCACCATGAGCAATTTTGGTAATATCTTGAATTTTCAAAATTTCTAGTTTTTCGGAAAGAAAACTTTTTACGCAAGCTTCTCGTCCATCACCAAATCCATTCAAACGAATATAAACTTTTCGGATACCACTTTTGAAGCTTTTTTGTGCAAGTAAAGAACTAGTTGCTTGCGCGGCGTAATAAGTTGACCGTTTTTGGCCTTTTAAACCTGTGGATCCTCCAGAACCAGATACTATAACGTTACCTTTTAAATCTGTCACGCAAATTAATGTATTATTGAAAGTCGATTTTACATGAACTATACCTGTATTAACTAAACTAAATTTTTTTTTCAACATTCTCTTTTTTATAACATTTTTTAAGCCAAGGAGGAATCGAACCTACAACGAATCCATTATGAGTGGAGCATTCTACCATTAAATTATTGGCTCTTGAACATATATTAAAATTTATGTTAAATATATGTTAAAACTTATTCAGCTGTTTTCTTAAAGAACCTTATCATAAAATTTAGATAAAACTATTTTTTTATGTAAGACTTCTTCCTTACAAATTTTAAGCCTCTATGACTTTTTATATCAATGAGTCGTTTTGTATTTGTTTGAATATCTTTTTTAAGCGATGTTTCGATCAACAAATTTTTTTTCTCTAATAATTTTAGCAATTTTATAATGTGTGACTGAGATAAATCGGTTATCTTACAATCCAATCCTACGTTTAACTCGTTACAAAGACTCATAATTTGACAATTATTCAGCCCAGAAATATTTTGTAACGCTACGTTTACCTTTTTTTTATTACTTAATATTTTTCCAAAGATTTGAACCATATTGCTTATTATTTTTGTTTCCCTGGCTTGATGCACACAAGTTCGTTTTCGTATCTTATACCTTTACCTTTATAAGAATCAGGCACTTTGATCGATCTGATTTGACATGCTATTGAAGAGACAGCTTGTTTGTCAAAACCTTTTATAAATACCAAAGTAGGTTTTAAACATAAAATTATGATGTTGACAGGCACAAATATTAAAACATCTCGGGATAAACCAACTTTGATAACTAAAACCTGACAATTTTTTTCCTGGTCAAAATAACACCAAGCTCGAAACCCTATTCCAAGTAGACTCAATTTCTTATGATAAAATGTTTGCAACCCAGTCAGTATGGAGTCGATTTTGTTTCTAAACAACAATGATTTATCAATTTTCAAAAAATTAGAATCTATTTGACATTTTGGATAAGAATCACTTTTTGATAGATTTAGAACAACTCTACCTTTTGAGTTTAAAAATATGATCGCATCATTATAACGAAATAAACATACATTTTTAAGTTCAATCAGATTTTTATGTTTCATTTTTAATAAATTTTAAATAAGCATTGTCCACCTACTTTTTTATGAAAAGCTTCTTCATTCGTTATAATTCCTTTATTTGTACTCATTATCAAGATACCCGTTCCATTCATAGACTTATTTAAATCTTTCCACTTTTTAAAAGACTTAAAACCAGGACGCGAACCAAGAATTACATTTCTGATTGCTGGTTGATCATCAACATATTTCAATAAAATATAAAACTTTTTGTAAGTTCCAATATTTTCTTTAAAAAAACCTCTAATGAAGCCTTCATTAGCTAAAATATTCAGAATTTGTTCTACAGTTTTAGAATATAAACAAATGACTGAGTTCGCCCCAATTTTTTGACCATTTACTATCTCATTTAGACATTTGATTATTGTTTCCATTACTTGTTATTTTTTTTATTAAAACGCTTGTTAAAATTCAAGATTCGTCTATCTGTAGAACTAAGTTCTGCTATATTTTTTGCGGCAAATCTCCACAACTTATGAGTCTTTAAATCAATATCTAATCGATTGTGGGATTTTTCTAGTAAATAATCAGATTTTATAGCTGACCCATCTGTCAACTGGATCCACGTTTTATTGTTATTTTTAAAACTAATTTTCATTTTATGTTTTATATTTTAATAAATTTAGAAGGGTTATATGTTGGGCTCTTGGTGCGTCAACAAGTGAGCTTTGAACTAAAGTTAAGATATTTGGAATATCTGAACCACTCAATCTGTCTAAAAAATAATACCATTCACCTGGGCTTATGACTTTTAAAGATTTAGATATCTCAGTCGAACTACCATTTAATATACGCCCGAAAGCATACAATGCGAAAAGTCGAAAAATAGGAATAATTGTTATGTTGTTAATCAAGTCATCAGAAAGAGTACTATTACGATCACTATATATTAAGATCGTTTTTCCTTGAAATATAGTTTCTTTCATATTACTGGGTAATAATGAAAAAAAAGGAAGATTTTTTATATTCTTAAAACTCGTTAAACGAATTTTTAAATTTAACTTTGATAAATCTTTCTGAAGTTTAATCCAGCCATCTGAATCACACGACTTTAATTGACCAACGAAGAAGAAATTAAAACTATCTAAATTTTTTACTAACCATCTATCTTCTGATAGGTACTTTTTATCTTTATAATTCATTATCTTTACATATGTATTTTTGGCGAATAGTGAGATTTGAACTCACGACTTTTAAAATCACAATTTAATGCTCTAACCAACTGAACTATATTCGCCATGAGCTTTCAAATTATTTTTTCTTTGAATTTGATTCAAAAATAAATACAATTCTAGACGCTAATTTAAGAAGAATTTTGTTTGTTTTTTTATGAATGTTTTTTTGTGAAAAATTTATTATAGCCTGGTTTATATTTATAAAATCAACATGTAAAATGACTGTTTTATCTTTATTTATCTTTACTGTATTATTCAAAGAAAGAAAACCTACGATACCTGCAACTCCTATTGAAAATCCTCTTTTTGTTCCATTCAATAAACGTCCTTTCAAAAAACTTTTTGAATTAAACTTTTCTTTAAAAAGATTTAATAATTCGTTGTTTAATTGAATTTTTCTATAAGCCTCAAAATCACATAAAATATCATTATAAGGCGTTTCAAAATTCTTTAATCTTGATATAGTCAAACTTGAGCTTTTTAGTTCTAATTTTGAATTATAAGATCTTAATGTATGTTTTAAACCAAAATCCAATAATATATTATTACCGATTTTTTTTATGCTGCTTTCGAAAAAGCGATTTTCAGATACATCATAACAAGCTAAAGAAGATTTTAAACTTTTCAATGAACTATTTTGCGATTTAAAATTCACTTTGTTCATAAATTTTATCAAATATTAATCTTGAATATCGGGGCGGCAGGATTTGAACCTACGAGGTTCTGTACCCAAAACAGATACGATAACCAAGCTACGCGACGCCCCGAAAGAACACTCAAATAAAAATATTTTTATTTGAATGATGCTACAAAGTTAGCCATAAATTTATGTAATTTGTCCATTAACTCAGGGCTAATTACTTTTTTAGTACTAATTTCAGTTAACATAGAAGCTCCTTCTTGATTCAAAGCAGCAATTAAAGCTTTTTCAAATGCACCGATTCGACTAATACTTAACTTATCTAAATATCCTTTTACACCAGCAAATAAAATACAAGTTTGTTGTTCCACAGTTAACGGAGAAAACTGAGCTTGCTTTAACAATTCAGTTAATTTACTTCCTCGGTTTAATAAATGTTGAGTAGCTGCATCTAAATCAGAACCGAATTGAGCAAACGCCGCAACTTCTCGATACTGAGCTAACTCTAATTTTAATGTACCAGCAACTTGTTTAATTGCTTTAATTTGGGCAGCTGAACCTACTCGACTAACTGATAATCCAACATTTAATGCAGGTCGAATACCTTTATAGAAAAGCTCTGTTTCAAGGAATATCTGCCCATCAGTAATAGAAATAACGTTAGTTGGAATGTAAGCCGAAACATCACCAGCTTGAGTTTCAATAACTGGTAAAGCTGTAAGTGATCCTAATCCAGCATCTTTACCCATTTTTGCTGCTCGTTCTAATAATCGAGAGTGGAGATAAAAAACGTCACCTGGAAAAGCTTCTCGACCCGGTGGTCTTCTTAATAATAAAGACATTTGCCGATAAGCTACAGCCTGTTTACTTAAATCATCAAATACAACTAAAGCATGCATTCCATTATCTCGGAAATATTCACCCATAGTTGTTCCAGTATATGGAGCTAAGAATTGTAAAGGTGCAGCATCAGATGCTGTTGAAGCCACTATAATAGAATATTTTAATGCTCCAGCGCTTTCTAAGATCTTAGTAACTTGTGCCACTGTTGATCGCTTTTGACCCACAGCTACATAAACGCAATATAACTTATTCGTTTCATCACCTGCATCATGCATTGGTTTTTGATTAATTATTGCATCGATTGCCACTGCTGTTTTTCCTGTTTGACGATCACCAATGATTAATTCACGTTGGCCTCTTCCGATAGGAACTAAAGCATCAACAACTTTTAATCCTGTTTGCATTGGCTCATGAACTGACTTTCTGGGAATAATACCAGGAGCTTTAATTTCTACTCGTGCACGTTTAGCGCTATTGATTGGACCCTTTCCATCAATTGCCATACCTAATCCGTCAACAACTCGACCAAGTAATTCTTTACCTACTGGAACGTCCACAATAAAATTTGTTCGTTCAACAATATCTCCTTCTTGAATTAATCTATCATTACCAAAGATTACAACACCTACGTTATCATCCTCAAGGTTTAATGCCATTCCTTTTACTCCGGAATTAGGAAATTCACACATTTCTCCAGCTTGAATACCACCTAAACCATAAATACGAGCAATTCCATCACCTATGCTTAAAACTCTACCAATTTCGTCAATATTGACATCGGAATAATAATTCGCTAATCGTTCTTCAATAATACCTGTTAGTTCAACTGCTGAAAACGCCATAAGTATTTTTATAAATTTTTAAACTACCTAGGGGAAGATTTGAACTTCCGACCTGAAGATTTTCAGTCTTTCGCTCTACCCCTGAGCTACCTAGGTTTTTACAGTAAAAGAATTATTTGTGTAAGATTATACACAAAGATATACTATGCTGTTATGTAAAGTTAAAGCCAACGGTGTAGGCCAAACAAAAAATGTTATTAAAAACAAACAACAAACAGACAAAAATAAGGAGTTTTCTTTAGATATAGGGCTTAGATTATTAATTTTTGTTGTAGAGTCAAAAAACATAAGTTTTATTATTCTTATATAATAAAAGGAAGCAATAACACTTGTCATAACTCCAATTATAGCTAAAAAATACATTTCCATATTGATAGCAGATATAAATATAAACATTTTACTGAAGAAACCAGCTAAAGGTGGAATTCCACACATTGAAAACATTACTATGGAAAATGCTAAAGCTAATTGAGGATTTGAAACAAATAACCCAGATAAGTCATTAAGATATTTTAATTTACTTAAGTTTCCTTGTTTTCTTATTGACAGGAGAATTGAGAACGTCGCAATTGTCATTACAATGTATATTATTACATAAAAAAATGTTGCGTAAATTCCTTCAATAGAACCACTACTGATTCCTATCAACATATAACCAATATGACCGATACCGCTATAAGCCAATAATCGCTTAATTTTTTTTTGCCACAATGCTCCTAAAGTTCCTATTATCATGGAAAGAAGAGAACATAAAATCAATACCTCTTGCCATGGTAGTAATAAACCATAAAAAACGTAAGAAAACAATCTAACTACTAAACTCAGTATTGCAATTTTAGGAACTATTGCGAAAAATGCTGTAATAGAAGTTGGGGCACCTTCATAAACGTCTGGAGCCCACAGATGAAACGGCGCAGCAGATAACTTAAACAACATCCCTATTAAAATAAAAAGAACACCTAAAACAATCGCATTGCTTACTTCTATATCAACCGTCTTATCAATTGTTGAAAAAATTTGAAATAATTGTTGATAATTTGTTGTACCTGTAAAACCGTACAAAAGTGAACAACCAAACAATAATAAACCTGAAGAAAAAGCACCTAATATAAAATACTTTAAACCAGCTTCCGTTGAAAATTCGGATTCACGTTTTAAAGAAGCTATTATATACATACAAAAGCTCTGCAGTTCAATAGCTAAATACATTGCAATCAAATCATAAGAAGAGACAACCAACATCATACCAGTAACAGCTAAAATCATCAATATAACATATTCGAAACAATTTAGATTTTCATACTTGCTATAGTCCAGAGCTAAAATTAAAGTTACAATAGTTGATATTAAAATTACACTTTTTACTAAAACACTAAAATTGTCAAATATTAATAGGTTGTTAAAAGCAATTACCCCCGTCATCGGATTAGATAAATTAAGCAATAAAGCAAAAACTAAAATTTGCACTCCTAACCAAGTTACGTTTCTAATTATAATAGGATAACCTAAGTTCGGTGATGTACTATAAATAACCGCGTAAACAATAAAGAAATTTATAATAACTATTATAAAAATTTCTGGTATTGCAGCGATCCAATCAATATTAAAATTAAATTCCATAATTATTACTTCTTATAACTTAAATAATTTCTAAGATGTTAGACACACTGACATGCATAACATCTAAGAAAATTTCTGGATAAATACCCATCCATAATGTACAAATAACTAGAGGAAATAAAACAGCTACCTCTCTTTTATTCATATCAATATAATTTGATATGTAGTGGATTTTTAATTGACCAAATAAAATTCTATTACATAACCAAAGTGAATAAGCTGCACTTAAAATCATTCCTAGACAAGCTATAAAGGTTACTAAGGTATTACTACTGAATGCACCAACCAAAGTTAAAAATTCGCCTGAAAAACTACTCATACCAGGAAACCCTAAGTTAGCAACAGAAAAAAATAGAAAAAACAAAGTATATAATGGCATAACTTGAGCAATGCCTGTGTAGTATTTTATCATACGAGTATGATGTCTATCATACAAAACTCCAATACACAAGAACAAAGCACTAGAAACAAATCCATGACTTAACATGATTAAAATACTTCCTTCTATTCCTTGTAAATTTAAACTAAAAATACCTATTGTTACAAATCCCATATGAGCGACAGAAGAATATGCAATTATTTTCTTTAAATCTATTTGTCTAAGCGTTGTAATTGAAGTATATACCACAGCTATTATACTCATTAAATAGACAAGGGGAGTGAAATAAACACTTCCATCAGGGAATAAACATAACGAGAATCTAACAAGTCCATAGGTACCCATCTTTAAAAGAATTCCGGCTAAAATAACAGAACCTGCAGTAGGTGCTTCAACGTGTGCTTCTGGAAGCCATATATGAAAGGGTACCATAGGCACTTTTACAGCAAATGATGCAAAAAAAGCTAACCACAAAATTATTTGTTTTTTTTCCGAAAAAGGAACGTTTAATAATAATTGGAAGTCGGTTGTTCCTGCTTCAAAGTATATTAAAAAAATAGCTAGCAACATTAAGACTGAACCAATCAATGTATATAAGAAAAACTGATATGCAGCTTTTATTTTTCTAGTTCTAGAACCCCATATTCCTATGACAAAAAACATTGGAATCAAAATACTTTCAAAAAATATATAAAAAACCAATACATCTAGCACTGAAAACACAAATATTAATAATGCACCCATCGATAGGAAACAAATGTAATATTCTTTTTCATATTTAACAACAGAATTCCAACTTGTTAATATGCATACAGAAATTAAAAAAGTACTTAATAGTATGAAAAATACAGATATTCCATCTACCCCAATAAACAAATGCAAATTTAACGAAGGTAACCATTCTAGATATTCTAAAAATTGAAATTTAGATGTTGAATTGTCAAAGAGTACAAATAAAAACAATGAATATACGAAAGCAATAAGAGATGTTACAAAAGCACATAACTTTATAGCACTAATTTGGGTTTTTGGTATACCTAAAATTATTAAAATTCCAATAAATGGGATTAATATAAGCCATGATAAGATAAAATCGAACATAATTGGTCTTGTTTTACGATAATTTTATAACAAAATAGTTTGTGAACATTAAAGCTGCCATAATAATGAAATAAAGATTAATGTCAATTAAAGTTGCAAATAACGGCCACACCAAAAGTTTAGTCATAAATAATGTAACTCCGATAAACATAATAAAAGCATATTGATGAACTAAACCAGATTGTAAACTACTTATTTGCTTACTAAAAGTAATTGTTAAAAAAGATAAACCTTTTGGGCCAAAAACTTCGATAACTCCTTTATCAACAAGTTTGTATGTTGTATTATAACCCAGCTTTAAGATAACACTACCTATTAAATCATTTTGAAGTCTGTCAAATAACCACCGTCTATTCAAAAATATATAAACGCTTCTTCCAAAAGGTTTTATGCATACTTCAAAAAGGAAGTTTTTTAAAAAATGAAAAACTAACATTGATGACACCGCACCAAATAAACTTACAATTACGGGAAGCCATTTTATATATGTTGGAATAAATTCAGCATCAATCATCACTAAATTCTCAGGTGCAATAAATATTGCATTATTCCAAAATGGAGTCCCTAAACCTATAAATAAATCTTTTGTTAAATAGCCTACGAATAAACTTCCTATACATAAAATGAATAATGGAATTGCCATAGGTAATGGTGCATCATGAGCATTCTGTATTGCATTTTTAAACCCATTAGGGTTGCTGATAAATGTAAGATATATTAATCTAAATGAATAAAATGCAGTTATCCCCGCGGATAAAACTCCTAACCAATGTGCAAATGTTCCGTGGAGACTATATTTTGCATATGCTATTTCTAATATAACATCTTTTGAATAAAACCCCGTTAAAAATGGGAATCCCATCAATGCCAATGATCCGATTAATATCATAACATAAGTATATGGAAGAACTTGCAACAAACCACCCATTCTTCGCATATCTTGTTCATCATTTAAAGCATGAATAACAGAACCTGCACTTAAGAATAATAATGCTTTGAAATATGCATGATTTATCAAATGAAACATACTAACAGAGTAGTTAGATAAACCACAAGCAAAAACCATATAACCTAATTGACTACAAGTTGAATAAGCAATAACTTTTTTTAGGTCATTTTGTACTAATCCTATAGTACCGGCTATGAAAGCAGTAAGAGCACCAAAAACTGTTATTACAGTTAATGCTATTCCAGAATATTCATAAAGCGGTGAACATCGAATGATCAAATATACACCTGCTGTTACCATAGTAGCAGCATGAATTAAAGCAGACACTGGAGTTGGTCCTTCCATAGCATCTGGTAACCAAGTATGAAGACCTATCTGCGCAGACTTTCCAACGGCACCAACAAATAATAAAAGACCTATTGCTGAGATAGCATCAACTTCAAATCCTAAAAAATTATATGTAATCCCAACAACATGGGGTACTAAACTAAATACAACTGAGTAATCGCAAGTCTTGAATACAACAAATATTGAAAACACTCCCAGAGCTAACCCTACGTCTCCAACTCTATTTATAACCATTGCTTTTATGGCAGCTTTATTAGCTTGCAATCTTGTAAACCAGAAATTTATTAAGAGATAAGAACACAAACCTACACCTTCCCAACCTAAAAAAAGTTGAATAAAATTGTCAGCTGTAATTAACATTAACATAAAAAACGTAAACAATGATAAATAAGCCATAAATCTTGGTTGATGTGGATCATGACTCATATAACTAGTCGAGTACAAATGAACTAAAGTAGAAATTAAAGTCACTGTAAAACACATAGAAACTGTTAAACTATCAAAATAAAAACCCCAGCATGCGTCAAACATTTCACAATCTAACCATGGAGAAAGCTTTATATAACACGGAGACCCAGAAAGACCTACTTCAAAGAATAGGGCTACGGAAATTAAACAAGCAAGGCTCATACCAAGGATAGTAATAAATGCAGCACCTTTTGGAGTTAAAAATCGTCCAAATAATCCGCTAAGAATAGAACCCATTAGTGGTAAAAATATAATACTTAAATACATAATTATTAACCTTTCATTAAATTGATAAATTCAATTGCTATTGTTCCTCTAACTCTATAATAGATAACTAATATTGCTAGTCCGATTGCCGACTCAGCCGCTGCTACAGTTAAAACTAACAATGCAAATAATTGGCCTAAAATATCATCTAAAAAAACTGAAAAAATAATGAAATTAAAATTGATTGATAATAACATTAACTCAATGGACATTAATAAAATTATTATATTTTTTCGGTTCAAAAAAATTCCTGAAAGACCTAATAAAAATAATACCATGGCTACAAATAAATACCTCGTCTGACTAATCATAAATTTTTTCTTCATAGTAAATTATCAAGCAATGCAATTTATTATTTGATAATAAAAAGTTTTTATACCAACCAATCTAACCCTACAAAAATCCCAGATATAAAAAGAACCCAACCTAAAGAAAAAGGTAAAAAAACTTTCCAGCCCAAACGCATTAGTTGATCATATCTATACCGAGGGAACGCTGCTCGAACCCACACAAAAACAAATAATAAAATAGTCGTTTTTAAACCAAACCAAACTACGCCAGGAATCCAGTTCAATGGAGCAATATCAATTAATGGTAACCAACCTCCTAAAAAAAAGATATTTACCATGCTACACATTAAGATCATATTGGCATATTCCCCCAAGAAAAACAATGCGAAACCCATTGCCGCATATTCAGTATTATAACCAGAAACAAGTTCGGCTTCAGCTTCAGGCAAATCAAAGGGGGCTCGATTTGTTTCTGCAAGGGCCGATACAAAAAACATCAAAAATAACGGAAATAATGGCACACAATACCACACTGCTTTTTGAGCTTTTACAATCTCTGTCAGATTCAATGATCCTGCACATAATAAAACACACATTATGATTAATCCTATAGAAACTTCATATGACACCATCTGGGCAGCTGATCTTAAAGCCCCTAAAAAAGCATACTTTGAGTTACTTGACCAACCAGCTGTAATAATTCCATAAACTCCCAAGGAAGATATTGCAAATACAAATAGAACCCCTACGTTTAAATCAATTAAAACCATATTGTCTCCAAAAGGGATTACTGCCCAAGTTAGCAAAGCTAATAAAAATGTAACGATTGGTGCCATTACAAAGATCACTGTATTAGCACTACTAGGTAATATAGTCTCTTTTACTAATAACTATAATCCATCTGCAAGAGGTTGTAACAAACCAAATAAACCAACTACATTTGGACCTCGTCGCTGTTGCATACTTGCCATTACTTTTCGCTCCAATAAAGTTAGATAAGCAACAGCTACCAATAAAGGTACAATCAAGGCTAAACTTTTTAATACCACATTCAAAATAATCAAAAAAATTGTCATAAACTTTAAATCTTTTTATCAACTAAATTGGTTGCTCCTTCAAAATCTCTTTGCAATTGTCGGTAAATATCTTGTCTTCGTATGTCACTTCTTCGATGAAGAGTTAAAGAAATGGCGCCTATCATAGCTACCAAAAGAATAACGCTAGACATAATAAAGAAATAAGAATAATATGTAAACAATACGCTACCAATAACATCTACGTTAGTCGGTGATATTACATTATTAATCCATGACGTATTTACTAAAAATTCAGTCTGCAAAACCTTATACTCCGATTGAGTAAAAACAACATTGTCTATTGACTTTAAATCTCCTTCAATAATTAAGAAAATTTCAAATAAAAACAAAATACTCAAAAATAAGCCAATTGGTAAATAACGATAGATCGAACTACTTGACTCTGAAATCTTAACGTTTAGCATCATCATTACAAATAAGAATAATACCGCTACTGCACCAACATACACTATCAAAAATAACATGGCTAAAAACTCTACTCCTAGAAGAATTAATAATCCCGCTGTATTAAAAAATACAAATACCAAGAAAAGAACCGAATGAATTGGGTTTTTTGATGTTACCGTAAAAAAAGCAGAAAATAACGCTAACATTGAAAATAAATAGAATAAGAAAATATCAAAAGTCATAATTTATTTTTTAATTAATTATCTATACAAAGATTCTGAGGCTAAATTTTCTCTGATTTCCCATTCCCAACGATCTCCATTTTTTAATAACTTTTCTTTATTATAAATCAATTCTTCGTGGGTTTCCGTTGCATACTCAAAATTTGGTCCCTCAACAATTGCATCTACAGGACACGCTTCTTGGCAGAACCCACAAAATATACATTTTGTCATATCAATGTCGTATCTGGTTGTTCTACGACTTCCGTCACTTCTAGCCTCAGCTTCAATTGTAATAGCTTGTGCTGGGCAAACTGCTTCACACAATTTACACGCAATACATCTTTCTTCACCTGAAGGATACCGCCTCAATACATGCTCTCCTCGAAACCTTGGACTCAATGCTCCTTTTTCAAAAGGATAGTTAAGAGTTACTTTTCGTCGAAAAAAATATTGAAGTGTTAACCACATTCCACGAAAAAGTTCTGTTAAAAACAAAGTTTGTATACTCTTATCGAAATATCTATTTGTCATATTTTAAAAAATTTTATTTTGTATCTAATGGAAGTTCTTAATTATTAGATTTTTTATATCTTATTGGAATTTGAAAGATTTGAACGCTTGAATATTTAGCTTGCGAAACTAATGTCTTCTCAATTAAATCAAAATCTTTTTTAGGAATAAATTTTGACACTTTGTAAATCAGTTCCAATCAAAACAAATCACACAATTTTATTATTACTACTTGTACGAATTATGTTTCCACACATAGAAAAGTGCTGCAACCCAAACAGCATAGTATAATACAACATCTGTCCAAGGTACTACATTTGTTTTTTTGTTTACAGCAGCTTTTTCTAGTTTCTCGGTGTTTTCCGGCTCCGAGATTTCAGAAATCTTTTCTGTATTGCTATTTTCAATAAAACACTGTACGGTGTCTATGGGAACAAAGTTTGTGACATAGACTACGAAAATCACTGCTGACAATAGAAACAAAATTTTCACATTTTTATCAGACAATTTTGTCAAGTCACCATTCTGAACTGCAACAATATAAAAAATTCCAAGAAACACAAACACTAAGACACAACAAATAAGAAAATAGATAAATAAACTGCTATCTTGAGAAAAGTTTAACATATTTAAAATTCATGTAAATTTTAAGCACAAATAAGAATAATAAAAACAGTTTTTGCAAGATAAATAATCAACAAATCAATACTAAGATTTGAAATCAACTTTGATTTGAGATCGTGCATATAATCACTAATCAATGTATGAATACCTGTTTCAAGATGCATTAACATAATTAACATCGCCACAAACGCTAAAAAAAGATTATTTGAAATTGCTACACAAATTATGCTAACAACTAACAAACATGCAGAAGTCCGTTGAGTAAACCAGTGAAGAAAACCTTGATTAAACAATTTCAAAATATAACCAAACATACACTATAATTTTACAATAAAATCACAATTACTACTACTACAAAAACCAATCCTAAAACAATCATACCAGTAGTATACAAATTTTTTATTTCTAAACCCAAAGCTAAGTCCCAAGACAAATGACGTATACCATTTAATAAATGATACGACATCATAAATACAATAAAATAACCAATAGTTAAAACAAGCGTCGCAAACATATAGAAAAAATCAAAAGAGATAGAATATTGAAAACTAGAACCCATATAAAACAAACTATTATAAAATAAAACAAAACTTAAAACCATTGATAAACCAAGAAGTGATCCCGTTATTCTATGAAAAATAGATAAAACAGATGTCAATTGTGGTTTATAAATCGTAAGATGAGGAGATAATGGACGAATTTTTTGTTTCATAATTTAACTTTTATGGTTTTTAAACCAATAACACAATCTATTATAGCAACCAACAATACTAACTTAGCGAGGGCAGGATTCGAACCTGCGCCACACGGATTATGATTCCGTTGTTCTAACCACTGAACTACATCGCCCTATTAGAAATTTTTTATAAACATAAGTGATAACGGATTCGAACCGCTAGCTTTTTCCGTGTAAAGGAAACACTCTACCAATTGAGTTAATCACTCTCTTTAATCTTAAAATGAACTCTTATACAATACAAACACATCCCCATAAATTAACGGCTTCATATCATATAGGTTCAAGGAACCAGTAATTTAAACCTTAATGATATGAACCCAAAAGTCTTTTACCAATTTTACCAATTTTACCAACTAAATTTAAATTCTATTTTAATCAAAACTTTTTTTAGTTTAGTAAATGATAGTAAATAACTGATTAAAAATCAAATTACTGGTTCCTTGAACCTAGATGGGTTAGGAAGAAGAAGGAGAGAGAGACCCCCCCCCCCAGGGCGCGGAAGAGAATAGTGATAGAGGCGCGGAAGAGAATAGTGATAGAGGCGCGGAAGAGAATAGTGATAGAGGGGCGGAAGAGAATAGTGATAGAGGCGCGGAAGAGAATAGT
>Ga0172372_10001013_pt1 | contig 43419 bp, 29 predicted proteins | sample LakKiv5m_2_FD_114544 | JGI IMG/M metagenome (GOLD analysis project Ga0172372, IMG submission 114544) | Freshwater microbial communities from Kabuno Bay, South-Kivu, Congo - kab_092012_9.5m | ecosystem: Environmental > Aquatic > Freshwater > Lake | place: Democratic Republic of the Congo...
CGTCCAGCCAACCGCCGCAGTTGCACGCCCGCCGCGGTGCCCGCGGGGACTGTCCCCGGTGCCGCACCGAATGATGCGGATACCAATAAATTCTCTGGGATTTTCGCGACAGGTGCCATGCACTTCGAGGTCGTGCGCACCGTTACCGGGGGATTGACATCCCCCGCACGCCTTTTCACGGTGGAGCGGATCCAAAGAACGAAATCAGGTATCCTTACCACCGCTTCACCATCCCAGCGTCGCCCTCCCGGGTCTTCACCCGTCTGTTCACAGGATTCCCGAGAACTTCAACGCCATTGAGTCGGGGCGAGGCGTTACCGTGTTCGACAACTCGCCCGCTCAACTCGCCCGCGACTGCGAAGTCGCTGACCGCGGCGGGCTGCGGGTTGCCACCCGAGCCATGCGCTTGTGAACGAACGTACTGTTCAGGCGGGCCGCAGAGTTTTTACGGTTAATTTCCATGCCCGTCTTTTCCCACATCAGCACTTGTTGTGTCACATTCAGGTTTTCCGGCCTGGCTGCTTTTCTTTTTCATCGACGTCGTGCACACTCATGAGTTCTCCGGGAGCCCCTGCAGCGGGCCTGTAGTTTCCCGCAGTATTCTTCTCTGAAAGACGGACCCATGACAGCTTTCCTTCGGTCGGTGTGCATACTGGCGATCTGCCTGTCGGCAGCCGCTCCGCTGATGGCCCAGGAGCAGAACCTCGTGTATCCCGTCACGCGCACTGTCGATCAGACCGATGATTTTCATGGCACCAGCGTTACGGACCCGTATCGTTGGCTGGAGGACGATGTTCGAACCTCGCCGGAAGTTGCCGCCTGGGTTCAGGCCCAGAACAAGGTGACTTTTGGCTACCTTGGTTCGATACCGCAGCGAGAGTCGATTGTGAAGCGAATGACAGAGCTGTGGAACTACGAAAAGATCGGCGCACCGTTTCGACGTGGTGGTCGGTACTACTTCTCCCGCAACGACGGCCTGCAGAACCAGAATGTGCTCTGGATGCAGGAAACGCTCGACAGTCAGCCCGCTGTGCTGCTCGACCCCAACTCCTGGTCGAAGGACGGCACCACAGCACTCTCCGGGACGGCCTTCAGTGACGACGGCCGCTGGGTGGCCTACGCCGTTCAGGAGGCGGGTTCCGACTGGAACACATGGAAGATCATGGAGATCGACACTCGCAAAGTGCTCGAAGACGAAATCCGCTGGGTCAAATTCAGCAGCGCTGAATGGACGCCGGACAGCCGCGGCTTCTTCTATGCTCGTTACCCGGAACCCGAAGCCGGGGCTGCGTTTCAGTCGCTGAACACCAACATGAAGGTCTACTACCATCGTGTTGGGACGCCGCAGTCTGCGGATGTGCTGGTGTACGAACGTCCCGACCACCCCGACTGGGGTTTCCAGCTGTCTGTCACTGAGGACGGCCACTATCTGATCATTACGGTTTGGGTGGGCACCGATGATCGTTATCGAATAGTCGTGCGGGACCTGACCGAAAACTACGGGCTCCCGTTCGAGCTCATCGATAACTTCGAGCATGAATATTCATTTATCGAGAGCGATGGTCGGGTGTTGTACTTCCAGACGAATCTGGATGCACCGAACCGTCGAGTCATTGCCATAGACCTGAAGCATCCTCAGCGCGAACACTGGAAGGAAATCATCCCTGAAGCCAAGAATACGCTCGAATCCGTCGGACTTGTGGGCAACATGTTCGTGTGCAGTTATCTGCAGGATGCCCGGACACAGGTTCTTCTGTACTCCATGAACGGCACTCCGATTCGTGATGTGAAATTTCCGGGCATCGGGGCAGCTTCGGGGTTTGATGGACGCCGCGGCGACACCGAAACCTTCTACTCCTTCAGCAGCTTCGCACTGCCACCCACAATCTACCGCTACAATATGCTCACCGGCGAAAGCCGCGAATTTCGTCGTGCCAACGTCAAATTCACTCCCGAAGACTACGAGACCACTCAGGTCTTCTGCACCAGCCGTGACGGCACAAAATTCCCCATGTTTTTGTGCCACAGGAAGGGGCTCAAGCTGGACGGCAGCAACCCCACGCTGCTCTACGGGTATGGTGGCTTCAACATATCGATCACGCCCTCATTCAGCGTCAGTCGCCTGACGTGGCTGGAAATGGGCGGAGTGCTGGCGGTGGCCAATTTGCGTGGTGGCGGCGAATACGGCGAGGCGTGGCACAAGGCCGGAACCAAACTTCAGAAACAAAACGTGTTCGACGACTTCATCGCGGCCGCCGAGTGGCTGATTGCCAACCGCTGGACCAGCAGCAAAAAGCTGGCCATCCAGGGACGCAGCAACGGCGGCCTGCTCGTCGGCGCCTGCATGACTCAGCGCCCCGATCTCTTTGCCGCCTGTCTCCCCGGAGTCGGCGTGATGGATATGCTTCGCTTTCATAAGTTCACAGCAGGTCGGTTCTGGACGGACGACTACGGCTGTGCGGACAACGCAGACGAGTTCACTGCTCTGTATCGCTATTCGCCGTATCACAATCTGAAACCAGGCACAAAATACCCGGCCTGCATGGTCACAACGGCGGACACCGACGACCGCGTGGTGCCGGGCCACAGCTTCAAATTCGCCGCCCGCCTGCAGGCAGCTCAGACCGGCCCCGCTCCAGCGTTGATCCGCATCGAAACGTCAGCCGGACACGGTGCTGGCAAACCCACGGCGAAAATCATCGAAGAATCAGCTGACGAGCTGGCGTTTCTTGTTCGCGAACTCGATGTGCAGACTGCTGCCACCGCTCCCGCACCACGGTAACCACACACTGCTCCAAATCATGTCCAGCTCCCCGGCAAGTGCTGCGAAAAAGTCGGCTGCAACTGAGCCGCTGCAGGCCGAAGGCTGGCAGCGAGAACTGTCGCACGCAGTTCGATCGACCGCTGAGCTGCGTCAGCGACTGCTGTTACCTGCAGAGGTCGGGAGCACTGACACGGCCGACTTTCCGGTGCTGGTGCCGGAGAGTTTTCTGCGACGCATGCAACCAGGTAATCCGCTCGACCCTCTCCTGCTGCAGGTGCTCCCACAGTCCGCCGAACGGGAATCACCTCCCGGATTCGTCGCCGATCCCGTCGGCGACAGAGCCGCTCGACGAAGCCCCGGCCTGCTTCACAAATACCACGGCCGCGCTCTGCTGATTACCACCTCCGCCTGCGCTGTTCACTGCCGTTACTGTTTCCGTCGGGCGTACCCCTACACCGACGAGCCGCGCCGCGCTGATGACTGGAATCCGGCACTGCAGGCAATCGCTGAAGACAATTCGATTCGCGAGATCATCCTGAGTGGTGGTGACCCGCTGAGCTTGAGCGATCGCCGTCTTGAAGAGCTCGTTCTGCGCCTGGACGCCATTCCGCATCTGGACCGCATCCGCATTCACTCGCGCTGGCCGATCGTACTGCCATCACGTGTCACAGGGCGGCTGCTGTCTGCCCTCAATGAATTGCGGTCACAGCCGATCTTCGTGGTGCACGCCAATCATCCGCAGGAAATTGCGGCTGACTGTGCCGACGCACTTCGACTGCTGGTTCATTCCGGCATACCCGTGCTGAATCAGGCAGTGCTGCTTCGTGGCATTAATGACTCGCCCGAGACCCTCGAACAGCTCTGCCTGTCACTCATCAATCTTGGCGTCATGCCGTACTACCTGCACCAGCTGGACCGCGTGGCTGGAGCGGCCCATTTCGAGGTTGCGGAGTCCGTCGGAGTTCAGCTGGAAGCCGAACTCCGCAGACGCCTGCCTGGATACGCTGTTCCCCAGTATGTCCGCGAGATTGCTGGAGCCGAAAGCAAGCTGCCTGTCTCCTGAGCACAGGTCAGACCACATTAAATGTGGACGGTGTGCTCCAGGGAAGCTTTGTGCCGTCAGCAAGGACAGCCCGCACCCAGTACCGATAGGTCGCAGGGTTCAATGGATTTGCGGGGGTGAAACGGTTTGTTGTGAGACCGGACTGCGTGATGAAGTCGAACTTTCCGCCGATCAATGCGACCTGAATTTCGTATGTTTTGGCTTCAGGAACGGCCAGCCATGTGAATTGAGGCAGTGGATTGATGGTGGTCGTCCTGTTTGCGGGTGTGAGGATCACTGGAGCCCCGCTGGTGGCAGTAAACTGATAGGGTTCGCTCCACGCGCTGAGTTCCCCGGTGGTGCTCACTGCCTGCACCCAGAAGAAATACTTTCCGGCTGGAAGTTTCTCCGGGAACGTGAAGCTGTTGGTCGGCGATTCGGACCGCAGATAAACAGCGGGGGCGACGTTCCGGTCAACCCAGACCCGATACACGGCCGCTCGATCAATCCTGTTCCACGAAATCGTCGGCTTTTCAGAGGTATAGATCTGGTCAGAGGGCAGTTGAGTGATAACGGGCCGAATGGAGGTCGAGAACAGTGTCGGAGCGCTGGGAAGGCCCGTGACCTCCGGAGGATACCGATTCGCTGTCACCTGGATACTGCCCGGAGACAGATCGCTGGTAGCAGAAACTTCGATCTGACCGGCCAGCTGCTGCATGGAAAGGATGTATGTCAGATTTGGTGCTGTTCCACGACTGTTGACGATGGTCTTCGAGTAACCTTCAAGCAGCCTGATCGCGGTCTGCACTTCGGCAGCGGTGGCCGTGAAGGGAAGCGGGTCTGTCGTCACTGTTCGACCATTCGGACCGAACGTTTTGAAGTTCAGACGGAAGGAACCTGTTACGGGTGTGCCGGAGATGCTGACTTCCGAAACCTGACTCAGACGTCTGGCACGGACACGAAATTCCATTTCTCCGTAGTCTGTGGAAATCTCTCGTGTGGTGGCACTTACGGATCCAGTTGTCAGGCTGGAGACAGCTGAAACACCCACCAGCCCCGGAATTCTGCCTAACTGCAGTTCGAAAACCGGATTCGCACCGGTCGTCACTGACCGGACTGAAACATTCTGGAAGCCAATCTTCGCCACCGCCGTTCGAATATCACTGGCGGTCGCGTTGAAGGGAAGCGACACAGTGTTTTCAACGCGACCGGCTGTGCCGGGGAAGCGGAATGACAGCCTCCATGTACCGCCCGTCGGACTGCCATTGAAGGCGATCGTTGACACCTGGCTGGTGGGGAGGTTGTAGGAGGTCTGTCGGAGGTAAGGGATATTAACGAGTGCCTGAGAGTCGGGGACTCCGCGGTTTTTCACAATGAGTTCATAGTGTGTGGCGTCTGCCACGGGTTCCCATTCAATTGTGATGGGAGTATCAAACGTGGGACCGGAGGGCCGAAGCACCTTGACGGACGGTGCGACTTCAAATTCGTAGGCGGGGGACCAGACCGAAACACGTCCAGGATTGGCATCGTCGATGCTTCGCATGAACAGGCGGTACTGCCCCATCGGCAGTTCGCTGCGCAGTTGCGTCACCTGCACCAGCTCGCCTCCGCCGGTCCAGTTCCCTGAACCGCTGACACCTTTCAGCAGAAAAGTATTGGCGCTGGTCACGGTGACAGTGAAAGTTCCGTTGGCAGCATTGTTTCCCTCAACGCCACTGATCCGCACCTGCTCGCCGGTCTTCAGGCCGTGGTTATTGAGCATGATTTCGATATCGGATGTGTTGGAAGCACCAGAGATGGGGCGTGGGGTGCTGGGTCCCAGCGTCACAGCGCCGTTTGTGTAGAATTCGCGAACATCCTGAAACAGCACTCCGCCTCGCCCGTCAGGCATGGCGCGGCCGAGCGCATCGAGCATGGGAGTTCTGGCGGCAACGCGGTAGACCGTGGAAGTCTGGGTTGTCTGGTTGCTGAGAAAGAGTTCATAGGTGCGTGCACCTTTGGCGTCGGACCATGTAAGCGGGAATGTGTTGCCATCGATCTTGCGTGGCTGGCCCGCAATGACGGAGACGGGGCCTGTCACCGTGGGAACGGTCTTGAGCAGCACATCCACGGGAGGACTGTACGGCCCGGTTGTACCGTCAGCGAGCCGTGCTCGCATCCAGACTCGATTCACACCCAGTTGGAGCGGAGTTGCAGGGGTGTATTCGCGAGCAGTCGCCGGGATAGTGGCATCGAGCAGGATTCGCTGACGAGTTTCGACGTCGTTGATCCAGACTTCGTAGCCAGTCGCTCCCTCGACACCAGTGAACGCGATGCGCGTTGTTGGATTCGTGGTCTCGGGGATCTTTTCGGCACCGGGGGTCGCATCAGGAAAGGTGACCACAGGGCTGTTTGCAAGCAGCGTGCGGGTTTCGAGTGTTTCCAGCAGTGCCGGGGCGGGCACGGGCTGATTGTGGCGGCGAAGGCGACGATTTCCCGGGAGGAATTCAAACTTCATGATCTTCTCTGCCAAGTGCTGGCCTGAAAATTCCACAGAACCACCGCAGACACGACGCAGAACGCGCGGTCTCGTAACAGTATCGATCAACCGCAAAACACAATTTGACGGAATAGCCCCTGCGATCGCCCGATCTTGAAAAATCGCACCATCCGTCAGAATCTGAATTCCGCTATCGGCGGAATCTGCGGGTTTGCGGGGCTTTCGGCAGTGAAATCTGCACCATGTAACGGCCCTGGGTCCGGTCAATCGGCGGTTTTTTCAGTGTGTACCTCTAAGGATGGGAAGCGGTCGCGGTACCGCAGACGCTGCCACCAGGTCGCTTTTCGCAGGAGTGGGTCACCTGCGGAGACTTCGCGAGTTTTTCCGCGACGCGTCACGATGATCACTCGCCCACCGTCCGAAAGCTGCTGCACCATCCAGTATTTGTCAACGACGTACGTGTAGTCTTCGCCGTTCGGCACTGGCTGGATGTCTCGCGCACCAGGACCTGGATGGAGTCCCTGCTTTGAGACCGTGTAAATCACCAGATCACCAGGTTGAAAAGCATTGTGTGACAACGCGGAATCCCCGAACAATCCGTTTTCCGACACGCCGGACAAGGCTATTGATGGTTGAGTTTTTATCGTGAATTCCGGAGCGACACAACGGGAATTTTCAGTCATCGCGGTTCCTTAACTGCCTGTTTTATCAGAGTCAAGCCGAATTCGACGTGCGACAAACTCCTTTTTTGAATCCCTGGCACTCTTCGATTTTCCGCCGTCAATGCTGTTTACTTCAGATCCAAAATTCAGCAGACTCCCGTGGTCAACGAGTTCCACAGTCATGATCATGGCCTCCCCTGTCTCGCTTCCCTTCCAATCCTCAGGCTACGCAGTTCACCAGATGGACGTATTTCTCGAATCTGCCCGTGAATGGGAAGACCGTCCGCTGGTCTCCCGAATCGCTGTTTCCGCCAGTCTGTCGGCGATGTCCGAAGATGATTTGGTGACGGAAACAGAACATTTGCAGGCTCAGGGTGTTCGCCATGTCACCGTCCGCCGTCAACAGGCCCTGCAGATCCAGCCCTCGCGGATGCTGCAGATTCTGAACGACGCCGGGATCTCAGTCAGCAGCCTGGGATATTGTGGTGGCTACACCGGATCCCTGAATCTGTCTTTCGAAGACGCGATGGAAGACACTGCAAGGGCTGTGGAAACAGCCATGGAACTCAACGCCCGCGCCCTGATTGTGCTTCCAGGCAATCGGGGACTGTTCACTTTGAATCATGTCCAGCGATCCGTGCGAATTGGTCTTCAGGCCGCAATCAGCCATGCAGGTCAGTATCCGCTGAAGCTGCTGGTGCCAACTTCCAGTTTGCTGGGGGATGATCGGGACGTCTTTGGCAGCCAGGGCTCGATGCTGGCGTGGCTGGAACGTCAGACTGGTTCACGCGTGCATCCGCTGATTGTCATCCGTGGGCGTCGCACCTGTCGCCTGCCGCAGGGGTGGCGCGAGGCTTTGGGAAGTGGAGGAAGCCTGCGGTTGTGTCGAGTCTGCCGATGTTACGACCGCAATTGCGAAGCGCTCGACCGCATTCTGCGGTTGCTGGCGGTCAAAGGCGGACGAGTCCTTGCGAACGCCGCGGGAAGTAACCCAGAGACTTCCGGTTCACCCACAAAGACCGGCCGGTAACCCGATCTCCGCATTTCGCTTTGCGAAATGGTGGTTGATGGCCGAACGACCTTCAATGCCCCCAGTCATCAGGGGCCGTGCTCCATTTCCCAGACGGTGGCAATCACTCTGAGTACGTGATAGGCAACGGCGCCCTGCAGATCTTCGAAGATCGGTTTGAGTCGTTCAGTTCCCAGACGTCCGATTGAATCTTCCACACGGGTGCGAATCGACGGAGCGACCCAGGGTGTGAGATCTGTGCGGCGATGAACTTGAAGCCATGCTGACAGATACTTGCCGACAGTATCCAGTGATCGGTCGAGCTGGATTGCGACTTCTTCGATGGACAGTTCCTGAGCAAAGAGTTCGTAGTATTCTTCGGCGTTTTGGCTGGGGAGTCTGGAAGAGACGCGAGTTGCCGGGGAAGTGACAGAATCTGTTCCTTGTCCCGGAGCTGCGTTTCCGGGGGAGTTGGAGTTGCGGGGGAGGTCGTTATCGAGTTGCAGGCCGCGGGACTGACAGTACTGTTGGATTTCGAAGAGGACGACGGCGCCGAAGTCGTTGAGCTTCTTTTCGCCGATGCCGGGGATTGCCGCGAGCGCGGTTGAGGAAGCAGGGCGGTGCCGGGCGAGGGCTCGGAGGGTGTTGTCACTGAAAATGATGTAAGGCGGGAGTCCGCGCTGGACGGCAAGGCGGGTGCGGAGTCCGCGGAGTTCGTTGAAGAGGTCGCGATCCACACCCTCCCACGAATCCATTGCCGTTGCGGCAGCCGGTGCCGGGTTTTCGCTGGAACGAGTGCGCAGAAGGGAGGGTACGGCCTGACCACGGAGGAGCTGGCGACCGGTGGGCGTGATCTGCAGGCAGTTGTACTCGCCGGACTGCCGCAGAAATCCCTGTGATGTGAGTTGATCGATCCAGGCGCGAATTTGTGTTTCAGGATCGTCACGAAGGAGCCCCCAGGTGGAGAGTTTATCGTGATGGTTTTCGAGAATGCGGCGAGCTTTGGATCCTTTGAGAACCTGAGCGGTATAGGTACCGCCGAAGCGTTCCTGGAGTCGCACAACGCAGGAGAGGATCTTTTGGGAGACGATGAGGGCGTCGGCCACGGGCGCCATTTCCTGAAGGCACACATCGCAGGCTGAGCAGGCGGGCTTATCGAGCGACTGTCCGAAGTGTTCTACGAGCATACTGTGGCGGCAGCGGATGCTTGAGCAGTAGTGCCGCATGGATTTGAGCGATTCTTCGGCCACCTCGCGGACGGAGTCGTCCGTGGTGTCCTTCATCAGGTAATTCCAGGTCTCGACGTCGCCCGGCGAATAGAGCAGCGTGCATTCAGCTTCGAGCCCGTCGCGGCCGGCGCGGCCACTTTCCTGCTGGTAGTGTTCCAGCGATTTCGGCATTTCGGCGTGAATCACGAAACGTACATTGCTTTTGTCGATCCCCATGCCGAATGCAACAGTGGCCACGATAATGTTGACCGATTCGTCGATGAAGGCTTCCTGACCCCGACGCCGATCGTCGTCGCTGAGCCCCGCGTGATAGGGCAACGTTTTGTAGCCGGCGTGATTGAGTGCGCTGCTGACCGATTCGACGTTGCGACGGCTGATGCAGTAGATCACGCCGGATTCACCTTTGTGGCGATCAAGAATTCGGCGGATCTGCCCAATCGAATCCACACGTCGCTCGACGCGGTACACCAGATTTGGGCGGTCGAAGGATCCAACGAGTATTTCGGGCTGGTGGAGGCCCAGCTGCAGCACGATGTCCTGTCTGACCTGCGGGGTGGCTGTGGCGGTGTAACCATGCACTGAAATGCCGGGGAAGTGCTGTTTGAGCATTTGCAGCTGACGGTATTCGGGACGGAAATCGTGCCCCCACTGACTGATGCAGTGCGCTTCGTCGATGGCCACGAAGGACAGGCCAGCATCGCGGAGAAAATCCAGCGTTGCAGACTGTACCAGACGTTCGGGCGAGATGTAGAGCAGTTTGAGTTCACGGCGGCGAATTTGTGTCGCCACGGACGCTTTTTCGGCACCGGTCTGTGAGCTGTTGATGCAGGCGGCGGAGATGCCCAGCGCCTGCAGCGAATCGATCTGGTCCTTCATCAGCGAAATCAGCGGTGATACGATCACGGCAAGTCCTGGACGAGCCAGCGCAGGCACCTGGTAACAAAGCGACTTTCCGCCGCCCGTAGGAAGCACCACAAGGGAATCGCGGTCCTTCATCACCAGCGACATCGCCTCAGACTGCAACGGACGAAAACCGGGGTAACCCCACCATTTCTGGAGCGGTTCAAGGAGCCGCTGATGGTCCGTGGCGGCAGAGGATTTGGGGGCGGTTGAAGAGCCAGCCGCGCCAATGGAGGTGGTTGATGGTGGACCGGGCTGAACCATGGTGAGCATAAGCAACAGGGGCCCTGAAAGCAGCTGTGCGGCAACGGTCTGCCTGCACACCTGAAGACAGAAATACCCGATCCGTGAGAAAACTGCAGTCCCTGCGTGGACTGAGTACAATAAAAATCCGACCTTTGAGACACAGCGGAGTGATTTCGAATAAGCACTAGGGGAACTGTAATAGGTAGTACCACATTAAGTCAATATTAAAAGCCCCATTGCAATTGTTTTTTCGAAACGGTCGCAATTTTACAGCCAATCCCCTGGATGTTGTATGTCCAAAAAGATTTGCCACAAAATCAAGGTTTTGGTTTACAGGCAGATTTTGCCGCGTTAAGCTCCCCACCTCTTCGCAGTCCACCAGGGATTCGGTTGGCTGCGAAAAGTCCCGAAGGGGTTCTTTGGGATTCAGGACGGTCGCATACGCGACCTCAGCTCAACTGCGGGAAGGAGCCCTATTCATGAGCACCAGTAATCGTCCGAAGCCGTTGATTGGAATTACCGGGGATTTTCGTCCCGATCGCTTCAACGCCGCCGCCCTCAGCTGGTTCAACACCGGCTACTACGACAGTGTCACCGCCGCCGGTGGCATTCCTCTGCTCCTCCCACCGCTCGAATCTGAGGACGACATCGCCCGCAGTCTGGACGCTGTGGCGGGCATTGTCCTCGCCGGCTGCAGCCTCGACCTCGACCCCACCCGCATGAAACAGCATCTGCATCCTTCGGTGCGAGTGATGCCGAAGCGGCGGGAGGACTACGATCGGCGGATTGCAGAGATGGCGATTCAGCGGAAGCTCCCTGTTCTGGCCATTGGTGCTGGTATGCAACTGGTGAACGTGCTGTGCGGTGGTTCGCTGCATCAGCACATACCCGAAGACATTCCCCGGGCACTGCATCACCGTGATCCGGTCGAACAGAATCTGCGGCATGTGCTGGAGATCGTTCCGAGCACTCGGCTTGATGCCATCTACGGTCCTGGTGAGGTCCGGGTGAACAGTGCGCATCACATGGCGGTGCGAGATCTGGCCGGTCGTTTTCGAGTGAGCGCCGCCTGCCCGGACGGGGTGATTGAGGCGTATGAGTCGATCGAAGACGACTGGTTCTGTCTGGGTGTCCAGTGGCATCCGGAGAATGGAACCGCCTCTGCGCTGGATCTGCAGATCTTCGAGGCGTTTATTGACGCGGCTGCTCGTGAAGACGAGCCTGCCGGGATACTGTCCATCAGCGATCACCTGCGTCGGGCTGCCTGATCGGCCCGGTACATCGTTTGCTCTTCCACGCTCCTGCTCTGCCGTTTGCTCCTGGCTGCACATCAGCACACGTTCAGTCGAGGAGTCTGCCAGATGTTCCTGGAGTTCCCTGATTTCTGGTCCATCGTATCCCCACTCCTGCTGGTGCTGGAGTGGGGCATACGTCTGACCATGCTTTTCTGGGTTCCAGTCCGTCGTTCACCTGAATCCGCTCGCAGCTGGCTGCTGCTGATTTTTTTCGAGCCGTTGGCGGGGCTGGTACTGTATGGGTTATTTGGCCGAGCGGACATGCCGCGAAAACGTCGTCGGCGCATTCGCCAGCTCAATCAACGGCTTGCGTCTCTGGCTTCAAAGATTCTGCAGCGTCCGGAGATTCATGAACCTCGGGTGGATGCTGCGGCACTGCCTGCTGCGCGGCTGGCCAGCCGTGTTGGCACGCTGCCAATTCTGGAAGGAAACAGCATCGAGCTGATTGCGGACTACCACGGTTCGCTGGCCCGCCTTGCGGCCGACATCGAGTCATCCGTCAGTCATGTGCATTTGCTCTATTATATCTTCGGTTGCGACTCAGCGACTCAGCCGATTATCGACGCGCTGCTTCGGGCACAGGCTCGCGGCGTGCGGTGCCGCATTCTTGTGGACGCCTACGGCTCCCGCAGCCTGTTTCCGGAACTGGCGGCTGTGCTTCGTCGAGGCGGCATAGAAATTCGTGAGCTGCTCCCCACCGGGCTGTTCTCCCGCGCTGGTATCCGCCGTGATCTTCGCAATCATCGCAAGCTGGCGGTGATTGATGGGCGCGTTGGCTACACCGGTTCCCAAAACCTGATTCGTCCGGACTTTCGTCCCGGGATCCGCTATGAAGAGCTGGTGGTGAGGGTAACCGGTCCGGTGGTGCTGGAACTGCAGTACGTCTTCTGCTGTGACTGGCTGCTGGAAACAGACCAGATGCTCGACAGTCCCGATCTCTTCCCGAATCCTCCCGTCACTGGCTCGATCGCTGCTCAGGTACTGCCATCCGGTCCCTCGTGGACTCCTCTGAGCCTGCAGCGAATTGTCGTCCAGTTGATTCATTCGGCCCAGCATCGCGTGGTTGTTACCACACCCTATTTCATTCCCGATGAATCGCTGCTGCAGGCGCTTCAGACAGCGGCTTTGCGGGGTGCTGAGGTACGATTGATGGTGAGCGAGCAGGAAGAGCAGTTTCTGGTGAGTCAGGCACAGCGGTCATGGTATGAGGAACTGCTTGCGTGCGGCGTAGAGATTCAGCTCTTCCGTCGCCATTTTCTTCACGCCAAGCACATCACCATCGATGACAGCATCAGTGTGATTGGTTCCTGCAACATGGACATCCGCTCATTTATGCTCAACGCCGAGGTCAGCCTGCTGATTTACGATACAGCCTTCACTCGTGACCTGCAGCAACTGCAGACGCTGGACCTGCATCGCAGTCGACCGCTGACCGCATCAGAATGGCGCCGCCGGGGAAGGATCGCGAAAGTCACCCAGAATCTCTGCCGACTGTTCAGCCCGCTGCTCTGACGGATTCTCCATCAGCAACAGTCCTGCTGCAACGAGGGGCGTCCAGCCTTGAGAGAGAATCGATTTTGGCAGACACTGGGTGCAGTTGTCACACATCTGACCGCAAGAGTCCTGCTGAAGCCACGCCCTACATGACTGCATCTGCTCCTTCACCAACCGATTCCGGTTCCGTCACCACCGGATCGTATGGCTCGATTCCGGAACGACTCCTGATCCTCGCTGCCGCGGCCCTGATGACCGCAGCCGTTCTTCAGGCAGCCCCGCTGCAGAGCGCCAATGATCGCTCACGCTGGGCCACGGTCTGGTCTCTGGTAGAACGCGGCACGTGGCAGATTGACGAAATTGATTCGCAGCCAGGCTGGACCACCATCGACAAGGTCCGCTATCGGACGAGTGCTGCGGAGCCGTGGCATTTTTATTCGTCGAAGCCACCCTTTCTGTCCGTTCTGGCTGCTGGTCTGTACGCCACAGAAAAGGCCACGCTCGGCTGGGGGTTATCTGAGCACACCGCCGCTGTGACTCGACTGCTGCTGCTGTTCATCAATGTCCTCCCCTTCGCTGCTGCTCTGACAGCGCTTGCAGCAACACTTCGGAAGTTGAGTGTTTCGCTGGCTGTTCGCTGCCTGATCATCACCGCCGCCGGCTTCGGCTCGATGCTCAACCCCTACCTTGTGACGCTTAACAACCATACGCCAGCTGCCGCCTGCGCGATGCTGGCAGTCGCAGCTGCCATCGACCTGCGGCAAAAGGCAGCTGCAGCTGGCTTCGTGCGACTGGGTTTCTTTGCGGCGATGACCGCCTGTTTCGAGCTGCCGGCAGCACAGTTGGGTGTGGCAGCCTTCGCGTTGGCGATCAGCACCTGCAGCCGACGCGTACGGACGCAGTTTCTCCCCGCCGCCGCCCTGCCGCTCCTAATGTTTGTCGGCTCCAACTGGTCAGTCACCGGAACGCTCAAACCCTTCTACGCCACCTATGGATCGGATACCTATATATATACGCACAATGGCATTCCCAGCTACTGGACCAGTCCCCGTGATCTGGATGCCAGCACAGAGCCGCTGCCGATCTACTTGTTTCACTGCCTCGTGGGCCATCACGGACTGCTCTCGCTCACCCCGGTGCTGTTGCTGTCTGTCCTCGGCAGCTTGCTGGTGTGGCGAAAACGCCCTATGGCGAGTTTTCTTGATTCCACCGAGTCGGCAGTGGCGAGTACAACGGCAACGGCAACGGCAATGGCACGCAGCTCCCTGCAGCTGTGCATCGCCTGCGGTGCCCTGATGACTTTCGTGACGCTCGCGTTCTACCTCAGCCGTACTGAAAACTACAACTACGGCGGCAACTCCGTAGCGCTCCGCTGGATGCTCTGGCTGTCCCCCTTCTGGTGGCTCGCCATGGTGCCGGTCCTTGAACAGGCTGGTCGGAAGCTGTGGTCTGTTGCTGGTCTGCTGCTGCTGATTTCGATTGTCAGTGTCCAGTGGTCTCTGCACCGCCCGTGGCGTCCTTCCTGGCTCTATGAACAGCTGGAAACTGCCGGATGGATCAACTACCGCACGCCCCGTCCTCCCTTTGATCCACCTCGCAAGACGCTGTTCCCGAAGCTGCCGAAACCCGGAGTCAGGGAAACCTTTGTGAGCAGTCGGGGTGACCGTGTGACACTGCAGACGCGGGAACGATCCGGCAGTGGCGGCAGCCAGCAAGGCATCGTCGTGGAAGTCGTCTCCGCACAGATTGGCGGACTGAGCGTGGTCCCATCTGCCGAGGTTCGAGGACCCGTGGAACTGCCGTCACCCGGAATTCCTCGACATCCCCAATCCCCGAACCCCACCACACCGGCTGGCCGCGCGGCCGCAGCCGTGCAGCGGATGTTCGGCTTCATTCCCTCCAGCCGCCCCTTTGCCGCCGGCGGTCCGGTCTGGATACCCTCGAAGAGCAATCCCGGGACCGCGTGGCAAATCGAGCGTGGCGCGGTTCGCGTGGCGTTTGAAGACCCGCTTCATGGCAGCTGCGTACAGCGGTGCGACGTCAGCTTCTGCGATGACCGACCATTTGGAGTACTGCAGTGGAAGCTCACGCTGACAAACACATCCGGCGAGGACGTGCTGCACGCCGAAACATGGGCAGTCGAGGGTTATTGACGAACTGAAGTGTCATGTATTGCGAGCCTTTGATGGCGGCAAGTGTGCGCGCAGCAATTCATTCAGTGTGGCATAAAGTTGCAAATACCCCCAAAAACGACAGAATCCCATCGGGATTTCCATCGTTCTGAAAGCGATCTTCAGATAAACCGGATGCGAAAGTGTTCGGTAACGGTATCTGGATTTTGAAAGTCGCTGGTTTCGCAAATGAAAACGCGAGCACTGATTATCGCCATCGAAAATTATCCGACATCGACAGAGACGTCACAGTCGCTGCCGGGGACGACAGACAATGCCAGGCGATTCGTTGAGTGGCTGCAACAAAATCTGAACATCCCGGCCACTGATATCATTTTCTGCACAGCAGAGGTGGCCGTCGGGTCGGCTTATGGAACCTCGCGCAAGCAAATCAGAAAAGCACTTCAGCAACTGATGCAGAACGGTATTGATGACACAGAAAGGCTGTTCGTCTTTCTGACCGGTCACGGCGTGATGAGACCTTCGCAGAACGGGGAACCGCACGAGGATTTTCTGCTTTGCTCGGATTTCGAGAGCAGCGCGATTTCTGGTGATGAGTGTATCCGCATTTCTGAACTCACAACGCTCCTGAGCCGCAATCTGGGAGCTGGCTCACACTTCTACTTTATTGATTGCTGCCGAACCGTCAGTGCAGTGCTGAATCCTGGCGGCCTTGGAATCGCAGGGGTACCCGCAAACAGCGGTGTGGCAAACATCTACCTGCTGCACTCAGCGGCATCGGGAGCGGCCGCTGCCAACGACAGCCTGTTCACGGATCTTGTCCTGAGCTGTCTGAGTGGTCAGGGCGAAATGGATCGAGACGCGAACAATCCCGGGGATTACCACATCACCTTTCGCAATGTGGCGAGGACTGTCGAGCAGGGTTTCAATCGGGCGCAGCGCAGCGTAGAGATCCGTACGATTGCTCAAAAGTCCGATGTCCGAATTCGAACGGTTCAAAAGGCCGGTCCGACGGCCACCATTCAGGATTCCAGCGGCCGCAAGATTCCGCCAGTGGAGCTTTTGACCTTCTACGATGAGGCCATCTTTCTTGGGGAAACGAACAGCCAGCTTTATCCGATGATCGAGACGGCATTTGCTGCAAGAGACCAGCGACGCTGGAAACGACTGGATGTGCTCAGCATCGAAGATCTCACGCAGGCAGCTCGACCGGGCTTTACGTTGCCGCAGCTTGAACTGGAACGCGCGACTGCGGAGGACATCCTGGGAAAAAACGCAGCGCGATTTGCCGAGGAATTTGCGTTGTATCGATACAGCTACGTCGGCACGTACGGGTCACTCTGGAAAGCCAGTGACGGTCGTCGCCGCGTTCATGCAAGTCCTCGGCTTCCAGGAATAGATATCCGCATTTCGCCGGCTTCCGACATTGTGGATTTCCCGGCCAATCGACATGGGCAGGTCGATATGTACTTCAGCATTGCAGAGGGAGCGATGAGGAACGGCGAGACGCGATGTATTTTTCGGTATCCGAGCGATCCTGATGCCGCAGCGGGGCGTGTATGAGCGACGAACGCATCGATGCAGGCGACGAACTCGGGGACCTGTTGTTACGTGCTGACAGGGCGTTTCAGAGGACGTCCCTCGATAAAGTGTTTGCCAGCCGGAAAGCGATCATTGCTCCGCGCAGTGATCTGTTGGGAAAAGACGCTCAGGATGCTCTGAACCTGCTGAAGCAGAGAAAGGCGCCGTCGCCTCGCCAACTGGCTGCACTGCAGCAGATCATTCGACTTCAGCGACCGGCTCCATGGTGCCGTGCCGATGATCTCACTCCACTCCCCGATGGCGGCAACTGGCTTGCCGACTCATGGGAACGATTTCAGCCGCAGCTCAAACAACTTCAGCCCAGTGTCGCCCGACTGGAGCGAATAGACGATCCCGCGCCAGCGCTGGGAACTGGTCGTACAAGTCTTGGCAGTGGCTTTCTTGTCGCCCCCGGCATTCTGCTCACAGCCGCCCACGTGGTTGATGCCCTGAGCTTTGGTACTCGCCGCCTTGAGCCGGGCATGGCGCTGGCGGATTTTCGCGGATATTACGGTGCTGGGGGCCGGGATCAGCGATCGATTCTGGATGTGATTGCAATCGACGCCGATCTGGACCTTGCCCTGCTGAGAATTGAAGCCATCGAAACCGACACTTCACGACTGGCACTGATGCCCGTGAAAGACGAACTGTCGCCAGCTTGTCCGGTTTGCGTGGTCGGTTATCCGCTCGATGATCCGCGAAACTCACGAGCACTCGTGTCCATCATTTTTGAGAACCAATTTGGAGTCAAACGAGCGGCACTCGGGGAGATTCTGGGAGTCACTGAAAAGCGTCTCAGTCATGACTGCAGCACGCTTGGAGGCAACTCCGGATCTCCCGTTATCAACGTCACCACCGGCACAGTCTGCGGTGTGCATGTGGCTGGCGAAGAGCTGACGCGTAATGAGGCGGTGCCAGGCTCACTGGCACATGATTTTGTCCATCGATCGCTCAACCCACCACGAAGATCGATCTCGTCTGCCAGCATCTCGGTCGTAAAACCTCAGCGGAGCACTCCTGTGAAACCATCAAACATCAGAAACTTCGGCGAGTACTTTCGGCAGTTGCAGCAGATGGATGCCGGGATCTGCGACGAGATCGTCGGTGTGCAGTCGGAAATTGCGACCACCGAAGCTGCCGGTGTCGGCGAGGGTCAGTTTCAACTGGAAACAATCGTTCTGACGAGGGGGCGTCCGGTTCTGGATATCAGGTCCGGAGCGATGGTGGTGGAGTTCTCGGAAATCGAGAGCGAGATCTGGAAGCAGCGTTTAGCGGACGCCAACCGCTTGATTCTCCCCAACATACCGGCTGTTGGAAGGATCGAGCTGTTAAATCATCCGCGCGGCACTCAGTGGCTTGGCACTGGCTGGCTGATTCGTGACAACGTTGTCGTGACGAATCGCCACGTCGCCTCTGAATTTGCCGAAGCCAGTGGCGGTGAATTTGTATTTCGGCCGGGCTTTGATGGTTCGCCACTGGGCGTCAACATCGACTTTCTGGAGGAATTCGGAAATTCGGGCAGTCTGGAATTTCCATTGTTCCGAATCATGCATATCGAGAAGAGCAGCGGACCGGATCTCGCATTCCTCAGGATCGAACCCGTTCGCGGGCAGGAGCTGCCGAGGCCCGTGGTACTTTCTTCGAATGCCGTAGAGCAGGGCGAGCAGGTAGCGGTGATTGGGTACCCGGCAAGAGACCCCTTCTTTCCTGATCCCGATGTAATGGACCGGATCTTCAACAGCCGTTATGACAAGAAGCGACTGGCTCCGGGACTCGTGATCGGAAAGAGCTCCGAGCGGATTTTTCATGACTGTTCGACGCTTGGAGGAAACTCGGGAGGAGAAGTCATTTCTCTGAAAACCGGTCATGCGGTGGCTCTGCATTTCGCAGGTACGCTTTTTGCCAAAAACCACGCCATTCCGATTGATGTTGTTGCCAGCCGTCTCGACCAGGTTCTGCGAACACGTACGGGCTCCGCAGGCCACGTATCTTCGACAACACGTGAAGACACCATGATTCCTCAAATCGCAGCATCAGGCTCACCAGGGCCTCGATTTATTGAAGCGACAATCCCGATTCGCGTTCGAGTTGAGATTGGTGATATCGTCAGCGCAGCTTCCGATGCCACAAATACATCCCTGCAGACCGGTCCGGTTAATCTCAGGAAACCTCCGGCGGCCGCCATCGTTGTGCCCGACGATGACCTGATCTCAAAGGTGGAGGGAAAGCCGGAAGATTACCAAAACCGCAAAGGGTACAATCCGAATTTCCACGGCAACGGATTTGAGGTGCCTTTGCCAGTGCTCACTGAAGACCTCCACGACATACTCAAATTTAAAATCGACGGAATTGACCAGCACGTGCTCCACTACCAGCATTTTTCGGTGGTAATGAGCTCCAGCCGACGCATGTGTCGATTCAGTGCCTGCAACATTGACGGCAGAAATTCAAAAAAGCGACCGCGCACAGGCTGGCTGTTCGATCCCCGCATTCCGAAAGAAAAGCAGATCATGAAGGAATGTTACGGCAACGAACCCAAGTTCAGCCGTGGCCACATGACTCGCAGGGAAGACCCGGTCTGGGGATCTGACGAAGCCGCAACGCTTGGCAACAGCGATTCCATGCATGTGACAAACACCGTGCCGCAGATGCAGCCATTCAACGCCGGTATCTGGCTGGCTCTCGAAGATTATGCTCTCGACAATGCTCGCAAAGACGACATGCGAATCTGCGTCTTCACGGGGCCGTTTCTGGAAAGAAATGATCCGTTTCGTTACGGGGTGAAGATCCCGGTGGCGTTCTGGAAAGTCATCGCCTTCATCCACGACGAAACCGGCAGACTTTGTGCAACCGGCTACACGATGTCGCAGAAGTCGTTCCTGAAGGAAGAGGAATTTGTCTTTTCGCAGCCCGAAAATCACCAGCGGCCTATATCCGAAATCGAACGCCGCGCTGGCATCTTCTTCAATGGACTCGCTGATCTTGATCCACTTCGCGATTCCTCTGAATCAACTCCGACGATGCTCACCAGTATCAGTCAGGTGCGATTTTTCTGATATGCACGCAGCAATTGCCGCATACTTTGGCGGTGCGGTATGAGCAATGCGATTGTTGAATTTTGGGTCAAGCAGTCCCACGCTGTTCCAGCGAGCGATCGAACGGCGAATGTGGTCCTCGAACCGTTGCTCTGCCAGCTCTGTCGCGGGTGCTGGAGCAGCCGACAGCTGCTCAAGTGCCGCGCAGGCGACGGCTTTCAGTTCGTCATCTGCCGACTGCAGATACCCGAGAGGCCAGGCCGTCGGGTCAGCAGCCAATTGCTTTTCAAAGCCGATCGCGGCCAGAAAATAGAACATGGCAAAGGCGCGGAAGCAGCGGAAGGAGGGCTGCGCGCGATAACAGCCAGCGGTCAGCACATCCAGCCACTCCAGCTCCCGTCGCAGATCGCTCGCGTAGGCTCTTAACAACACCTCGGTGTCCACTGCATTCGCCAGCAGCGCAGCGGCAACTCGCTGCACACCACTGATTGCGTGTGCAATGCCCGAGCTGTGCAGGGGATCGATGAAACCGTAGGTGAGCGGCAGCAGCACCCAGCCGGGCCCGGTCGCAAGGCGGCGGCAGCGACTAAGCCGTGCAGCACTGCCGAGACCAGCGGCAGGGGCCTTCAGCTTCGCATGGTTCAACAGACCTCGCAGCGATGGATAACGCCCTGTTTCTCTGGCAAAGTGTTCCTCCGGACGCCCTCGCCAGCCACGCGCTGGTTCCACCAGGCCCACACTCGTGATGCCGTGATCCATTCTGAGCATCCAGCACCAGCCGTTTTCCAGCACGTGATGCTGAGCGGCATCGTCACCACAAAACGTGTCATCCTCCGCGGCCGCTTCAACGAAACTTCGGACGTCGCTGAAGTGCCCGAAGATTGCCTGCGAACGCGTTCGCAGCCATGCATCCTGAGGCGGGTTACTGATGAATCGCGACAGCGCACTGCCGGGACCACTGGCATCCACGCACCATGCACACCGCACCGCCCGCAGCTCACCTGCAGTCCCCTGCGGCATTGTCCTCAGCGTGGCATGCCAGACTCCGTTCGCGTCACGTTCCAGCCCCTCCAGTCGCGTTTCCTGCAGCAGCTCACACCCGGCCTGCACGGCCTGCTCCGCCAGAAAACTGTCCACCGAACTTCGAACCCAGTGAGTGTCGCTCCATTCATCCGCCATACTGGCCGCCACCAGCAGTGAATCGGAGTGCTGCGGATCATCCGCATAAGGCTTTCCGGGATGGTGACGGTAGTAACTGAAACCGCGTTTTTTTCCGCAGAGCAGCTGTGGGTGGCGACGTTTCCACGTGCCCCAGCAGGCCAGGGGTGCGAGTGCCGGCAGTTTCCAGCGATCCGCCAGATGCGCCAGCAGAAAGTCGGCCGTGGGCGTTGACGACTCGCCAATTGCAAAACGCGGATGACGCGCCGCATCCACCATCAGCACGCGCCGCCCGCGGCTGGCCAGAATCCATCCCAGCAGACTGCCGGAAAAGCCGGAGCCGATAATCAGAACATCGCAGGCACCAGTGGTCATGTGAGCATCTGTTGTTCAAGATTGACGCCCGTGCGATCGCTCCATGCCCGCAACAGTCGTCGAAATACCGGCCCGGGACATTCACTCCCTGCCCCACGACCCTCAATCTGCCGCACCGGAGTCAGGCAGGACGGCGATGACGACAGAAAGACCTCATCGGCATCGGCGACGTCGGCAATTCGCAGTTCACAGCGTTCACACGTCAGACCGGCACTGACCGCGAGTTCCTCCACCACAGAGCGGCTGAGACTTGCAAGGACATGTGCGCTAGGCGTCAATAAGCGAGTGCCGCGAACGACAAATAAACAGCCCGTGCTGGTTTCTGTGAGCAGGCCATCGCAGGTTGTCAGCAGAGCTCGGCTGCCGGGTTCCAGAAGCTCCGCTTCCCTGTCAGCCAGCCACCAGTGAAGCCGATTGCGGACCTTCAGCGAAACTGGAAAACACGCCTCCGGAATCTGCTGCACTCGAGGAATTCGCAGGCTGACACCTTCCGTGAAGGCTTTTCGCCAGAGCGTAAATGGCAGGGGATAGGTGTGAATCACTGTCGTCACTGCATCGCTGCGATGGCCCAGATATGTGGCGTTCGCACCGGCCGTGGAAAACATCACAACTCCCAAATCGCCTGTCGCCGGGATTCCCGCGAGATTGGCTGTGATCACCGAATTACAGGCCTCGTGCAGTTGCTGTTCGGTCCAGAGCAGCGGGAAGCTCAGCAAATGCAGGGACCTGCACAGTCGGCCGATGTGATCGCTGGCCCAGAGAAATCGACCGCCATACGTACGGCCAGCTTCAGTGATCGCAGCACCCGCAACAACTCCGAGGTCCCAAAACGGCAGCCCGGCGCTGGTCCAGTTCACAAGTTCTCCGTTCACCCACGCCACCGGCTCCACCATCACATGTGCTCCAGCGTTCTCTTGTTGCCTTCCGCAGTCTTAGCTGTTCTGACAATATTCTGACAAATGCGGGAAATTTGCCAAATGCGATTCAAATTGCCCCGACTGAACGCCGGCTATTTCGGCAGCTGAAAAAATATGGGTGGTGATGTACCCTGAAGTCGGCATGCCCAGCTGCCGGTACGCAAGCGTTCCCGATGACCGTTTACACCGGATATCTCGACTGCCACCTCGCCGTCAGCCGCCGGAAGTGAGAGCACCGCTTCATTCGATGCAGCAAAGCCATCACCCGCCGCCAGCCAGAAACGCTGACGACGACCGGAGGCGTCAATGCTGTCAACCGCCGTGCCAGTTGCACTGCGATGGTCACCAGATCCGATCAGCCGCAGTCGCACTGCCGGATTCTTCTGAGGTGTGAGGTTTCGAAACAGCTTCAGCGGGCCATCATGCCGCACACACGCGAGGTCCATGCTGCCGTCGCCGTCGAAGTCCAGAAGGCTCAGACCACGGCCCAGCTGAGGTTGTTCAAAATCCTGGCCACAGCGTCCCGCCATATCGATAAACTCACCGCCCGGCATTCCCCTGAGACCACTCAAGGGCATCTTCCACGGGCGACCTGATGCGGAGTAATCATCGATGTCGCCATTGAGAATCACGACATCCATAAATCCGTCCTGTTCGACATCCAGTGGCTGCACACCGAAGCCCAGCAGCAGCAGACTGGGGGGACCGGCACCGGAACGCTGCGATGCATCGATAAACTGGCCACAGTCGATCGATTGATAGAGCGTATTGACTTCCCGGTAGAAGTTTGTGACCAGAAGATCCGGGAGTGTATCTGCGTTGAAATCGGCAAGTGCCGCGCCCATGCCTGCATGAGCACGACCGTTTTCCGGCACAGCAACTCCAGCCACGAAAGCGATGTTCTGCAGCTGAAATGTGGTCGCTTCAAATGTGAAGAGCGAATTGGGGAGACCATCGTTGGCGACGAACACATCCAGCCGGCCATCGCAGGTCAGATCAGCAGCGATCACGCCAAGCCCTCGGCCGGGAAACGCTGCCAGCCCGGATGACTCCGTAATATCCGCGAATTCACCATCGCCCAGATTATGATAGAGCCGATTGACAGCTGGACGCAGCTCCCGTGGATCACAGACAGCATATCGCCCTTCACTGTTGACACATCGACGCTCCCAGTCCTCCACATAATTCAGCACAAACAGTTCCGGCAGGCCGTCCTGATTCAAGTCAGCAAAACAGGCGCCGCTGCTGCAGCCAACGCGCGATAACAACGATTTCGGTGTGACATCCGCAAAGCTGCCGTCGCCAAGGTTCTTCAACAGACGACAGCTTCCCAGACGCGTGACGCAGAGATCGACAAAACCGTCACTGTCAAAGTCACCTGCTGTTGCCGCAAGTCCGTGCCCGACACCAGCGACGGCAGAGACCGTTGAGCTGTCTTCAAAGCGAGTCCCGCGCAGATTGCGAAACAGACGATCAGTGCCCGGCTGTACCTGCGGCAGAAATAAATCCGGCCACGTGTCGCCGTCGAAATCAACGACCGCTGAACCTCCCCCGATCGTCTCCACAATGCTGCGAAACTCGCTCTGCCCGTTGTGGTAGGAAAAGTTCAGTCCAAGTGCTGCAGCGACATCGACGAACTGCCAGACGGCGTCCGGCGAATTGGCTGCGGCCGAGACCGCTGCGTTGCCGGTAACCGGAGTTGAAAGCGGAATTCTGCGAACGGGTATGGCAGGAAGCTCGGCCAGCAGCGTTGCTGCGGTTGCTGCAGTTTCCTGTGCCAGCTGAGCCGTTGTGCGGGCCGCCATGGCCTGTTCAAGTGCTCGGCGACCGTCGGCAACGGCCGTCGTCGCGGCCGCAGGGACAGGGGTAAGCAATTCTGTGGCGGTCAACCACTTTCCAGCTTCATCGAGAGCACCCAACTCGCGCAGCAGGCTGCCGATTTCGAGGTACAGAGGCAGAGCCATTTCGGGGATGGCAGCCTGCGGCCGAAAAACTCGCCATGCCAGCAGTTCCAGTTGGTCGAGATTTCGAGTGATGGTGTGCTGGCGAGTGGCGTCTGCCGTTCTGCCGGCTGCGTTCAGGGCTTCTGCAAGCTCGTGACTGGCAGTCGGTGACCATGGCTGACGTTGCCGCAGAATACGGGAAATGGCGATCCGAAAGTCAGGCGCGGAACTGACAAGCGGATGTTTAAGAGCTGCCTGAAAGGCCTCGACAGAGCTGTCGTTCTGCAGCCTTAATTTGTCGAGATGCGGACTGGTGAAGTCCTGTATACCGCTCTGAGCCTGCAGCAGCAGCCGCAGCTGCTGAAGCGCAGGAGAGACGGCCTCGGCGGAGGAGTGCTCATTGAGAAGTTGCAGAGCATTGAAGGGGTTGTTGCCAGCGCGCATCAGCAGCAGTGCTCGAAGGCTCAAAACGTCCGCTGGGTCGGCAGTGAGATAGCTGTTCAGCTGAATGCCGGCCGTTTCTTCGGGGACAAGAGCGGTGCCGGAGAGCAGCCGCATGGCGAGTTCGACAGGGGTGAGCGGCCGCAGAGATTCGATGCGTGTGAGTATTTGCAGGAGCAGGTCTGAACGCTGCTGGACTGCATACAGCGGGAGCAGATCGCGGAGGGGTGGCGGCCAGTCGGTATCGAGTGCGGCCGCCTCCAGAAACAACCGCTCAGCCAGCACCGCGCGGTGTTCCTGCAGGGCAATGGTGGCCTGCAGAAAGCGGACTTTTGCGAGCGTTGTGTCTGGAGCTGTTGTGATACGTTCAAGAAGTTTCGCGGCTTGCCGCAGCTGCCCGTCCTGTTGCAGCGCAGAAGCCGTATGCAGCAGAGCCTGTTGATTTTCCGGATCCAGTTCAAGGGCCTGCTGATAGTAACTGCGGGCCGCAGTCGCTCGGCCGGACTCAGACGCCTGAACTGCTCGCTGAACGAATTCCGCAGCACGTGCCCGGCGGGAGCTGGCCGCGGCTGCTGCAGAATCACCCGAACGGTTCCAAAAGAACAACCCCGCGACTGCCATGAGCAGAACGGCAGCGACGATCAGCCCGAAAAAAAGCGTTGACCGGCGGATGGTCAATGAGAGTTACCTTGCTGAATGTGCGGTTTACCAGCCGAGCACCCATGCGAAGATCAGCGGTGCCACAATGGTGGCGTCCGATTCCACGATAAACTTAGGCGTATTCACGCCAAGTTTACCCCATGTAATCTTTTCGTTCGGCACAGCCCCTGAATAACTGCCGTAGCTGGTGGTTGAATCGCTGATCTGGCAAAAATAGTCCCACAGTGGAACGTTGTCGCGTTCGAGATCCTGGTGGAGCATCGGGACAACGCAGATTGGGAAGTCGCCGGCGATACCGCCACCGATCTGAAACATTCCAAGTCGGCTGTCTGCGGTGGTGCGAGTGTAGAAGTCGGCCAGCCACGTCATGTATTCGATGCCGGTACGAACCGTATGCACATTCTTCACGTCGCCACGGATGACGGCAGCAGCGTACATGTTGCCAAGCGTCGCGTCCTCCCAGCCAGGCACGATGATGGGCAGATTCTTTTCGGCTGCGGCGAGCATCCACGAGTCTTTGGGGTCGATCTGGTAGAACTCGCGATACTTGCCGCTGAGCAGCACCTGGTAGAAGAATTCGTGTGGAAAGAATCGCTTGCCCTCGCGGTCGGCTGCGGTCCAGACTTCCAGCATCGCTTTTTCCATGCGCCGCATCGCTTCGCCCTCCGGAATGCAGGTGTCCGTCACGCGGTTCATGTGGCGATTCAGGAGTGCCTCTTCGTCGGCGGCACTGAGCTGGCGGTAGTGCGGCACTCGTTCGTAGAAATCGTGAGCGACGAGATTGAAGACGTCTTCTTCAAGGTTGGCGCCGGTGCAGGAAATCAAATGAACTTTGTCCTGCCGAATCATTTCAGCCAGTGACAGCCCCAGTTCGGCAGTGCTCATGGCTCCAGCAAGACAGACCATCATTCGGCCACCGGATTCCAGATGCCGATTGTAGCCTTGGGCGGCATCGATGAGAGCGGCCGCGTTGAAGTGACGATAGTGGTGCTGGATGAACTGGCCGACGGGGCCGCGGGGTTCGCTTGTTGACATGGCAGTCTGAGGAAGAAAAAAGTTGACCGTGGAAAAAAATCCGGGCGGCAGGACTGTGAACAGGGATTAGAACTGGAGCGATTCAAGGTCGGCGACGAGCTGGTCCATTTCCTCGCGGTGCTTCTGGCGAATACCGACACTCATACCCACTGCCTCGCGGCCGTCAAGGATGAGTTCGCGGTCCCGTTCCAGCACGGCCATTTCCAGAGCAGACTCGCCGGAATCGCCCCCAAAAAGTTTGCTGAGATCAATCTTCAGCCCACCGACTTCACCTTCGGCACCGGCTATGGCAGCCGTCTTGTGGTGCGGAAAGATAATCGCATTGGCCGGACAGACTCGACTGCATGCAGGACACCCCTTCTTGCAGCTGTCCTGCTGCTCGACAAGGATGCGGTCCAGAGCATCGACCCCGTAAACGCCAAACAGACAAAAGTCGATGCACTCCATACAGTTGGTGCAGCGGCTGTAATCAATCACCGGATACCAGCGTCGGCCCGTGTCTTCGGGAAGCAGCGACTTGTCTTCCAGCGTTGCCGTCCCCGCGTCGAAGGCTCGGCGAGCTTCCAGAAGTCGTTCAGGATGCAGATAGCGCTGCAGCTGGTCAGCAGACGGAGCCCCGCGAATCCATGCCATCAGCCCCGCTTCGTCACTGCCGACTCCCGCAAGCTCACCCACCGAAACAGTCTGCTGCTGTAGGTCCGCTTGCTCCTGACGAATCCGCTGTATTTCACTCAGACATTCCGCTGCCGACTTCGGCACACGAAGGTCAATGCACCAGATCCTGCGGGAAGGGACCTCAACGCTGCCAATTCCCGCTGCCCCGGGATCGTCAGTCCCGTCCCTGTCGTCGTCGAAATCTTCGTCCTCGTCAGTTTCGTCCTCTGCCTTAAGCAGTGTTTCAGCTTCAATGCCGCGAACGCTGGCGCGGTCCAGCGTCCAGCGGATTGCCCGCTCGTATAGCCAGCTGAAAACCACCAGATCGCCTCGCACCTCGCGAAGGAACTGCAGGCCCGAATGGTTCTGAGGCATGTCGTAGAGATGCGGCACAAGCGTCACAGAGACGCTGCTTTCATGAAGCAACCCTGTGGCAATGTCTTCTTCCAGCTTTCGACGAACTGGATTACGGCCCTGAGCCTGTGAAATCACGACTGTGAGCATTTGTGGAAGTCAGCCTTCGTTCATCTGGCCCTTGATCGTTCGCTGGGCGTCATCCCAGGCAGTATGCAGGTAGTCCAGGTAACCTTGTACTGAAAGAAGTTCAGCTTCGGGCAGGAATTCATAGAGCCAGCCCGCATTGTAGTTATCTGCATTGATGCCGGAAGGATCCCGGAGCAATTCGGGGTTGAATCGCAGAATTCGACCCTGACAGGGTGGGAACATCGAAGACACTGCCTTCGCGCTTTCGATCTCACCAATCTCCTGACGATCCCGCACCATCGACCCCTCGTCCACAGACCATTCCAGGAAATAAACGTCCTGAAGCAGTCGCAGGGAGTAACTGGTGAAACCCACGCGATAAATATCGTTTTCAGCCTGCTGCAGCCACAGATGGCGGCGCGAATAGAACCGATCCGCCGGGAACTCCGCTCGGTACTGGCCCATCATAAATACAAGCGGCTGCGTCATGCTTTACACCGCCGGTTTCAGGTCCGCAGTGACTCCCAGCGTTCGCCCGACCGCCTCGATCTCCTGCAACAACTGATCGTCGTTGAAATTATTGGGCAAAGCCAATCGCAGAATCATCTCAAAGGCTCCACCCTCTTCCGTACGCACTGCGTGCATCCCGGTAATATCAATTCCGCGACGAGCGATGATCTGGCTGAGACTGCGAAGCACACCTGGTTCGTTGCGGCCACCAATACGCAGACGGAACTGTCGAGTTCCCGTGGAGGCAGCCACGTGAACCGGAATTTGCGCCGCAGGATCCCTGACCGACAATTCAATACCAAACGGACGACACACGTCCTGCAGATGACCGCGAATGATCGCTGCATCCATCGTCCCAGGAAACTCTGCGGAAAATATCATTGTGAAAAAGCCACGCACAACCGTCTGGCTGGCCTCCCGAAGGTCACCGCCCAGTTCCGACATGGCCTTCGTTACCGCAGCCAGAATCCCGGCTCGGTTCGCAGCAGCCATGATGATGATCCATTCCTTCGCAGCTGTTTCAGTCACTGATGCCTTCCGTAAACAAGTTGGTCTTGACGCAGCGAACAGCATACAGTTCGGGACGCAGGAGGCAAACCCAAAGACTGTGTTCGGGGTGCGATTGAGCCAAACCTGCCAGAACTAGCGGGTAAAAACAAGTATTTGACATCGTCTGAAATGACAAAGTGCGACCTCGCGTGCAGTGGCTGTCAATCCCCCGTAACCACCGCCTGACACCCGCCCCCACACGCCACCAAACACACTTCACCCACAAGATCCCCTCCCCGAACGCCCTCGCCGTCGGCCCCCAATCCCGCTCCTGCCTGCCGCGCCCCGTGTTGCACAAAAAGCCGCAAAAAGACTGGTAATTTCCGTCAGGGTGCATGGCACCTTTGTGTCAAAGTGCATGGCACCTTTGTGAAATCTGCGATGCTTCGAAGAGTGTCCCGGCTGGGGGTGGGCTCAGGTCGAATAACGATTCTAACGATGCTGCGCTTGACAGCGATCGCATCAATCGTGACGCTCATGAGGGGCATACCCTGCCCCCCGGTCCTCCAAATCACCCCACTGATTTCCATTCCGTCGCTGGAACTCCTGTGATGCGATCACCCGCTGACAACATCGAAACACAAAGCTCCTCCCGATATCGCTGGCTGCTGTCATCGCAGCGTCGGCAAATTCTCAGACGCAGTCTGATTTTGGTGACTCTGCTGGGACTGACGTGGCCTGGAATCGTAACTGTTGATGCATTCAGAAATCGCTGGACATTCTCTGCAGCCGAAGCCACAGCCATGCAGTCAGAAGCCGGGCGCCGGATCAGACAACCGGAAGAGTGGACGAACAGCGTGGGAATGAGATTTCGGCTCATACCAGCAGGATTGTTTTCGATGGGGACAAACAGCTGGGGTTGGGCCGAATACCTGAAGAATGAACGCCCGCGGCATAAAGTGACAATTCCAGAGCCTTTCTATCTGGGTGTACATGAAGTCACGCAGGCGCAATGGCAACAAGTCATGACAACAACGCCGTGGAAGGATATGTTGCATGTGATCGAAGGCCCCGATATTGCCGCTTCCTGCATTTCCTGGAACGACGCGACTGATTTCTGCGAACGTCTCACTGCCTTCGAAGGTCGGCGATACCGCCTGCCAACGGAAGCGGAATGGGAATGGGCGTGCCGTGCTGGCACTGATACTGCTTACAGTTTCGGAGACGGCCGGGAAAAGCTCAGTGAGTACTCATGGAATGCCCAAAACATCGAGGGGCATGGCAAGAGCCATGCACAGCGTGTCGGCCAGAAAATTGCGAATGCTTTTGGCCTCTATGATGCCCACGGAAACGTCGCGGAATGGTGCAGCGACTGGTACGACGCCTCCTGGTACCGTGTTTCTCCACGTCACAATCCAACGGGCCCACCCACCGGGGCTTTCCGCGTCCAGAGGGGCGGTTCGTGGAACGCAGTTCCGATCGGGCTGCGTTCTTCTCACCGAGACAGTCGCCCCCAGTCCCACGCCACCCCCACCACCGGTTTTCGCGTCGTGCTCGAACCCCTGCCAACGCCCGAGCCGCCCTGATGGGGCAGGTGATTTGATCAGAGTCCCGGGAGTGCACCGGCGAAGCTGATGCACTGTGTGACAGGCACTCGGGGAACAAAAATCGTGCGCAGCACCACCTTGCAGGGCCTGCTGCGCCGTTCATGTCGTTGTTGACAGGCTTTCGCACGGAGCTTCTGAAGTCGAACCACCCTCAACGCTTGCTTTCAGCCAGTCGCGCTGCCGTCATCTCCTTCAAAGCCCTCTTGTAGTCCACCGGCATCACCTTGTGGAATTGACCGACGGACGTTTCCCAGTGATCAAGGATGCGGCGAGCGACTGTGGAGCCGGTGTAGCGGAGATGGTTCTCGATGAGCGTCCGCAGCTCCTGCTCGTCCGCAGCGTCCGTGACCTTCTCAAGCTCAACCATTTCCAGGTTGCAATTCACAAGGAACGCGTCGGCAGGGTCCCAGACCCAGGCCACACCACCGGACATGCCGGCGGCGAAGTTGCGTCCGGTCGGTCCCAGAATCACAGCGCGGCCGCCCGTCATGTATTCCAGACCGTGATCGCCAACGCCTTCAATCACCGCGGTCGCTCCGGAATTTCGCACGCAGAAACGTTCAGCAGCAATCCCTCGGAAATAGGCTTCTCCGGATGTGGCACCGTAAAGAGCGACGTTGCCGATCAGAATGTTGCGTTCCGGCGCGAATCCAGCCTGCTTCGGCGGATAAATAATCAGCCGCCCGCCCGACAATCCTTTGCCAGCATAGTCGTTCGCGTCACCCTCGATCTCAATCGTCACACCATGCGCCAGCCATGCTCCAACACTTTGGCCGGCTGAGCCTTTGGCGCAGATATGAATGGTGTCTGCGGGAAGCCCGTCAGCACCAGCCGCGCGGCTGACTTCGTTGCTGAGTATTGTGCCGAAGGCGCGGTCCGTGTTCCTGATCGTCGTGTCAATCCTCACGTGACGGCGGTGCTGCAGAGCTGGAGCACATTTGTCGAGCAGTTCCATGTCGCGCACGTCGTCAAGAGCGTGATTCTGGTCGATGGTGCAGTAAGTCTGCACGTTTGCGTGCGGCTTGCGGGCCAGTGTGAGGATGGGGCTGAGATCCAGAGTGGAAGCCTTCCAGTGAGTCACTTCGCTGTCCAGCTCCAGCATATCCACACGGCCCACCATTTCGTTGATGCTGCGGAATCCCAGCTGCGCCATGATTTCCCGCGTCTCCTCGGCCACCATAAACAGGTAGTTCACGACATGCTCGGGCTTGCCCTGGAACTTCTTTCGCAGAACGGGGTCCTGAGTTGCGATGCCGACGGGGCAGGTGTTGAGGTGACACTTGCGCATCATGATGCAACCCAGAGCAATCAGCGGGGCTGTGGCAAATCCGTATTCTTCGGCACCCAGCATTGTGGCGATCACAACGTCCCGGCCGGTCTTGAGCTGTCCGTCGGTTTGCAGACGCACACGGCTGCGAAGGTCGTTGAGCACCAGCGTTTGGTGCGTTTCGGCAAGCCCCAGTTCCCACGGGAGCCCGGCGTGCTTGATGCTGGTGAGCGGTGATGCGCCGGTGCCGCCTTCAAATCCGGAAATCAGAATGTTGTCCGCATGACCTTTCGCAACACCCGATGCAATCGTGCCCACACCCACCTCAGACACCAGCTTCACGCTCACTCGCGCACGGCGGTTGGCGTTCTTGAGGTCGAAGATGAGCTGTGCAAGGTCTTCGATGGAATAGATGTCGTGGTGCGGCGGCGGACTGATCAGACCGACGCCTGGAGTTGACAGGCGAGTCGAGGCAATGACTTTGTCCACCTTGTGACCTGGCAGCTCGCCGCCCTCGCCCGGCTTGGCCCCCTGAGCAATCTTGATCTGCAGCTCGTCGGCGTTCGTGAGATACCACGACGTGACGCCGAAGCGACCGCTGGCGACCTGCTTGATCGCAGAACGCCGGGAATCCCCGTTGTCCATCGGAACAAAGCGGTCGTAGCGTTCACCGCCTTCACCCGTGTTGCTCTTCCCGCCAATGCGGTTCATCGCCACGGCGAGCGTTTCGTGGCTCTCGGCGGAGATTGATCCGAAGCTCATCGCCCCCGTGCAGAATCGCTTCACAATCTCTGCAGCAGATTCGACTTCGCTGAGCGGCACTGGGGTGCCCGGACGGAATTTGAGCAGTCCGCGCAGATGACAGGACCGCGTCGTTTGCTCATTCACCAGCTTTGAAAAGTCCCGATAGGCTGATTTGTCACCCTGACGGGCCGCCTGCTGGATGCGACCAATCGTATGCGGATTCCATGCGTGCTTTTCGCCGTGTCGTCGCCATGCGTACAGCCCGGGATTGGGGAGCTCCGGGGAGATGCTGTCGGGGTTGTCCGGAAAGCCGACATGGTGCCGCATGAGCGATTCCTGGCTGAGCACATCGAAGCCGACGCCCTTGATGCGGCTGGGAGTTCCTGCGAAGCAGAGGTTAACGACTTCGTCAGATAAGCCGAGCGCCTCAAAGATCTGCGCGCCTTTGTAGCTTTGCAGAGTTGAGATGCCCATCTTGGCCATCACCTTAAGCATTCCGTGGGCCACGCCGGAACGGTAGGCAGCCACGATGCGGTCGTCGTCCCAGTCATCGCTGAGCTTGCCGTCGAGCCGCGCCTGACGGAGAGCGTAGAGCGCCAGATAGGGGTTGACGGCGTCGGCGCCGTAGCCAATGAGCAGGCAGAAGTGGTGCACTTCGCGGGCCTCGCCGGATTCCACCAGCAGCCCAATCCGCGCTCGCTCCTCGTGACGCACCAGATGATGATGCACCGTGCCCACTGCCATCAGCGAACTGATCGGTACCCGATCCGCACTGATGCGGCGGTCCGACAGCACAATCAAACTGTAGCCGTCCTGAATCGCCTGACGAGCTTCCTGGCAGATGCGGTCGAGTGCCGGGCGGAGTCCCCCGATGCCTTCCGAGACCGGATAAGTGATGTCAATGACCTTGCTCTTCCAGCCTTTCGACTTGATGCCCTTGAGGTTGGCCATCTGGTGATTGGTGAGGATCGGGTGGGGGATGGCGAGCCGGTGAGCACTTTCGGGGCGAGGATCCAGCAGGTTGGCTTCGGGGCCGATGTAGCATTCCAGCGACATGATCACTTCTTCGCGGATCGAATCGATCGGTGGATTGGTGACCTGGGCGAAGATCTGGTGGAAGTAGTCGTAGAGCATTCGTGGCTGGTCGCTGAGGCAGGCGAGCGCCGCGTCGTTGCCCATCGAACCAATCGGGTCCTTGTCCGCTTTGATCAGCGGCAGCAGCATGAAGTTCATGGTCTCTGACGTGTAGCCGAACGCCTGCATGCGACTGGTGAGCTCCTGTCCGGTGAGCCGTTCCGGGGGAGTACACCGCGGGAGCTCTTCAAGGCGGATTCGCTGCTCGGAGACCCACTGCGCGTAGGACTGGCGCGAAGCCACGTCGCCCTTGAGCTCTTCGTCGTCGATGATGCGACCCTGCTCGAAGTCCACAAGAAACATGCGGCCCGGCTGCAGTCGGCCTTTGATGAGTACGTTCTCGGGGGCGATGTCGAGCACCCCGACTTCGCTCGCCATGAGCACTCGGTCGTCCTTCGTCACGTAGTACCGGCTGGGACGCAAACCGTTGCGGTCGAGCGTTGCGCCGATGTAACGACCGTCCGTGAAGGAAATCGAAGCGGGACCGTCCCAGGGTTCCTGAAGGGCTGAAAAGTACTCGTAGAGCGCCCGCTTGGATTCGGGCATCGTCTGATGGTTCTGCCATGCCTCCGGAACCATCATCATCACGGCCTCCTGAAGCTTGCGGCCGGAGTGATAGAACATTTCGAGAGCGTTGTCGAAACAGCCCGAATCTGAGGTGTGCGGTTCGATGATCGGGAAGAGCTTTCGCAGGTCGTCCCCGAAAAGCGGACTCTGCATCATTCCCTGACGAGCAAACATCCAGTTGGAATTGCCCTTCACCGTGTTGATTTCGCCGTTGTGAGCCATGAAACGGAGCGGCTGCGCACGGTCCCAGCTGGGAAACGTATTCGTGGCAAATCGTGAATGCACCATCGCCAGATGCGATTCATAATCCGCTGCCTGCAGGTCCGGGAAAAAGGGCATCACCTGGAAGGACGTGAGCATTCCCTTGTAGATGATGAGCTTGGTGGAGAGTGAACAGATATAGAAGAGCAGTGCCTGGGAAAGGTCGCTGTTCCGCAGACGGTGGCTGCTGAGCTTGCGGATCACGAAGAGCTGCCGTTCGAAGGCGTCCTGGTCGAGCCCTTCAGAGGCGGCGATGAAGAGCATCTCCATGCAGGGAGCACAGGCGCGAGCAGACTGACCGATGTCGGCCGCTTCGAAGTCCACCGGCAGCACACGCCAGCCAAGGCAGGTCTGGCCCTGAGTTGCTATGATTTCTTCTACAGCCTGACGACACACCACCCGCTGCTGTTCGTCCTGAGGCAGAAAGACGATGCCCGCGGAATATCTTCCGGGGGAGGGCAGGGTGATGCCCAGCGATTCCTGGGCGACTCGCTGCAGGAAACGGTGCGGGAGCGCCGTGAGCATTCCAGCGCCGTCGCCAGTGTTCGATTCGCAGCCACACGCACCCCGATGGTCCATGTGCCGCAGAATCGTGGCCGCGTCCTCCACGATCTGATGGCTGCGCACACCTTTAATATGAGCGACAAAGCCGACGCCACAGTTTTCGTGTTCGAACTTCGGATCGTAGAGCCCCGCCGCTTCCGGTGCGCCGTAAGGAGGACGGTAAGGAGCAGGATACTGATTGCCGCGGACGTCTTTCATCGGAACAACCCTGGTTGTGGAAACTGACGGCCACCCGGCCGACCTGGGGAGAAATGCGCATCGACTTTGCCACCGAAACTCGCTGACGCACTTCCTGTAATTATCTGAACAGGGGATCAGCGAGGTGGCAGGGACGCCCGTTTGGACGCAGCCGCGCTTTTGATACCCACTCTGAAATCACCCGCCGCCGACGCGCACGACACCACACTCGCTGTCACCGCCTGGCGGAACAGAGATGTGAAGTGACAGGGTCGCCATGCAGGCGACTGAGTGTTTGACGAGATGGATGACATGGTTCTGGAAACTCAGTGAGTACTGATGGATCAGAGACCGAACAGGCCGGTGGGTGGCCCCGGGAAAAGTTTGGGGAGACTGTATTTTGAGCGGGTGCGGGGGGAAAAACAAGTTCGGAACCAGTGGAAGAAAGGGGATTCTTGATCTGACGTTTTCGTAGTCGCCCGATGGATTTTTCTGTCGAAACCTGCGAAAAGCACGGTTGTACCGATTGCAGCGATCCAAACAGCTGTGCCGGTATTTCCAGCGAAACGATCCCGTCACAGCCCCCCCGGCGAATCCCTGGAGTATTCATCTTGCCCTTTCTAGGGGCACACACTATTAATACCCTTATGCCTGAGACGCTCAATTCACATCCCGCGGAAGATTCAGCCGCCATCGCAATCCCACCCGGCCACGTCGCCGCCGATCGGCTGCTGACCCCGGTTCAGTACGTCCGCGGCATCGGCCCCCAGCGCGCTGCCCTGCTTCGCAACCTGCAGATCGAAACCGCCCGCGATCTGCTCTTTCACATCCCCACCGACATCCACGACTTCTCCAGTCTCAAACCTGTTCCACAGCTCCTGCCCGATACCCTTCAGGCCGTTCAGGGTATCGTCGTCGATCGCGATTCCCGCTCCACCCAGCGCGGCGGTTGCCTCGTGGGTATCCTTCTGAACTGCGACGGTCACTTCGTCCGCGGACTCTGGTTCAACCAGCCATGGATGGTTAACCGCTATCAGCTCGGAGACCGCCTGCTCTTTCACGGCAAACCCCGCCGCCGCGCCGCTCGCTGGGAATTCAGCACCCCCGAAGTCCACGTCCTGCCCACCGACGAAGACTCCGAAGACCGCACCGGTGTGCTCCCCCGCTACCCACTCACCGACGGCATCCGCATGGACGCCATGCGCCGACTCACGCGCGCCGCCGTTGAACACTGTGCCGATTGCCTCATCGATCCGCTCCCGGTCCACTTCCGCCAACAGCACAAACTCCCGGAACTCGCCCCCGCCATCCGCGCCCTCCATATCCCTCAGGACCGCCTCCAGTGGGAACAGGCCCGACACCGCGTGCTCTTCGACGATCTCCTCGAATTCCAGTTGGGGCTCGCTCTTCGCCGACACTCCTCCCGACAGCTCCAGGCCGCTCCAATCCCTGTCTCCGCCCAGATCGATGCCCGCATCCGCCGACTGTTCAGCTTCCGCTTCACCCCCGGACAGGACGAATCCGTTCGCCAGATCGTCGCTGATCTCAACCGACCTCAACCCATGCACCGGCTCCTCCAGGCCGATGTCGGCGCCGGAAAAACCGCCATCGCTGTCTACGCACTGCTCGCTGCCATCGCCGCCGGCCGACAGGCCGTTCTTATGGCCCCCACCGAAGTCCTCGCCACTCAGCACTGGGAAACGCTCGATCAACTCCTCAGCGCCAGCCGGGTCACCCGCTGCCTGCTCCTCGGCGGACTCCCCGCCGCCCGACGCCGCGAACTCCTCAGCGGAATCGCCGAAGGCTCCATGCAGCTCATCATCGGCACACAGGCACTCATCCAGGACGCCATCAGGTTCGCCCGCCTGGGCGTCGCCGTCATCGACGAACAACACCGCTTCGGCGTTCGCCAGCGCGCCGGATTTTCCGGTTCAACCCACTCCAGCGACGGACTCAGCCCCCATGTGCTTGTCATGACCGCCACTCCAATCCCCCGCAGCCTCTGCCTCACCCAATTCGGTGATCTCGACGTATCCATCATCAAAGATCTCCCTCCCGGTCGACAAAAAGTCGTCACCGCCAAAGTCAGCTCCCCCACAGAACTCAGCAAAGTCTGGAATTTCCTCCGCCAGCAAATCAGTCAGGGACGCCAGGCCTACGTCGTCTGCCCCCGCGTCGAAGGACAGTCCGAAGACGATGCCGCCTCCGCCGAAGCCGTCTTCCAGCGCCTCCGCATCCACGAACTTGCCGGACTTTCCATCGATCTCCTCCACGGCCGCATGGACCGCGAACATCGCCATGATGTCATGGACAAATTCCGCGAAGGCGCCACTCAGGTGCTTGTCTCCACCACTGTCATCGAAGTCGGCGTCAACATTCCCAACGCCACCATCATGGTCATCCAGCAGGCCGAACGCTTCGGCATCGCTCAGCTCCACCAGCTCCGCGGACGCATCTGCCGCGGGCGCCATCAGGGCTACTGCTTCCTGCTCTCAGACGCCGAATCCCCCGAAGCCAACAGTCGCCTCAAAGCACTCGAACAATCCTCCGACGGCTTTGAACTTGCCGAAACCGACGCCCGACTCCGCGGCCCCGGCGATATCCTCGGACTCCGACAAAGCGGCGCAATGCCGCTCCGCTGCGCCGACCCCGTCCGCGACCTCGAACTCCTCCAAACCGCCCGCAACATCGCTCAGGATCTCGTCGATTCCGGCGAATTCAACCTCCCCGCCTTCGCCAACCTCCGCCTGACCGTTCTCGATCGCTTCGCCGGACTCCTCGACCTCCCACGCAGCGGCTGATTCCCGCTGTCAATGCCGCTTCCACGAAAAACCGGCAATTTCTGCCGAATCCCCCGTTGACCCCAGCAAATCTCGCGCCTAGCATGAAAATAACAAATCCGAACTCAAAGAATCGAAAGGATTCGTCATGCTGGTACTCTCAAGGAAGGTCAACCAAAGCATCGTGATCAACGGGAACATCACCGTGACTGTCGTCGAAATCCGCGGCGACAACGTCAGACTCGGCGTCCAGGCGCCACGCGAAGTGTCCGTTCACCGCGAAGAAATCCTTCAGGCCATTCTTAACGAAGAAAGTCTGAAGTCCCCCCTGCCCAATTCCGAAAAATCCAGCCAGCCGCAGCCAGCTTTGAATTGAATTCCCTGCCCTGCTCGGCTACACTCGTCCGCCCAACGGCCCCATCGTCTAGTTAGGTCCAGGACATCGGATTTTCATTCCGGTAACAGGGGTTCAAATCCCCTTGGGGTCAAACCCTGATTTCGCTCTCGCGGAATCAGGGTTTTTTTGTGCACGTCCTCCCGTCAGGGATGAAAAGGTGCGAATGGGCGTGGTACCTTTGGTGCTGGCCATTCAGGCGTCAGCAAATCCTGGGAATCCATTCCGTGACGCAGGACAACAAGCCTCGTGTCTCGAACGACACTCCCCGCGTCAGGCCCGGAAAGTGTAACTCTGAACACTCCCGGAGCATCAGCGACCGGAGTCACGTCACGTACGTCGGAACCCACCAAACGCTCCAAACGCAGCGTTGTCCGCAAATATTCAGACAGAATCAGCCCAAGGAAATGATTCAGCCCGTAGACACAGTCGAAAGATTGTCGCCGGGATACCAATATCAACTGCTGCGGGGCATTGGCCGCCAATTCCTCCAGAACCGCAGTCGCTGCTGCCTTCGCGAGCACTCTCTGGACCTCTTCCAGATACACCCTGTGCAGCTCCTCACGCATTCGATCAACCATCAAATCAGAACCTCTGCGATCCTGCCAGTTCAGTGTTCGTTCAAGACGCAATTCAGCAGATTGGATCCTTGCCAAATCGGGGGCAAGCCCCGCGGCATCAAGCACCAGATAGACATCACGAGCAGATTTCTTCCGAGTCGTTATACGCAGCAAATCCTGCAGTGCTCCGTCACCCGTGCCGGAAAGGAGCACAGGGCTCTCCGCACCCGCTGAAGCCTTCCCGCTATGAAGCTCTTCAAACGAATCCGTCTCCCAGAACTTCGGGGACCGCAGGCCATCTGAGTGCGATCCCGCAGAGGTAATTTCCTTCCCAAAGCCCCCAAAGAGCACGACTGAGGAGTACTCGCCATAGAGAACGGCCTCGGAACTCTTGTCTCCGAGCCCTCCGACACTGGAGTCGCAGTTTCCGACGCTGTAAATGAGCGACTTCTGGTCAAAGTTAAGCCCACGAATCAGAACCTCTCGACCTCCGAAGAATTCACACATTGGCTGGAAATTCGGCCGCCGTAGCATATTTGGAAGCGGCAGCGCTGGGGCCCAGTAGTTCTTCACAATAGTATTGGCGCGACCTGCAGTCCATGAGGCACACACAGATCGAATGAGGGACTGATCCAGCGGAAAACTTTCCTGCCTCCAGTGATCAAGTGGCCAATCGTATTGATGAGGATCAATCCAGCGACTGCGGCAATTTCGCTGCAGAGGAAATGGCATTGGATCTTTTTCGAAGACATGAACTCGGATGCCGGATTCTGCGAGCGCAACACCGGCGGTGATTCCTGCGATACCGCCGCCCACAATAAGCACGGGACGAGGAATACTTCCGCCAAACCGCGAATTTAGAAAAGGTGGCAAGCGCTGAGCCAGCATCAGGGCGCGAACCATTTGATCCCGAATCGCGATTCCGCGTGCAAGGCTGGAAAAATCAAATACGGCTGAAGCAGAAGACACCCCTCGCAAATGGGCGAAGAGAAACGGGTCCATGTCGGATTCTCTGAGAAACGCTGTGCCCCTGATGCGCCGGGTAGTGGTCGGTATGGGCATTCACAACCGCGCAGCAATGTTGAGCCCCGCGACGGTTTACAACACTCACTCAGTTTCCACAACCCAGGCGGACTCAAGTCATCGGCTTACTCCGAAATCAGGCCAAGCCAGTCCTCGCGTTCCTCAGGCGAAAGAGTCTCCGTGAATGGAACCATCGTTTCGGATTTCGGGGCCACAGTGCCGAACTGTTCCAAAGAAGGCTTCAGCAAACGCTCCAGTCCACGGCGAAACTCATCCAGATAGATATCCAGCACGTCTCCTGACCTAACGTCATTCTCGGGTGGCGACACCCAAATCAAATCCTGGCATTCCACAGATTCCGGGATGTCGAATTCACATCCGGAGTCCAATACTACAGCCACCTCCGGACACCAGACTTCTGCCGTCCTGTGATGTTCAACCTGCTCACTCAACAGGGCTTGAAACTTGAACAACCATTCACCCGTATCGTGTGGATCCGTTCCGCGAGCGTCCACGCAAACGACGGACGGGCGATCGTTGATCCCACAGGAATGAACCTTCCCTAAAATCGACTCGGGAGGATCCTTGGGTGAGGCACCAAGGAGCATGTCGCGGTCGGGAATCAGGGCCGCGAGAGGATCCTCTGGGGAACTGAGGGGAAGTTGTGCAGGCAACGACGTCCCTTCAGCCACCTTCTGCGGTTGCCTTGTAACGAGATCGGCCCGATCGGTTCGACCTGTGCGTGTCTTTGAAACACGACGTTCCGACGTCTGTAAAGGAAGATTTCGACGGGATTGTTCTACGGTTGGTATTGACATGCCTGAGTCCGGTGGATTCTCGTTGAACAGAAACCGAAAGGGGGTGTGCTCACACCTTAGGTCAGCCCATTGAAGGAGTGATTCAACCCATTCCTCTTCATCGCCCCGCGAATTGCCACGATCGCGAAACCTTTGGACGGTTTCCTGCAACCACTCCGGGGCAGTTTGCAGTGACTCCTCTAATACACTGACGAGTTGTCGCAGCGCAGAATTGCGCCTGCGCGACGCATTTCCGGGATCAATTCCCAGAATTTTCGCTGCCGCGAGGTTTGACATGTTCCTGCCGTAGAACAGGTAGATGACCAAAACGTGGCGCTGCTGCAAATTCTGCAGCGAGGACAGCAGCAACCGCCGAACGCTGGTCGGGACGTCTGCGAAATTTCCGACCTGTGGGTGAGTGTACGCTGGGATCATCGACAGGTTAGCGGACCCTGAGCGCTCCCAGGGCCTTCTGAGCCTTTCCCGCGCGTAATCTCTGAGCAGATTTCGAAACACCGTACCAAGCCATGCTTTCAGCGACGTTTTCCCGGGAAACTTGCTCAACAAACCTCGCGCATCCTCTTTTTTGCGATCCACCGTTAACACCAACCTACTGATGACATCCGGCCAGCCCCAGTCATCAAGCCAGCGGTACCGGAGTCCCCTGACTGCGCTTTCAAACACACTTTCATACTCACAACTCAGGATGCGTATAGCCGAATCACAACCACTCAGGCAGGCGCAGCAAAGGACCAGATCGCGAAACGGGTCTCCTCCCATCTTCTTTCCAGTGGTGGGGCGGATCCCGCCACGCACTTTTTTCGCCACATCGTTCAGTTCCGGGCGCTGGTTGCCTGCAACATTCGGTGTCTTCCGCCAGAACTCCAATGAATCCATCCAGAAATACTGCCATGCGTTACCGATTAGAATCACGCATGACTCGACCGGCAAAGGAGTTCCATCGATCACGAGGGTTTTCTTGTACTTTTCCACCCAACCCCTGATCGTTGTTTCGATTTCACCCGTCCTTGACCGCCATTCTTTAGCCTCAGGACTTTCCCCCGGCCAGTCATTTCGCCGAAAGATATGCTGCTCAGAAGGCATTTGCCCTTACCCCAACGAATCCCGTTGAAATCGAATACACCGAGAATCATACGCCACGACCGGTATTCCTGCACGGCAAATTCTCCGCGTTGCAACCACTTGCGATTCTGACAATAGTTCGCTATCATCCCCCCCCGCGGTAACCTCCCGGCACCTGCCCGTGTCCTGCCCGCACGCACTCGTAGCTCAATTGGATAGAGCATCGGTCTACGGAACCGAAGGTTAATGGTTCGAGCCCATTCGAGTGCAACTTGAACAGCCGCAAGGGTTTACATCAAATTCCTGCGGCTGTTTTTTTGCGCCCACTGGGGGGAGGGCGGAGTTCCACCGGGAGGGCGAAGTTCCACCGGGAGGGCGAAGTTCCATCTGAGCCGGCCCAACCGGCCCTGCACGCCCGCAACGGCTCTGCAGCCTGGCGTTCCCTGCCGCGACTCCTGTCGGCCCAGCGAGAACCGGGGGGCACGGCGGAAGCCAGATGGAATTGTCTGCCCCCGACACCGCCAGCGTATCTTCTCTGCCAGCCCGAATGAGCATCTTTCCGGGACGTACTCAGGTCGGTTGTGGGACACCCGTGACACTCAACGGACACGGAAAATCGCCTCTTTCCACCGTGCCGCGTGTGGTTGCAGTTTTGTTACTGTTTCGGCACGAAGGCAAATTTGGTGTGGCGTTTGACGATGGCGGCGTCGAAGGTGGCGAACTGGTGGCATCCCTGATTCTGGCTTGTGCTGACCAGCAGTTCGTCGGATAGGTCGGCACCGCGACGCAGGGCACTGATGGCTTGTCGAATTCGATCTTCGTCTTCAAACCGCAGGTTGTGAATCTGCAGAAGACGTGCGAACGTATCGGCGATCTCGCTGTGAGTCCAGTCATAGAGGCTGGACAGCACCCAGTAAGCCTCGACAAGCACGAGATCGGCGATGAAGAATGTGGCTGATCTGCGAGTCAGCAGATTCATTGTGGCCCGATACAGTGCCTCATCATCACGTGTGAGGTATCGGATAAGAATATTTGTGTCGAGTCCGATCATCGCGGTGATGTCCGGAGTCTTTTTGCGGCACCGGACTGGACGGCGGCCTGAATCTGCTGATCAGACACCGGTTTGCGCGGACGTTTGACGGGAAAGGTTTCTGCCAGCTCTTCGAAGGTTGCCGACTTGGCTGTCAGGACAACCCTGCCCCCTGGTTCGATTTCATACATCAGCAGCGAGGACGGCTTGATCTGCAAAGCCTGAACGACAGCCTTGGGGATCGTTGTCTGATTCTTCGACGTGATTTTTGAAGTAATACTCATTCCCGGATTTTATGCCATAACAAGGAATTGTCAAGAATTAAGGATCTATCAAAAATTCCGTGCTGATGGCAAAAGGTATTGATCGAGTCATCCGAGCCTTTGGGAGTACGACGTTTCTGCGACACAGTTGCTGCACCGCTTTCCACGACCACTGTCATGTCTCCGGCCGCTGACCAGTCCTCACCTTGAACAATGCTGCTCACTTGAGGATGAACTGCAGGCGACATGTGACACGAACGCGACGCGCAGTATTTGGGCGCAGCAAAGACCTTCGTGTCGCGACAGAGCCGGACAATCACCGATCTTCAATAACAATCTGCGAACGCCCGCGGTTCATCGGCTTGATGGAGACGCCCGCAAGCGTCACCGGGGGCAGTCCGACGCTGCGGCAGACAATTTCCGGATGTTGCGTGAAAAGTTGAATCAGCCGCAACGCCGCATCTGAGGGATGCCGAGTTCCATGTTCCCAGCTCTGCAGCGTCTTCGTGGAAACACTCAGCAGTCCGGCAAAGACTGACTGTGACATGGCCGCCTGGTGCCGTAATGCCGCCAAAGTTGCCGCATCAATCTGCGGCGGATCCTCAGGCACCTCGACAGTTTTCAACGTCAACTCA
>Ga0172372_10001014_pt1 | contig 43387 bp, 48 predicted proteins | sample LakKiv5m_2_FD_114544 | JGI IMG/M metagenome (GOLD analysis project Ga0172372, IMG submission 114544) | Freshwater microbial communities from Kabuno Bay, South-Kivu, Congo - kab_092012_9.5m | ecosystem: Environmental > Aquatic > Freshwater > Lake | place: Democratic Republic of the Congo...
ATTGAAGCGAATGATTGTAATGACCAATTCCTCCTTCGACGTAGTCGAAGGAATTGAAGCGAATGATTGTAATGACCAATTCCTCCTTCGACGTAGTCGAAGGAATTGAAGCGAATGATTGTAGTGACCAATTCCTCCTTCGACGTAGTCGAAGGAATTGGCAGTAGCTTGCTCCTGCAGCAAATGCATAAGAACCATCCATGTTCAAAGATTAATCTAGGCCCGTAAATCGATTCTCTACTCTAAATTAAAAGGCAAAGAATTATAATCTTGAAAATCTAACGAATACCTCACCGCTCTCTTATCTTCACCTGGAAAGTCGTCTTCGATAATATCCCGCTCAAATTTTAACCCTATTTTTTGCATCACGCGCGCGGAAGCCAGATTGCCTTTCATGGTTTTAGCAAATATGGTTTTAACTTTATATTTTTCAAATCCTAATTTTAAAAATTCTTTCGATACTTCAGTCGCGTACCCTTTTCCCCAAAATTCTTTTTTGAGCCGGTGCCCCAATTCAATTTCAGCATAATTTTTGGGCGTCTTTTTGTCCGGTCGGAAAAGAAACCAGCCCATAAAAAGATTAGATGATTTTTCAAAGGCCAACCAAAAACCAAACTTTCCCTCACTGGCATCGAGAAATTCAAATATTCTTTTAATGCCCAATTCCGATTCTTCCATATTTGAAGTAACGCCATTGCTTAAATATCGCATAACTTCGGGATCAGAATTTAAATCAAATAAGCGGAATGCATCCGTTCGATTAAAGCAACGAAGTGACACATTTTTAGTTTCAAAGAATATTTTATTCATCATTATTGAAATCGTTTTTGAAAGACTTCACAACGGACTATGTTAGTAGTATCCTCTCTGCCATGAAAGCTTTTCTTTTTGAAATCTCACTTTTTTTAATTTTTTTATTTGCCTTGCTACCACCTTCCACTCGCGCCGAGACATGGGCCATTAACCCTGATCATTCAGAAGTTCGTTTTGCTATCGAGTTTTTAGGATTGAGCGACGTTCACGGCTCGCTGTCTGACATGCAAGGAAACTTGGAGTGGGATAAACAAACTTTAAGAAATATAAAATTTACCATCCCGTTGAAGACGGTCTATACTGCCAATAAAATGCGCGATCAACATTTGTGCTCCTCGGTTTTTTTTGACTGCCAGCAGTTCCCTCTTGCTCAAATAGAAATTAATTCCATTATCGTTCCCGATTCTTTAAAAAAACCTAATTCATGGTTTGAAATTCAGGGCCAATTAACTCTCAAAAATGTATGTAAAAAGTTTAAAGGTTTGGCCTGAATGACTTCAACCAAAGTTGATACGTGGGGGCACGCCAATGCCTTAATTGAATTCAAAGATGTCGTCATTAATCGCAGTGACCTTGGTCTAACTTGGAATAAAACTTTAACTGGAGAAACTTTTTTGGTTGGAGACCAAGTGAAAATTGAAGGGACAGTGCAAATTCAACCAGCAAGTGCCATTACCGTGATTAGCCGACTGCGCATTCCAGACACACCAGTCATCCGCGAACGAGAGCGGGAGTTTCGCGGAGAAACTCCCCCCAGACAGAGTAAAAATACTGTCCCAGAAAAACAGCAATTGACGGGATCAACAGCCCCTCCACCGCGCCCTTCGCTTGGTCAAAAGGAACATGCTTACATTATAAAAAATAGCGCTGACATTTCACTCAATTCCCCTTCCTTATCGGTTGTTCATTTTTGGAAAAGTTGGAAAAATGTTTTGGCTATGTTTTTTATTGGCTTTCTCGGTTTTTGCTCAAGCATTATTGTTTCCATTTATGCCAAAGGGAAATTGGCCCATTGGTTTGGTGATAAATATGAAGAGACAAAATGGACTGGCCTGCTTGGCGACGCCCTGGCCATTACCATTATTTTTCTTTACGCTCTCAGCTTCTACCAGTTGGGATGGGGTGATTAGATGGAGAAAGATTTAAAATGGGGGCTGCACTGGTTTCGCCGCGACCTCCGTGTAGCAGGCAATAAGGCGCTTGAGCAAAATTTTAAACGCCATCATGGAAATGTTGTTGGCATTTTTTTCTTCGATTCTAATTTTCTTGCGCGTGAGGATTTTTCTCACTACCGGTTTCAATTTTTTCTTGAAACGCTAAAATCTTTAAAAGACGAACTGCAATCTGTTGGAAGTGATCTATTGGTACTTGATAATACTCCTGTCAGTGGTTTTGAAAGATTGCTCAATGAACTAAAAAAAATAAACTGCTTACCCACAACAATTTCCTATAATGAAGATTATGAGCCCTTTGCGAGAAAAAGGGACGGCGAAATCCAAGTTTTATTTAAACAACATGGCCAAGAATACATATCGTGCCGGGATCATTTACTCTTTCATCCAAGCGAAATAAAGAAAAAGGACGGCGGCGTTTACACCGTATTCACTCCCTATTCACGCACTTGGCTCAGTGTTCTGGCAGAGGAAGGAAAACAACGGCTGGCAGCCGAGAGAAGTGGGCTTGTATATTTAGAGAAAAGATTAAAGGGTGAAAAGCAAAGTATTTTTAATTTAACTTGGAAAAACGTTTTAGGTAGCAGCCTTAAAATTAATTCCTTTTTTCAGGATAAAATAGAAAATTTTCTACTAAATAATCAAAAGAAGATCACTATCTCCATTCCAAAAGCGGGTAGTATAGAGGCCTTTCAACAACTAAAAATCTTTAAAAAGAAATTGGGTCAATATGACTCCAATCGAGACGTTCCTGCTCTGGCAGCGACCTCTGGATTTAGTATATTTTTAAAAAATGGTAGCCTCACTACAGCGCAGGTCATTGCCTATTTGAAACTGGATGAGACACCTCATTCCAAATTCCTATCGGAAATTATTTGGCGCGAATTTTATTACAATATTCTCTTTCACTTTCCTAATGTAGAAAAAGAATCCTTTAAACCTGATTATCGAAAACTCAAATGGCAAAACAATAAAATATGGTTTGAAGCGTGGAAAAAGGGCGAAACTGGTTTTCCCATTGTCGACGCCGGTATGCGCGAACTCCTCACCACTGGTCGAATGCACAACCGCGTTCGCATGATCGTAGCTAGTTTTCTCACAAAAGATTTACTCATCGATTGGCGGTGGGGAGAAGAATGGTTTATGCAACAATTGCTAGACGGCGACCTTGCGGCCAATAATGGCGGGTGGCAATGGAGTGCCAGCACAGGTTGCGATGCTCAACCCTATTTTCGCATTTTCAACCCCTGGTCTCAGTCTAAAAAATTTGATCCCGATGGAATTTATATTAAAAAATTTATTCCTGAATTAAAAAGTGTGAATGCCAAACTATTACACGAAATTCCAAATTCACCTTTGGCAACCAACTACCCTCTTCCCATCATCGAACACGCTACCCAAAGGGAGCTGGCCTTAAATCTTTTCAAACGAGAATAGGCTTCACCCTGGCAATCTAAGTGCCTGTAACTACAATATTAAAAGGCCAAAGCAGGCCTAATAAAATTCCTTGAAAGGACCGAAAAGAGCTATAGAAATGAATGTCTATTTTACCAACCTATTCCTTTTTTTAAACCTCTTTCTGTTGATGAGTTGCAATGACCAGCAAGCTTGGCAAGGTGTTCCGAGTTCAAATATTCATAGCGAAGATGTTATTTTTGGCACTGGCCAGAGAGCCTACACTCAACAATATAGTGCCTATGCTGAAGCCATGAGAATTGAAGGCCTGGCGCGTTCTTATCGCGCGCGCCATGGTCATATTGAATGTGCCAATCTTCCTGTCAACGATCCCTCTCTCGTGGCACTCGGTGGAGAATATATAATTCGCGAAAGGTTATCGCGAGAAAGTTCGGGTGGCGCTGGTTGTCGCTGTATCCCTATGGGTGAGAGTTGTATAAACGGTACTTGCTTTTGCAATGAAATATGTCCCAATCACCATGGAATTCTTCGCGGGCGGGCGAATCAAATGGCACCAACCGCTGCCAATGGACTCGTTTTTACTAATAGTGATTCCTATAATGGTTCTGTTTACCATACTTATCCTATGAGTGGCGGCTTTTGTACCGGCCACAATATTGTGACTAAAAAACTGCAAATGCTCTCTGATTTCAGGCCAAACCTACAAAGCCGGCCTGCCCTGACAAAGGGGACACCAGGCTGGCGCCAGTACATGAAAGCTCAGCTTAAGCGATTTAAGAATAAAATAAATTCAGAATTTGTTGGAGTTACGGGATTTGGCGAAATTTGCCGCGACCCTGAGCTGTTTCAATACTTAAAAAGTGACATGGGTTTTTCTTTTGGGGGTGACGAAGAATTTGCCAAAACAGATGATTATTGGAATCTTCCAAGAAATAGAGAACTGTTTGGCCTTAATAGTGGCCGCCTTGAATTTATTTCGCCAACGCTTACAAACATTCCTGCAAAAATTGTAAAAGACCCAGATACTGACTCTCCCCTACCCTCCGAAGGCACAGTCGAATACCAGCGTTTACTTGAAGAAAAAACTCGCAACATTATGCACGGACTGCCACAAACATTACCAGGAGTTCCAGATATTAAAACTCTCTCAAGTAATCCAGCACTGGCGGAAATAATGGGTGAACAGATCGCACTCGACTGGCGCGCCTTTAATACCCTCGAAGAATCTCCTTCTGGTGACGCCCAAGGATCATTTCTTTATGTTAAAGGTGATGATGAAATGAATCCAATGACTGCTACTCAAATGTCGGTTATTAGAACCCAGTCCGCGGCCCAATTGCCTAGATTTCCTGCTGAGACCTATCCAAGAGGGGCCAGCCCTGGCGAATCTTGGAATGAAAATGGTCCCTTTCAAACCATGACGATGTCGATTCGCATGCCCGAATTTAATTCGAAAGGTGGAGTTTCTAACCATGGGAGACATTCTGTGGAAGCATGGGCCCAACACCGACTCCCCAATGGCAATATGCGAATTTGTGTCAGAGATCCCAACAACGATCAACCAAGCGCCACTGATGATTCTTGCAATAATTATATTGAACTACCACCAGAAGGCTCCAGTTCGGAACCGACCTATTCAGGCATAATGGCAGGACGAAGGCTTGGGAAATTTAATTTCAATTCCCATAATCCAGGCCTCATAGGCTCTTCAACTACACGCATTGTTGCCCATTGCAGGAAAGTCAATCGTGACCGTTTTCGAGGGGGAGCTGCATGCACCGATTAATCCTCACCTCCATTGTTATTATTTATGCATGCTGTGCTAATGCCTATGAAATAAAGGTTGATCCTCTTATCAAAGAAGCTGAAAGAAGAATTTTAAGTGAAATGCAATCATCCAAGAAAACACCGGAAGATTATTTTAAAACTTATCTGCATGCTGCAGAAGAAGCGGTTCGAATTTCACGCATCCAAGAAGCCCTCTACTTTTACAACCAAGCTTTATCCTACGACACGAAATCAGATAAATTCTCCATTTATTCCCAAATGGTAGGATTGTCATTATTTAGTGGGCAAAAGGAGCTGGGGATTAAAATTTATTCTGATTACGAAAAAGAATACTCTAAGAAAAACAGAAGCTCTCAAAACCAAGCTGAATACCTCATGTATAAAGTTTTAACGACTAACAAACTTCACTCTGAAGTCCTAAATAAAGAAGAAATTAAATTTATGATGAAGGATAGCCAGGTTTCTAAACCCATTTTTCAGCATGACATTGAACAATATTTTAACCGCAGTGAATTTGAAAAAATTTATGCTCTTTATAAAAACGACGGCCGAGCTCATACTCAAATGGATGATCAAATCATCTATGATTTAACTTCCATCCTTGCCAAGCAAAAACACCAGTTACATTGCGAATCAAAATTTCGAGAATACCCGGAAGCACAATTTAGCTCTTATTCAATGACTATTTGTGGCATGCTCATTCAAGTGCAAAATGGTCAGAAACCAAATAAGCAAGACCTCTCCCGCTTACAAAATATTTTGAAAAATTTCCCGCGAAAAAAATTTCTCTATTCAGCCGCGCAGAAATTATTTTAAAAGAATGTTCACTATTTTTGTGGAATGCAAATGCCAGCGCCGCTTGGTTGCCCGTGGCAGAAATTACCTTCGCCACAAGAATATTCGCCCTTGCCACAAATAAAGACGCGGCCTGGATCAGTAGAAGAGCACATCTGCACACCAGGGAAAATTGAATTATTACCATCATGGCAATCGTTGCCACAAATAGACTGGCCTGAGTAGCTTACATTGCAACATAGAGCATCATAGTAACCGTCCTGATCTGAATCCTTAGGGCCAAAAGTTTCAGGATTACAGTCTTCATCATGATTATTGGCATCACATACTTCAACGTTGCCAGGATAACGTCTATTATCATTGTCATCGCAATCATCACCGCCACATTCAACTGATCGAATTCCATCACCATCCTTGTCAGGATTTTCACATCCTGGTCTTATACACTGAACGCCATCCGGTTCACCTCGGTCCATGCGGCAAGAGAAACCGGTGGGACAGGGATTATCAGAAACTTTCTTGCAACCCCAGACATTATAGTAGGAGTTGAATGTATCTAGACCTGATTCAGTTGTGCAGACGCGTTTGGCATCGCAGGTATTTTCGTCAAAGCATTCAACATTATTTTTACACATTATTTTTTCACAACTTCTAGTTGTTTCATTGCAATTTAAACCTAATTCTCGCTGGCAGGGGAGTCGATTGGCAGCTGCGGCCCGACACTCGCCACGAGTTTGCCCAGCAGGTATGGCACAATACTCACGCCCGTTACAGTAGCGTCCATCATCGCAAATAGAATTTTCGGTACAAGCGATGGCCTTTACTTCAGGAGAAGAAACAAAAAGCAAAAAACCAAAGAACACAGCGAATGTCATTTTCATACCTACTTCCTATAAAATTGATAGAACTTGATTAACAATTTTGACGGACTGTGACAACCCACCCTAAATAATTATTATCAATGTAATTATCTAATTGTAATCATTGATCTTTTCTCAACCTTTGCCGTTTATAATCCCCACCTAAGTTGCCGATAAGAGGGAATGGGGCGTAAAGCGGCTTTCCGGATTTTTTCATCACTTTTTTTGGGATTGACCCTCCCCTTTGCTATTTTTGCCCAAGCGGTGCCGAATCAGTCCTTTGAAATAAGTTATTGGCGCTCTGCTTCGAAGCTTGTGTCTTTTGAATTAACACTTAACAATTCTCAAGCCTGCGCAATGGAAAAATATCCCAAGCAGCCTCAACACAATAAAAAGAATATTAAAACGGAAGACTGTTTGCTTCTCCAGGGTCTTATTTCTAAGTTTTCCCAAAAAGGAGAAAGACAAAGCAGATTGGCATCTCACGACGATATCTATGAAATAAAGCACGGTGAAAAAAAATACTGGGTTCATTATGCCTCTCCCAACGACACGGTTTTAGTTGGGAAGAGTGAGGCCTTAAAAGCGGAAGAGTTATTTTTATTTACGGTGGCAAAATATTTTTATGAATAATCTTAATAACATTTTTCTACCCTAATATACCGAGGAATGGTCTGCCTTCGCAATTCGGCCACTATGGCACAAGAAATTACCCGTATCAATGGAGTAATTAATCATACAACATACTGTGATTTTCTGCGGGATCGGTCTGAGTTTTGTCGCCATGTCTTTAGACGCGATCAAAGCTCGGCCCTGAACCAAAATCTTTGTAGTACATTAACCAATGTTTCCATTAATCGCGCGACCCTCGTCAATAATTTTTGTGCTCAAGTCCAGAATACCTGCCAGTCCCTATTCCCAGCAAAATTTATCGACACGGCCCAGGGGTTTTCTGTTTCCAGTTGTGTCTCTACCACCGCTTTTTCTTCCGGTGGACTTCCCAGCCATGCGACTAATCAAGTTATCGAAGAGCGCAGAAACGATATCAATATTAGAAAGGAAATATTTGAAAACGCCCGCCAAGCTTTTAGTGAACTCGCCAATCCAAACGGCGCTTTTGCCGAACAATGCTGCCAATCCTTAACAGGAGCAGACAAAGAGGCCTGCAAAAATCACGTTGGTCAGACTAATTTTAAGTTTCCAAGCGTGAAGATTTGGGAGCTCTTCAAAATCACCCCCTCGTGCGCGAAAATTTCCGCGGGATAGCTCAAACTATTTCTAAGCGCGACATCAATAATTCAAAAAATGTAGTGAACACGGTGATGATTTCTGAGGACTCGCTCCTATCACACATGGATCCATTCACCTTGCGCAATCTTCTTTTGCATGAACTTACTCATGCCTGCCAGGTATCACGCCATGTGCATGAAGGACCAGACACTATGGATTTATTTTTATACCCGACGAGCGGAAGCACGAGAGCTCAATTACTAGATAAATTAAAGGGAGATGTGCGGTCACTCGCAGGACAAGGGACTCAATCCTGTATTGAGCAGGCCTTGGCTTCATCCATGCCTGCAGGAGTCGATGAGACACTGTGATGGCGTGAGGTTACGGCCGAGATGTCTTCACCACAACTCAAAAATGATCCAAGATCATGGGGCATGAGTTGCTTTAATGGCCATCACGATCACGATCATCAAGATCAAAGTCACCCACCACGCGATATCGTGTTAGGCTGCCTACTCCAACACAAATCTTCTATGGTTAAACAGGGGCTTGGTTGCCCCAATCCTTAAACCTTCTTTTAGACCTTCTTGCGGTTCTCTAAAATCTTTAAAAAGCTGCGGCCTCGAAACTCTTCGATCGTGAGTCCGGTTTTTAAAACTTCCTGCTCGGTAATAGCACCACTTGTTTGGCCGCGAATAAAGTAATTGAGCAATCCCTGTCCAGTGGCCGCGTCGTCAAAGACGTCACCAAGGAGGGTTGCGCGGGCGGCCTTATCAATAAAAGAAGAAAGGCGCGCACTGGCCTGATCAAATGATTCTAAAAAGAAAGCGAAGACCGCTGCGTAACGAACTGGCAATTGCGCAGGATGGAGATCCCAGCCTTGATAATAACCTGTCGCAAGCGAGTGTCTAATATGATCGTAAGATATTTTCCAAGCACGATGAACGCTTTCACTATTGCCCACTGGCATAATATTGGTGGCGCCATCGGAAAGGAAAACGGGAGTACCTGCCAAACTAACTTGCATAACATGTTTAGCAAAATCACAAACGGGGTTGCTCATCTTTTGATAAGCGGCGGTAATATTACAACCGGCAGTATAATCGTAAGTTCCAAAATGCGCCCCAGTACAACGGCCTTTGCAAGCTTCAACAAATGAGCGAAGAGGAGCGACTCCATTATGGCCAATAATCGACTGAGGAGTTTCCACCATGATTTCACACTTAAAAGTTCCATTTTTTAATTTTAATTTTTTCTCGAGAGCACTCAAAGCGCGCTCAAAGGCCGCGGCCTGTTCCACTATTTGAACTTTGGGCAAAGTCACTACAAAATTTTCAGGCAACTTTTTACCTGAATTTTGAATAAGGGTGGTTAAAAATAAATCCATGGTGCGAAGGGATCGCACCACTCTTTCTTCATTAAATGGCTTTATTCTAATACCAATAAAGGGGGGCAAACTTTTTTTCTGCATGCCTTTAACAAGTTCTAAAGCGCAGCTAACGGCGTGCCCATCTTCTTCCGCGTCCGGACGATTGCCATAGCCATCTTCAAAGTCGATGCGAAAATCTTCGACGGCTTCACTTTTTAGTTTTGCCAATACCCTCTCATAAACGGTCTGCCACATTTTCCCATCGCCATAATTTTCGCCCAAGGCGAGGGCCAAGGCCTTAGCATTAGAGCCGTGAGCATCCAGTGATTTCAAGGCACCGGCACCTAACTTAGCGGCGACGTCAGCCGTAAAGATTTGCGCGCCTCCATACACTGTATGAACTGGTTGGCGCCCAGGCGCTTCTCCAGGGTATCGTGTCGCAAATTTTACGTTGGCGCTTTTAAGCTTAGAGCGCAAGGCCTTAATGTCGGCTGAACTTAAGCTTGCCTTTGGTCCGCTCAATTTTGTGGATTTATTTTTTGCCATGTGATCTCCCGTTAAATGGATTAGGTTCCGCGATAAGTCGTCAATCCGAAGGGATTGAGCAAAAGCGGAACATGGTAATGTTGCTCAGGATTTTTTACTTCGAATACTAATTGTACATAGGGATAAAACGAATTCCCTTTAAAGTATTTACCAGTCATAAAAGTAAGTCGGTAAACGCCCTTATTGACAGTACTACCTGGAGTCAGCAAATCTTCGATACGCCCATCCTGGTTGGTTTTACCTTTGGCCAATTGGATAAATTTCTTTCCAGCTTGTTGTTCTAAAATAACATCTACTCCCTTGGCCGGTAATCCCTTTGTGGTATCGAGAATATGGGTGGTAATGGGGCTTTTCACTTTTGTCATGATCATTCCTTTGCAATGGCCAAATTAAAGGAGCTCGAGCATTTTCCTAAGTCTTATTTTAGTTATTTTACTTTGTTCTAACTGGGCATTTTGCAATTCGGCATTGAGAGTATTGCTAATTCGCGTTTTCAGGGCGTGCAACATTTCTTCAGCTGTCTTGCCGGTGGCACAAATCAAAAACACAAATCCAAATTTTGTCATGTAGTCTTTATTTAACTTTGCCAACTCATGCAAGACGGTTTCGGATGCACCAGCGACGCCCTTTTGTTCTTGCCCAGACCACTCTTTGGTTGAGTGGAATTTTTCTCGCAACTTTTCAACATCCGCCCCAATTTGAGGGTGGTGAGAGAAGGCTTCTAGCCAATCATTTTTTTGCAAAGAGGCCCAAGTCAGGTCGGCAACTTTTTCTAAATTTTCACAATTTTGAAAAGGTCGCTTTTTGGCCATCTCGTTAGACCAAGCGCGACTACTACAACATTTAAATAATTCTTTTTCCGCCTGGTCCACATTCCAAGCATTAAGCTTTTTCAAAGCAAGAACGTAGTCCTTTGTCATGAAAGTGTTCCCCAAACGCGCAAGCGACTAATGCCACCATCGGGGAATATATTCAGACGCAAATAGGTGCAGGTCTCATTCACCTTAAGCTCTTTTTCAAAATAATGTTGAGTATGAGCTTGCAATTTAGTCTCAGGTAAAATCGATATCCATTCCAAGTTTTTACTGTCGCGAAAGTCACAGGGAAGCATTTCATCACTGCGTCCTTTCAATATATCAATGGAACAACGATCGGGATAATTTCCTTTGTAGTGATTGGTATCAACCTCTATTTTAGAAATTTTTCCCGTGCCACAAAGTTTTACGATGATCCAATCGTTTCCAGGCCCTCTTTTTCTTCTCGTCTCCCACCCTTCACCCATGGTTTTGGCCAGTCCAGGCAAAATAAGATTATCTTTTGGCCCAAAATACATATCGTTAGCGGTGACAACTTGCGCGCCATTTTCGGCCGCCGCCAAATCGATTACGCCTTTTAATTTTTCTGCTGGTGGCTTTACTTTGCCATAAACTCTAAAGCGTGCCACACCACCATCGGGATAAATGTGAAAGCGCAAATGCGTCCAGCGCGCGCGACTGCTAATTGGAAAATAATTGTGGGTTCCACCTTGCAGGGATGATTTGTGCAAGATTGGCGTCCAGTTGGCCTTATGCAATTCATCGACACTAGCATCTTTTGATAACTCGGCCGCTTCAAGCGAAGCATACTCAGGATAATTCCCTGTAAAAAAAGAGGTATCAATATCGACGCCGTGGATTTCACCTGGAATCCCCAAGCGGATAATAGCGTGATCATGTCCGGTCACGCGCTTTCTCCTTGATTCCCATCCGTCCATCCATTTTCCAAATTCAGTATATTTGTCGTGAATAAAAATGGGTGTTGCAGCTTTGAGCATATTTTCTTTGGGTGCGAAGAAATCGTCGGTAGCATACAAAACAGTACCACCTACTTTCTCACCGGCCAAATCAATCATTTCTAAGTATGGAACGCGACTTCCTGCTTGTGATACGACTGTGTCCATAAATCCCCCTACTTCCTTTAACGTTTTACTTCTAATCCAACGGGAGCTGCAAAATGAGCGCGCTCCTCGCTATCGAGCCAAAATATTTCTTGTCCGCGAAGAATGGTTCGCTCCACTCGGCCCTTCAATTGGCGATTTTGATAAGGCGTTATTTTGTGGCGATGGAAAACTTGCTCCGAAACGACGGTATAAGTTTTTTGGTCGTCAAAAATAATGACGTCAGCATCAAGTCCAATATCTAATCGTCCTTTCTTTTTATCTAACCCAATGAATCTTGCAGTATTAGCGGCCATCAAACGCGTAAGATCTGGTAGATGAAGTCCATACTCCTGCATTTGGGTCCACACCGCACTCAAACTAAATTGTAGTCCGGCAATGCCACCCCATGCCTCTAAAAAATTTCCCTTCTCCATTAACTTTAATGCCGGCGTACAGGGTGAATGATCGGAAACAATAAAATCGATCAAGCCCTCTTTGATTCCTTGCCATAAGGCCTTCTGATTTTTCAAATGGCGGATAGGCGGAGCACACTTAAAGTGCGTATGGCCTTGAGCAATTTCTTCCGCATTAAAAATGAGATAGTGAGGGCAGGTCTCAACCGTAAATGGCAAACCATCTTTTTTTGCTTGGCGAATAAGAGGTAAAGCTTCAGCACTCGACAAATGTACGATATGAGTTTTGCAGCCTGTTTGGCGGCAAAGTTCGATCATCATCGCGATGGCGCGCACTTCAAAATCATCGGGCCGACTGGCCAAATAAGTTTGATAATCATTGGGAAGATTGGATAACAATTTTGTTTCGCCTTCTAATTCGGCATGGACGATCAAAGGCACACCACACTTTTTTAATATGGGCATGGCGTTTTTTAAATGGTCTGCACCAACGTGTTCAAATTCAGGCACACCAGAGTTGCATAAAAAACATTTCGCTCCCATGATGTTATCGGCCACCATGCCTTCAAGTTCACCTGCATTGCCTGGAACTACTCCACCCCAGAATCCATAATCGATGGAGCACTTGCCTTGGGCCGCTTGGCGCTTTTCTTTCAAAGCACTTTTGCTGGTTGTCGCTGGGATTGAATTTAATGGCATATCAATAACGGTGGTAATTCCCCCACTGGCGGCTGCGCGAGTCGCACTTTCAAATCCTTCCCACTCAGTGCGCCCTGGCTCATTAATGTGGGCGTGAGTGTCGACGATTCCGGCCATGGCAACTTTGTCTCCGGCATCAATCACCTTCAATCCTGGCACAGTATAAGTGTACTCATGAAAGGATTGAATGCGGCTATTGTCCACTAACATGGCAAGCGGTTGGACACCTGGACCTTTCAACATGCGACGACTTTTTATAAGGAGCTTACTCATACTTTCACTCAAACTTTTTAATTATCTGTGGCCGCACCTTTTTTAATCCAAGCGGCCATCAGCATGCGTTCTTCTTCCGTCATACCGGTCTTGTTTTGCAGTGGCATATCTTGCTGAACATAGACCCGCTCAAAAATTTTATGCGCCATCATTTTGATACTTTCTGGTTGTTCGAATTTCACTCCCATTGGGGCTTCGGTAAATTCTTCATCACTTGGGTTGCTGGAATGGCAGCGCAAACAACGACTACTGAGAATAGGTTGAATATCTTTAGCAAAGGATATTTCTCGCTCCATAAAGGCCGCGTTGATAGTTTGTGGTTTAGTCATCACGAATAATACAAGTAACAGACCCGAAGCCAAAACCAAAGGCCACTTTTTTAAGGTGATCATAAAGTGGCGCAGGAAAGCACCTAGCGCAATCATCAACAGCAAAATGACAAAATTATATTTATGCGAAAAGGTACTCGGAAAATGGTTGCTGATCATAATGAACAAAACAGGCAAGGTCATGTAGCTGTTGTGCATACTTCGACGCTTGGCCTTAATTCCCAGCTCATAATCAGGATCAATTCCTTGCATCGAAGCATCAATAATTTTTTGTTGATTAGGTAGAATGTGAACCCAGACGTTGAGGACCATCATGGTGCCAAATAAAGCGCCAATGTGAATGTAAGCGGCCCGACCGCTTAAGAGATGCGTGAGACCATAGGCGACGCCTCCCAAAAAAATGAGAGTGAAAATATTTATCCAACTATACTTGGAAAGCGGTGAGCGATAGAGACCATCGTAAAAAATCCAGCCCCCCACTAAAACTCCAAGACCAATTAACGAGGCTTGCGTTGGAGTCACGGAAGAAATGCGCGGATCAATGAGGTAAGCACCATTGGTTAAGTAATAAACCCACACCAGAAGCACGAAGCCAGTAATCCAAGTCAGGGTCGCTTCCCATTTAAACCAGTGTAAATTTTTAGGCATTTCACCAGCGCCGAAGCGACGCTTTTCCACGTGATAAAAATTTCCACCGTGAACCATCCACAGTTCACCATCAATACCTTTTTTAGGTTCGGCCAGTGGTTCAAAACTGGAGTCCATCCAGACAAAATATAGCGAGGTACCAATCCACATGATGCCGGCCAAAAAATGACCCCAGCGCAGGAGAAGGTGTACCCAATCGTGCCAATGATTAAAATCCATAGGGGGGAAAGTATATCGGGCAAGGGCGACTTTTGACAAAAAAATAGTCGCGTTTGCCCACTTTATATTGCAATTTTTTTTAATGAATGTCTTGGCCTTGACTCACTGCTTTAAATGACGTTGTTACAAAAATAGCGAAAAGGATGCCACTGCAACTGCCAGTGACATCCTTCTGCAAAAAAGTTTGAGATTATAATTTGGTTAAGCGAAAACGGCCTTGCTCATCGACGGTTACTTCTGAAATATTATCCAGACTGCGTTTACCATCTTCATGGCGATTCATGGAAGCGACATAAGGAAAAGCTTTTGCCAAGATTTGGCGGATCTCGGCGATCGTTAATACCGAACCACTTTGAAGAATTTTAATTTCAAGATGTCTTAGGGCATCCATACCATCTTCTGCACGAAGTGATACCAAACCACCTATCCCATCGCGAAGGACATCTAGAATGTGGGCCGCTTCCTGATTAAAGGTACTGTTGATAACGAGGAAATCTGGTCTAAGACCTCTTACATTTTCCAAGGCCTCTTTTAATCCTTCGTCATCGCTTACATTTAATTGAACCATTCTCTTTCTTTCAGTCATAATTTCAGGTCGTTTTTCTAAGGTGACAACTCGATAGGAAGAAGGAATGCATTCATTAATAAAACAATTAATGAAGGTGTTAATCCCTGAGTTCGGGGAATGAGATATAAGAATACTTTTATTAGACTCAACAATGTTTTTTAAAAGTGATATTTTCTTATCGTCAATAGCCCCCCACTTTTTTAAATCTTCCATCGTAATGGCTTGTTGCGACGAAGGCATTTTTATCATGTTGAAAGCGGCTCCCTTCACCGCCATAGGAGGAAGTACTGCAGACACATGGGTGCCATCGGGAAGGCGACAATAATTGATTTTATTTTTTACTAATTTTTTAACTCCGGCCAAATCAAAAATCTTAGCAATTGCCTGTTCTACTTGAGAGTCGTTATCAAAGGCCTTGGTAAATTTTTTTAAAGAACCCCTTTCCGCATAATCAATGTCGTCGTAGGCACTTACTAAAATTTCATGCACGTCTTTATTTTTATAGAGTGCCCCTAATTTGCCTAAAATTTTGTTTAGACTTGAGACCGTTTTAGGATTCAATTTTGCCCTGTTGGTTTTCATGGCGCTCTCCTTTTTTGTTGGGTAACACCATCTTGACACAAGGTGCAACCAGACATAACTGTGGGATGCCACAGGCATAAACAGACCATTGATTTCAAGCACTTATCAGTCTATTCTGGAGGGCAAAGGCCACCGCCTCAGTGCGATTGGTTGTCTCAGTTTTGCTAAAGATTGATTTCAGGTGAAATTCCACCGTTCTTTGGTGAATCCCCAACTGGTGGGAAACTTCTCTATTAGATAATCCCTTCGCCACCAGAAAAAGGACTTCTTGCTCGCGCCTACTTAATGGATTTTTATCCGACTTTAATTCGGCCCCGGCCTTAACCATTTCCATTAACTCAAGCAGGTATTCCCAATGCATTTGGTGAATTCTTTTTGCTTCACCATTGTGGGCGCTGATTTGCAATGCGACGAGAGCAGTTCTATTTTTCCAATCTTCTATAAATTCATCGATCTGGTCGCTATTGAGAAATTTATTTTCTGACATCATCATCACTTTAGCATACGTGGTGTTTCTTTCTCCACCAAAAATGAAAATTCGACTATGTTTCCAGAGGTTATATTCTGCATTTTTCGTTGGTTGCAAGCACTACAAAGCACCTGCAAATTTTGTTGCTCACCTTGCCCACCGATGGCAACTGGTCTTATGTGGTCAATTTGCAAATGAGTGCGCGCCTGACAACGACGCCGGTCGCGGCCCTCCCCAATCATTCCCTCGCATTGCCCTTGGGCCCGCGCCCATACCACTTCCTTGTTCGACCTCGAAACGTAGCGTTGCAATTTCGAACCGCGTTCAACTCTCTTGGGCTTCGCCCCCGCTTCCGCGCGCAACCGCTCGTCAATCAGCGCTTCAATCATTTCCAACTCACTACAGCCTAAAAACTCGCGCTGTAATTTTTCCAATTTTTTCAACACTCTATCCGGCAAAGTCAATTTCAGCGTGCGCGGTGGAGGATTTTTCGACAAACCATCAAGAATATGATCGGCCTCGCGCGTAGATTTGCCGCAAATCAATTCCAAGGTCTGTTCGGGATTCGCTTCAGGATTTTGCGCCAAAAAAGATTGTAAACTTGCCAGCGCCGACAATGTCACTTGGTTATTTTCAACTTTCGAGAGCGCCTTGGGTAAAACTTTCACCACTTTCATCGCCTTAATCCTGAGTGACGCTTCCGCTTCGCTGTAACCGAGGATGAGCGTGCAAAATTTAAACATTGAAGGCGTGCCGTACACCACAAACAAACGACGGCGATTCACTTCTTCTAAGTATTTAAGAATTTCTGCCGTAAGTTTTTTTTCTTCAGCGACTTTTTGCTTCAACTCTTGCACCAAATCACCGTCTTTCATTTCAAAATAAACATTCTCGTTTAAATTATTTTTCATAACTCACCACCTAAAACTTTTTGCAAAATACTTTTAGCATAGAAAATAATTTTCTCCTAATGTCAGAAACCACTTGGGTGCCAGTTCCCTCGCAATTGAAACATCATCAATCGCGCCTATTTTCTCTTTATGCGAACTCACAGATCGCAAATGAAAATATTTTTCAAAATGTTAGCGATAGAAGCAAGATATCTGTATTTATGCGACTGAAAATATTTTTTAAAAATATACTTACTTTTCTTTCTTTTCTCCCCCCCAAAAAAAACAAAAAGGTACCACGAACCTTTAAACAAACCTTACTCGCGCGCGCGAGTAAGGTTTTTCAAAAGAAAGTTAAAAGATTCCATAAAAAGCATAAAAAGTACCACGTACCTTTTAGGGGACATGATGATTTTGCTCATAATTATTAGCAAAGAAGCGCAAAATATTGCCCCATGAATATAAAAAAATTTTTAATATTTTATCTAGTTTGGATGATCCCCCTCACTGCAAAAAGTCTTGAATTATATCCATCCAAAAAGATGTCGGCTGAAGAGCTGGAGCACAAAAAGCCTGGGACTTATATTACGGGCATTCCTCAATTTGGCTCTGACCCACTGAAGGGCCAAGGACTTGGTGTCGATTTATTTTTTTTCGACAATGGAGAGGCAAAGGACCCACTTTTTGAATATACGCCCTTTAAACGACTTTTTGAATTTCACGGCTTTGCCACCAACAACGATGAAAAAGAGTTTGAATTTGGCGTTGATATGCCTTATTTCGCGGGAACTGCTTGGCGCTTTCGTGCTGATATTTCTTACTTGGACAACCCCAACCAACTTTATTTTGGTCACGGTAAAGGTACGATGGCCGCTTTTACCAGTGCCGAATTGAGATGGAACTTAGGTGAAGCTCATTTTGGAGAACAGCATTTACAGTTTTTAATCACCCCCTTTCTCGATGCTGGAAGTGTTTAGGATCATTTCTTTGATTATTCTTGGACACATCTCAAATGGTCAGAAGGGTTAGGCGTTCGAATTCCATGGAATCAAGCGACTATTATAGCGCTCGATTACGCCATTAGTTCTGAAGAAAACCAATTCTTTTTTCGCTACGGAAATTCTTTTTAAAATTATTTTAATGTCGCGCGAATTCGGCTTAGAGAAACAGGACTTGCGCCTAAAAATGAAGCGATCATGTGCTGAGGCAAGCGCGCTTCCATCGCGCCATAGTCAGACCGAAATTGCTGGTAGCGATCGGCCAAATTGCTAGACAACAATTGTCTTTCTCTTCGAAGTTTTTTCATTAAAGCTTCTTCAGTAATTTTTCTGCCAAAATCGGCCCAGCATAAATGGCGCTTATAGAGGCCCTCGAGTTGGTCTAAAGTTAGAGTTGTCACAACTGATGGTTCTACCGCTTCAATGACCAGATCTTCAGTTTCCGAAGTTTGATACAAAGTTAAGTAACAAATAAAATCTTCTTCGCGAGCAAATTCACGGTGTAAATCCTCGCCAGACTCTTGGCGATAAAAGGCGCGAAATAAACCTGATTGGATAAGACCTACATGGTTGCGGCCGTACTCATCGCCGGGCCGATATTGGCGTAGGCATACTAAAGAAAGGAAGTGCTGCCACTCCGAAATTGGAATGGAAGTGACAGAGCCAATCCTCTTTTCTAATAAATTTTTATCTAATGCTTGCATACACCCAAGTCCCTCTTAACCTATGTTAATGCACGCCGCCCCCAATTACGCTAGGTTGCTACCATAACACGATTCTCTAAACTGGGTGGCACCTATGAAATTTTTGGATAGAACGATTAAAAATTTGTTATTCTGCGGAGTTAGCCTTGGCTTATTGGCCATTATGCCCCCGATGGTAAGTGCCGGACTCCCTCCAAACCTTGAACAAACGGGCCTTTATTCCAATATCAAAGACAAAATTATCGCGCTGGAGAATTGGCCATTTTCGCCTCAATATCCACTTTGGAGTGACGGTGCTGTAAAAAAACGCTGGATCTATATTCCCATGGGAAAGAAAATTGATTCGAGCAATCCCGATAATTGGAATTTCCCAGTAGGGACAAAATTTTGGAAAGAATTTTCCTTTAAAGACGCGGCCGGAAATTTCCATCGAGTTGAAACTCGCTATCTGGAAAAAATTGGAGAACAAAAATGGGATATGGGATCTTATCAATGGAACTCAGACGAAAGTCAGGCGACCCTCGTCCCGTCTGAAGGACGCGCCAACGTGTTTCCCATCAATGACCGCATCTCACATAGGATCCCCATGCGCTGGGATTGCCATTCTTGCCATGGAGAAACTCGCCCCGTGCTAGGTTTTCAAGCGCTGCAATTATCTGAGAAACGCGATCCCAATGCCCTTCACAGAGAAGGTCTGACTAACGAAATGATCACCATGGGTCAACTTTTGCGCGAAGGAAAACTGTCCCATCAGGTGAATCCTGAAATGGAAATTCCCGACTCACCTAAAAATCCTCTACAAAAACCAGTAATGGGATACTTCCTTGCAAATTGCTCTCACTGCCATCGCCCAGATGGATACGCAGGTGGAACAAAACTACATTTTGATTTTCAAAGTGAGCTGCCGCTGAAAAAGCAACCCTTTCTTGAAACTGCCCTTAATAAGCGCACGCGCTTTTATTACCAAGGAAGCCATCGAATTCGCACTGGGAAACCTGAACGCAGTACCATTTTAATTCGAATGATAAATGGTTCAATGCCACCATTGGCGACTCAAATTCCCGATAGCTTGGCCATTAGCACTCTGGAAAAATATATCAAAGAATTTAGCAAATAAATTAGCGCAGAATTTCCTTTTTAATGGCGTCTGCACAAATCGGACAAAAATTCGCTCCGCGATCCATCACACAAGCAAGGCCAGGAATATGAGAAGCACCAGCGGTGGAGCGAGAATCGCCATAGCCTCCGCGGTAAGCGCCAAACTTATTGCTCGACCAACGCCCTTGCGGTGTGGGAACGGGCGTATCAGAAGCAACATAAGAAGACCATTTTAACTGACCTGGCCCGTTGGCAAGAAAAGTTATATTGGGCGACCACGGCTCATGCATTTCAGGTGCAAATTCCAATTCAGTTCTGCCGCCACCTGTATATTCCTCGTTGAGCCCAAAGAAATGCCCAATCTCATGCAAAAGTAAGTAAGTGAAGCTGCTGTTGTCACTTGGAATCGCGGTGTGAGACATGTAGTTTCCTACGCCCCAGTAACTGCTACTTTTTACAATGACCAGTGGATAGTCGTAAGCAAAGCCGGCCAAACTCTGACGAAATTTTTCTTCGCTCGTTGGATAAACGACATGGTACCAGCGACCAAATCCGTTCCAATAGGGATAATACAAACCCAAAAAGGAATCATAGGGTTTCACCGGAAGACCTAAATCTCTGGCCGCTCCCAATTCCTTGTTCGATGGAGCGAAAACCGCAAAAAATTCTAACTGACTGCCGCCGGGAAAGGAGGGAGATCGAAGCGCATTCATGGCACGCTTAGCATCGGCCAAAAATTTTTCCTCTTCGTGTGCCTTGTATCCTTCAGCATAAATCACAACTCGCGCTTGAGATATTTTCCCTTGCGCAGCTTCACTCTTAGAGACGAGTCGATAGCTCTTCACCGAAGGAACACTCACTGGGCTCCATGAACTCGGGGTTATTTCCTGCTCTAAGACGACGCGCTGGACTCCATCTTGGGGATCTTCGGCCCACATGGTGAATACTAAATTTTTTGTCAAAGAATTTGGTCTTGGAAAACGAAACGTTAACGACCGTGCCAATTTGCGATATTCCTTTCCAGTGCCAATGGAATCAGTGGCAAAGATTGTTCCGGTGTCACTTTCTTTTAATATTCCAACGTAGCTTCCCTGGGTACTTTTCTTAGCAGTTTTTCTTATCCAGTTGGAAGTGCCCGAAGATTCAATGACGGTCGCTCCTAAACTATAAGTCTCCACCCCGCGATCATTATTCCAATCGACTCTGACGCGCAAAATTGGCAGCCCATCATTGACGTATAAACGATGGTCAATAGCATCAGCAATACTGCCAATTTCTTTAAAGTCCAAGGAGTCCTTGGGAACCTTGTGGCTATCCCAGTGGGGATTGGCCGCAACTTGGCTCCCGTAGAAAATTATGAGCAGGGATAAAATTAAATGAAAATTTTTGGGTAAATAGGCCAGTGCCAACCGTGGCATCATAATACTCTCCTCAATTCATCCATTTATTAAGGTCAGGAATTTTTTTAAATAACCGTGTTATTTTCCAACAACCTTCAAGGATTTGTCGAATCGCAAGTGCCAATTTCTGGCAGAAATTTCCTTAAAACCCGTGACCACGTCTAGAACGGCACTTCCCTCGATGTTTCTTCAAATTTTGTCGAAAAGAGAACATCCGATATTTGCCATCAACCATTCTTCAGGAGGAAGAAGTATGAAAACATGGACGTTACAGGGTCGATTACTGAATCAAGTAAAAATTCCCGCACTTTTGACACTTTTGGCCTTCGGCACTCAGGCCTTTAGTTACCAAGTTTTTTTTGAAGGAAGAGATCAAGACATTGAACGCAAGGGCCATTTCCAAAAAAAATTTAAAGTGCCGCCATTTTCAGAATCTCATATGAGCTTTGGCCAGGCGTCGAACGCATCACTCAATCCAAATTCCATTAAGGTGTTTGTCTGGAATATGCTTAAAGGTGAGAGGAAAAAATTTGAGCGAGACATCAAACACCATGGTGCTGACCGCGATCTTTTCATTTTACAAGAAGGCTATCATAACAATAATAATGTGCGAGTGTTATCAGAAATTCCTGGCACCCACTGGGATTTTGCTACAAGCTTTTGGTGGATGAAGGAAGGAGCAACTCCGGGCGGGACCATGCTTGGTAGCAAGGTCGAGCCGAGCGTCTTCTTGATGAAAAGAACCCATGACCTGGAGCCCATCATTAAAACTCCAAAAACCTTATCCATTGGCAAATACCCAATTGCAGGAATGCAGGAAGAGTTGCTGGTTATTTCCATTCACGGCCTTAACTTCACCAATACGCAGGCCTTTGAAAGCCACATGAAATTAGCTGAAGCAGAAATGGCCACGCATACAGGGCCCGTTATTTTCGCCGGAGATTTTAACACTCGCAACTGGGATCGATACAATGCGATGGTGGACATGGCCAACCGAAATAAGCTTCACCCAGTTGTTTTTAAAGACGACAAACGGATTAAACCCTTTGGCGTTTACCTGGACCACAGCTATGTGCGTGGCCTAAGCGTTAAAAACGCCCGCGTTTTAAAAGATGTGAAATCGTCAGATCATAAGGCCATGACTTTTGAAGTGGCAGTGGAATAAAACAGGTTCATCCCCCTGTAATTTTTATCTAAATTGACTGGTATTTTCCAAATTTACGCCTCCCCATGGTAGTGGGGAGGTATGAATTTTGGGTATGGTCTTTCACGACAATTAAAAGGATTCACTTTTTCGAAGGTCTTAATGACCCAAGGTGTGGCCTTATTCCTAGGGGTTTCTTTAACGGCTTCCGCCATAGAAACAGATCAATTTAGGGCCGCCTTAGTTCCTCTCAAAGACGCTGCACCAGTGGTTAACGATTATATTACCGATAAAATGGACAAGGCGCTCAGTAACATTAATAAAGATTTACCAAAAAAAATAACATCGAAGTCACTATTAAAAAGTTGCCAGAAATTGGCCGATGAAACTTTCGACCGAATTTTGGGCTTTCCTAAAATTTCGGCCATTTCGAACTTTGCCGAGACCTCAGAATTGGTTGATCGGTTTCCAGATGCAAGCGTCAGCATGAAAGACTACATGTCAGACTCAATTTACTCCAACGCCAAGTTCCCTATCAACATGGTTGGCTTGTCGCATATTATTCGCATTGGCAATGTGTATATTGGCACAGACAAGTTAGGGCATTTTTCTCTTTTGGGTCGAAATTATTACCATCGCTATCTTCGCCATCTTGACCGCAGTAAAAACCAAGAACAGGCCATTATCAAAACTATTAAAAAGGGCATCCACCACGAAATCGTTTATCTTGGATACGCCTTGGGTGGCGTCCTATCATTCGCTGATCTTGAGGCCAATTATCAAGGTCTGCTTTTTGGAATAGAATTGTGCGAAGGAAACAATCCTTACTATATTTTTGAAAGCGGCAAGTGGACAACTAATCCTAAACGAACTTTCGATATTAAAAATTATATTGGCCCAAAAACTGACGAAACTTTTAATCCCAATTTGTGGCGTCCAGGACTTTGGGAGAAAATTGGCGATGATATCAAGCAGGCCTACTGCCCACTGTTTAAAGAACCAGTCTTTCAAGAGCGTATGGCCAACTATGAGGCCAATGCCGTGACAACAATAAATGATCTTGTGATCGAAGATTATGTGCAAAAAAACCCAAAGTACGACCGCAAGAAACAGTTAAATCCTGATATTTGTAACTAACCTCTTCTTTTCATAGCTAATACTTCCCACTTGCTCTATAACGAGTAAAATATTCTTTATTTAAGGATGAATTTATGCTCGAAACCAAAACTCGTTGGCGACTACTCTTACCATTTTTAACGGTCATTTATCTTACTGGTTGTGCCACTTCTACCCTCAATCTAGATTCCCACGTTCCGAGTGCTTTATTTTTTTCACCTGAATCCTCTGGAGGCTTCCTCAATGGACGTGGGCAATTTCTTGTCGGGAGTGCCCACAAAGAATCACTGGGACGGAGTACGCAAACTGCAACTATATTTAGTAGCTCTCCTAGTGCTGTCGTAGTGGAGACGACTCCCGAACAGACGGCCAATATGTCTTTAGGCGCGGCCCTCAATCTAGGACTCTTGAGTCGCTTCGACCTATTTTTAGAGGCGCGGACGGAAGCGCCCACTCGCCTAGGCGTTCAATACCAGGTCCTCGGCAGCAAATTTGGGGATAACGGATTTAAATTTTCTCTGATTTCTTCAGTTGGTTACAACAAAGATAAGGATGTTGGTCGGAAAGACAGCTGGGGCGATCAATCAGAAAAACTATCTAACGTCAGTGGACAAATGCGCGACCGTTCTTGGTCTGGCGGCTTTTCAACCGGCCTTCGCTTTAGTCCCAGCTTTTTGACTTTTGTCAGTGCCAATTACCAAGAAGATGATTTTCAAGGCGACCTCTCCATTCAAGGTGGGAACTCCTATTCCATGATTGATTTAACTCAAACGACCACTGCCGTTGTGGGGGCAGAACTTAGCACGGGTGAAAAACCAAATAAACTTTATCTGCACGCGGAAGTTGGCCTTTCAAAAATTGAAAGCAGATTTGGAGGCGAATTTACAAGACGAGTTTGGGGACTATCTATGGGCGGTACGTTTTAAGAAAAGAGGGCCCCTGTTGTATCTGTAACTTCAGGCTTAACTTCTTCTTTTAATTGGAACAACCGCTCGACCTTTACGTTAAGTGCCACGGCCATTTTCAAGGCAACTTCAACGCTTGGAACCGCTAGCCCATTCTCAATGGCGTGTAGGGCCTGGCGAGAAATTCCCACCATCTCAGCCAATTGTTTTTGGGCTATGTCTTTGTCACTTCTGGTTTCTTTTACTTTGTTGTCTATCATACTCTTTTCTCGCATACCTTTTTCTCGCATATTTTTATCTAATTTCAATTATCCGCTTATTTTGCTCTTCTAATGTATCCAAATCTTCCCCCATGGTCATTGTATGTCAAAAACCATGTCATTTTTTCATTGGTAAAGCAGGATTTACCAATATTTAATGTAAAGCTAGCATGACATTTGTACTATGGCAAGAGTTTTTGTGCTACAAGTTAACTATGTTCGTGGTTGTACACTATATTTAAAGATGGAGAAAATTCTTATGAACCCACAAGTGAAAAACAAAATTCTCGGAGCAGTAAAAAACATTGAGAAAAATTTTGAAAAACTTTCTCAGAATCAAGAAGCTCAACGCGTGCTGAAAAATATGAAGCAATATAGTAGCAAGCGCTCTAAGCAACTCGATAAACTCGTCAATGAGTCTTGGATTGATGTAAAACGCGCCTACAATCGCGAAGTAAAAGGAATGGAAGCATTCTTTGAAGCTGAAAAAAGCCGTCTTAATGGTTTATTAAAAAGCCAGGTTTCTGAACTTAAAAAAATGCGTAAAGCTGTTCAGGAACATTTAAAGGCCATGGGTCCAGGTAAAAAACCTGCCGCCAAGAAAACTGTTCGCAAGGCCAAAGCCAAGCGCGTTGCTAAAAAAGCGACTCGCAAAGCTGCCGCTCCAGCTGCTACGACTAGCACAACCACCACAAACGCTTAAGCAACTCATCTCTGGGCCTGGAGCACTGAGTCCTGGCCTAGAGTCCCTAAACTTTCAAAGACTTAAGTGTTTTAAACTTCATTTTGCGCGTGCAAGAGATCTAGTTCAGGACCTACAAAGGTCGCGAAATGGACTGAATTTCCTTCGAAATCGAGACTTGGAATGCCAGAGACCTTTTGGGGGAAGAAGTAATAATTTACGACCTTGAGGGCAAAATCGAGGGCAAACTTTAGAGAATGAATCAAGGTTGTCATAAAACCCTCCATAAAACGACGGTTGAGAGGCCTTGCTTCTGCCTTCTTCTCGGTTGATACTGCCAAGCTTGCGTAAAAATGCCATTAAATTAGGGTTTAAAAATTGTTATAACCACACTAACATGGGGCTTTTTCAAGCGTAAAACGCCCCTAAGGAATAAGAGGAAGCGACATGGAACAACACGGCCATCAAGAACACAATGAAGACAGCAAACTTTTTCGCCTTCGCCATAGCTTGGCCCACGTATTGGCCCAAGCAGTTTTAGAACTTCGACCTGGCACCAAACTGGGCTTTGGCCCGGCCATCGACGATGGCTTTTACTACGACTTCATCCTTCCCACTCCAATTACTGAGGAAGATTTCAAAGAAATTGAAAAAAAGATGAAACATATCATCAAACAGCGCCAACCATTTAAGCGCGAAGACTTGGACAATGACCAGGCCCTTGCCCGTATTGAAAAAATGGGTGAGCCCTATAAAAAAGAATATGCCGAAGAATTGATAGCCAAGCATAATTTGAAAAATTTATCTTTTTACACCAACGGGCCTTTCCTTGATATGTGCGAAGGCCCCCATGTCAACCATACAGGTGAGATAGACCCAGGTTGTTTTAAACTTCGCTCCGTGGCCGGCGCTTATTGGCGTGGCGATCATAGAAATACCATGATGGCGCGAATTTATGCTTGGGCCTATGAGACCAAAGAAGAGTTGGATGCTCACGTGAAGGCCTATGAAGAGGCCTTAGCGCGCGATCACAAAAAATTGGGCAAAGAACTAGAAATCTTTTTTATTGATGAAGAGATTGGAAAAGGCTTACCACTTTGGCTTCCAAATGGAACCATACTTCGCGAAGAAATCGAAAAATTAATGAAAGAGTTGGAGTTTAAAGACGGCTATCAAAGAGTGTCGACTCCAGCAATCACTCGCACAGGCCTGTATCATAAAACAGGTCACCTTCCTTATTACAAAGATGGCATGTTCCCATTTATGGAAATTCATGAGAGTGCCGGCGAAGGCCAGGAAAAGGTTAAAGAGACTTATGTTCTAAGACCTATGAACTGTCCTCATCACCACCGCATTTTTTCCTCTCGCTTGCGCTCTTACAAAGAACTCCCAGTGCGTTTGGCTGAATACGGAAACGTATTTCGATTTGAAGATTCAGGTTCGGTTTCAGGCTTGCTGCGCGTTCGCGGTATGTGCATGAACGATGCCCACATCTATTGCACTGAAGAGCAAATCGAAGAAGAATTTTTAAAAGTTATGAAGTTGCATGAAAAAGTTTATTCCATTTTAGGACTTAAAAATTTTCACATGCGTCTTTCAACTTGGGACTCAGAAGATCCAAAGGGCAAAGAAAAATATGTCCACGATCCAGAAGCATGGGAATCGAGCCAAGAGCGCGTAAGAAGCGCCATGGTGAAATCGGGTCTTCCATTTAAAGAAGTTAAAGGTGAAGCTGCTTTTTACGGCCCGAAAATTGACTTTCAAATGCGCACCGTAACCGGCCGGGAAGAAACAATTTCTACCAACCAATTAGATTTTGCAATACCAGGAAGATTAGGATTGGAATTCGTAGGCGCTGACAACAAACCGCATCGCCCTTACATCATCCACCGCGCTCCGGCCGGAACCCATGAGCGCTTTATTGCATTCTTGATTGAGCACTTTGGCGGGGCCTTCCCGATTTGGTTATCCCCTGTGCAAGTGATGGCCATTCCAGTGGGTGAGGCCTTTGCAGACTATGCTCGCGAGCTAACAGAGGAATTGCGTGGTCATATGGTGAGAGCAGAGCTCGATGATAGCAATGAATCACTCAATAAAAAAATTCGCACTCATACCAAGTTGAAAACTCCCAACATACTTATAATTGGTGAACGTGAAAAGGCCGCGGGAGAAGTCACTCTTCGTCGCTACGGCATGACTGAGCAAGTAACCATGAAACGGACAGACTTTATACATTGGGTGTTGGAAAAGATTCGCACGCGCGCACTTAATTAAGTTTCGCCAGTTCCTGCATCAATTTTTGAAATTGCTCCATGGCCGCCTCTGGTGAACACAAGAGGCGCGCCACCTTTTTTCCTTCTTGCCCTGCTTGTAGACGCAATTCCTTATGCAAAAGATATTTTCTTAAACTGTTCGCCAAGGCCTGCTCGTTGCCTGGCGGAACCAATTCACCTGGCGCATTTTGACTATAGCTGAAAATTTCTTTGGCTCCCCCAATCGCAGTCGCGATGACTGGTAATTGGGCATAAAGTGCTTCAATAAATACAAGTCCAAAAGCTTCAGGATGAATATTGGGATGACAAAAAATATCTGCCTTGGCAAAAAAAGGTGCCACTTTCCTTTGCTCACCGACAAATTCAACTTTTTTCTGCAAATGGCCGTCACTAATTATTTTTTTTAATTCTTCTAAAAAGGCCTTCTCGTCTTCCGACTGGGGTCCACCTACAATCGTTAATTGGAAATCCAAATCTTTTAATAAGGCGAGCGATTTGATCAATACTCGAAGCCCCTTATAGGGAACTAAACGACCAGCGTAGAGAATATTGGGAATTTCATTATGCCGCTCGGGAACAGTTGGTAAAATATCTCCGTGAGGACAATACAGAAAGTGATATTGATAGTGGGGCCAGCGATCTCGCATCAACTCCATCACATGCTTACTGTCAGCAATAATTGCTTTTGGTTGCAGAAACTGCAACGCGCGATAAATAGAAATATTAAAATCTGTTCGATGCCCCCATAGGACAATTTTAGTGCCAGAAAACTTGGCCGGCAAATAGGCTAAAAGATAATTCCACATTTCTTGGCAAATGAGCAGATCAAATTTTTTTTCTTTTAACTGCTGCCAGAACTTCAAAGACCCCTTCAACAAATGCCATGGTCTTGAAAGACTTTGCAAAGGGACAAATTCGAGATTGGCCTTATGCTTTTGTAGCTCCTGTGCCAACACACCCTGAAAGCAAAGCAAAAATGTTTGCTCAATTTCAGGGGCGAAGTTTTTGTATTCCTGTAAATTAATGAGAAAGCGTTCAAGACCGCCAAAGCGATTTCCTGAATAGAAATGGGCGACTTTTATTTTTTGCATGCCAATATATAGAGTGACCAAGGTTTAGGAAAAATTAAATTTAAAATTTTGACCAATGGCCAAAGCAATAAAAAGCTAAACAAACTTAACATTTGCCCTAATACTCCAGGGGCCCGACGTGCAACAGCGACAACTTTAAATCCAACAATTGAACCTAGGCCACCGATGCCTCTTCGATCAAGAATTTCCAGACCGTGGTCCAGCAATAATTTTTGGAGACGCTCAAAACTATATCCATGTCGAACATGGCCACCGTTTTCAAAGCGATTAAGTGGTTCAAAATGACTGTGATGATCAATATTGGGAACTGAAATATGCAGCTGCCCTCGTGGCTTCAAAAGCTCCACCGCGGACTTAATTGCCAATTGATCGTCGATAATGTGCTCCAAGACTTCAAACATAATTATTTGATCAAAAGGACCGAGGCCTTCTTCGCGCAACTTATTAAAATGAATTTTTTTAAATAAACAGCGGCGATCATCAGCAAGGCCGAATTCGGAACGAAGCGCCATGGCCTTATCAACCTCGTGCTGGAGGATAGACACGCCGATGGCCCGTTTGCCCATGTCAGCCGATGCGAAAGTCATGCAGCCATTGCCAAATCCAACATCGAGAGTTTCAACTTCTGGACCTTTCTGTAAAAGCTCACGCAACTCAAAACGATCGCGAGTACCGAAATCTGGGCCAGGCCAAAAAAATAATTTTATTTTGTTTAACAACGCCATCAAGAGTCCCAAGAAATGGAAATATCCTTTTAGTTTAAAGGAGTTGGAAAAAGGAAACCAGAAGGTTCTAATTGCCTCTGCCAAGTGCCCTCCCGAGGCATTTTTATCCTACTAGTATTGGGCCTGGGCACTTCCTACAATGAGGATTGGATTAATTCACTAGGGAGTCAATTCCGTGAAGGAAGCAGCTATTTACACCACACTTTACCCGACTAGATCACTCGCCAAATTGGCCAAAATTGGCCACGCAGACGAGACTGTCGAATTGGACCTATTGCGAACAACGACAGAAGAAGAAAATGCCATTAGAAATTTCTTTAATAAGATCGTAAAGCAATTGCCTAGCTACACTTCCACGGTACTTGAAATGCAACATGAAAATGCGCGCGTGAAAGCACAAATTTTTCTCGGACTAGGCGCTGGCCCGGTCGAAGCCAAGGCCGAAGGTGGAGACGTCCTTCAATGCCTCACTAACTTGCGCGACAATTTGAAGGCCACCATAGAGACACAAAAAACTACAATTCAAAAGACACCTACTGCGACCATCGAAAAATCTCCTCGCCTTCCAGGACGCAGCAAATCCCTGGACGCCTGAGCTACCTAGTTTTTCAATTCCACCTCAATGAAATTTTCAAAACTTCTTAATTTTAGGTAAATCCCATTTTGGCCTATGAATTTATTACCCGTAAACCTCTCAATATTCGCGCTTCTTTTAAAATAATATTAGGGATTTATTCAGGACGGGACTAATGCGAGGAGAGACCTATGGCGCTAGAAGCTTTGGCGTTGGAAATTTTAAGCCAACTTCCTTCGACAGTTTCTGTTAATTCAGCAACACATGCAGTTACCACTCACTATAACTATGCACTTCATCAGGGCCAAATATACTGGCGCGCCAATCCTGACTATGCCTCTTCATGCAATTGTACTCCGCGCGCCCCGCTTGAGTGGCAAAACCTCCAAGTACGCTCGCCTCGACCAACTGATAACATCGGTCGCTTCAAATCCTTTGTAGCGATTTCCGCCGATGATCACGAAATATTGGCACAGACAGATCACGGCCAACTTTGGCGCAGTGACCATGGTCAATGGAGTGCTTTATGGGGAATGCCCCTTCCTTTTAAATATAAAAATGTTGGGCTTCAAGGCCACTTGAAATTACCCGCTTACACCCATCAAATAGCCTTGAGTGTGAGAAATAAAGATGTCCTCTTTTACGAAGATCCCTATGGTAATCAATTTCATTGGGGAAGCTCAGGTTGTACAACTGTCATGAGTCTTAACCAAGATGGCAAAACCATTACCATCGGCGATCCCTGGTTCCCACCCGATTTATCGCGCCAAATGTGTGGACCGAACCGCGGCTCTGTACGCATGATTTCCCTTTATTCGAGTGCCTCAATGACTATGGCCTTGGCGCATGATGGAACAATTTATACTAGGTTTTATGATTATGACTCGAACGGAGGCACACCATTTTTTAATTATCAGTATTACCGCGTACCGAAACACACATTTCCTGGAAGTGATCGCAAATCGGAGTTCCAAATTCGCGGTCTACCTGCAGAAGAATGGATTAAACAACCCAATATCAAATTGGAAGGATTAGCAAAAATAAGTAAGCATCTCGCAATATTACAAAATGGTGTTGGCAACAATGCACGAGAACTCCGCGTCCAAGGATTAAACCAGAATGGTGAGACTGGATATTACTTTAAGCAATTAAAAGATTTGGACTGGCAGTTTAGGGTCACGAATGAAAAAATTTCTGAGGATAATTTTCTTCAGTCAACCAGCGCCTCTATTGCTCCAAAAGATAAATCTTTTATTGGACAATTCATTGAATCTAATAAGAAGGGTCGCCGCGAAGTTAATCGCCGTGAAACACTTCTGGCCAGAATTGAAACTGAGCAAATGAACATTCACTGCACTCCAATTCGAGTAAAATTTAAATTAACTAATGGTGAACAATTTGAAGTCCTGTTTCACACGGTCGATGCTTGGACCCCTTTCGCAGAGGAAGATCCTGAGTTTAATCCATTTTTTGTTAAACGCCTCAAAGTCACATTGGAGTTGCCAAAGGAAACTCTCCACCATTCATCGAATGTGGTACAAGAATTCCTCGAAAAGCATTTAAAAAAAGATCATTTAAAAACTTTCCGCTGGGCGATGGTTTTAGACCAAGAGCGTGCCCAACTTAGACGAGTCAATTATCCTTTTCAATTAGAATCGGAAACGACAGAACAATTTGTAATGCGCTTTCAAAACAGAAGCAAAATCCCCCAGGATTATAAAATCCCCATTGATGAAGAGGAATTAAAGCGTCGCTTGGATTTTATCTATCAAATTCAAGGTGCCTTACCAGTCCCACTTGTGGCGGCTGATTTTCTCACGCACCTGACGACCATTCGGCATACGGTGGAAGCCGTCAAAGGTCTTCCTTCGTTTGAACAACATTTTGCATCCGTTCTTGTTGCCAATCAAATGGCGCTGGAATGGCAATGGAAAAAAATGCAAAAGCGCTTACGCGTTAATCAAGCGGAAGGTAAGTGAAATGCGCTCGCCAACTGATCGGGCCGTTTTGAGAATCCCATGGTGATAGTTTTTTTGAACACCAGATCCCATCAATAATCCATCACCATGGGCAAGTTCAATTGACAGTTTTTCCAAAGGCAATCCTTGCTTTAATCGCTCGGGAGAGGTGCGAAAAGCAAATTTGCGAGTCGCACCTAAGCTAATAGAAAAAATGTTGGGATTTGGTCCCAATTCCTTTTCATCATCGGCATGCCAAGCAACATAATCGCGTCCACTGCGATAGTAATTCAATAAAACACCATTAAATTTTAAATGAGTTAATTGTTCGATTTGTTCACGCCAAATTGTTACACTTTTAGACCATGCTGCAGGATAGTGTCTAATTCCAGAATAAACGTAGTCAGAACCAAGATCACCCATGAAATATTCCAAACGGGGAACCAGGTGTTCACGGCCGTAGAGAACAATAGAATTTTGTTTCCAAGGAATCTCATTTTTAAGCGTCTCAAAATCCACTTGGGAAAAATGCCCTGGGAAAAAACATAATTGCCCATGCTCCAAATGCGGAGACGACTGATTAGAGGTTTTGCCACCAACGGCCTCTAATAGATTTGACGGGAGTGCGTGGGAAAATAAACTAGGTTGCTCCATCGCTATTTTATAGCATAAGGCCCCCTCCTTCTCTAGCAAGTTTGTGCAAAATACTTCTAAGTCCCTGAATACAAATGCCTGCACTTATTACATTCCCTCTAGGGACGGATGCCCTTTTGGGCCATAAGAAAGACTATTGGGATGAACTATTTTGGGTTGGGAATTTTTATGAAGACTCTTGCGTATTCTTTGTTGACTACAACTGCCTTGGTCATAGGCTCAATAACTACCGAAGTGAGCTTCGCCGTTGAAACTACCAAGCGAGACCACTCCGTTACTCGCGATTGCTTCAAATAACATTTAAAAGAGGCCATCGCCACTAATTGGGAAAGAAGAGAATGGTACGCAACCCTGACAAAAGGTGAATCGCGCAAGATTACACGCGAACTTATCTTTGCAGAAAAATTTGGCGTGGCCTTTATGGCCCCGTTTTATGATTGCGATGCCAAAATATACCAAGACCACGGTATCAATATCGTATGTGATGAAATGATTTCACCTTATGGAGTTCCCGTCTTCAACCCAAAGGAAAATTTTAAAGGAATTGTTCCAGATAAGTTTATTTCGACCAATCCCAAAAAATTGAGAGATCGCCTAGATAGGGCACTAGAAGAAAAAGGATTTGAAGAAGTTGCGAAATTGACGTCTGAAGCATTGGACGAAATTGCTAAGAGGCCCAACTTTAATTGCCTTATGAGAAATGACCTAACCACAATCCTAAAGGCAGCAAGGCTGGCGCCTATTTTCAAGCAAAAGGCGTTGGCCCTTGGTTTGCCAGGACTTCCCTGAGGCGACAGTTCACTAAAAGAGTTGTCGCGAATTTCTAACAACATTTTCCTTTTCTCTCCCTTAAGATGCATTTTATAGACAAAAATCTTGGAGAGATTATGAAGCCGATCACTCTTTTAGTATGCCTCATTACGCTAAACATTTTAGGTCAATCTGTAGCACAGGCCGAAGAGAAAGTTGTACCAAAGGCCCAAAGATTAAACAATGTGAAACTTATCAATTTGTAGATGAAGAAAAAATAATTGAATGTCAATTTTAAAAGCTAGTTTTGGTAATTTACAGGGAAGCGAACGAACATTTCTCTGGTATCAGTTTTAAGATATTCGTAATTATAAAATTCAATAATATTTTGCTCTTTATATTTTAACCAAAATCGCAACTGCAATTTTGCACAGGCAGCATTAAGCATTTCTTTTCCCTTCACCTGACTTCTTAGCATTTGAAGAACTAAATCCTTTCTTTCGTGCCAATAATTCGTAAACTCCAATGGTCCCTGAATTGAATTGCCTCTAATAGCATTATAAAGGGCCATGGCCATGGCGCGTATGACATTCGAACTGGTGATGTTTTCAGAATCAATAAGTGTCATTGGTACTATTGGTCGAGTGAATCTGCCCAAATAGTTATCATCAACGTAGGTGTCAGAATAAAGTTTGGTTAAATATAACAATTGCACCATGGCACCTATAAATACTCGATTGAATACACTCTGATTAGGAGCATACATGTAATTCACAACTTGAGTTACTGCATTAATGCTAGAAACTTGAGTGGGAGCTTCGTCTTCCGTTTTCATGGTCTTGTACCAACCACCTATTTGCACTTCAATCATGCGCGTGTTCGGCATGGCTATTGAAGCAACTTCCTGACTGCCGTAATCGCAAATGACTAAATGTATTTCATTAAGATTGGGAAGTGGATTGAGTGATAAGAAGAACTTAATTGAGGCTTCAAATTGATTAAAGATAAAATTATTTAAATCTTTAACCACAATTTTATTTTGAGCGATAAAGGCCTGGGCAGAAGGACTAGTATAAAGTTTCAGATTTATATTTCGCACTCGACGTTGATCTATGAGAGCAATTCCTTGGCCCAACCACGTATTTAATAAAGAGTCTGTCGAATCGCGAAAGTTGGAGGCCGGAAAAGGAGGATTATCAACCTGGGGTAGTTCACCTTTAGCGGCATTATGGGCCGTCAAAACAAAGAGAGTGAATAATACCAAAAATAGTCCGTTTAGAGTTCTCATAGTATTCCTTGTCTAAATTGCCCGTATTATGCCCAAAAGCAGTTGAGAAGACTCCTACTCGGTAAAAATTCCATGGGTCCCGAACCTTTACACCATCTGGCAGACATGTCATAAACGCGTCATGGAATGGAAAAACATCACACCAGCAGAGAGGGCCCCCAGTAACGTCTATAAAAGTAATGACGAGGCCCCCGTTTCCCTTGGAAGCCTACTGCTCGACAAGCTAGGAATCGCTCTCGCCTCTGTCTGCGCTATTCATTGCCTTTTATTACCTGCAGTGATGATGGCCATGCCTTGGCTAGAATCCCTTCTACCCCATAATATTTTTCATCAAGTCGTTCTCGGCGTAACTTTACCTTTAGCCGCTTTGGCCTTAATTCACGGCTTTATGCGTCATAAAAGCTTTATTCCAGGGCTTTGGGCCATTTCGGGCGTCATCCTACTCACTTTAGGCATTACGGCCCATGACAATTTGTTGGTCGAGCGCATTTTTTCCATTGGCGGGAGCTTTATCCTGCTGCTGGGCCACTGGCAAAACATTCGCAAATGTCGTTGCCATACCCACGCTCATTAATCCTAGAAAATTCAAGTATTTGGCCATTGACTCCCAAGATATTTGGCACTTTTCTCCTAGGGGAAACTAGCGAATTTTGCGGCAAAAGATACCACTATTACATCCGTAATCTCAACTTATCCTTCTGATTTCACTCAGGAATTCCAATATCCTTACAACATTTTTGGTGCAGCTTTTTAGATTGATGCTACAATAGCTTTTGTGTTTTTAATGTGGGACGTAATCAAGGAGTTGCGTTATGTCTCTGAGCGCTAAGCACTTTGATACCAGTTTTCTTGAACTACAACGGGCCAAGCTTCTGGACCTGCGCCGCGAGATCTTAAATAAGATCAAGAGCCAGGACAATGAGGACATTAAAGTCTCTCAAGAAGATATGATTGAGGAAGGCGACATAGCCCAAACTCTTCTAGGTCAGGAGATCTCCTTTGAACTAAGAGAGAGAGAGCTTAAACGCTTGCGGGAAATCGACTTGGCATTGTCCAAAATAGAAGACGGGACCTATGGCATTTGCGAAGAAACCGATGAGCCCATCGGCAAGAAGCGCCTTGAGAAAATGCCTTGGACCAGGCTTTCTATTCAAGCAGCGGAACAAGAAGAAAGGGATGGCAAGCATTACATGGCCCCCCAAAAGGTTAGTTAAGAAATCCTCACGATTTTATGCTGCTAATTTCTAGCGCTCTCGGTGCTGGCCGTTTATCATTGTTACCATGAATACCCTAAATACCAAGCCAACCAAAAAATTGATGTTTCAATTCCTCGCTTTGCTCTGCTTGTTTAGCACTGGCGCTTCTCTAGGCTTGGGCCAAACCCTAGCTCCCTATCCTTCCCGATCACTTGAGCTGGTGCTTAAAAAAAGGCTTTGGGGTCCTGGCAACAATCGCGGTGTGCTACCGGCCTTTTCGCTTTTTGAAATTCCTTTAAATGGAGAAACTGCTCCCAAATTAGTTGAAAGCTATAACGGAGATGTTTTGGCCCCTTGGGCCTCGGTCTCTAAAATGCTTTCCCTTCATTATGCCCTTTCCATTTTGGGTGGGGATTACACATTTAAAACCCACGTTTACATTCGTGGAGTCATCAAAGATGGAATTTTAAGAGGTGATATTTTACTACAAGGAACTGGCGATCCTTCACTCAATACTGATGGCCTCATGAATTTAGCTTTAGCGCTACAAGCTCGCGGCATCAAACAGGTAACTGGAGGCCTGAAAGTTGAAATTGGAAACTTTTTTGAAACTCCTGAGTTGGCACAATTTGGGAATGGAGATCAAGCCTACAATCAAAGCATTGGCCCCCTCAACCTTTATTTTAACCGCTTACAAATTGCTCGTGAAAATAAATCATTTCGCTCTATCCCCGAACTTCCTCATTTTCAAATGAACCCGGGAGAATTGAGTGAAGCCTTTTTGCCAGGGCAGCGTTTTTTATTCGTCGCCAATAATATGCAAAAGGAGGCCTGGCAATATAATCCTAAGGGGAAATTTACGGCCCTTGATGAATTGCCAATCAAATATCCAAGTCGCTTTGCTGGTGAAGTATTTCTTGATTTAATCCGAGCGCTAGCAATAAAAATGCCCGATGGTAGTGTGGCACAACTGGTAAATACACAGAAAAAAAATGAGGGTTCTGCAGGTGATTGGAAATTAGTTAGCAGTCATGAATCACTTTATGCTCGAGAATTGGCGCGACTTGCGATGGAATACTCTAATAATCTCTATACGGAATGCCTCCTACTCAAGGCCGCGCAAATTGCCCAAGGTCCAGAGAAAGATCCTTCAGACCCAAAGAGCAACGAAAATCCTCCAAGAAATTTAAAGGATTCCGCCAGCGCGATGCTTGAATGGCAGAAGTCACGCTATTCAAAATTGCCTTGGGGTGCTTCACAAATGCTGAATGGTTCGGGACTCAGTTCTGAAAATAAACTCCCTAGCGATCTCTATGCTTCGTGGGTTGCTATGAGTGCGCGCGATCATTTAGAAAATAAAATAAGCACTTCCAAAGAATTATCCCAACAAACTTTTTTTATGGGCCTGTTACCTATGGCCGGGCAAAATAGCTGGCTCAGGGAGCGATGGAACTCCCGCACTTTCGCTCACCGCCTTTGGGCCAAGACAGGAACCCTGGATTTTGTGACTTCCATGGCGGGCGTTTTTATTGCGAAATCTGGGAAAATATATGCCTTTGCCCTGTCGGCATCTCACCCAGACAAACGCTCTAGACTCGATCGCTTCGAGCCTGTCTCTCCCAAAGAAGCAAATGTATTCAAAGGCGATGCGAAGAGATTATTCGTCGATGTCATGCAGGAGTGGTATGACCGTTTTTAAAAAAATTCCTCGCTTGCAAAATTCTTGGGTTTTGCTTTTTCTTTTATGGGGCCACTCCCTCAATGCGACGACCAAAGCACCAGTTTTTTTGATTGACCCTGGCCATGGCGGAGATGATTGCGGAGCTCGCTCAGTCATCAAAGCGCGCGGAGGCGAAGTTTGCGAAAAGGATCTCGCATTAGAAATTGCCACTCGAGTGCATAAAATACTCAGAAAAAAATACGACGCCTACTTAACTCGAAGTATTGATCGCAATATTTCCCTCGACGAGCGCGCTCAAATGGCAGATAAAGTCGCGGCTGACTACTTTGTTTCCATACACTTGAACAGTCACGAAAAACCCCATGCCAAGGGTCTCGAAGTTTATTTTCTCGACAACCATGATAATATTGCCGTTCATAAAATAGAAAGAGTGGAAAACAAGGATCAAAAGGGAGAGATTGTTGTCATTAACCAAATCCTCGCTGATCTTGTGATTGAAAGAACCGCTCCCATTTCAAGACTCATGGCCAAGTATGTTCACCAAGGTATTGTCTCTCACGTAAAAAAACCTTTTGGTTATACTGATCGAGGCCCCAAGGCCGCTTTATTTTATGTTCTGGCCCTTAGTAAAAGGCCGTCTATTTTAATTGAGGCCGGTTTTATTTCTCACCCAGAGGAGAGAGAACTTCTCGTGCGCGAAAAGTTCCAAGAGAAATTTGCAGAAGGCATAGTGGAAGGACTGGAAAAATTTCTGGAAAAAAGACCAAAAGAGTAAATAATCTCAAATAGTTAGGGCCGCCCCTCGGCACACAATATCCATTAATATTTAACCCCCATAATTCCGATAAGTAATCGCCATCACAGGGGGTATTAAGTGCGGCCTAATTTTGATTCCAAATTTAAAATAAGCATCCATTTATTTGGATTAATTATTTTACTTAGCTTCTTTCCCCTCAGGTTAAAAGCAGCGAGCGAAACGTCCGCAGAGGGACTTCCTGCCCATTATAAAATTAATGCCAATTTAGATCCGATTGAACATCAGAAAATGTTGTTACTACTCCAATCCAAATTAACCCATTTCGACAGCGATGGAGATGGTGAAGTCGATGTCATTAGAAAATATGATAAAGACGGATTTAATTTAAAAACTATTTATTTTATCGATCAGACTGAAGATGCCCAAGTTCAATTGGAGAGAATAAAATTTGAATACAATCCGATCGCCCAAGAAAGTTCAACCTGGCTTTTAACCAGACAAGAATTTTTGCGTTTTAAACAAAATATCGACAACGAACACCTCCTGCTTTCCTTAGGGAAAATCATACACAAAGAAAGTCAAATGATGCATCCCTTAGGATATATTCAGTCCCGCGAAACCACCAAGTGGGATGACGAAAATAAAATTTTCATCAAAACTCAGGTCAATTTTTACGGCACATTTTACTCAGAGAAATTTTTCCACCAAACTAAAAATAATTGGCGCCTCGTTTCAGTTCAAAATTTTCCGCGCTTCCTTATTAACCCATCGGAGCTAAAAAATAAACTCACTTCCATTGGTCAACAATATGTTGATTGCCTAGCCAAAAAAGATCCCGTTGGCCTACATCATTGTGAATCCGTCGCCTTGACCGATCCTATTGCAAAATTTACAGAATTGGCCCCCCATTTTGCGACCTTAACATGTGTGCAAGATGAAACAGTTTTTTCTCCCTCTGGATTTCGCATTGATATAAATTCTTGCTCCACTCCAGATTCGAGGCAAAGGCTAGAATTGGCATCGCGCAAAGTCACAGAAGAAAAAATGAAATGTATTGCCCAGATTAATCCCAATTTTGCCCGGGATTGTACCAAGGCCTTCTTACTGAAAAGGCCAAAGTTTATTTGTGTTCAAAGTAAAATTAATAGCGATGGATTTGATAGTTATGCCAATTTGTTTTGCAGTTCAAGTAACGATAAAACCAATTGTCGTGAGAAGATAGAAAAAATAACCAAAATATCTTCCGGATTTTATGACAATGTTCGCCCCAATGAAATTTACTTAACTGGAATTGATCCCACAGTACCTAATTGGACCAAACATCACTCCAAAGTACTTGAAACAACAATTTTTCATGAAATGCTACATTCCTGCGGCCATCCAGGTGGTAAATATCACAACCACCCTCAGATGGATGACGACGTTTACGGCTGTGATGCACTTTGTGGCGGTAATACTGCAACCCTCAGTGAAGAGGGTTGTATCGCTTGCGTTACCAGTAGCAAAAAGAGCGAAGAAAGTAAAAAAGCGATAAAGAATGACAAAGAATTTTGCCAGCAGTTTCCTAAGGAAATTGTCCTTCGTCACCTTCTTCAGGCCAGATTAATGGAGGAGGCAATAAAAAATTGTCCCAACAATGCGCTTGAAACAAAAGCATGTCTTGATAAGATACAAGAAACAATTTTTAAGGAACATTTATCAGATCTCTGTGGGAAAAAACCCAAAGCTGAAGACTTCGCTTCTTTAGACTGGAGGCAAAGTTGTATTAACAAAATCCGATTAAAAATGGCACAAGAAATTAGAGAGGCGGGAAAAGTGGCTCAAAAGACTCGTCCCGAAGACTTAATGAATGCTATGGCAATTCTTGCATTGGGAAGTAGCAATCGTTTTCTAACCAAGCGTGATAAACAAGGAAAATTACAGCGAGAAATTGGGTATCGAAATAGTTGCAGCGAATTGAAAATGATTATGAAAATGGTAATTTTAAGTTCCATGGGTTTTTGCCAAGAACTTCAAGGACTTGAAAAAGAAAAGGAAATAAAAAAATTGCGTGCCGAATACGAAGACGATATCCGTATGCTCTTCAAGGATGAGGGACTTATGAGGAGTCTACCTATCTTCACGAAAAAACCCCATTCATTGCAAGAATTGCAAGAAAAATGCCGTGAATTAGGGAGTGAAACTAATTTTAGTCCCGGCATTCAAATCATTAGAACATTAGAAAATGATATTACAAAATGCAATTAATCATTCTATTTCTACTCTTCATCTCTACAACGACTCTCGCTCAACAACCAGAGGTCATGGAATCAGGCTTCACCATTTCTTTTGAAGGTCTAAGCTACCAGATTGAAAAAAAGCAAGCTGACGGCATTAAAGAATTTATTCGTAAGTGTATTAGCGAACGACCTTCCTCTGAGGACAAAAAAACAAAAGAAAAAAAATGCTTTGGTGAAGCCTACTTTATCAAAAGTCAGGGAGCCCTCAAAAAAATTGACCAAGGATTTAAAGCATTAGGCATAGATGATTTGGGTAGGGCCGTTAATGGCAGCTTACAGGATGAATGTTACGGTCACTTTAGTGGATCGACTACTGCGGTAAATTTCCTCCATTGCCACTACTTCCAATTAAAAATCAAATCTTGATGAAATGGTCAAAGCCCAACTAGCAAGTCACTGGAGTCGTCGACTTAAGACCAGACCCAACTCCAACAGATGTCGGCAAAATGGCATCTCAAGTTGGTCAAGGCCAAATTCAGGTCGGAACAAAAATTGAATTTTCTGCCAAAGGTAAAGCGGCGGGGAAATATACTGTTGTAGGCAATGATGCAAGCCCAGAAGGACCCGTTCTTACCTTAATCAGTGACGATGGAAAACAAGTTGTGGTTCGGGCCGATAATCCTAATCAATTAGGTGACACTTATAAAGTGACTAGTGGCGCCCACGCTCCACCGTCTCCGAAAACAAAAAATATCAGAAACAAACCTGCGCCAAACCATGTTGACATTGGAGAAGGTGCGACAGCAGTTATTCAGGAATCAGCCGATCTCGCGCGCGCCAAGGCCAAATCGGCCAAACGTGAGTTTCCAGTTGAAGCAGGTAGCGCCAGTGTCAATCGAGAATTGGTTGATTCCACCATGAGTGCGCGCTACCCTGATTATTTTATGAATGCCGCCCCAAGCAAAATTAATTTTGATAAAATAACTTATCACCCCAGAAAACCTGATCAATCGCTGAGCAATTTTGCCGCTGAAGCCGTTGGAGCTCCGGCGGAAACAAAACTTTCCATCTTGAGTGAGAAAGGTGGTATGCGCACAGTTTACAATCACCCCTCAGATCCAGGTAAGGTGGGTAAAGTTTTTGATACCGATAAAGTCAAATTTAATAATAGGCTTGAAGACCATTTTTCTGCCCAAGATTTAAAGGCCCTTCAACCAGCTGAAAAAGAAGCAGCGATTCGCGCTTTGTCTGAATCAATGATCGCTGATTTGGTACAAAGAGAACTGGCCGTCTACAATTACATGAAAAAAATTGAAGAAGGTTACATCGCCGCCGGCAAGGTTCCTCCATTTAGAGTGGCCAAAATTACATCCACGCCAAAGCAACTTTCAAAAGGTATCATCGTGCAAGAAAAAATAAATGCCAGTCGTACACTCTTCGATGATTGGGCCAGAAGTCTTAGAGAAAATATGCCGGAGCATATTGATAAATTTTTAACTGAAGTTAATCGCCACCAAGCAACAGTTCATGATGCTGTCGCACAGATGCCTTCTCACCTCAAGTTGAGAGTCGATCATACAATGCAACATCTAGATGGTGGCGAATTTTATGACCTGGAAAAAATAGGTAACGATTGGGGGGCAGACCTAGGCAATGTGGCCGTCGTCAATGATCCCAAGTTTGGTGGAAAACCAATTCCAGTTTTCTATGATTGGTAATAATTCATTCTGAAGACTTACTCGTCTTGCTTATCATCTGGGCTAATAACGTCAGTGAGACGAATACCGTACTTATCGTTGACCACAACAACCTCACCGCGCGAAACTAATCGATCATTGATAAGAACTTCAAGTGGCTCACCTGCTAACTTTTCCAATTCAAGAACCGTTCCCTGACCGAGCGTCAGAAGATCGCGGATGGTCATTTTTCCCTGCCCTAATTCAACCGAGACTTTAAGAGGAACATTATGAATCCAAGTGAGGTCACTACCCTTGTCATTATTTTCTTCAGTTACCATGGACGATCACTCCCCTTATAAAACTTATTCCTGCTTACTAATAACAGGATACGGGTTTTTATTTAAGAATACGTATTCGCGTAGAACTTCATAAATATCGAGTTTTTCATCGTTATAAAAAAATAAATCAAATTCTTGGTCATCAACCACAATATCTATTTCATCATCGTGGCCATAACGCTTTTTTGAGTCGTTGCTAATGTAGCAAGCGCGTACATCGACATCGATGGTATCAATCATCGGCTTCCCTGTCTGAATACAGGTTGTGACAAAAGCTGCATCCAAATCACCCATGACGAGGACAATGTCACCATATTGAGGATTTTTCTTTTTTACAACTTCGCCTTTAAAACGAATAAATGGAGTTTCTTTGGAATACAAAACATCGCCCTCTTCAAGCGGCTCATTCAGCTCAGAAAGGATCTTTGCCATCCATTCTGTGTTTTGATCAAAGACCAATAGTTCAGGTGCATTATATTTTAGCTTGGCGAGAAAATAGGTCGCCTTACTTTCATCAAACTGGCCAACGGCTTTTGTCATTTGGTCTGGATTTTTCATGGCCCCCCCAAGGTGGCACACCAATTAGGGACAAAGCAGAGAGCCAATAGGTCTCCACCTTCCCGCTATCACTAGGTTACCGCTAGTTGGCCCTGAGGGCAATGACAGCAAAAACAGAGATGCTTATGCCACAATTTTATGAACTGGATTTTTTGGAAAAGGCAATATTTGCCTACCCTGCTGCTAATTCATGGTATGGATAATGCTCTTGCTGCCATAATCGCAGTGAACACAACGCGCAGACTCTTCTATTAACAGACTATTTCCATCGGGACGGTGGGAAAAGCAGAGGCGGACTCCACAACGTGGGCATGTCTCCATTTGCTTTTTGACCTCTTCAGG
>Ga0172372_10001016_pt1 | contig 43356 bp, 39 predicted proteins | sample LakKiv5m_2_FD_114544 | JGI IMG/M metagenome (GOLD analysis project Ga0172372, IMG submission 114544) | Freshwater microbial communities from Kabuno Bay, South-Kivu, Congo - kab_092012_9.5m | ecosystem: Environmental > Aquatic > Freshwater > Lake | place: Democratic Republic of the Congo...
CGTCCGCCCAGGTTGTCAGATGACTTCACGAGCGTAGGACACCAGTTTTTGGGTGGGGTGTCTAGCAAATCTCGAACATCTCGTCCCATCGTTGTTGTTCAGCTGCCAGCCAAACGCCCTGGCCGGCCGGAAGTCAATTGTCACGCGCCCTTCACACAAGGCTCAGGCCATGCGGACCGTGTAGACCGGCGACAACTCCGCACTCATCCGCTCCCATGATTCACCGCCATCCTCGCTGACCCAGAGCGAGCCCGTGGTGGATCCCATCACGAGTGTGTTGCCGTCCGAGGACACATCCATCGCATGTCGGTAGACCAGATGATACGCATGTTCCTGTGGCAAACCGAACCGCAGGCTCTCAAAGGTGAGGCCGCCATCCCGCGTCCGCGAAACGCTCATGGCGCCATCCTTCGGAATCCGCTGGTCGTCCTTGATCCCGGGGACGAACCACGCCGTGTCCGGATCCGTGGGATGGGCCACCACCACGAAACCAAAGTCAGGATTCACCGACATCATCCGTTGCCACGTCACCCCGCCATCATCCGAACGGAAGATCCCGCTGTGATGCTGCAACCAGGCCCTCGCAGGAACCGCCCGGCAATGCACGACGCGATGGGGGTCCTGCACCGCCGGGTCCCCGGCCAATTCGGGCGGCATGTAGTCCGCGACCAATCCCTGCCCCACAAGACGCCAGCCGCCTCCGCCATCGAGGGTCTCCCAAACGCCCCCGCAGGACACCGCGATGGCCACTCGCCGTGGATCGGTCGGGTTTACCAGGATCGAGTGGATTCCCGGCCAATCGTACCCGCCACCGAACCACTTTCCGCGCTCAGGCATGTCCCACAACGGCCGGTTGAGCTCCCAGGTCGCGCCGCTGTCGACAGAGCGGAACAAGCCTCCTGGAATTGTTCCGCACCACAGGGTTCCCGGCTCGCTGGCACCGCCCGCCTCGAGCGACCAGATCTTTTCCAACGACCACGGCACCACCTTCTGACGCATGGGGCACACGACGTCCGGTGTGCCTTCCGGCTTCGGCGGGTACGCCGGGCACGAGATTTCCACCCACGTCGCACCGCCCCCTGATCATCCAGCACATAGCCGCGGAGCAACGGATGCTTCCCAAACACATCGAGCAACGCTGCACCCACGGTAGCGCCGTCCACCGAGGCACTCGGCGCGGAGGTCAGTCGGGCAAGGTTGGCTGTGAAGTGGACGATAGGCATTTGCGGACGGTGGACGCCCATCACTAAGCAAATCTGATGCCCATGGGAAGCTTCAGGGTTTCCCCGAGGCGCGGCACCACGGCGGAGTCCAGGACGTGATTCCCTCCGGAAGCGGTGATGGCCGAACGGTTCACCACCCTCCCCGAAAAAATTGGGCGCGCCGGATGCGGGACCTGCGCTAGGCTGGCTGCACCATGTCGTCTGCCGACAAGATTCTGGATGCTGCGAAGCTGCCTGCGTGGCGTGCGCAGCAGCGCGCCTCCGGCCGGCGTGTTGTGGTCACCAATGGTTGCTTTGACCTGCTCCACGCCGGCCACGTCAGTTACCTCGAATCCGCCCGCGCCGAAGGCGATCTCCTGTTGCTTGGCCTCAACGGCGACGACTCCGTGCGGCAGCTCAAGGGCCCATCACGACCGGTGGTTCCCGAGGCCGACCGCGCCCGGGTTCTGGCCGGCCTCGGCTGCGTGGACGCCGTGTGCATCTTCCCCGAGGTCCGCGCCATCCGCTTCCTCGAAGTCGCCCAACCCGACGTCTACGTGAAGGGGGGCGATTACACGATCGACACGATCAATCAGGACGAACGCCGAGCCGTCGAATCCCACGGCGGCCGCATCGCGTTCATTCCCTTCCTTCCGGGACGCAGCACCACCGGGCTCCTTTCCAAGGTCCAGAAACTCTGAATTTCATGTCGAACGAGAATCCGTCCACGCCAGGCGACGTCCTGGAGAAGTTGCCCAACGCAATGGTGCGCCAGCTCAAGAGTCGCGCCCAGACATTGGACCCCGTCATCAAGGTGGGGCACGCAGGCCTCACGCCCGAACTCATCAAGAGCCTTGATCACGCCCTCGAACTCCACGAACTCGTGAAGGTGAAGTTCGCGGGCCTGAAGGAGCAGAAGCACGAACTCGCTCCTCAACTCGCCGCCGCCACCCGCAGCCACCTCGTCTGGGTCATTGGCCATTGCGCGATCCTGTTCCGGCGCCGGCCGCATCCGGATGCGGTAAAGCCCTGAACCCCGCACTTCCCCCTTCCCCGCCGCGCGCCGCCTCCATAGCCTTCCCGAAGTTCCCCGGAGGCAAGGCGGCTGAAACGCCCTGCCCCGGAAGTGTCATTCAACGAGCATCACCAGTTATGGCCAAGAAACAGATCCGCATCGGGCTCATCGGCTACGGCTTCATGGGCCGCGCCCACTCCAACGCCTACGCCAAGGTCGGCAACTTCTTCGACTCCGAGTACGAACTCGTCCGCCAGGCCGTGTGCGCCCGCGACGAGGAAAAGGTCAAGGCCTTCGCCGCACGATGGGGCTACCAGTCCACCGAGACCGATTGGAAGAAGCTGATCGAGCGGGACGACATCGACCTCATCGACATCGCTGTTCCGAACAACCTCCATGCGGAGATGGCGATTGCCGCCGCCAAGGCCGGAAAGATGATCCTGTGCGAGAAGCCCCTCGCGATGAACCCGAAGGAGGCCGAGAAGATGGTGGCCGCCATTGCCAAGGCCGGCGTCCCCAACATGGTCTGGTACAACTATCGCCGCTGCCCCGCCGTCATGCTGGCGAAACAGCTCATCGACGAGGGCCGACTTGGCCGAGTGTTCCATTACCGGGCCAACTTCCTTCAGGACTGGACCATCTCCCCCGAACTGCCCCAGGGCGGCGCAGGCCTCTGGCGTCTCGATGCGAAGGCCGCGGGATCCGGGGTCACCGGTGACCTGCTCGCCCACTGCATCGACACGGCCCTCTGGCTGAACGGCGGAATCGCCGACGTCAACGCGATGACGGAGACGTTCATCAAGGAGCGAAAGCATACGCTGAGCGGCAAGGTCGAGAAGGTGAAGATCGACGACGCCTGCGCCTTCCTTTGCCACTTCAACAACGGTTCACTCGGGCTCTTCGAATCCACCCGCTACGCCCGCGGCCACAAGGCGCTCTACACGCTTGAGATCAACGGTGAGCACGCCTCCCTCAAGTGGGACCTGCATGACCTCCACCGCCTCCAATGGTTCGACCACAAGGACCAGAGCAATCTGCGCGGTTGGCGCTCGATCCACGTCTCCGACGGCGATCATCCGTACATCAAGAACTGGTGGGTCCCTGGCCTCCAGATCGGCTACGAACACTCCTTCGTCCATCAGGTCGCGGACTTCCTCAAGGGCCTGGAGACGGGAACAGCCGCGAAGCCCGACTTTGCGGACGGCCTCGCCACGGATTACGTCGTCGATGCCGTGCTCTCCTCCGCCAGCTCCCGCAAGTGGGTCAAGGTGAAGCAACCGAAGGCCCCCAAGGCGCCCAAGGCCAAGGCCTGAGAAGGCTGTTGATCCGCCCGACTTGATCACGAACGAGTCGGGCACCCTTCCCTGAAAAGAAGAAACCTGGCGGACTGTGGAAGTCCGCCAGGCCAGTTTTCAGGAAGAAACGCGTCAGGCCTGTTCGCCAGCCGCGGTCGAGGATTCAGGTAGGACCTGTGCGCCATGCCAGAGCGGCGGCGCGGAGGGACCCAAGTCAGCTTGTTGCCAATCTGTCTCGGGGGATTCCACAAAAGCCTTGGAAGCATCAGCGATGCCAACCCGGTTTCGCCCACCGCCCCCTTCCGCTGCCTTGCGTTCGTGATCCACTCGGGCCACCGCACCCGGACATTATCCGGCACGCTGGCCATTATTGGTCACCTTCTTCCCACGCTTACCGGGTCTTCGGGAAAACGCGCCGAACCTCAACCTGATCCATCTGACCACGCGTGACGCCAATCTGGTTCTGCAGCTTCAAATCCCGCCACAAGGCCTCCCCGGTGATCTCACCGCGCAGGAGCGCCCGATAGCGGCCGAGCGTCCGCTCCACCTCTGCCGGGGTCTCGTCAACGAACTCCACCCGGAAGTGCCTGACTCCCAGCGACTGGAATCGCGCCACCGCCTCGGCTCCGGTCTGCGCCCGCGCATTGAACACGGTGTTCCGGCACCCAGCATCCGCCTTCAAAGGATGCTCCATTCCCACCCGGTCCTTCAACCGGACCTCATGCTTGTCGCACGGGCGACCGCAGTTCGTGTAGTCGGTCCCCTTCGATAGGAACGCGCAGAACACGCAGTGCTCCATGTGAAACATCGGCATGTGCTGGTGGATGGTCACTTCGAACCACGAAGCCGGAGCGCCCCGCAGCAAACCCTCCAACTGGTCGACGTTGAGGTCGTAGGAAGGGGTGATGCGTTGCAGTCCTGCATTGCAGATGTAATGCGATGCAGTGAGCGGGTTCGCCACGTTCAGGGAAAAGTCCCCTCGCATCGGCTTCCCAGCGAAGGCCCGAAGGTGCTCCGCGTTTCGGACCAGGTACCCATCCGGATCCGAAGACTCGACAATGCGCAGGATCCATTCTTCTCCCGGCTTGTACACGCGCGGGGGTGCCACCCACACCGAGACGCCCGGAACCCGGCATCCGCAGGCCTGCCGCACCCGCTGGACCGCTTCCCGGAACTTCTTCGGATCCTCGAAGTCGCAGTAAACGGTTTGGACCCCGCATCGAAGCACCGCTTCCAATTGCGCCATGTTCCGGACGAGCGCGATCAACCCATCTGTGGCTCGATTCCCTGCCCCCATCCCAACCTGGTCATCGATCGATGAAACCTGCGCAGGCACATCGCAAACGAGAGGATCGGCCACCGGGTTGAGCGTCCATCGACGCCCACGGGCCAGCGCCACTTCGAGAGCGGCCACCGCCTCGCGTCGCAGGCGGTTCAATTCGCTCATCGGAAGGATCACGGCCCCTTCGAGGTGATTTCGGAGGTCTCCGAGATGAAACGGCGTTCCGCCGAGACGCCCCAGTTGATCCCGCAATCGCTCGGAGGACATCGGCACCTTCTCGGCAACTGCGAGCGGGAGTGCTGAAGCGACCTGGACGACATGCCCATCCTGACTGCGCAGGATCAACGTCATCGGGACACCAGCGTGTCCGTGCACCTCCACAACGATCGCCCGCGTATGTCGGATCTGCTCGCCTTCGAAGGTCCGTCGCAGGTCTCGATCGAGCGTCGGGTCATTGGTTTTCCAGAGGTAATGACCGGGTTGGACCCGGCTCCAATCGATGTCTCCGTGCCCGAACTCGAGGACCACGCGGCCGTCCGGTCGCGGATGCACCGCGAAGACACGGCCACCTTCCTCATCCAGATCCGGACGCCCGCCATCGAACACCACCCCGTCGCCCGGTTGGATCGGACCGGCGGGTTGAAGCAGGAGTCCCGCGCGCTCAAGGCGCACGATCTCCCCCAGATAGACCCCGCGCTTCTTGCCAAAGCGTGCGTGCGCCAGTTGCTGATTGTTCACCCCACGGAACCATCCCGTGTAGAGGCCGCGGGAGAAACCCATCTCCAGTTCGTATCGCGCCCGCCGCGCGTCGAAGCCGGCCAACTCACCAACAGACCCAGCCTCGTTCCCGCCCGAGGCGGCGATCTGATCGAGGGCTTTCCGGTACACGCGTGTGACTGCCGCAACGTACTCGGGTGTCTTCAGGCGCCCTTCGATCTTGAGGGAGGAAACCCCCACCCGAACCAGATCCGGAAGGACGTCCAACCCCGCCAGATCCTGCGGCGACAACAGGTACCTGCGGTCGCCGAGTTCCACCTTCTTCCCGTCGGAAATCAGTTCGTAGGGCATCCGGCACGCCTGGGCGCACTCGCCGCGGTTGGCACTGCGCCCTCCCAGCGATTCGCTCGTCAGGCATTGCCCTGAGTAGGCCACGCACAAGGCTCCATGAACGAAGACCTCCAGTGGAAGCGGTGAACGCCCCGGTTCCAGGTTGGCACGAGCGGCCTGCGCGGCCTGGATGGCTGCGATCTCCTTCAGGGAGTTCTCCCGGGCCAACACCACCAACTCACACCCGAGATCACGGGCGAACTCCACGCCCGCCGGACTGGTGATGGTCATCTGGGTCGAGCCATGGATCGGAAAGTCCGGGGACAACCGCCGGATCAGGCGGCAAATCCCGACGTCCTGCACGATGGCGGCGTCCACCCCGGCAGCGATGATCGAACGGAGGTACTCGGCGGCGGACGGCAACTCATCGGTGAAAACGAGCGTGTTGAAGGTCACGTACCCGCGAACACCACGGCGATGGAGAAACTCCATCAGGGCGGGCAGGTCCGCCTCCGTGAAGTTGTGCGCCCGCATCCGGGCATTGAACCGATCCAGGCCGAAGTAAATCGCATCGGCACCATTCTCGACGGCCGCGCGCGCACACTCCCAATCGCCAGCCGGGGCCAGCAACTCGGGCAAGGCTGTGCGTCGCGCCACGCTCATTTGGCCTTCCACTGCTGTCCTTTCACCTGGATCCGGGAGGGATCCGGCTTGTTGGTGGTGCTCAGTACAATGTTGGTCCCTGGAACCCAGCCAACGTCCTGCATGTCGACGAACAGCGTCCGTGGCACCAACTCCACCACGTGGCCAAAACAGTTCACGCACACCGTGCCCGGCAACAGGGTGTTGTCGACGAAGATCACCGGCCCAAACGGCATCGCGTTGGTGATCGGCACGCTGAAGACCGCGGTGATCGGGAGGTCTGTCCGCGCTGGCTTTTCACCCGGAAACGAAACAACAACCGGATGCGGGCCGAGCACCTTGGGATGCTCGATCCGAAGCTCCGGCACCCCGTTGCTGCCGACAGCGTAGGTCAGGTTCCAAGGACCTCCCTTGCGACGCACCATCTGGCATCCGCCATAGATCGTCACGTACCCAAACAACGTCGCCACGAACAACACGAACACGTGCTTCACGGACGACGGCAGTTCTTCTTGATCACTTTCGCTCACGCGTTCGGAACGTAGCACCGCTTGCCGGCATTTTCAGTGCCCAGTTTTCCGGATTTTGCGAGCGGCACCACCGACCCCATCGACGCGCAGAGGCCCCTCTGGATTTGCATCTGGACGTCGCAGCTGCAACGTCCAGATGCAAACGATCGCTTGCCAACGGTCCATCGCCTTGCCCATCCACGGGTCCGACAGGCAGAGTGGCCAAGTCATGAAACTCCCGCTCCTTGCGCGTCGAATCCTCGCTGTCCTGGCGACTCTTGTCCTCGCGCTGGCGCTTCTGGTCCTTGCTGTCTGGGTCTACTTCACACCGGCCCACAGCCGCCAGGACGGGATCCAGTACGGTACCCGCAACGGCACACCGCTGACGTTGGATGTCCTCCAGCCCAAGAATCCCAACGGCCTTGGGGTCGCTTTCATGGTTTCCGGCGGATGGAAGTCCAAGGGACCAGGTGAAACGCCGTCCTGGATGTGCGCCCCGCTGCTGCGGCGGGGCTACACCGTCTTCGCCATCACCCACATCTCCCAACCCAAATCTTCCGTCCAGGAGATCTTCGAGGACGTCCAGCGTGGGATCCGTTTCGTCCGCCACAATGCCGCGAAATATGGCGTCGACCCTGATCAACTCGGTGTGATCGGTGGGTCGGCAGGCGGCCACCTCAGCCTGATGCTGGCGACACGTGGAGGACCGGGCCCGAAGGATGCGCCGGACCCGATTGATCGGGCCAGCAGCGCCGTCCAGGCCGTGGCCATCTTCTACCCCGTGACCGACCTCATCGACCTCGGAACTTCGACCGAGAACCTGCATGACGGCGGACCACCGAAGTCCTTCGCAAAGGCCTTTGGCCCGACCGTCACCAACCTCGTCGCATGGACCAACATCGGCCGGGCCCTTTCCCCCCTGTACCACGTCCACACATCTCAACCCCCGGTCCTCATCTACCACGGGACCGCCGACACACTGACTCCACCGGAGCAGTCGGAGCGGTTCCAGAAGGCCTCGCAGGCGCTCGGCCGCACCGTGGAGATCGTCTATCACCCGGGTGGAAAGCATGGATGGCTGACGATGCCTTTCGATATCCGCCACCTGGCGACCTGGTTTGATGTCCACCTCAAGGCCAAGCCCTCGTCCAATCCCCGGTAGCCCCCCGCTTGCCCCATTGCGGCGTATTGCCGATCCGGGTATTCGAGACCCACCATGCAAAGCAAGGCCTCCACGGTTCCTGAATACCTCGCTTCCCTTCCGGATGACCGCCGTAACGCCCTCGAATGCCTCCGAAAGGTTTTCGCGGCGAACATGGATCCGCTCTTCGAGGAAGGGATGCAGTACGGGATGATCGGGTACTACTTGCCCCATCGCATCTATCCGGCCGGTTATCACTGCGACCCGAAGCAACCCCTGCCCTTCGCCGGCCTGGCCTCGCAGAAGAACCATCTCTCGTTGTACCTGATGTGTCTCTATTCCGAGGCGGCAGACATGGAATGGTTTTCGGAAGAATGGGCCAAATCCGGACACAAATTGGACATGGGCAAGTGCTGCGTCCGGTTCCGCCGGATCGAGGATGTGCCACTGGACGTGGTCGCCACTTTGCTCCGCCGCGTCACCGCAAAGGCCTACGTGGAGCACTATGAGACCAACATCCGATCCGCTTCGGCCAAGGCATCTGGCAAAGCAAAGGCAAAACCCGCGGCAAGGAAGGCCGCCAGCACCAAGATTTCCAGCGCAGCGAAGGCGTCCAAGTCCGCAAAGCCGGGTGAAAAGGCTGCGAAAGAAAATCCCAGCAAGAACAGACGCTCTTGAGAGGCCACAAGCGCGCTCCTCAAGCGGGGCGGCATCGGCACCGGATCCGACACCGGGAATGTGCCGGACTCATCCAGCCCTGCGGTATTGGCTCAACCCTGAAACCGGCGGCCGATGAGGATCGAGTTGTGCCCACCGAAGCCAAAGGAGTTGTTCAGGAAGACATCGATGCGTCGTTCCTGCGGCGTGTGCGGTACGCAGTTCAAGGTGCAGTTCGGATCCGGGTTGTCGAGGTTCAGGGTCGGCGGTGCCACCTGTGCTTCGATCGCCTTGCAGCAGATCACACTCTCGATGCCGCCCGCGGCGCCCAGCATATGCCCGGTAGCTCCCTTGGTGGAGCTGACAGCCAACTTCTTTGCGTGATCGCCGAACACCCTCTCGATTGCCCGCACCTCGCACATGTCGCCCGCGGGCGTCGAGGTTGCGTGGGCGTTGACGTAGTCCACCTGATCCGGATTGAGCCCTGCATGCCGCAGGCCCATCTGGATCGCCCGCGCAGCTCCGGAACCCTCGGGATCCGGCGAGGTCATGTGGTTGGCGTCGCAGGTATTGCCGTAACCCAGTAATTCGCAATAGATGCGGGCACCCCGCCTTTTTGCGTGCTCGAGCTCTTCGAGGACCAGTACCGCACCGCCCTCCCCCATCACGAACCCATCCCGGTCGCGGTCAAAGGGTCGGCTGGAATGTTTGGGATCATCGTTGCGCGTGCTCATGGCCCGCATCTTGGCAAAGCCACTCATCCCGAGGGGAACAATCGTCGCTTCGGTACCGCCCGCGAACATGACGGCGGCATCACCGCGCTTGATGGTCGCCCACGCTTCGCCGATCGCATGATTGCTGGTCGCACAAGCCGAACACGTCGCGAAATTCGGCCCCCGGAATTTGTGGTAAAGCGCAAACAGGCCGGAAGCCATGTTCAGGATCAGCATCGGGATCATGAACGGAGACACGCGGCTCGGCCCTTTCGCCAACAGCGTCTTGTGCTCTTCCTCGGTCGTTTCCAGTCCACCGATGCCAGAACCCAGGAAGACCCCGATCTCGTCCAGGTTCTCCTTGTCCAACTCCAGCCCGGAGTCCTTCAGGGCGCCCCAACCGGCATACACGCCAAAGTGGGTGAAGCGATCGGTGCGCCGCACTTCCTTGCGGTCAGGAAAGCCAGGTGTGGGGTCGAAGTCCCGGACCTCCGCCGCGATCTGGCAGTCGTATCCGGTGATGTCAAAGCGAGTGACCCGATCAATGCCGCACTTCCCGGCAAGGACGTTGCGCCAGACGGTGTCCGCGTCAGTGCCCAAGGAGGAAACGCAACCCAAGCCGGTGACAACCACACGGCGGTCAGACCAATTGCTGCCCATATCGAATGGAGGATGCCCGTGATGCCGGAGCGACGGCGAAAACAAAATCCACGATCTTCACCACCAGAATTGGCCGTCCCGGCAATCCAATCCGGAGCAGGAGCCCGTGGTGATTGAAAAGCAAAAGGGCAGCCCGAAGCCGGGCTGCCCCTCTGCGCGGTTTGCAGCTTACTTGCTCTGCACTTCTTCGATGTAGCGGATGACATCTCCGACGCTGGCCAATTTCTCGGCCTCTTCGTCAGGGATCTCATGGCCAAACTCCTCTTCCAACGCCATCACTAGTTCCACGGTGTCGAGCGAATCGGCACCGAGGTCCTCGATGAACTTGGCTTCGGGAGTGACCTGGTCCGCATTCACGCCGAGCTGTTCGACGATGATGTCCTTGATGCGTTGCTCAATGGATTTTTCAGCCATGGTGCTTCCAGTTGTTATTTACGTGGCCTGTCTAGGCGTGGGGGTGGGTAGCGTCAAGCCCTCTTCCAATGCAAAATTTTGCTTCCATCACATGACCATTCCCCCATCGACCACCAGAACCTGCCCTGTCACGTAACGTCCACCGGGTCCAGCGAGGTACAAGGCAGCCTCTGCGATGTCCTCTCCTCGGCCAAATCCTCCCAGCGGGATCTGCTTCAACAACCCCGTCCGCTGCTCTTCGTTGAGGGCTGAGGTCATGTCCGTCTCGATGAAACCGGGGGCAATCGCGTTGCAGGTGATCCCACGGGATCCCAACTCCCGGGCAACAGACTTCGTGAAGCCGATCAACCCAGCCTTGCTCGCGGCGTAGTTGCACTGGCCCGCGTTGCCCATCAACCCGATCACGGAGGCAATGTTGATGATGCGGCCCGAACGCTGCTTGAGAAGGGAACGCGTGAACGCCTTGGTGAACACGAAGGCCCCGCGCAGGTTCGTGCCCAGCACCGCGTCCCAATCCGCCTCGCTCATCCGCATCAGGAGCCCATCCCGTGTGACGCCCGCATTGTTGACCAGAACGTCCACACGGCCCGCTTCGGCGAGAATGCGTTCCGCAGCGGAGGTCACCTGAGCGGCATCTGAGACATCGACTGCGAAAGCCCACGCACGGCGGCCCATTGCCCGGACCTCGCCAGCCACCTTCTCGGAATTCTCGACCGTCCGGGAGACGCAGACCACATCCGCTCCCGCTTCCGCGAATCGCAGGGCAATGGCTCGACCAATTCCACGCCCTGCCCCGGTGACGACTGCAATCTGTTGCGCAAGCTGACTCATAGGACCGGGATTGGGCGGAGGAGGAGGTCCTCGTGTCAAATCCGGAGTCAGGCCCAACCCTTCCACCGGTAATACCACCACCCCAATTGTTCATGCATCCATTGCGCCAACAGACGCAAGCGGATGACATCTGGCATGAGCAGCCACTGACCAGGCCCTGACGTGTTCGCGTACCCGGAAAACTCCGCACACACGCAATGAACCTCTGGCACGCCTGCCTTCCGCATCGCGGCTTCCCCCCGCTTCAAGTGGTAGCCACTAGTGACAAGAATGATCCGGCGCCAACCGTTGGAACGGGCCATCACGGCAACCTGCACGGCCTCATCCCGCGTGTTGCTGCTCGGCCCGAGCACCACCAACCGTCCTCGGGGAATTCCCCATCCACGCATCCATACCGCCAGCATTTCGCCGTCGGCAAAGGCTGGGCCTGCCTCAATCGAAACCCCCAGGCCTCCAAGCACCAGCGTGGGTGCCTTCCCCAGCCTCATCAACTCAAGTGCGACCAGTGGGCGGTCGGCCCCTTCGCCCATGTTGAACGGCAACAAGGTCAATGCGGAATAGTCATGTGTTCCTCCCAGCATTACCACCGCATCGGCGGTCGGCACCTGGCGACTGCCCTGCACGTACGGCGCCTCCATTCCGGAGACCAACCACCGCGCTAGCGGAGTTGCGCCGGCACCCCACAGCGCCAGCGCGATCGCCAAGGCTAAACTCCCTGTCCGACGCTGCCCATTCCAGAGGTTCGAGATCCCAACCCCAAGGAGGCCAAGGAACGCCCAACTCAGAGGCTGTAGGAGGCTTTCGACGACCGTAGTGAAGGTGGCCATCATTCGCTCACTCCGCAGGCCGGATCCCAAACCATCGCTCGTTCCTCCCCTCCAGTGGCAACATGATCTCCGACCACCCCAGTCGACCTGGACCATTGGTGTAGACCGCGGGGGTCCCACCAAGGGTGTTCCAGTACTCGAGGATGTGCTGCCTCCCAAGCGCGGTCGGGAAAGTCGCGCGCACCGCCACGTTGTCGATGATCGCCACCTGCGCCGGAAAAAGAGGATTCCCATCGACCGGCGAGAGGTCCAGATGCTGCTCCCGTACCAGATCCAACCCGTCCCCATCCACGTCGTCCGAAGGTCCACGTTCCAGGCCAGCGAACCAGCGACGCTCCCATTCGTCATCCAAGCCGTCGCTGTCCTCATCGCTGATGTTGACGCCTTCCATCAACAATTCCGCCCCGATGATGGAACCGGAATCTTCCTGTCGCAGGTCCGCAACCTCGAGGCGCCAGACTCCCTTCGAAGGTTCCATCAGGAACTGCGTGCTCCAATAGGTCCAATCCTCAGGACCCGGAAAGAAGTCGTCATTCAAGCCCTGAAGAATCGAACGCGTTCCTTTCGGCGAAACCAGGCTGATTCGAAGATCTCCCCGGCTGGAATGAGTCGTGCGCAACCGGACGCCGATGTGTTCGCAGGTCATGACGTCAGCGACAGTGAAGCTGACCGCCGCGACGCTGGCCGAGATCCGCGCGGTGACATTGGTCCTTCCGGCGATCAACCGCGCCAGGGTTTCACCGTCCGTCTGGCTGGCGTACACCGCCGGGATGGAGGCAAACAGTGTGCCTTCCATGATCTCCAGATCGGTTCCGTTCGCGTTGCCGTGAATGATGGCAAGGCGGGCTCCCGCCTTCGCTGCGCGCTGAATCTTGTCGGCGAAGGTGTTGACGCCACCAGCAATCAGCACGGCGCCCCCGGCAACGGAAGCGGGAAGGTTGGTCTGCCCCCGCCCAACGTAGGTAAGGGGCATGGTGGCCGTCCCCCCGTTCGGATACGCGCCCAAGGAGGGCAGGACCCGGAAGTTCCTCAGGTTCGTCGGAATTCCAGTCCCCGTTGTCAGCACGCGAAAAGCGTCGTCGGGGATGGCCACGGATGAATTGCGTACAACCCGAACCCGGCGCTTTGCGGGCCGGTTCTTCCAATGCTTCGCAAGGGCGACGGCGAGGCCAGCGTCGGGCACGCCAAACCCGAGATTCGGGCTGACCACCAGTCCAACCCCATTCGTCTGGAGGTGGGGATCGGTCAGATCCCATTGCCGGGCAGAAAGCGCGAGGATCTGTTGGACGTCCCGATAGCCAAGTTCTGGCTGTGCGCCGAGAATCAGTCCGGCAAGGCCGGAGATCAGGGGCGCTGAGGCGGAGGTCCCGTTGAATCCGAGCGTCCCTTGCGCATAATCTCCGCCTTCACCCGAGGTCGTGTTGTATCCCCTCGATCCGCGGCGGTCGGTCGTTGTGAGGTTTGCCGCTGCGGGATCTTCGGACCCGTCGGCACGAGGGTCTCCGCTGGGCCCAGCCACAAGGATGCAAGCTCCCGGACTGCTGTACGAAGCCACCCGACCGTCGGGGCGAACCGCGGCTACCGCAATCGCACGAGGATCCGAAGCATAGCCGTCATCCCCGGCACTCACGAAGCCCTCCCGACCATTCCCAGCGGAACGCACGAAGATCGTCCCCTTGCCGTCCCGACCTGTCGAAATCGCCGTGTCGATGGCGGAGTCTGAAAGGGAATCAATCGGGAACTGGAATCCGCTCCCGTTACCCCAACTGTGGTTCTGGACATGAACCCGGTCTGGCGCGTACCGAAACATGTCGGCCAACGCATCGTCGGAGATGATCCGCTCGTTGCCGGTATCCGTCAGTTCGAAGATCACCCACGAAGCCAATGAAGCCATCGGTGCGACCCCGGTCACCCCACGCGTGTTGTCCGCTGTCGCTCCGATCAAGCCAGCAACGCAGGTTCCGTGGTCGCCCTCTGCTGTTCCCAAGGCACGGCCTTGCGCAGCGGCAAAGTCGAAGTGTGGCTGTCCGCTTGTGCGGGCTGTCAGGTCCAGATGCCCGACGTCCATGCCGTTGTCGACGACAGCGATCACCACGCCCTCACCACGGCTGACCGGCCATGCCGCACGCACGTTCAGGTCGACGCCACGCTGACGCTGGTTCGCCAATCGGTTCTCGAGATGCCAAAGCCGGGAGTAGAGGGTGTCCTTGGGCTTGGCGGCATAGGGTGTATGCAGGACCCATTCGCGCCGCATCACGGGATAGGCAGCACGCACACCCTCCTGACTTGCCAGTCCGGAAGCCTGTTCTGCAGCCGCAACGACGTCCGTGGCTTCCCAGATTTCAATGCCCGGGGCGAATTCCCTGACAAACCGCAACGGTCGCCCGGAGACCAAGTCCGACACCTTCACCCCATCGGCCGCCGACACCACCACGCGGCGCCCCATTTCCATCTTTCCTCCCCGACCGTCCGCGCGCCGCACGGGGACCCAATCGGAGGATGCAAGCGTGGGCGCCGCCCCCCGCTCGGGCTGTTCGAGCACGTACTGCACCGGCATGGGTTCGCGAAACTGGTAGGATTCCGCTGCCTCAATGGATCCAGCCAGGACGCAGGAAGAAAGAATGGCGGTCAGGGTCGGCCGCACGGAACGGGTTGAACGCGCAGACATGCGGTGCCGACACTAGTCCTCCTTTGGATGGAGTCCATCCCAACTCCATGTTGCAGACGGAGAAGAGTTCGCTTCTGCTCCTTTCATTCCATGAATCCCATCCTCAGGAGATGCTTCGTTGGCCTGATGCTCCTTCATCTCAGCGCACGGGCCGACGGTCCCGCAGACAATGTTCCAGAAAATGTCCGCCCGGTGCCCCCGCCTGGGATCCAGATCGCAGATGAGGTCCGAGCCGAACTCACCAGCCAGGCCGCCCGACTCGGTGTCGACCTGAACGCCGTCCGGGAAGAACTGGGAAAGCGCCCCGCCCTGCGAAGCCGATGGGCGGACGCTGCCGTTTTCCAGAAGTCCGTCGATTGGGCGATCCGGTACAATGAGATCTTCAAGACCAACGAGATCGCGGTCGCGCGAGAGCAATTGAAGGCGGGCCGATCTCGTCTCGAGGCACTCAAGTCGGGAACCACCCCATGGGCGAACGACACAGGCCCGACAGTGCGCGGCTATGAGTCACGCATCGATGGGTCGGTCCAACCCTACGGCCTTGTCGTTCCCACCTCCTGGACACCCAACAGCGGCCGCCGATGGCGGCTCGATTTCTGGTTCCATGGCCGCGGCGAGACATTGAGTGAACTGGCCTTCATCCAGGATCGTTCGCGCAACCTGGGTGAGTTCGCTCCCCCTGACACCTTCGTCCTTCACTTGTACGGCCGATATTGCAATGGCTCGAGATTCGCGGGCGAAACCGACTTCTGGGAAGCACTCGCCGACGTCCGGAGGCTGTATCCGATCGACGAGGACCGGATGATCATCCGTGGCTTCAGCCTCGGCGGGGCATCCGCATGGCATTTCACCGCCCACTACGCCTCGCTCTGGGCCGCGTCCGCACCCGGGGCCGGATTCTCCGAGACCGCCGAGTTCCTCAATGTCTTCCAAAAGGAGAAACTCCAGCCCTTCCCTTGGGAGCAGAAACTCTGGCGACTCCACGACGCCACCGCCAACGCGGCCAACCTGCGAATGGTCCCCCTCGTCGCCTACAGCGGTGCCGATGACTCCCAGATCCAGGCCGCCCGCGCCGTCGAGAAAGCCATGGCGGAACTCGGACTCAGGCTCACCCACCTCATCGGTCCCAAGACCGGCCACAAATACGAGCCCGCCACCAAGGCCGAGCTCAATCGCCGCATCGATCTCCTCGCCAACCGTGGCCGCACCCGATCACCCCGCGACCTGTCCTTCGTCACCCATTCGCTGCGCTATCCGACCATGGCCTGGTTCACGATCGATGGAATGGGCGAGCACTGGGAACCCGCCTCGGTCCGCTCCCTGCCGCCCACGCAAGACTCTGGTCGCATCATCACCACCACCAACGTCACCGCGTTCACCATCCACGTTGAACCCGGTGACGACCCATTCCCTGAATCGGAACGTCTAACCTTCGGACTCTCCGGTACCCTTCCCGGACAACGGCCAACGGCCATTGACCTCGGCGTCCGCGGATCCGATGGCTCGATCGACGCCTCATTCCACTGGACCGGCACCAACTGGGCCCACGGCCGGTTTCCGGAGGACGGATCACTCCGCAAGAAGCACGGCCTCCAAGGACCCATCGACGACGCCTTCATGGATCGATTCGTCTTCGTCGTGCCTACCGGACAGCCCATGAACGAGGCCACCGGGAAATGGGTAACTTCCGAGGTCACCCGGGCCCGGGAAAACTGGCGCCGTCACTACCGCGGGGATGCACCGGTCGTGGAGGACAGCGCACTCACCGAAGACCAGATCGCCAACGCCAACCTCGTACTCTGGGGCGACCCGACGAGCAACCGCGTGCTGGCCCGCATCCTGCCAAGACTGCCGATCCAGTGGAGCAATGAAACACTGACCATGAATGGCAGGAGCTACGGGGCAACAAGCCACGTTCCCGTGCTGATCTTCCCGAATCCGGTGAACCCGAATCGGTACGTGGTGGTCAACAGCAGCTTCACCTTCCGCGAGTACGACTACCTCAACAACGCTCGCCAGACACCCAAACTTCCGGACTGGGCAGTCATCGACGTTTCCACACCGCCGAACTCGCGGTATCCGGGGAAGATCGCCGCGGGTGGATTCTTCAACGAGCAATGGTCCTGGAAGTGACCGCGAACGGTTCAGCCCTTCTCGATGCAGGCGTAGGCATTATGGTTGTGGATGCTCTCGTAATTCTCGGCCTCCACCTTGTACCACGCCACGTCGGGATGCGCGTTGAGCCGCAGTGCCACGTTGCGCACGAGATCCTCCACGAACACAGGGTTCTCATACGCACGTTCCGTAACGGCCTTTTCATCCTCACGTTTCAGCAACGAGTACATCTCACTGCTTCCTGAGGACTCCACCAACGAGATGATCTCCTCGATCCACACGATGCGGTCGGAACGGACCTGCACCGTGACCTCACCCCGCTGGTTGTGTGCCCCGTACTTGGAGATCGCCTTCGAACAGGGGCAAAGCGTCGTGACGGTGACACGCACGGTCAGGAGGAAATCGAGATCGTTGCCATTCATCGCCGCATCGAAGCGGACGTTGTAATCCAGTACACCTTCCTTCCCCGAGACCGGTGCCTTCTTCACGAGGAAGTACGGAAACTCCATTTCGAGGTGCGCAGTCTGCGCCTGGAGCTTTGCCTGCATCGCCCGGAGCATGTCTGGAATGTTTTCCACATGGACGACCGAGCCATGGGAGTTCAGCACTTCCACGAAGCGGCTCATGTGGGTTCCCTTGAACTCCTTGGGGAGGTCCACAAACATGCCCACGCGCGCCACCGTATTCTGGAGCTGATGCGACTTGTCGCGGACCTGGAGAGGAATCCTCAGGCCGCGCACACCAACCTTGTCGATGCGCAATCCTCGGATGTCCGGTTCGTTCTGCTTATCAGTCAGCGGCTTCACAGGTGAAGGATTCAGACTCAATCGGGGGTCAGACAGCATCGGGCCGGCCTCCGCAGGCGGCTCGGCATGCAAAGTCAGGTTTGACATGGGCAAGGCTACCACGGAGTTCCGCGACGGCAAAAAACACTTTGTCCGTTCTGCCCCTCCCCTTCACCCCGGCGAGTCCATGCGCTAGCCTCGGCCCATGTTGAAACCGAACAACGCGGCAAGGATCCTCAGGATCGCCTTCCCGCTGCTGCCTGTCTTGGCCGGGTTCCTCTCCTCAGTCCTGGCGCAGGATCCCTTCCGCGTGGTCACCTACAACGTGGAAAACTACCTGGTACGACCCACCGAAACCCGGAAGATCAAACCTGAACCCAGCCGGGCCATGGTCGTCAAAGGCTTGGTCGCCCTCAAACCCGATGTCGTCGCACTGCAGGAAATCGGGGATATGGATTCTCTGGCCGAGCTTCAGGCTCGCCTCAAGGCCGCCGGGCTGGACCTGCCACACGCGGAACACGTCCGGGGCTACGACACCAACATCTTCGTCGCGGTGCTTTCGCGATTCCCCATCGTCTCCAGGCACCCACACACGAACGAAAGTTACCTGCTCAACGGTCGACGGTTCCGGACCAGTCGGGCAATTGCGGAGGTAGAGATCGAGCCCCGTCCTGGTTATCGATTCTCCCTGCTCACCACACACCTCAAATCAAAGCGGGCGGTGGCGGATGGCGACGAAGCTGAGATGCGAACCCAGGAAGCCATCATCCTCCGCGAGAAGCTCGACGCTCTCCTCCAACAAAAGCCCGATGCCAACTTCGTCGTTTGTGGAGACTTCAATGACACCCGAGATACGCCGGCCATCCGGGCGGTCATGGGTCGAGGGAACAAAAGCCTCATGGATACACGCCCTGCCGAACGGAACGGAGACACTGCGCCCAGCGAAAACCCCAACTGGGATCCGCGTCGTGTGACCTGGACGCACTATTACGGGAAGGAGGACAGCTACAGCCGACTCGATTACATCCTCGTCAGCCGGGGCATGGCTCGGGAATGGCGGAAGGAAGGAACCTATATCCTCACGCTGCCCGACTGGGGAGTTGCCAGTGACCACCGTCCCCTCGTCGCCGAGTTCCTGCCCGTGGACAAGTAGCCTGAGAACAGGAACCACCGCTCACGAGAAAGGCCCGCGGCAAACGCCGCGGGCCTTTCTGCATCGCAACGGGAATGAAGCAGAGGCTCAGCCCAGCTTGGCGAGCAGGTCTTCGTTGGTCTTGTACTTCCGGAGTGCGCCCTGAAGTGTCTCCATGGCCTCCACCGGCTGGAGGTCGGTCATCATCCGGCGCAACTTGCGTATGGCTTCGAGATGGCGTGACAGGAAGAGCTTCTCCTCCTTCCGGGTTCCCGACTTGGGAATGTCGATCGCCGGAAAGAGACGACGTTCCGCGAGCTTGCGATCAAGGATGAGCTCCATGTTACCGGTTCCCTTGAACTCCTGGAAGATGAGCTCGTCCATGCGGGATCCGGTATCAATGAGCGCGGTCGCCAGAATCGTCAGCGATCCACCTTCCTCGACCTTGCGCGCAGCTGCGAACATCTTGCGCGGAATCTCCAAGGCGCGCGCATCCACGCCACCCGTCATCGTTCGGCCGGAACCGCCATGAACGGAGTTGTAGGCGCGAGCTACACGCGTCAGGGAGTCCAGAAGGACGAACACGTCCTTGCCGGCCTCCACCATTCGCTTGGAGCGCTCAATCATGAAGCGACTCAGACGCACGTGTGTCTCCAGGTCCTGGTCATTACTCGAGGCAACGACCTCGGCCTTCACCGACCGCTGGAAATCGGTGACTTCCTCCGGACGCTCATCGATCAGAAGCACCAGACAATGAACTTCAGGATGATTCGTGGTGATGGCGTTGCAGATCTGTTTCAACACCGTGGTCTTGCCGGTGCGCGGGGGCGCAACGATCAGACCGCGCGTTCCCTTTCCAATCGGGGTGACCAGGTCGATGATTCGCGTCTCGATCTGATCGGGAACCGTCTCCAATTGGAACTTCTCCACAGGATCGATCGTGGTGAGGTTCTCAAACCGGAGGGCGTGGAGGTAATCCTGATAGGGACGCGTATTGACCTCGAGGACCTCCCGCAGCTGCGGACTGTTGCCGCGGTGCGGTGGATTCACGGTGCACTTGATGTGACAACCCTCGCGCAGGGCGAGTCGCTTGATCGAATCAGGTGTCAGGAAGACATCGCTGGGCTTCGGAGCAAAGTGGGACTTGGCGGACCGAAGAAACCCAAAACCCTTCTCCGAAATCTCCAGGTATCCATCATGGATCACCGGCTCCGCCTGCACCACTGGCTGCGCCGGAGCTTGCGACTGTTGACGAGGGCCACTCTGGCCGCCACCGCCACCTCCATGATTCTGATGACGCTGCGGATTGTGGCCACCGCCTTGCTGCTGCCGATGTCCACCACCGCCACCTTGTGCGCGGAAATCCCGGTTATCCCGGAAATCCCGCCCTCCGCCTCGGTGACCACCGCCCGAATGCCGTTGTCCACCGCCACCGCCCCCCTGACGATCACGATTGTCCACAGGTCGTTCGACAGGACGTTCCGGCGGGCGATCTCCCGCACGCTCAGGCCCCCGATCCCCCCGCCCTGATTCACGGCTGTCCCGGTAGTCCCTGGACTCCCGATTGTCACGACTTTCCTGAGGACGTTCAACCGGACGATCATAGCCTCGATCCCGATCATCGACTCGAACATCCGAACGTTCAGAAACGCGGTCTCCACGGTCCGAAGAACGATCCTGATAACGTTCAGAACGATCGCTCACGGGACGATCCCCACCTTCGGACCGACGCTCCGGGGCACGATCCGGCCCTCGATCCACTCCACGATCACGATCATCAGCGCGCTCCACGTAACGTTCTTCGGAACGGTCTGCGTACCGGTCGACCCCACGGTCAACAACGCGATCGCCTCCACGATCCGAGGTACGCTCGGCAGGGCGATCAGAATGGCGTTCGCTGCCCCTTTCAGATGAACGGGAAGCAGGCCTGTCGGAAGACCGTTCGGAGCTGCGATCGGAAGGGCGATCGGACGCCCGATCGCTGGATCGGTCCTGCGGGTCCCGGGATCGATAACCGCCCCCGCGGCTTTGGGAACCCTGACCACTCGGGGAGTCGGAATACCCGGCTGAGCGGGAAGACTCCGACCTCACATTGTCGTTACTCATGTCAAATACGGACTGGTATATGTCGGAACGGTCTGAACCCAAGAGCGGCGGGAAAGAAAAGAGGTGCCGCGGAACTTAGAAATTGGGGAAGCCACCCACCCGGGATTGAAACCTTCGGGGGTAGTCAGACCTCTGACAGACGGATTCGTACACGTATGATCCGGGAGCCGCAACTTCATTTTCCGGATTTGTTTTCTCCAATCCGTTTTCTCAGGAAGGGAGCACTGCCCACTTGCGGACCCACCCCATCAACTCAACAGCCGTCAGGTGTTTCTCGGAAACCAATCGTTCCACCAAAGTCATTTGGACCTCGGCAAGACAGCATTGGGCAACCAAATCGACAGACTGCAGAGCATCCACCCGACGCAGCGCAGGATGCCTTATCTGCGCATAGATATCGCCGCATCGCTCCAGGACGTTCCTCTTTTCAAACTCGGTGCCGCCTTCGCCTCGCGACTGGATCCGTTCGGACGAAACATCAATGGATAGGTCCAACAAGAGCAGGACATCAGGAGCGGGAGCGAAGCTCTCGTTCCGACGCAGGATCTCCCTCCAATCCAAACCTCGGCTTCCCTGATACGCAGCATTTGAAAAGTAATATCGGTCGAGGATCACCACCTCCCCTGCTGCCAGACCAGGTTCAATGAAACCGGCGACGTGCTCCTTACGGTCGAGGATGAACAACTCCAACTCCTCCTCGGCAGTGAGCCGGCCAAGGGTGGCGGAAGCTCGAAGTCGGCGTCCGTGAGGGCCATCCGTGGGCTCCCGGTCGACCCGGAATGGAATGCCCAGTTCCCGGAGTGATTGGGCCAAACGGCGCACTTGCGTGCTCTTCCCCGCGCCATCAATGCCTTCGAAGACGACGAGGATCCCCCGCCCCATCGGGCTGGGGGAATATCTTTCCGCCGGGGAAGTGGTCATTCAAGGTCTGATGCAGCCTTAGACGCAGACGCCAAAGGCCTTTTCTGGATCCACACCAAGCTCCCGGATCGCCTGAGCGACCAACGTGGCAGGCACTGCCCCGCGTTGCGAAAGGGCATAAAGGGTCCCGATCGCCGTGCACTCAGCATCGATTTCGAAGAAGCGCCGAAGCACCGGCCTCGCTTCCGACCGCCCAAAACCATCGCAGCCAAGCGTCATAAGGCCGCCGGGGATCCAAGGAGCCACCTGATCGGCAACCAACTTGAGGTTGTCGCTGACCGCTATCCACGGTCCCGCCTGTCCTGCCACTGCATCCTCGAGATAGGATCGCCGGGGGCTCTCAGTGGGGTGCAGCATGTTCCAACGCCGTGCCGCCTGCGCCTCGGAACGGAGCCGCTTGTAACTCGTCACACTCCAGACATCCACCGAGACCCCGTACTTCTCGAGCAACGCCTGAGCCCGAAGCGCCTGCTGCAAGATGGCTCCTGAGCCGAGCAACTGGGCCTTGTGCGGCAATCCTTCCTTGCCGGGGCGGAACTTGTACATGCCCTTCAGGATCTGGTCTGCGACATCTGCACCATCCGGCATCGCGGCATGATCATAGTTCTCGTTATGGACCGAGACGTAATAGAACACGTCTTCCCCTTCTTCGTGCATGCGTCGAATGCCGTCGCACAGGATCACCGCCAATTCGTACCCAAACGCCGGCTCATAGGCGTAAAGGTTCGGCACGGAACTGGCCACCAGATGGCTGTGGGCGTCCTGATGCTGCAGCCCCTCCCCATTCAGGGTGGTCCGTCCGGAAGTTGCCCCGATGAGGAATCCTCGAGCCCGGCTGTCACCCGCCAGCCAGATCTGGTCACCGACCCGCTGGAACCCGAACATCGAGTAATAGATATACAGCGGGATGGTTGGGACGCCGTAGTTCGTCACAGCGGTGCCAGCCGCAACGAAGCTACCCATGGAGCCCGCTTCGTTGATTCCCTCCTCGAGCAACTGTCCGTTCCTGAGCTCGACGTACGGAGCGAGCTCCGCCTTGTCCACCGGGTTGTACAACTGCCCCTTCGAGGAGTAGATGCCCACCTGCTTGAACAAGCCTTCCATGCCAAAGGTACGGGCTTCGTCCGGCACAATCGGAACAATGTACTTCCCGATGTTGGGGTCACGGAGCATGGAACTCAGCATGACCGTATAGGCCTTCGTGGTGGAGGCCCCCTTCAGCACGGATGCATTGATCAGCCCCGGGAAGTCCGTGTAACGCGGCGTCTTGAGGGCAGGCGCACGCACCTCGCGCTTTGGCAGGAATCCACCCAATGCCTTGCGACGGGCGAGCAGGTACTGAGTCTCCGCACTGTCCAACGGCGGACGGAAGAACGGCATCTCCGCGATCTCCTCGTCACCGACGGGTACACTGAAACGGGAAGCGAAGTGCCGGAGATCACGCTCGGCAAGCGTCTTCTGCTGATGGGAGGGGTTGCGTCCCTCGCCTGCCTCTCCCAGTCCGTATCCCTTGACGGTCTTCGCGAGAATCACCGTCGGACGACCGTTACGCTGGTTCACCGCTCGGTTGTAAGCTGCGTAGACCTTTTTCGGATCATGCCCCCCCCGCATGAGGTGCTTCAGCTGGTCGTCGGTCAGATGATCCACCAGACGCAGCAGCTCAGGATACTTCCCAAAGAAGTTCTTCCGGATGTAACTGCCCGGTTCGACGATGTACTTTTGGTACTCTCCATCGATCACCTCTTCCATCCGCTTCGCCAGCAGGCCCGTGACATCCCGCGCGAGAAGTTCGTCCCAGTTCCCTCCCCAGACCACCTTGATGACATTCCAGTTGGCGCCGCGGAACACACCTTCCAATTCCTGGATGATCTTTCCGTTGCCCCGGACCGGCCCATCTAGACGCTGCAGGTTGCAGTTGATCACCCAGATGAGGTTGTCCAACCCCTCGCGCCCCGCGACGTTGATCTGTCCGAGCGTCTCCGGCTCATCGCTCTCACCGTCACCGATGAAGCACCAGACCCGCGGTTCCTCCTCGCGGGTGACCTGCACATGGCCCCGGTGCTGGAGGTAGCGGCTGAATCGGGCCTGATAGATGGAATGGATGGGTCCCAACCCCATCGACACCGTCGGAAACTGCCAGTAATCCGGCATCAAATACGGATGGGGATAACTGGATAGCCCGGGATGCGGCTGCAACTCCTGCCGGAAATTGATGAGGTGCTGTTCGTCCAGACGGTATTCCAGGTAGGAACGGGAGTAATTCCCGGGAGATGCATGCCCTTGGAAATAGATCATGTCGCCGATCCGCCCCTCATCACCCCCGCGGAAGAAGTGGTTGAAACCCACTTCGTAGAGCGTTGCCAGCGACGCAAAGGTCGCGATGTGGCCACCCACACCCAGATTCCCGGCATTTGCGCGCACCACCATGGCCATTGCATTCCAGCGCACGTGCGCCCGGATCAGGCGCTCCATCTCCAGGTCTCCGGGATACTCGGGCTCTTCGGAGGCTGGGATGGTGTTGAAATAGGGCGTGCTGGTGACGTCCGGGATCGGGTGCCCACGACCACGAAGCCCGCCGATCAGGTCGGAGACGATCACTTTCGCCTCTTCGGGTGCCTTCCCGGAAAGGACGAGGTCCATCAATTCCTCGATGGAGCCGGCATGGCGCGTCAATTGCGGTGCCGGGCGGGTTCGCAGGGCGGGATTGGCGTTGCCGGTGCCGTTGCGAACGGCCGGGGTCTGTTCAGATGCGGTGGTCTTCAAAGTGGAATGTGCGGCGACGAAGCCGCGCCAAGGTTAGCCAAACTGCCTGTCCTGCCAAGCGTGTCGGCGGAGATCATCCGAAAAATCCTGTTTGCCACCTTTCGACTCTCTGCTACACACATTGTTCCTCTTCGGCCCGGCCGAAGACTCACGCACGAAATCCAGTTTTATGTCGCAGCACAACAGTCTCCGCGCCGCCGCTGGCACCACCGGCGCAAAGCGCAATGTCCTCAAGCGTTTCGAACGTGTCGCCCTCCTGAAGGCTCGCGGCCAGTGGAAAGACGGCGACCGCGTTGTCGGCCTCCGCAAGACCCTGCCGCCCGAGTGACCGAAGCAGGCTTCAGTCCCCACTCCTCAGGATCATAAAAGTTTACGAACGCCGATTGTCGGCCTGGGGCCGCAGTCGGCTTTTTCATTTCAACCATCCCATGGCCCTCGTCCGACTCCAGAAATTCCTCGCCGAAGCCGGCGTTGCCTCGCGCCGAGCGGCCGAAAAGTTGATTGCGGATGGCCACATCACGGTTGATGGCCAGGTCGTCCGGACACTTGGCACCAAGATCGAACCGGCACAGGTCGAGGTGGCTGTGGATGGCAAGGTGGTCCGAACCCGCCGCAAGGTCTATGTCGCCTTGCACAAACCTCGCGGCTTCCTCTGCACCCGGAGTGACCCCGAGGAGCGCCGGACGGTTCTCGATCTTCTGCCTCGCGAATGGAATAACCTCTTCCCCGTGGGCAGGCTCGATCAGGACAGCGAGGGTCTCCTGTTCTTGACCAACGACGGTTCTTTCAGCCTGCACCTCACGCACCCGCGATATGGCGTGAGGAAAAAGTACCTTGCCGTCGTGGAGGGCCGGATCGACGAGACTCAATTGCGCCGCTTTACCCAAGGCGTGGAAGACGCCGGCGAACTGTTGAAGGCTGAACGCGCCACGCTCCTGACTTCCAACAACAGCCACAGCAGCGTCGAATTGGAATTGGCCCAGGGACGCAACCGGGAAGTCCGACGCCTTTTCGCGGCACTCGGTCACGAAGTCGTCCAGTTGCGCCGCACACAGATTGGCCCCATCCGCCTTGGTGAGCTCCCTGTTGGAAAATGGCGCATCCTGAACCCCACGGAGATCAAATCGCTCTTGCCCAGCGAGGCGTGAGCGCAGATTTTGAGACCTACCGGTGCCATTGGGTGCCGTACTTACGATGAATCGTCGTCTACCTGTCCTTCTCGCCTTCCTTCTTGCAGCCTTCCTGCCTGCCCGGAACACGTGGGCCCTCTCTCCGAAGCCCCCGGGGCCTGTTGTGACCACCGGGAGTGCCAACCTGCGCGCAAAGCCCTCCATGTCTGCGGAAATCCTGGTTTCCTTGAAAAAGGGGCAGGAACTCCTCCAGGTCGGCACAGCAGAGGATCCCAAGGCGCCCGCCGACGAACCGAAGGAATGGGTTGAGGTCGCTGCTCCTGCCGGGACGAAGGTCTGGATCTTCGCAGCCCTGGTGGATTCGAACTCCAAGACGGTCCGCGCAAAGAAAGCGAATCTCCGCGCAGGCCCCGGTCGCAACTACGCCGAAGTAGGTTATTTGGTCGAAGGCGCCGTCGTTCAGGAATTGCGCGCAGCCGATGGTTGGCTCCAGATCTCTGCCCCTGAGGGGGCGGTCGTCGGCTACATTGCCAAATCGTTGATCCGCAGCTCTCCCGAAGGCCTCGCCTCCAAGTCCGACGCCAAGCCCATAGCGCCACCTCCCGTCACGTCACGCACCGCCCCTCCTGCGCGTCGCCCTGTACCACTCCCCGAATCCGTGAATCGGGAACCAACCTTGGCAGCCCGATCCGTACCGGCCGATCCAACCGTGGAATCACGGCCCCTCAACAGCGTTCCTGCCACACGCATCCAACCCCCACCCACCCGGGTCTCCCAAGCGATTCCCGAGATCGTCACTCCGGAACCTGTGGCACAAACCCCTCCGGCAACTCCCGAGCCGTCCGCTGGTATAGTAACCGCCCCCCCCACGGAAGTGGCTCCGCCCCCCGCCCCGGCGGCGGTTTCCATCCCTTCCCAACCATCGATTGTCCACGTTGACCGCCCGCGACAGGTCATTCGTGAGGGCGTCGTCGCTGTCGCCCTGACGCCTCAGGCTCCCGGCAATTACCAACTCGACAACTTCCGGAAACGGGAAGGAATGATTGCCTTCCTCTACACGGACGACCCCGAGATCAAGTTGGCGTCGTGGCGCTGGCGTCGGGTACTGATCACCGGCGAGGAATACGTGGATGCCCGATGGCCAAAGTCCGCGGTGATCAAGGTCACCGGCATCCAACCTGCCTACTGAGGTTTGGAACCTTGCTTTCGCGGCCGCCCTCCGGAATCCGGTGGGCGGCCTTTTTCGTTCCCATCGCCCCGCCGCAAACCAATCCTTGCCGCACGCCAATGGAATGAAACCTTTGCAGGGATGCCTGTGTGCTCAGCGACTTCGGTCGTTCCGAAGTCGCGGAAATCGGGATGAGTGATCCGGCCCAGTTTGAACAGTTCCTGATCAATTATCAGGACATGGTGTACGCCACGGCATACCGCCTCCTCGGCCAGGAGGCGGAGGCTCGGGATGTGAGCCAGGAGGTTTTTCTGCGGGCCTGGGAACACTGGGCTCAACTTTCACAAAGCCCAACCGTCGGAGGATGGCTCAAGACGGTAACCAGAAACCTCTGCATCAATCACTTGCAGAGATATCGGGCGCGCTGGAAGTTCTTTACAGACCTGAAGTCAGCGGATGCTCCGGACGATGAACCCGGTCTGGAAGCCACGTTTGCCGCGCCGGAAACCTTGGACACCGACCTGCTCACAGCAGACCAGAGAAACGTCCTCGCAGAGGCCCTCGAACGACTTCCCGAAGATCAACGTATCGCCTTGGTACTCTATCACTACGAGGACTTGGATTATACCGAGATTGCCGAGCGCCTCCAGGTCAGCCTCGGGAAGGTGAAAACCGACATTCACAGGGCACGGCTGGCTCTCTTCAAAAGATTGCAACCAAGACGCGAGGAACTGGGTGTTTAGAAAGTCAGCACCATGAATCCACTGGATAAAGCATCGGACCCTCTGAAGCGGTGGGCAGATTCCACACTGCACCAGATACCCTCTCGCAAAGCGCCCGCCGGCTTTGCCAGCGGGGTGCTCTCCGAAATCAGTAGACGCGCCAATCTCCCTTGGTACCAACGGCCGTGGACCCAATGGCCAAGCCTCCAACAGTGGCTGTCGTGCTTCATGGTCGCCGCCCTCGTGGTGGGAATCTTCGGAATCGGAATTCCCCTGCTTCAGTCCACCGCAGCCCAGTCACCCGCCGCCGTCAAGGCTTCGGCAGCCATCGACTCTTTTGGAGCAATTCAATCAGCCGCATTCAAGATCGCTCCATATCTGAGGCAATTGGCAGGCCAACTTTCGTCCACCCATCTGCTGCTCGCGATTGGATCCCTCGTCGCCGCCTGGCTTTCCACCCTGGGGCTGGGCGCTGCTTGCTGGCGCGTCGCATCCCAAGACCGATGACCCCATGAAGCCCCTCAATCCCAGACACCTACACGCCGTCCTCTTCGCTTTCGCCCTCCTGGCGACCTGGACTCCAAGGCTGCCCGCACAATCTCCTCCCACGCCGCCGCCCATTCCGGAGGCACCTTCCGTCCCAACCACCCCTGCTGAGACTGCGGATGCAGAGGACGACGCGGCGGCTACGATGGACCGCGTGGGCCGCGACATTGTTGTCACGGGTACCGATGTGCATATACGCCCCGGAGAGATCGTCCACGATGTTTCCGTAACCGGGGGAGACGTTCTTGTCGAAGGCGAGGTCACGGGCGATCTCGTTGTCATCATGGGAAAGGCTACGCTGCATGGAAAGGTGGCCGGCGATGTCTTCAACATCGGCCGAGGTATCCGGGTCGAGAACGGAGGCTTCATTGGGGGTGATGTCTTGGCCCTTGGATTCGGTGTACTCCGCGAAGCGGATGGCGTGATTCAGGGTGAGGTGGCAAATCTCGGGCTGGCCGCTTTGCCGGAATCGGTCCGGACTCAAGCGCTGCTGTTCTTTGAAGAGTGTGTCATGCTTGCACGCCCACTCTCGTTCCGGGTTTTGTTCGTCTGGCTTCTCTGGGGTGCAATGCTGGCCTTGCAAGCGCTTGTCGGAATCCTTTTTCCGGAAGCAACCCATGCGACGATCCGTGCAATGCGCGAAAGGCCCGGAGGAACGGCTCTCCTGGGCATATTAGGTCTCCCATTGATCCTTTTGGCATCATGCATACTGACCCTGACCCTCATCGCAAGCCTTGCGGTTCCTTTCCTGATCGCCGCACTCTTCATTGGGCTTTTCATCGGCCGGATAGCCATCCTCCGCATCATTGGTGCAAGGATCCTTCGCCTGTTTGATCTGCGGGAAGCCCATCCCGCCGCAGAATTTGCCACGGGGGCCGTTGTCGCCGTCGGCCTGTTTCTTATCCCCTTCGTCGGGCTTCTCGTCTGGATGCTCTTCCTCCTCTGGGCGTTGGGTGGCATCTTGATGGCACTTTTCCGCAGGGACAAGGTATCAGGCGTGAAGCAGGTCCGCGAAGGATCACCCTCCGGTGCAGAACCCGCCCCGGATTCCTTCGGTGATCACTCTCGACCAGCAGAATCCGTCGCAAGGACCAACAATAGCGAAACTGCTCCCACTCCTGATGCGGGTACCCCGATTGCGGTCGCCTCCGCCATCATTCCAGCGGGCGCCGGCGCTTCCGCTGGAACCGGCAGTCCCGGGCTGGGGTGGCCCGAGGATCGGCCGACCCGTTCCGCCATCGATCCCCTACTGGCCGCGCGTCCCACCACAGGTCGTCGCCTCGGAGCCCTGCTCATTGATTGGATGCCCATCTTCTTCCTGGTGGGCATGCTTCCGGATCGATTCCTGTTCATCAATATTGATGGAATGGGCGGGTTTCTCCGTATCGCGCTCGGTGTCGCGTATTTCACCTCCTTCATCGCATGGCGCGGAACAACGCTGGGTGGCATGGTTCTGGGACTTCGGGTGGTCCGGGTTGACGGCCGCCCAATCGATCGAACGGTTGCCTTGGTGCGCGCCATAGCTGCCATCCTGAGTGGACTCTGTGTCGGCATTGGCTGGTTCTGGGCCTGCTGGGACGAACGCCGCCAAACATGGCATGACCGACTTGCCGGAACGGTGGTGGTCCGGGATGACCACATTCAGCCGCTCGTGTGATCCTTGAATGAAGTTTGTGTTCCTGTTGATTCGCCTCTTTTCAGCGGGCTCCCGGATCGCTTTGATTCTGCGTCATGGGTAACGACAGCGCTGCATCGGGGTACAAGATCTGGGGTGTTGATGATGTGGTGTACGGTCCAGTGGACCTTCCACACCTCGTCGAGTGGATCAGCGAGGAGCGAGTTCTGGGCGAAACCTGGCTTTTCAAGCTGGATTCACAGAATTGGGTTCGCGCTCAGGATCTCGACGAACTCCGCGGCCTCTTCGAGCAATCGCCTTCCTCATCGAATGTTCCAGTCCCGGCCGATCCGCTGATTCCAGGAATCAAGGCTGGAATGCTTCGAAGGGTAAAGATCTTCGCCACGATGACGGATCAGCAGCTTGGACGTTTCGTCCAATTGATGGAGATCGAAAAGATCCCGGCGTTTCGGGAGATCTGCCATCAGGGTGGCCCGGGGGACGCCATGTACTGTGTGCTGGATGGGGAAGTCAGAGCCCGACTGCTCGTCGGTGGGCGGGAAACAACACTCGCCACATTCCAAGCAGGTGACGTGTTCGGGGAAATCTGCCTCTTCGACGATGGCCCACGATCCGCGGATGTCCTCGCCAACGTCGACAGCACCCTCCTCCGGATCCCCGGCGACCGATTCGACAAGATGTGCCGTGATCAGGCTGATCTCGCTACACCCTTCCTGCTCGCATTGGGGCGGACGCTCACTGCTCGAATCCGCAATGACAACAAGAGACTCGGAGAACTCATCACTCTCAATCGTTCCAGCCGGTAGTCACAAAGGCACCAAACGCCTCAGCACGCCGCAAGTCGGCTGGCGATCACTGAGTAGAGTCCGTCAGGGCTGTCGGCGAACTCCCGCCGGCCGACCGCCTCGAGCAACGTGAACCCGTCCCCGTGGGCCGGCCCGTTGACGACACATCCGTCAATCCGACCTTCTTGGATCTGCCGCAAGCCAGCTTCAACGGCTGCCTCACGATCTCCTTCCACTTCAAACTTCCATCCGTAGATCAGGGCCGATGGAAACCACTCCCTCAAGCCAAGGAGCAATTTCGGGGTAGGCCGGAGCTCCACAAGCAGGTTGCCACTCCGGGTCGAAAACTTGGAACTGCACACCGCTCGCAATCGATTTCCATCCTCGCGCTGATACACGAGGCCAACGGTAAAGTCGCTCACCGCGGCCGCGTGGAAGATGGCGATAGGGCCGTCACTCGAAAACTCGAGAAAGCGTGACGCCAGATCGAAGGTGCTCCGGAAGGCGGCGACCCGAATCGAGGAAGGCGGCAAAGGGGCAGTCGCAGATTCACTGCGCAAAAGGGTGACCTCATGGCCGCGCATTGCGAGATCACCAGCAAGGCCGGTCCCAAGTTGGCCGGTGGAAAAATTCGTCAACCGCCGGACGTGGTCCAACGATTCCAACGTAGCACCCGCAGTAACGAGGCAGCGCACTGGGATAATCTACCCCAAACCGGATCGCTTGTCAGTTGTCTTGTCGAGGGTTGTCCACAGCCTGCCAGAAACGAAACGGGCCTCTGGAGGATCCTCCAGAGGCCCGGATAAGAATGACAAAAAGTTACTTCTTCGACGCGGAAGCATCGGCAGACGTGGTCTGCTCGCGTTCCTTGACAGCCATGGCACCCTTGCCAATACGGCCGCGGAGGTAGGTCAGCTTGGCGCGCCGCACCGATCCCTCACGTTCGACCTCGATGCGATCCACGCGCGGGGAGTGTGTCGGGAAGATGCGCTCCACTCCCTCACCGTAGCTGATTCGGCGAACCGTGAAGGTCTGGTTCAAACCGCGCCCACGGATGCCGATCACAACGCCCGCAAAGGCCTGAATACGTTCCTTGTCGCCTTCCACAACCTTGGTGTGGACGCGAACCGAATCACCCACTTCAAACTTCGGCGAATCCTTGCGGAATTGCTCGCCCTCAATCTTGTCAAACAGTGCTGCCTTGTTCATGCCTAGATCCTCTCACTCTGTCGTTAAGCTTGCTTGGGTCGGCGCGAAGGTTTCTCCCATCGCCACCCTTCCCACAAATCCGGTCGCCGTTCAGCCGTCCTTCTCATCGCCTGCAAACGTCTCCATCGAGCGATGTCCGCGTGGTTTCCGGAGAGCAGCACCTCGGGCACCGCCCATCCACGGAACTCCGCGGGACGCGTGTAATGCGGGTACTCCAGAAGACCGTTGCTGAAGGACTCATCCACAGCACTTTCGTCGTCTCCCAACGCACCCGGAATCAATCGCGTTACTGAATCAATCATCACCATGGCTGGCAAGGCTCCGTTCGTCAGGACAAAGTCACCGATGGACACATCCTCGTCGGCCAAATGGCAGCGGACACGCTCGTCGTAGCCTTCGTAGCTTCCGCATATGAAGATCAAGTGCGGTTCACGAGACCACCGGCGTGCCATCGCCTGATTGAAAACAGCTCCACTCGGAGAGGTAAGAACCACCCGGGTCCCTTCTCTCCGCAACGACTCAACAGCTTCAAAGAGCGGCTCGGGTTTAAGAACCATTCCTGGCCCTCCACCGAACGGACGATCGTCCACGGTCTTGTGTCGATCCTTCGCCCAGTCCCGCAGGTTGTGGACTTTGAGATCCAGCAGACCTGCAACCCTTGCCCGCCGGACAATGCTTTCATCCAGCGGCCCTGCGAACATCGCAGGAAATAACGTCAATACATCAACCCGCATCCTGCTAGCGGGTAAAAAATCAGTCCTCGACCAAATCGACGGTACAACGGCGACCCGCCTTTGCACCACCTACTTGAACCAAGGATCGGACAGCTTGAATGGTAGTCCCACGGCGACCGATGACTTTTCCAACGTCGGCCGGAGCAACGCGCAACTCGATCACCGACATTCCCCCACGCTCAACGGTGGTTACGCTGACGGAGTCAGGGTCATCCACCAGACCTCGCGCTACAAATTCGACAAACTCGTCCATGCAGCCAGTCTTTGAGGGTTGAGCGATGCTTCGGGTGGTCACCTGATCGAACCGGACCATCGGCCTCGCCGGTCTATCAGGCCGCCGCGGTTGCGGCAGCGGCTCGATCAGCCTTCTTGATGAAGGAGGCAACGGTATCGGACGGCAAGGCACCCACACTGATCCAGTACTTGGCCCGCTCCAGATTCAGGGAATAGTTGGTCCCCTTCTGACGAGGCTGATAAACGCCAAGTTCCTCGATGAACTTGCCGTCACGGGGGCTCCGGTTGTCGGCGACCACAATCCGATACACGGGGCTGTTCTTGGCTCCGGTGCGCTTCAGGCGAATCTTGACTGACATAATCCAAATAAATCGTGCGGTCCGGATCAGCATCCGATCCAGACCCGTAAAGGAGCGCGGACCTTAGACCCCCGGCGTCATGTCACGCAAGCCCCGATTTGCGTTCAATTCATCCATCTGAACCTCTCCAATCCGCACATCGTCATCCCTCGTGCCGTTCAACGGATCAGCGTGACGCCCACCCCGGCGAGCGCGGCACCAAAGCCCGTCAGCGCATAGCCTAAACGGGCCAGGCGACCGTTCTCCACAGTCATCCAACCGATCAGGTCGCGTACCCGCCAGGGCGAACCAACCCACCACACCGAACAAACAATCACGAGGTAACACCAGACGGACAACACGACGCTCCACGGATTGTCGCTGGGGCGACGTACATCCAAAAAGGAGTCGCACACCAAAAGGGCAACGACCCCGCCACCCCGGATCGAAAGATAATCCTGCACAAAGAAGCAGCAGCCCACACCCAGCAATGTGAACCCCGCCAACAACAGGTGCTGCCACTCCTTGAAATCAGTGACATCAGATCGATAGAGATTCGTCACGAACCACCCGGTACCCAGAAGCATGAGGAACACGCCGGGGGCAACCTGACGGGGAAATCGCTTCAACCAGCCTCCCGCCTTGTCGGGAGCCAACCCAAACCAAAGCCCCACCAGCGCATGGGCCGCCCCCAGCAGCAAAAAGATCTGTGTCAATGTCATCGGCTTGCCTCTTCCAACTCAACAGACGCCACCTCCAGACCTCGACCACCATGTCCAGCGTTGGCGAAGTCATCCTCCGACCCCAAACCGACAACGGCTGGGTCTCCATAAAGTGTGAACGTGCCCACCCGCTCAATTCGGACGTCAATCGTCTGCCCGACATGTCGAGGTGAACCGGAAAAGACCACGATCTTGTTGCAACGGGTCCTTCCTTCAAACCTCGCAGGATTCCGACGGCTGACGCCCTCGACCAATATCTGCAGGCACCGTCCAACAAGGGCATCATACTTTCTTGCCCCTACGGCGTTGATGACCTCCAACAACCGACGATGACGATCCTCGATGACAGCCTCCGGCAGGGCTCCCTCCATGGAGGCGGCAGGAGTGTCCTTCCGCGGTGAATACTTGAAGACGAACGCGTTATCGAACTGGACACGTTGGCAGAGAGCAACGGTTTCCTCAAATTCAGCCTCGGTCTCCCCCGGAAACCCGACAATGATGTCGGTTGTCAACCCGATCTCAGGACGGACAGCCCGCAACCCGGCGATAATCCCCTCAAACCGCTCCGCGGTGTATCCGCGATGCATTGCCTTCAACACCCTGTCTGAGCCCGATTGCAAGGGAATGTGGGCACTTTCGACCAGCTTCGGCAACCGACCGTACGCCGCGATGAGGTCGTGGCCATAGCCCTTGGGATGGGGCGATGTGAACCGGATGCGCTCCAATCCATTGATCTCGTGCACCGCCTCGAGCAATTGGACGAAAGGAGTCCGACCATCCAAGGAAGCCATCTCACGGCGCCCAAAACTCGTCACGATCTGCCCCAGCAGCGTGATCTCCCGAACCCCCTTGTCCACCAGGCTCCGACACTCCTCAACAATCTCCTGGATGGTCCGACTCCGCTCGCGACCTCGAGTGTACGGGACAATGCAGAAAGTGCAGTGCTGATTGCACCCCTGCATGATGCTGACGAAGGCCGAAACCTGCCGCCGGGTTGAGCCTCCATCCAAGGCAAGGTGCTCGGACAATCGAGACTGACTCCCCTCTTCTGAATCGACATCCACCAGGGATTCAGCGCGCCCCGACACCAGAGCATCCACATGGTCTGCAACCCGGTGGAACTTCTGGGTTCCCACGACCAATTGAACGCCACTGCCATCCCGGGCAAGCTCGCCACCCCGGCTTTGAGCCATGCACCCGAGGTACCCGAAGACCTGTTTGTCACGATGCTTGCGGGAATGGCCAACCATCGCCTGCATCTTTCCAATCGCCTTCTGCTCAGCAAGATCCCGAACGCTGCACGTATTCAGCAGGACCACATCCGCAGACTTCTCATCGTGCGCCAGAGTGTACCCCCTCCCAACCAACTGCGCCGCGACAGCCTCGCTGTCGCGTTCGTTCATCTGGCATCCGTAAGTCTTGATGTAAACCGTCGGCATTCGCTGAAAGGTCCGAAAACCTAGGGAAGCCAACAACGAATGGAAAGCCGGAACCCGTTTGCCTTCTTCCGACGGCCGCTTCGGCATACGCGCCACTCCTAGGATTCCGGTGGTGCAACTGTGACCCAACCGGAACCAGGAAAGAATCAGCGAAAGAAAATGCAGGTCATAAAATCATCAACAACAATTACTTTAAAGAACAAACAGACCACTCTCCGACCTCCAACACAATCTTTCAGCAACTTCAGCGTTTCCATTGCCAGAATATACATTGGCGTTACTGAGTGGCGGACCCCCAACTTCCCCAGTTGGACTTGCACAGGTCGGTCATGAGGAAAGCGCGGATCGTGTGCCTCGACGTCCGGTCTTCGTTGAGGTGTGTTGGTTCACCGCCCGGCCTTACGGCCGGGCGGCGTTTTTTTACCCATCCTTTTCTCGTCGCCGCTGGTCCGCACCACCACGTTGGCCGGATCCGAAGGTCTGCCCGGAGTCATTTGCGGGCGATCATGCCGAGCACGCGCAATGATCCGCCACCCGTGGATGCCTTCCACCAGATACTTTCCACCGCGACTTTGGGCCGTGGATTAACCCAAGAATAATGGTACAGTCGGATCAAACACTGGGTCGCCTCGGATACTTCGCTCAACCCTTCCCAAGCAACCCTCGCATTTCCCACCAACGCATCCCCGACGCCTCCGTGCCAACTGCCAACCTCCTCCCCAAGGCGGATGGGTATCTCCGCTTCTTCTCCATCCGCCCATCGAACACGCATCCGCCCACATTCCAACCCACGGACACTGTCCCGAGGGGGGATTGCCGACAGCAGCGTCGAAACCCGTGTGATGTGACGGCCGATGCCAACAGGACTCGATTGGCGTGGCCATGAGCCGTCCTTTTCCCCTACCGGAGCATCAGAAACCCTAAGGTAACCTCGGACATCATATTCCTCACCGGCAATCTGGATGCTCCCGGACTGCAGCCCGAAAGGCCTGTCCCGCGGGCTGGTAAAGACCCCTTCAACGGTATCCAGAGGTTCGGTCAGGGCGTTTCCCAGGTCGATGCAATCATTCTTCAGGGCGGTCGACCGACGAGGGATGCGAACCTCGGTGGCGACTGTCGGCCACGCTTCACCTGCGTGCCCCACTCCGGAGGATGCCGGAATGACACCGTCAGGGGAGATGCGCTCGGTCCAGTTCAATCCCAACGGATTCATTGCCATCCGGAGTTCAGGCAAACCCCAGATCGCCACGTGATCGTCATCCGTGCCGGCGGCCACGCGGCGTCCATGCGGACCAATGGCCAGACACGAGACAGGAAGCGGAGCTTCCAGACGGACCACCGTTTTCCATGTCTCGGTAGACACGATGCTGACCCCTGACCGGGGACCGGCCACGGCAAAGACCCGTCCGTATTTGGACCACCGCCCCATGCCTGGGGTAGTACTCCCGCCCCCGGTCGGCTCGATGGTCGTAACGCGCCAATCCTCCGTGGTGTAGACCTGGTGCATCTCCCCGCCAGCAACCAGCAGGTGACGCCCATCGGGGCTGAAGAAGGGACTTCCATAACCGGGCTCGAGCAAGCGGAGAACCTTGCCGCCCGCAGCGGGGAACACGGACGTCTGGGTCCCTCCAGCCTTCACGGCAATCCAACGCCCCTCGGGATCTATCATCGCATCACCGGCAGGTCCCACTTCGCTCGGAACGGGAATCCATCGACCATCGACGAGGTCGAACCCGAGCAGGGCACCGCCAGCGGTTGGGATCAGGAGCGTCTTTCCATCCCCGTCGCCGAGAGCACGCCCCATCCATTGGGGCTGTGGCGGACGAATTTCTCCGTCTGGGACCAAGCTCACCCGTTTTGATTCCTCACGAAACTCAAACCACCGGATGCCCGTGCGGTGGACCACCGCCAATCGGTGTCCCTCCGACTGGAAATGGGCTGACACGGCACCGGGGATTTCAACCGAGCAAACCACCTGACCAGCGAAGGGCTCAAGGACAGCAACCCCCCGTTGACCAACCCCAACCAACCAACGGCCGTCAGGACTGAACTCGAGGTGTCGCACGCTGCCGCCGAATCGAAGCGGCAGCATCTGCACGGCGACCGGAGCCATCATCGGGGCGATCCCAAACGAGGGACCATCCACAAAGACCAAACGCGTCCCGTCCTGACTGAACTGCAATGGCGCCCACAACTCGGCGACCCCCAGCAACTGGCCTGTGGGGACGTGCCAGAGTCGCGTTTGGCCATCATCGGAAACCGACCATGCCAGGCTCCCATCGGGCGAAACCACCAACCGTCGGACCGGCCCGCGGTGCCCCGCCAGATCCCGAAGGCGCCCGCTCCACATGTTCCAGAGGCGAAGGCCGCCCGTGTTGTCCCCGACGAGGAGGTAACCGTCCTTCCAGGTCACCGCCCGCACTTCTCCTCGATGAAACGGAAGCCACTGCAGCGAATTCCCGGTCTCGGGGGAAAGCACCTCGAGATGATCCCTCCATTGGACCAGAACATCCGGAGCCTGCGTGGCATCGGAGACCGCGATGGCATCCATTGCATCGGACGGCAACGGTATGCGCCGCCGAATCTTCCTGGTGGCGATGTCCCGGTATTCCACGTGACGGTCGGGAGCCCGGTAGATGGCCAGTTGACCATCGCCGGAGAACCCCAGCCAACGGCCAGCCTGATGGACGGCCACAGCTCCGGTTGAAACCTCGAGCACCCGGAATTGATCCCCGGAAGCCGCCGCGACCCATCGGGCCCCCGGACTGAACTCCAACTGGTTTGGTGAGGGTGCGCCGCCGGCCGGCAGTTTCCACAGTTGCGAACCCGTGGCACGCTTCCAGACCCGCACCTCCCCGTCCGCGCGCGCATCGGCAACCAGGTCCAGACTCGCCGAAAGCGAAACGGGCAAACCCGCACCTGCGTGGCGATGTCGATCCTCCTCCGGTCCGACGTCCCATCGTCCAAGCATGGCGGCCGCCTCGTTCCGGAGTTCCACGGGATCTGCCGCCTGGGCGGCACCGGACAGGAGTTCAAGTGCCCTTGAGCGGTTCTGGATATGGCCGGACAACCGCAACCCGCGCGCCTCGCCCAGGCGTGCCTTGACCAGATCCCCGCGAGCGCGGTCACGTTCGCTGACAACCGCCCGACGGGAGGCCATGAGCGAGAAGGCCACCCAAACCGACCCCACCACCAGTACGAGTCCAAGGACGGCAATGGCTGCCGTCAGGCCGACGATCGCCTGCTGTTGGCGCAACCAGCGCCAGAACTGCTCCCGACGTGTGGCCGGAAGGGATTCGATGGGTTCTCCGGCCAACCAACGCTTCAGCTCCTGTGTCAGCGCCCCGGCTGTCTGGAAGCGACGGTGGGGGTCCTTCTCCAGACATAGCATGCAGATGATGTCCAGTTCATGGGGAACGCCGCGCAGCTCGAGGCTGGGCGGCGGAGGCGGCGCATCCGCCACCATCCGGAGAAGCGCCTGCTGGCTCAAGGCGGCGAAGGGTGACTTCTGCGCCAGCATTTCATAGAGGATGATCCCCAGCCCGTAGATGTCGCTGGCCACTGTCGCGAGCTGCGAGCCCTGCCCCGCCACCTCGGGTGCGACGTAGCGGGGAGTTCCGATGACCTGTCCGGGCTCTTCTTCCGGCATCGTGTCGTCCGCCAGCTTCGCGAGCCCGAAATCGCTGACGTAAGGACGCCCGGTATCGTCGAACAACACGTTTCCGGGTTTCAAATCCCGATGCAGGACACCACGTTCGTGGGCGTATTGGACGGCGTCCGCGAGGGTCGCGACCAATTCCGCGATTTCACGCCAACTCCGACGGTACCGCGGCCGGCGCTCGGCCAAGCTTCCTCCCGCGGCGAGCTTCATGGTGAAGAAGGGCACGCCGTCGTGCTCGCCCACCTGATACACCGGAAGGATGTGGGGATGCTCCAGTCGGGCGATCGCCCGTGCCTCGAGGAGGAAGCGTTCCTGGAAGGCCTCCGCCTCCAGTTGGTGTGGCAGCAACATCTTTAGCGCCACCTCCCGTCGAGGCTCCAGCTGGGTGGCCTGATAAACGATGCCCATTCCGCCCCGGGCCAACTCCCGCGTCACCTCGTACCCGGGCAACTCCAGCAGCACGCTCCGCGTCGTCATCGGCGGCGTGGTGGCCCGGTTCTCCTCCGTGACCAGTGTCGCCTCCGGAACCGGGCCGGGATCAAACAATAGCCCGGCAAGGCACCTCGGACAGATGCCGTCCAACGCTCCGGACTCCAGCGGAGCCTGACATTCCGGGCACCGACGATCGCTCATGCGTCTCCTGCGGCGGCGGTCGGCGGCGGCTCGCCCGACGCGGTGCCTCCACCGTTCGGCGGCAGGTCACTGCCGCGATCCATGAGCACGCGCTGCAACCAAGCCAGCTCGGCGTCAATTTCGTGGGGTGCGGAAACCGTTTGCGCCACCTCGGAACGGACGTTGACCCGGAAAGCATTCCTCAACCGGAAGATCTCGGTCTTGAGGGCCGCGAGGGAGATCCCCAACGTTGCTGCGGTCACTTCGTAGGTTGGAGGTTCCTTGCCCACCGGAAGGAACGCCTTGAGGTGAGTGAACAGGTGCGCCTTCCCGTTGGCCGCGTACTCCTTGCGGGTCCGCTCGAACGCACGGCCCATCAATTCAAGGGCCCAGTTTCGATCAAACGACCGCACCACATCCTCGGTCACTGTGGCGTCGGCAAGCGTCTCCGCCATTCCATCCTCGCTCGCGCTCAGGTGCTGAACGTCGCCGCCCCTCTTCTGGGCGCGACGCCGAACCTCGACCTCGCGCAGGAAACGACTGAGCGAACCGAGCAGGAAAGAGCGGAACCGTCCCCGATGCGGATCTGCCCGACGCCACGCGGAGTGGTCGGTCAACTGCATCAGGAATTCCTGTGTGAGATCCTGGGCCTCAGCCTCCACGTATCCCCGCTGCCGCAGGGCGTAGAAGACCGGCACCCAGTAGCGCTTGCACATTTCCTCAAGCGCCGCCGCCTGCCGATCCCCGCCGCTCTTGGTCGCGTGTCCCAGAATGCTCCAATGCGTCGACGGAAAGTTCACGCGCCAGTCCTACCACACGCCCCGGGCAGGTTTGGAGTTGGAAGTTTGGAATCCGGTCAGGAGGCTTGGATCTCGCCCCTCTGCCCGGTTGGGAACGGCTTCGAGGTGGCGATGTCCTCCGCGCGCTGGGAAAGGCTTCGGGACGGCGACGCGGACGTCGCCACCCCGTTCCATGCGTGGGCCGTGCCGGCCCGGTATCTTACCAGCGCAACGCCTGCAACCGGCGCGAGACCTCCTCGGCATTCGCGCGGCTGTTGAAGGCGCTCACCCGGAACCATCCCTCCCCGTTCCTTCCAAAACCGGAACCGGGCGTGATGACGACATTCGCCTCGCCCAGGATCTTGTCGAAGGCCTGCCAACTGGTGTAGCCGGCGGGTGCACCCACCCAGATGTACGGGGCGTTCACACCGCCAAGCACCGTCAGGCCCGCCGCCTTCGCGCCGGCCACCAGGATCCGCGCGTTGCCCATGTAATGCTCGATCAACGCGCGCACCTGCGCCTTGCCGTCCACGGAGTACAACGCCTCCGCCGCCCGTTGGACCACGTACGAAACCCCGTTGAACTTCGTGGTCATCCGACGCGACCAAAGCGGGTGCAACGGCAGGCTTTCACCAGCCACCGTCTTCGCCTTCAACGTCTTCGGAACCACCGTGAAAGCACAGCGCACGCCCGTGAACCCACCGTTCTTGGAAAAACTCCGGAACTCGATCGCACATTCCCGGGCTCCGGAAATCTCATAGATCGAATGAGGAATCCCCGGCTGCGTGATGTATGCCTCGTAGGCCGCGTCAAAGAGGAGGATCGCCCCATGTTGCCGCGCATACGCCACCCACGCCTCCAGTTGCTCCCGCGTCGCCGCCGCCCCCGTTGGATTGTTCGGGGAGCAGAGGTAGACCACGTCGACCGCCTCCTTGGGCGGCTCGGGAATGAACCCGTTCGCCTGCGTGCACGGCAGGTAATGGATCCCGGCGTACGCGCCGTTGGCATCCGCTTCCCCCGTGTGTCCCACCATCACGTTGGTGTCGACATAGACCGGATAGACCGGATCCGTGATCGCCAACCGGTTCCGGTCCCCGAGGATGTCGAGGATCGCGCCGCAGTCACACTTGGACCCGTCACTCACGAAGATCTCATCGTCCGCCACCTCCAGGCCGTGCGCCCGATAGTCATTCTGGGCGATGGCGCCCCGCAACCATTCGTAGCCCTGCTCCGGTCCGTAGCCCTTGAAGGTCTCCCGCACCGCCATCTCGTCCACGGCCCGGTGCATTGCCGCCACCACGGCTGCCGGCAAGGGCTCGGTCACGTCGCCGATGCCGCACCGGATCAACCGCTTTGCCGCCTCCGGGTTGCCCTCGCAGAACGCCTTCACGCGGCGCCCGATCTCCGGAAAAAGGTATCCCGCCTTCAGCTTCAGGTAATTCTCGTTCAAATAGGCCATGGCAAATCACGTTGGCAGTCCCAGTCGGCGTCCATCGTCGACCGGTTCCCCGAACGGCGGCGGACGTTAGGGAAACCAAGCCTGCTCACGCAACAACGCGATCACCCCTTTCCAAACGGAAACAGCGCGACCACCCCCTGCCACTTCTTGCCAGCCATCGACCGCAACCCTTACCCTGCCCCACGCCCATGCGTTCCCTGCCCATCGCCCATCGCGAACTGATCGTGGCTGGCCGCCAGGGCTGGACCTATCACACCCGCGTCCTCGCGGCCGTCCTGTTGACGGCCCTCAGCGTGGTCCTGCTCGGCTTCTCCGGCGGCGGCAGCATCCCGCAGGGAACCTTCAAGATCGTCTCGTCGACGGTGTTCGCCGCGTGCCTGCTCGGCGGCATGTTCCTCAGTGCCGATTCGATCGTCGCGGAACGCCGGAATGGCACGCTCGGCCTCCTGTTCCTGACGCCTTTGGGAGGGTTCGACGTCAGCACCGGCAAGCTCGTCGCCTGCGGTATCCGGGGCCTGTGCGCCCTGCTCGGCATCCTCCCCATCCTCGCCGTGCCGCTCATGATGGGCGGCATCAGCGGCACCACCTTCTGGACCACGAGCGTGGGGTTGCTGGCCACCTTCGCCTGTTCCAGCGCCATCGGTCTCTGGGCCTCGGCACGCTCCGATTCCGCACCCGCGGCCTATTCCCTCGCTTTGCTCCTGCTGCTGGCTCTCTGCGCCCTGCCTCCATTTCTTGCCTGGATCCTCCGCGAATCCGCGCTGTTTCCGCCGGACGTACCGCTCCACGTCGAATTGTTCAGCCCCATCGGCAGCCTCACCTACGGTTGGATGGCGGACTCGGTGGCGACCATCGGACGAAACCGCGCCCTGTTCTCGACCACGGTCTCGCTGACCCTGGCGACGCTGCTGACGCTTCTCGCTGCCCGTCAACTCCAGCTCAACGGCCGCAAGGACAGGCCCCGTCGATCCGAGGCGAAGCCCAACCCAAATCCGGGGACCGCTCAACCCCGAGCGCACCACTCCCCGGCGAAGAATGCTTTGCTCAACCCCTTCGCCCGCCAATACGCGCAACGCATCCCTCGCACCCGTGCGCTCGATTGGATTCAAACCCTCGGACTCATGGCCTTCGCGGGATTCCAACTGGCGGCGTTCACCCTGCCCGACCGCACCGCCATTCCGATGTTCATCACTGCGATGCTCGTGGCGTATGGGCTCCATGTCGTCTTCAAGATCCGCACCGCCCTTGCTGCGGTCGCACCCTGGTTCGAGGAAATCCAGCAGGGCGGCCTTGAACTCCTCCTCAGTACTCCCCTGAACCTCTACTCCCTGCGCGAAGGCCACGGGCAAGCCGTCCGGAACCATGTCTTGCTTCACCGATGGATCCTGACCGCCGTCAACCTGGTCCTTTGCCTCAGCCTGTTCGACCACGATCTCGACATCAACGACGCCGCCATC